>Ga0187860_1003176_pt1 | contig 13142 bp, 9 predicted proteins | sample June2016WEW_10_4_FD_132981 | JGI IMG/M metagenome (GOLD analysis project Ga0187860, IMG submission 132981) | Peatland microbial communities from SPRUCE experiment site at the Marcell Experimental Forest, Minnesota, USA - June2016WEW_10_40 | ecosystem: Environmental > Terrestrial > Soil > Wetlands... | reverse complement strand
TCAGCCCTCCGACCGGGCATGGTTAGGTGCACGTGTACCCGTTTGAGCGCTTCACCGAGATGGCCAAGAAGGTCCTCACCCTCGCCCAGGAGGAGGCCGAGCGCTCTCACCACTCGTACATCGGCACCGAGCACCTACTGCTCGGTCTGCTGCGCGAGGGCGAGGGTCTGGCCGCCAAGGTCCTCAACAACCTGGGGGTGGAGATCAACAAGGTGCGCAGCACCATCGAGTCGGTGCTGGGGCGCAACGAGCGGATCATCATCCAGCAGATCATCCCCACCTCGCGGGTCAAGAAGGTCATCGAGATCTCCTTCGAGGAAGCCCGCCGGATGGGCAACAACTACGTGGGCACCGAGCATCTCCTGCTCGGCCTCCTCATCGAGGGTGAGGGCATCGCCGCCCACGTGCTCGAGGACCTGGGCGCCAACCTGGAGAAGGTGCGCGGTGAGATCGAGCGCCTGCTCCACGAGTCGGGTGTCGAGGAGGAGTCCAAGGAATCCCCGAAGAAGCCGAGCAAGACCCCGCTGCTCGACCAGTTCTGTCGCGACCTGACCGAGCTGGCCCAGAAGAACCAGCTCGATCCGGTGATCGGCCGGGCCATGGAGATCGAGCGGGTGGTCCAGATCCTCTCCCGCCGGACCAAGAACAACCCCGCCCTGATCGGTGAGCCCGGCGTGGGCAAGACCGCCATCGCCGAGGGGTTGGCCCAGGCCATCGTGCTCGGCAACATTCCCGAGTCGCTGATGGGGAAGCGCGTGCTCACCCTCGACATGGGTGGGCTGGTCGCCGGCACCAAGTACCGCGGCGAGTTCGAGGAGCGGCTCAAGAAGATACTCGACGAGATCCGCCAGTCCCGCGAGGTGGTCCTCTTCATCGACGAGCTGCACACCCTGGTCGGGGCGGGCGCCGCCGAGGGGGCGATCGACGCCGCCAATATCCTGAAGCCGGCGCTGGCGCGCGGCGAGATCCAGTGCATCGGCGCCACGACGCTCAACGAGTACCGCAAGTACATCGAGAAGGATGCGGCCCTGGAGCGGCGCTTCCAGCCGGTCTACGTCGACGAGCCGAGCCTCCAGGAGACCATCGACATCCTGCACGGGATCCGGCCCCTCTATGAGAAGCACCACCGCGTCAAGATCACCGACCTGGCGCTCAAGGCCGCCGCCGAGCTCTCGGTGCGCTACGTGGCGGACCGCTCGCTGCCCGACAAGGCGATCGACCTCATCGACGAGGCGAGCGCGCGCGTTCGGATGAAGCTCACCACGACTCCCGACGACCTGCGCGCCATGCAGCGTGAGATCCGGGAGATGGTGACTCAGAAGGACGAGGCCATCGCCGGTCAGGACTTCGAGACCGCGGCGAGCTTCCGCGACAAGGAGAAGCAGCTCAAGGAGAAGTACGTCTCGGAGGAGATGGCCTGGCGGGACAAGCTGGGCGCGACCATCCCCGACGTCACCGAGGAGCACATCGCCGAGATCATCAGCTCGTGGACCGGGGTGCCGGTCTCCCGGCTGGTGGAGGAGGAGACCACCAAGCTGCTCAACATGGAGGAGGCGATCCACCAGCGGCTGATCGGCCAGAACGAGGCCGTCACCGTGATCTCCCAGGCGGTGCGGCGGGCTCGCGCCGGGCTCAAGGACGCCCGCCGCCCGATCGGCTCGTTCATGTTCCTCGGGCCGACCGGGGTGGGCAAGACCGAGTTGGCGCGCTCTCTGGCGGCCTTCCTCTTCGACAACGAGGACGCGATCATCCGGCTCGACATGAGCGAGTTCATGGAGCGGCACTCGACGGCGCGGCTGGTGGGGTCTCCCCCCGGTTACGTCGGCTACGACGAGGGCGGCCAGCTCACCGAGGCGGTGCGGCGCCGCCCCTACAGCGTGGTGCTCTTCGACGAGATCGAGAAGGCCCACCCCGAGGTCTTCAACATGCTGCTGCAGATCCTCGAGGATGGGCGGCTGAGCGACGCCAAGGGCAAGGCGGTCAACTTCGCCAACACCATCGTGATCATGACCAGCAACCTCGGCGTGGCCAACCTCAAGGGCAACAACATGTCGCTCGGGTTCCAGCCGGCCATACCGGACGAGAAGGTGGGTGACGCCGACCACGCCCGGATGCGCGACACCATCATGGAGGAGCTCAAGCGGGCCTTCCGTCCCGAGTTCCTCAACCGGGTCGACGCCGTGGTCGTCTTCCAGCGCCTCACCCATGAGCAGATGCGCAAGATCGTCGACCTGATGCTGGCTCGGATCGCCACCCACCTGGCCGCTCAGGAGCTGCTGCTCAACGTCGCCGACGAGGCCAAGGACCAGCTCGTCACCCAGGGATTCGACAAGGTGTACGGCGCCCGGCCGCTCCGCCGCGTCATCCAGAAGGTGATCGAGGACCCGCTGGCCGAGGAGCTGCTGCGCCTCAAGCACGGCCCGGGTGACACGGTGGTGGTGGAGGTCGTCGAGGGCGAGGTCAAGATGCACCTGGCCCCCAAGCCCGGTCGCCGCGAGAAGGGCGAGCGGAAGGAGAAGGCCGAGGCCGCGGCCGCGGCGCCCTCCGAGTAGGGGGCGCGGCGACGGAGGACGCACAGCCGCACCCTGCGGGGGGCGCCCCCCGTGACGTCCCCGCGCTGGTCGCCCGGATGACCCTCGACGAGAAGGCGTCGCTCACCGCCGGGGTCGACTTCTGGCACACGGCCGCCATCCCCCGGCTGGGCATCCCCGCGGTCACGCTCTCCGACGGGCCCAACGGGGCGCGCGGCGACACGGCGGGCTTCCTCCCCGTCACCCCCTCGGTCTGCATCCCCTCGGCGACCGCCCTGGGCGCGACCTGGGACCCCGACCTGGTCGCGCAGGCGAGCGCGGCGGTGGCCCGCCAGGCTCGTGACAAGGGGGCCCGCGTGCTGCTGGCGCCGACCGTGAACCTGCACCGCCATCCGCTCTGGGGGCGCAACTTCGAGGCCTTCTCCGAGGACCCGATCCTCACCGCGAGGCTGGCCGTCGCCTACATCCGCGGGGTGCGGGAGCAGGGCGTGATCGCGACCGTGAAGCACCTGGTCGGCAACGAGACCGAGTTCGAGCGCTACACCAGCTCATCGGTGATCGACGAGCGGACGCTGCGCGAGCTGTACCTGCTGCCCTTCGAGCATGCGGTGCGGGTGGCCGGCGTGCTCGCCGTGATGACCAGCTACAACCGCGTCAACGGGAGCCACGTTCCCGACCAGCCGCGGTTCCTGACCGGCATCCTCCGCCAGGAGTGGGGCTTCGCCGGGCTGGTGATGACCGATTGGTTCGGACTGTCGAAGACCGTCGAGGCCGCCCGGGCCGGGCTCGACCTGGAGATGCCAGGCCCGGCCCGATCGTCCGGTCCCCAGCTCGCCGAGGCGGTGCGCACCGGGAGGCTCGAGGAGTCGCTGCTCGACGCCGCGGTCGGTCGCATCCTGGGCGTCTTCGACCGGGTCGGCGCCCTGGACGACCCGCCGCTGGAGCAGGAGCGGCCGGTGGACCGGCCGGAGGACCGCGCCCTCACGCGGCTGGCCGCCGCGGAGGCGCTGGTGCTGCTCTCCAATCGCGGCGTCCTGCCCCTGGCCCGCGCGGGCCTGCGCCGCGTCGCCGTGCTCGGACCGAACGCCGACCGCCCCGCGATCACGGGAGGCGGCAGCGCCCGGGTGCAGCCCTTCTACCTGCTCTCCCCGCTGGCCGCGCTGCGCGAGCGGCTCGGGGCCGCCGTCGACGTCGTCCATGAGCCGGGGACCGGCCCCGGGGGTGTGGATCGGGCCGTCGACCTGGCGCGCGGCGCCGACGCGGTCGTCCTGGTGGTGGGCACTGACGAGGAATGGGAGAGCGAGGGGTACGACCGCGAGACCATGGACCTCCCCGGGGGCCAGGACGAGCTGGTGACCAGGGTCGTCGAGGCCAACCCCCGCAGCGTCGTCGTCGTCAACGCCGGCTCGCCGGTCGGGATGCCCTGGGCGGACCGTGCCGACGCTGTGCTCCAGGCCTGGTTCGCGGGGCAGGAGTACGCCAACGGGCTGGTCGACGTGCTCCTGGGCGAGTCCGATCCCGGCGGCCGCCTGCCCACCACCCTCCCGCTCCGGATCGAGCACGCGCCCGCCTTCGGCAACTTCCCCGGGGAGAGCAGCGAGGTCCGCTATGGCGAGGGGCTGTTGATCGGATACCGCTGGTACGAGGCGCGCCGGCTGCCGGTGCGCTTCCCCTTCGGCCACGGGCTCTCCTACACCACCTTCGCGATCGGGGCGCCCCGGCTCTCGACCACGCGGCTCGTCGCGGGTGAGAGGCTGCGCGTGGAGGTGGACGTGACCAACACCGGGTCGCGCCGTGGCGTCGAGGTGGTGCAGGTCTACGTCGCCCCACCGGGCGGCGGCTACACCACCCCGCTTCGGCGGCTCCGACCGGTCAAGGAGCTCAAGGCCTTCGCGAAGGTGCACCTCGACCCGGGCGAGTCCTCGACGGTGATCCTCGAGCTGGGCGATCGCGCCTTCGCCTATTACGACGTGGCCGACGAGCACTGGCCTCAGCTCGCCGGTCGCCGGGCCAACCCGCCTGACCACGTTCACGACAGCCCGCTGCATCGCGAGCAGGCCGGGTGGTACGTGGATGAAGGGCGGTACCAGCTCCACGTCGGCCGGTCGTCGGCCGACATCGCCCACGTCGTGGACGTGGAGGTCGAGGGCTGTCCCGAGCCGCTCGACCCCTCCGTCCCGCCTGACTGAGGCCGCGAGCCGACCCGGCTACCCGGCCGTCTCCTCGCCCGCCTCCAGGCGCCGGAGGCCGAGTCGCCGGTGAACGGTGGCGAGCGGGTGGGGTGCCCACCAGTTCCAGGGGCCGAGCATCGCCATCAGGGACGGCACCAGCAGCGCCCGGACCACGCTCGAGTCGATGAGGACGGCGAGCGCGGCCGCCAGGCCGATCTCCTTGAGCACCACCGTCTGGCAGAGCACCAGCGCCCCCACGGCGACGCAGAAGACGCCGTAGTCGGTGGAGAGGCCGAAGGCGAGCGCGCCCGCCACCGGTGTCATCAGGTCGATGCCATCAGGGCGAGAAGCCGAGCACCCCGCTGAGGAAGCCCTTCTGGAAGACGACCACGAGCAGCCCCAGGGTGGCCCCCAGGGTCAGCAGGTTCATCAGCAGGGCCAGCACCGGCAGCACCAGCGACCCGGTCATCACGAAGAGGATGAGCAGGGTCGTCACCGCGAGCAGGACGGCCGCGGCGGGCAGGTGGGAGCCCAGGCTTGTCCGGAAGTCCATGTAGTTGACCGCCTGGTCAATGCCGACCGCCCCACCCTCACTCGCCGCCGCATCCTGGAAACGGCGCTCGCCCTGGTCGATGCCGAGGGCCTGGAGGCGCTCTCGATGCGCCGCCTGGGCGCCGCCCTGGGCGTGGAGGCGATGAGCATCTACCACCACGTCCCGGGCAAGGCGGCGCTCCTGGACGGCCTGGTGGCGACGGTGCTGGCCCGGCTGCCGCTCCCCGAGGCCACCCCGATCGGCTGGGAGGACGCGGTCCGCCGGGGCTTCTCGGATTTCCGCCGCCTGCTGCTCGCTCACCCGGCCCTCTTCACGCTCATCGCCTCTCGCCCGCCGACCGAGCCGGAGAGCCTGGCCCCGGTGGCTCGCGCCTTCGCCATCCTCGAGGCGGCGGGATTCGATCGCCGGGATGCCACGACCGCCTGGGACACCCTGCTCGCCTACACCTTCGGATTCGTCCTGTGCGAGATCAGCGGGGTGGGCGAGGCGACCAGGGGTGCGCCGATGCTGGTGCTGCTGGAGGAGCACCCCGACCCGGAGTTCGCCGCGCTGCGCGCCGCCCACCTGGTGGCGGATGAGTGGGACGCGGACGCGGAGTTCGCCCGCGGGCTCGAGGTGGTGCTCACCGGCCTGCGCGCCTCCCTGGCGCCGACCGCGTCCTGACCCGCGCAGGGGAGGCTTCGGTCCCGCTTCGACGCGACCAGCCGGCTGCCGGGTGGGGCGGGGCGGTCGCCTACTCGGGGGCCCCGCCGATGTCCTGGGGCCGGGGTGGGGCGGGCATGGAGGGGCAGGATACTGGTCGGTCGAGCGCTCAGCCCCCAGCCGGATCTCGCGCCGGCGACGGGTCGGCAGGTGTGGCGGCCGGCCCCCGTACCGCCGCTCGCCCGGCTTGAAGAGCCGCGCGGTCCAGCTCGTACCAGCTCTCCCGCGTGACCAGCCGGTGCAGCGCCCGCTCGAGCGCCGCCTCAGGGAGCATCCCGGTGGCCTCGAGCAGGGCGCCCAGCATCACCATGTTGCCCACCTTCAACGACCCCAGTCGATCGGCCATGACGGTGCTGGCGATCGGGGTGATCCGGACGCCGTTCGCCGAGCAGTCCTCCGGCACGCGGTCGGCGTTGTAGAGGACGAGCCCGCCCGGCTCCACGGATGGCAGGAACTTGCGCAGGGATGGCTCGTTGAGAGCGATTAGCACGGTGGGGTGAGAGACCAGCGGGGAGTCGATGGGCGCCGCGGAGATGCGCACGTGACAGTTCGAAGTGCCCGAGCGCATCTGTGGCCCATAGGACGGCAGCCAGGAGACGTGGTACCCCGCGCTCAGCCCGGCTTCGGCGAGGAACTCTCCGAGCAGCAGCACGCCCTGCCCGCCAAACCCCGCCAGGACGATCCGGTGGTCGGCGGTCGCGACCGGAGGGGCGGACGCGGCGGTGTCCCACGCACCGTCGGCTCCGGGCTTGGGGCCCAGGCCGAGGATGCCAGGCAGCTCCCCGAGATCCGGGACGGTCACGGTGAGGCGCCGCGGGACCGCGCTCGCGGAGCGGTCGCGAAAGTTCCCGAGCGGGAATGTGCGCGTCATCGTGTCGCGAACGAAGGTCTGCGCCTCGGCGGGATCCAGGCCCCAGATCGTGGGGCACGGCGAGAGCACCTCGACCAGCGAGAAGCCGAGCTCGTGAACCTGGTTCTCGAGGGCGCGCCGGATCACTCGCCCGGTGGCCATGATCTGCTTGTTGCTGCCCAGCGCAACGCGTTCGAGGAAGACGGGCGCGTCCAGGGTGGCCAGGAGCTCGCACACCTTGAGCGGATATCCCTGCACCGCCGGGTCCCGGCCCAGTGGGGTGGTGGTGGTCTTCTCCCCCAGCAGCGTGGTCGGTGCCATCTGGCCTCCGGTCATACCGTAGATGGCGTTGTTGACGAAGATCACGGTGATAGTCTCGCCCCGGTTGGCTGCGTGGACGATCTCGGCCGTTCCGATCGCGGCGAGATCGCCGTCGCCCTGGTAGCTCACCACGATGCTGTCGGGACGGCTGCGCTTGACCGCGGTGGCCACCGCCGGGCCGCGGCCGTGGGCCACCTGGATGTTGCCCACGTCCAGGTACTCATAACCGAACACCGAGCACCCCACCGGGCTCACCAGGATGGTGCGGTCCTGGATGCCCAGCGTGTCGATGGCGTCGGCCAGCAGCTTGGTCACGATCCCATGACCGCAACCGGGGCAGTAGTGGGTCTGGAGCTGGTCGTCGTCCTTGCGGTCGAAGCGGCGATAGAAGGTCGGCGAGCGTCCGTGGATCACCGCCATCGCCGGGGTATCAGTGGCCATGGCTGCTCACCTCCGCCGGAACCCGCGCGCCGGCCAGGGTCCTCTCCACGAACTGGAGCACCTCCTCGACGGTGGGGATGTTGCCGCCCACGCGGCCGTAGAACTCCACTGGACTCCGACCCTCCAGCGCCAGGCGGACGTCCTCGACGAGCTGGCCGGTGCTCATCTCGATCACGGCGAAGGTCCGCGCCGTGCGGGCCAGAGCGCGGATCGCCTGGGTTGGGAACGGGTAGAGCGTGATCGGGCGCAGCAGCCCCGCTCTGATGCCGCGGCGGCGGGCCGCCTCCGCCACGGCGCGCAGCACCCGCGAGACGATGCCGTATCCCACCAGGACGATGTCGGCATCGTCGACGTTCCGCGTCTCCCATCGGGGCTCGGATCGCTCCGCCTCCCGGTACTTGGCCTCGAGAGCGCGAATGTGCGCCTCCAGCACATCGGGCTCGAGGTGGATGGAGTTGACCAGGTTCGGGCGGGTGGCCGCAGTCCCGATGACCGCCCACGCCGGCGCCGCCGGGATCGGCCGCGGCTCGGGGAAGGACACCGGCTCCATCATCTGCCCGACGCTGCCGTCGGCCAGCACCACGACGGGATTGCGGTAACGATCCGCGAGCTCGAATGCCAGCATGGTCAGATCGACGAGCTCCTGAACCGAGGCCGGTGCCAGCACCAGGTTGCGGTAACAGCCGTGGCCGCCGCCCTTGACGATCTGGAAGTAGTCACCCTGCTCCGGGCCGATGCTTCCCAGACCAGGTCCGCCCCGCATCATGTCGACGATGACGCAGGGGAGCTCGGCTCCGGCCAGGTAGCTGAAGCCCTCCTGCATCAGGCTGATGCCCGGCCCGCTGGAGGCGGTCATGGCGCGCACCCCCGCGGACGCGCCCCCGTACAGCATGTTGATCGCCGCCACCTCGCTCTCCGCCTGGACGAAGACGCCGCCCACCGCGGGGAAATACAGCGCCGCCATCTCCACGATCTCGCTTGCCGGGGTGATGGGGTAGCCGTAGTAGGCCCGGCAGCCGGCCAGCAGCGCGGCCTTGACCACCGCCTCGTTGCCCTTGATCAGCCGCGGTTCCATGCCTCAGGCCGCCAGCCGCCGCAGCACCGTGATGGCACCGGGCTCCGGGCAGACGTAGTAACAGATGCCACAGGCAGTGCAGCCCGCTCCGATGTACTCCGCGGGGTGGTAGCCGTGACGGTTGAGCTCCCCCGAGATCCGGAGCACCCGCGGTGGGCAGGCCTCGACGCAGAGACCGCACCCCTTGCACTCCTCCAGGTCGACGGCGACCGCCCCTCGGTCGTGGGTTTCTTCCATGGGACCTCCTAGGTTGACGCCGGGCCTGCATCGAGCAGGTGCGCGCGCATCGCGTACTCGATGAGCTCGGCGCGGAAGCTCGGGTGGGCGATGCCGATCAGTGCCTCGGCTCGCTGACGAAGGGTCCGCCCGCGCAGGTGGGCCACCCCGTACTCGGTGACGACATCATGCACGTCGGCGCGGCTGGTCACCACCCCCGCGCTGGGGGCGAGGGTGGGCACGATCCGTGACACGCCCCCCCGCCGGGCGGTCGACGGCAGCGCGATGATCGCCCGGCCTCCCCTGGCCCGGGACGCGCCCCGGACGAAGTCGAGCTGCCCGCCCACCCCGCTGTAGGGCCGCGCGCCGATGGAGTCCGCGCAGACCTGCCCGCTCAGATCGACCTCGATCGCCGAGTTGATGGCGATCATCAGGTCGTTCTGGGCGATGACGAAGGGGTCGTTGACGTAGCTGGTGCGGTGGAACTCGAACATCGGGTTGTTGTCGATGTACTCGAGGATGATGCGGGAGCCGAGCACGAACCCGCTCACCACCTTCCCGGGGTGGAGCGTCTTGCGCGCCCCGTTGATCACCCCCGCTTCGATGAGCGGCACGACGCCGTCCGGGCAGAGCTCACTGTGGATGCCCAGGTCATGGTGGTCGCCCAGCCGGGCGAGCACGGCGCTGGGGAGGGCTCCGATCCCGATCTGGAGAGTGGCGCCGTCGGGGACCATCTCGGCGACGCGCTCTGCCACCCTGATCTGGACCGGGTCGGGGGGTTCCGGCACCAGCTCCCGCAGCGGTCGCGACACCGGGACGATCGCCGTAGCGAGACTGACGTGGAGCCGGGTGTCACCCAGCGCACGTGGCATCTGATCGTTCATCTCGACCAGCACCCGCGATGCGTCGGAGGCGGCGGTGAGGGTGCAGTCGGGGCCGGTGCCGAGGTTCAGGAACCCGTCCTCATCCGGGGGCGAGGCCTGGACCAGCGCGACGTCGATGCGCAGCTCGTCGCTGAAGAGGCGTTCGATCTCGCTGAGCGACACCGGGGTGTAGTCGGCCCGCCCCTCGGCCACCGCCGCACGCACGTTCTCCCCGAGGAACAGGCCGTTGTGGCGCAGGTGACCGGCGAGGTCCGGGCGGAGATACTCGAGTGGACCGAGGGTCATCATGTGGCAGATCTCGACGTCCCACAGGTCCCCCCCCCGCTCCGCCAGCGCGTCCAGCAGCGTCGCCGGGGTCCCGGGGCCCTGCTGCACCCAGACCCGGTCCCCGGGGCGGACCAGCTTGACGGCGGTTGCGGCGGTCGCCAGCCGGTCGCGCCACTCCACCACCCGATACGGCCGGTCCACGGTGGCCGGCACCCGGCCGGCGGCGCCCGCTGTCTCGCTCGGCACGCGGTCGACAGCCTGTGCTCCGCCCCTGGGCGGCTGAGAGACGCGCCCCGTCGATCCGGCGGCGCTTCCGTCTTCCGTCTTGACTCCTCTGCAGCCCCCCGGGTGCTGGAGCAGGTATACACCCAAACCCGCTCCGTCTCACCCGGCTGGTTGCAACGAAACTGCTGAAGCCGGATGGCCCCCCGTCCACGGGCATCATGGCCTCTGGCGGGCCTGATCACCTCTGCGGCGAACGCAGTGAACGGAGCAATCTTGGGCCTTCTGAGCCCCCTCCCGCCCTGCCGGGGTGGACGGCGCGGGCCGGTTCGCGTAACGTACAGACGTTCGCATCCAGCCGGGCGGCGCCGGGCGGTCGGCCGGCCGGCGGCTCGATGCAGAGTTCTGGGTACCCTAGGAATCCAGTGCCGCACGACACCATCGACATCCGGGGCGCCCGGGAGCACAACCTCAAGAACATCGATCTCAGCCTGCCCCGTGACAGCCTGATCGTCTTGACCGGGCTCTCGGGAAGCGGCAAGTCCTCGCTCGCCTTCGACACCATCTATGCCGAGGGACAGAGGCGCTACGTCGAATCGCTCTCCGCCTATGCGCGCCAGTTCCTGGGCCAGATGGAGAAGCCGGACGTCGACCACATCGACGGTCTCTCTCCGGCTATCTCCATCGACCAGAAGGGCACCAGCAAGAACCCTCGCTCGACGGTGGGCACGGTCACCGAGATCTACGACTACCTCCGCCTGGTGTATGCCAGGATCGGGCATCCGCACTGTCCCCGGTGCGGCCGGGAGATCAGCAAGCAGACCATCGAGCAGATCGCCGACCAGGTCCTGGCGCTCCCCGATGCGACCCGCCTGATGGTGGCGGCGCCGATGGTCCAGGGGCGCAAGGGCGAGCACCGCGACGTCCTCACCGAGGCGCGGCGCAAGGGCTACGCCCGGGCCCGGGTCGACGGCGTGGTCCGGGATCTCGGCGAGACCATCGCGCTCGACAAGAAGTTCAAGCACGACATCGAGATCGTGGTCGACCGCGTGGTCATCGGTCCCGAGCTGCGCAGCCGGCTCACCGACTCCCTGGAGCAGGCGGCGAAGCTCAGCGACGGTCTGATCCTGCTGATCCCGGCGGATGAGCCGGCCGGTGGGGGAAAGGAGGGGGTATCCGCCGCCCTCCCCGCGGGAGCCCGGCTTCCCGGCGGGCAACCGGACGGTGCGGGGGGGCCGGCGGACGCCGATGGCGCGGAGGCGGCCCAGGAGGGAGACCCCTCGATGGGGACCGGCGACGCCGAGGGCACCTCCCCGCGCCGGCTGGCCGCCGGCGAGATGCTCTTCTCCCAGGACTACGCCTGCGTCTACTGCGGCATCTCCATGGAGGAGCCCGCCCCCCGGAACTTCTCCTTCAACAACCCTCACGGCGCCTGCCCGACCTGCACCGGCCTCGGGCTGCGGATGGAGGTCGATCGCGACGCGGTGGTGCGCGACCCCTCGCTCTCGATCGACGACGGGGCGCTCTCCGGCTGGACCAAGGGGCCGTCCCAGATGTGGGTCCTCGACGTCCTCCAGACCGTCTGCCGACGCTACCGGATTCCCACCGACGTCCCCTTCGGCGAGCTCCCCGTCCGCGAGCAGCGGGTCATCCTCTACGGGCTGCCCAAGGACGAGACCGTCCGGATGCGCTATGTCTCTCACACCGGGCGCACCCACTCCTACGAGGCCGCCTATGAGGGGGTGATCCCCAATCTCGAGCGCCGCTACCGCGAGACCGAGTCGGAGTGGGTCAAGCAGGAGATCGAGCGGCTGATGATGCAGAAGCCGTGCCCCGCCTGCGCCGGCAAGCGGCTCAAGCCGGAGTTCCTCGCCGTCACCGTCGACGGGATGAGCATCATGGATTTCACCGGCCTCACCGTGGCGGAGGCGCTGCGCCGCACCGAGACGCTCCACCTCAGCGCCCGTGAGATGGAGATCGCCGGCCGGGCGTTCAAGGAGATCCGCGAACGGCTCGGATTCCTCCGCGACGTCGGCCTCGACTACCTCAGCCTCGACCGCGCCTCGGCCAGCCTCTCCGGTGGCGAGAGCCAGCGCATCAGGCTGGCCACCCAGATCGGCAGCAAGCTGATGGGCGTCCTCTACATCCTCGACGAGCCGTCCATCGGTCTCCATCAGCGGGACAATCACAAGCTGCTCGCCACCCTCACCACCCTCCGCGACCTCGGCAACACCCTGATCGTGGTCGAGCACGACGAGGAGACGATCCGGAGCGCCGACTTCATCGTCGACATCGGCCCGGGGGCGGGCGAGAGGGGAGGGGAGGTGATTGTCGCCGGGACCCTCGAGGACGTGCTCGCCTCCCCCCGGAGCCTCACCGGCCAGTACCTGCGCGGCGAGCTCAGGATTCCCATCCCCGCGGTGCGCCGGCCGGCCGGCGGCACCATGCTCACCGTGCGTGGCGCGACCGAGAACAACCTCAAGTCGGTGACCGTGCAGTTCCCGCTCGGGCTCTTCATCTGCGTCACCGGCGTGAGCGGCAGCGGCAAGTCGACGCTCGTCAACGACATCCTCTACCGCCGGCTGGCCCAGGCGCTGTACCGGGCCAAGGACCGGCCAGGGAAGCACGAGAAGGTCGAGGGGATCCAGCACATCGACAAGGTCATCGACGTCGACCAGTCACCGATCGGGCGAACCCCACGCAGCAACCCGGCAACCTACGTGGGCGTCTTCACGGACATCCGGGACCTCTTCGCCAAGCTGCCCGAGGCGAGGATCCGCGGCTACAAGCCGTGGCGCTTCTCGTTCAACGTCTCCGGGGGCCGCTGCGAGGCCTGCGCCGGCGACGGGATGATCAAGATCGAGATGCACTTCTTGCCGGACATCTACGTCGCCTGCGACGTCTGCAAG
>Ga0187860_1003174_pt1 | contig 13143 bp, 7 predicted proteins | sample June2016WEW_10_4_FD_132981 | JGI IMG/M metagenome (GOLD analysis project Ga0187860, IMG submission 132981) | Peatland microbial communities from SPRUCE experiment site at the Marcell Experimental Forest, Minnesota, USA - June2016WEW_10_40 | ecosystem: Environmental > Terrestrial > Soil > Wetlands... | reverse complement strand
GACGGACATCGAAGAATGGAGCGAGACTTATATCCTGCGGCTGCTGGACCTTGCGGCGGCGCTGGAGGTGAAAGTGCTGCCAATGTTCTGGGGGGTGGCTTTTGGGTGGGAATTGGCCACCGGCTATCCGTGGGGCTTCTGGAAGGGCGGCGACTACGATCTGCTGGCCAAGGGGCGCGAGCGATTTGTCAAAAAAACCGCCAAAATCCGGGCGCAGGCCAACAAGCTGGGCCTTTTCCTGGCCCATGAAATCCATCCCGGCACGGCGGCGATGTGCGCGGACGATTTCAACATGCTGGTGGCGGCGTGCGACGGGGACCCGTGCCTGACGGTCAACGCCGATCCCTCGCACTGCTGGGAGGGGGAGAGTTGGGAGACGCGGTTTTTGAAAGTCGCCCCGCGGGTGTTTGCGTGCCACGTCAAAAATTATGTGATTCGTCCCGGGCTGCCGTTGCGGATGATGGAGGGGGGATGGCAGAAGCGGGCGATGCAGTTTGTGGACATTCCCTCCGGTGATTTGAACATGACGCGCTACGTGGAGTTGCTGATCCATATCGGCTACCCGCAACGGTATTGCGCGGCGATGAAGAGCAAGACCGCGCCGCTGATCGTGGAAGCGGAGAGCGCCTATCGTGACCTGGACAAAACCAGCGCCAACGGGATTGCGTACGTGCGTGACAATTTGTGCTTCCCGATCGCCGCGGGATCCTTCGAAGAGGGGATGGGGGCGTAGGCCCCCGAAACGAATTAAGGGTCGGGGCGCTTAATGTCCGATGTAGGCGCGGTGTGCGGCATTCCAAATGACATCCGGCACCGGGGCTTCTATTTTGGTGTCGAAATTGGAGTTATTCGTCAAGTAATAGTCTTTGTAAAACTTGGCGTGGCCGTCACAGAAATTAAGCACCGCCCCCAGAAAATGCCGCGAGGCCAGGTTTTTGAAGCGAAGGCCCGGGTTGGTCGAATTGTAATTGGGGTTCCCGTTGTCAACCTCGGTGAGGGGATTAAAGGCGACATCGAAGAGCAGAACGGTGGCAGCGGGCTTGGGGAGGATGCTTACCTTGCCCATCGCTGGATACGGACCGTATTCACTGCCAAGGTCGGAGGCACTGGTGCAGGAGCCGATGATTTTATTCAGGTCCAGGCTCTGGGCGTAAGCGAACAGGCCGACGCTGGGCCATGCGCCTTCATCGACGGCGGCGAAGTCCGAGATGCTCATCGTGGCGGAAGGACAGAACCAAATCTTGCTGCCGGCGCCGCCCGGAAACGGCATGTAATCGGGCACCTTGGTGGTGGGAGTGCCCGTCATATAGTTGACTTTGTTGTTGGCGTAGAAAGACAGGGGATGTTCTCCCATGTAAGGCGGGAGCAAATTGAACCAGGCTCCCGGATCCAGCGCGGAACCGTAAGGATCCGTTCCGGCGTAGTCTGAGCTGTCCCCCATCCCGTCGGCCGGCAGAAAGTCGTGATTATCGTTGATGTACATCTGTTCGGCGGCGCCCCATTGTTTGAGGTTGGAATAGCAGGCGGTTTCCTGAGCCTGTTGTTTGGCATGAGAGAGCGCCGGCAGCAGCATGGCCGCCAAAATGGCGATGATCGCGATGACAACCAACAGTTCAATCAATGTGAAGCCACGAGTTTTCACGGGGAGTATCATAATGCAATTGCGCCCCCGCGGCAAGGCCGAAGGGGCGCGTTTATTTAGGGGGATTCCTCCCGTTTTTTATGGGCTGGTGACCTCATAGAACCCCACCGAATTGGTGCGCTGGATGTCGGTGTATGTTCCCAGCGCGTTGGTAAAGGCCAGGCCCGAGGCCAGACTGCCCCACGGACCGGCCACGTTTGTGGCATAGAGGACGCTGTAGGAATACGAGTACGGAACAGCGGTCCAGGTCAGAGTGACCGTGTTGGCGCCATTGGCTGCGACGGCGGCCGCGGAAACAGTCGGAGCGGGCGGCGGGGCGCTGACAATCTCCGAGACGTCGGTCAGGTCCAGTTCGAATGTCGTATCGTCCTGAACCAGAGGCGCGGTGACGGAATAAGCGAACGCCGGGACCATGACGTTGTTGAGGTTTGTGTCCTGGTCGGAGAGGTAGATGTTAAATGTCTGCCCGGTGTTGTTTGTGACGGCATAAATGACGCCGTTGCTGAAGAGAACGCCCGGAGTCTCGAAAAACACGTTGGTCAACATGACGCGGGATCCCTCGATGTTGGTCTCGACATAATTCTGGTTGGCGGCGATGTAGCCCCACGGCAGGATAATTGGATTGGGCAGCGCATTGGTCCGGATGCTGCCGTCACTATTTGTCAGGATGAGGGCGGTCTGCACCGCGCCACCATACGTGACATCAAGTTCGAAGTTGTCGGCATAGACGGACAAAGTGCCGGTAGCGGTCACGACATCGCCAGCCATAGGCCGGAAGGTGGAACCGTCGGTCAGGAACAGGTTCAAGCCCCCGGTGCTGTCTTGGAGGTAATAGGAAGCGGTATTGCCGCTGGTCAGATTGGTGAACGTCGTGATGACACCTGTGACGGTAAAGTTATCAACCGTGTCGTCCGCCGTGTAGGTCGTCGGATTGAGGAGCGTGCGCAGATAGCCAATGGAGACGGAAGCAGGAGGAACAACGGTTAAATAGGCGTTCGTCGAGGCCTGCTCGCTGGTGCCGCCGGTGACGACCAGCGTGTAGGTCCCCGCTTCGTTGGTCACCAAGGTGCTCAGCGTCAAGGAGGGCGTCTGCGATCCGATGATCGTCGAGCCATTATCACTGAGGGGACTCCCATTTAATTCCCACGCGTAGCTTAACGGCCCGGTGCCCGCGGCGGCGCCCGTGAAGGTGACGCTGGTGCCCAGGCTATTGGTCGCATTGACGGGCGAGAAACTGGTGAAGAACGGCGCCGTGGGCGTTGAATTGACGGAGACAATGACATTGGAACTTTGTGTCATGCCGGCCGAGTTGGACACGATAACGTAATAGGTGCCCGCGTTGGTGGAATTCAAGTCACTTATGGCGAGGGCGGCGTTGGTGGCGCCCTCGATGGTTCCGCCATCAGCCCCATTGGTCAAGAGTTCCCCATTTTGATACCAGGAATAGCTGAGGCCAACTCCCGGCGCGCCGATGCCGGAGGCAGCCACCTCGGTCAGGAAGCTGTTGCCGGAGTAATTGGTGACCCCGGGAGGTTGGAAACCGATGACCGGCTTGGCCGGCGCTAATCCGGCCGTAACGGCCGCGTACCCGGAGCCGGCGATGGTGTAGTCGAAGGACACCTCCAAGTTGCCCAAAGTCAGCACCCCTTCGTTTTCGCGCTGTCTCAAGCCAAAAGCGGCCATGGGCAAACCGGATGGGGTGTATGAGTCCAGAGCCGGGCCGGAATTTACAGGGGTTTGAGTGAAGACATAGCCGTCCTGGGCGTAGTTGGCCGGATTGATGGCCAGCCCCGAGAACTGATTTACCATGTCGTAATAAAGGACAACTTCATAATTGATGCCGGGAGCCAAATCCAAGGGCACGACGGCGGCGGGTCCGCCTTTCTTGGTGCTTGTGGAATAGTCGTTGGCGTTGTTGGCGATGCCCAACCGATAAGTGCCTGGGAAAGCATTGGACGTGAGCGTGAAGACCCGGGCGTAAAAGCCGAAGTTGGTGTCTTCCAGGTTGGCAATGTAGGTGCCGTTGGCGCTGCTGGGAAGAGTGGTCAAATTGATATTGAAACTGGCCCACAGAATCGTTCCGCCTTCCGGCTGGGTGAAAAGCCGTTGCGCGTCGGTCGTGAAGTTGGCCTGGTTGATCTGGACACGGCCATTGGTGACCAGTTCGGGATTGGAGCCGTTGATATCCGTCCATGGGGACTCGGCGAACAGGTTGCCATTGGGATAGCTGAATGTTTCATAGAGCAGGTAAGGCGAAAAGGCCACAATGGTGGTCTCGCTGGTGACCGAGTTGCCCAAGCCGTTTGTCACCACGACCGAGTAAGATGCGGCAACGGAAACGCCGTTGTTGTTGAGATTGAGCGACGAAGCGGTCGCACCCGCAATGGCCACGTTGTTCGAATACCATTGGTAGGTCAAAGTAGGCGTGCCGACAGCGACGACGGAGAGAGAAGCGCTGCCGCTGGGGATGTTGGTCGATCCGGCCGGTTGCGTCACGATGACCGGGTCGATGACCGTCAGAGTCGCGGAATTGTTGCCGGAAGCGCCGCCGAAACTATTGGTGGCGGTGACGGTGTAGGTGCCGTCATTGATGGCAAAAGCTGGGCTGATAACCAGGCTCGATGACGTGGTCGAGGCAATCGGATTGCCGTTTTGGTACCAATAGAAGGTCAAGTCGCTGCCCACGGCGGAGAGGTTGAAAGTGGCCGTGCCGCCGGCGTTAACCGTCAGGCTGGTCGGCGGAAGGATCGTCACATTGAGCGGAGCACCCTGCGGCTGGACGGTCAGGGTGGCGTTGGAACTGGTGGCGAAGCCGTAATTATTGGAGACGACCGCATAAATCATCGTTCCATTCAGGTCGAGCGTCACATTGTCAAGCTCAAGTGTGGAAGTGGTGGCTCCAGGAACCGGAGTGCTGTTGGTAAACCACTGATAGGTCAGAGTGGGTGTCCCGGTAGCGGTGACGGTGAAGGTCGCGTTGCCGCCGGCGTCCTGAGTGAAACTGGCCGGTTGGCCGGAAACCGAGGGCGGCACGCCTGGGACGAAGCGGACACCGTGCATAACATTGGTGCCGGCCGCCGTGGCGGCGGTTTGGTAGAGGAACGTCGCGGTCGCGGTCGCCCCACTGTCAACGATACTGATGAGGCGGTTGCTGACCGACTCGCCAGTCGTCGCATAAATGACTGGCGGATTCTGGGTGAAGTCCGCCGTGACACCCACGGCAGTGACGGTGGGGTAACCCGGAGTGGCCGCCGAGAGCGTGTAGTTGGAAACCCAGGTGCCGGCGTTGTTGGTGAATTTGACGATGCCCAGATCCGAGTCGGCGACGTAACAAGTGGTGTTTGCGGGGTCGAAGACGAAATCATACGGGCTGACGGTGCCGGTGCCCATAACAATGGTTTCGACTGTGTTTGTGTTGGCTCCGGTGGTCGGCGGGAAACCCGTGCCGGGGACGGCGAAAATGCCGCGCGAGGCGGAGCCGGTGCTGACGTAGAGGGTATTGTTGTAAACATTCAAACAGCGCTCATTGCCGCTGCCGGTAATGCCAACCTGGACTTCCGTGTTTTTCGCGCCGCTGGTTCCGAGATAGAGGATTCCTTTGGGACTGCCGGAGGGCGCGCCATTGCCGCAGGCCCAGAAATTGATGCCGTCGTAGGCGCCACCACGGATATTATAAGTGCTCATAGCGTTGGTGTTGGCGATGGGCAGCGTGTAATTGCCGTAGCCGTCAATGAGCGCGATGGAACGCGGCGCGGTTAACGCGGAGGCAGCGGCAGGCCCGCCCGCCAGCGGGATGGCGCTGTTGTAACCCGGAATGACGAGGTGTCCGCCCGAGGGATCAAGGGACATGAACCCCTCGGTGAAGCCGCCGGTCACGCTGAAGGCGGTGGGGCCGGTGGTTGGAAGGGTCAGGGTGCTGACGGGCGCCGATTGGCCGGCATTGGTGGTGAATTGCAGGATGCTCACCGTGACCCCAGTACCAGTGGAACCGGTATTTTGCGGATTCTGGCCCGGGCCGCCGATATTCTCGACAACCAGATTGCCGGGAATGAAGTAACTGGGGTTGACGGTCAGCAGGGCGTTGGAACTGGTCACCGTGCCATAGGCGTTGGTGACAACCACAGAGAAAAGGGTTCCGCTTTCAAAAGTGGTCACGGAATTCACGGTGAGGGAGGAAGAGGTCGCGCCAGGAACCGGAGTGCCGTTGGTGTACCACTGGTAGGAGAGAGTTGGGGTGCCTGCGGCTGTCACCGAGAAGGTCGCCGTGCCGTCGGCGCTCTGCACGATGGGGGCGGGCTGTACGGTGATCATCGGCGGCGCGGCGGGAGTGAAGCGGACGCCGCGGAAGACGTTGGTCGTATTCACGTGATTGGTAGGAGCTTGCGCAATGAGGGTCGGGACGGCGGCGCTTCCGGAGTCAACCAACTCGATAAGGCGGTTGCCGGTGGTTTCAGCGGTAGTGGCATAGACGACGACCGGATTCTGCGTCCAATCGGCTGTGATGCCGCGGGCGCCCACAGTTGTAAAACCGGTGGTGGCGGCCGAATTAGTGTAAGCGGCAACCCAGGTGCCGGCGTTATTGGTGAATTTTACAATGCCGACGCTGCTGTCCGCGTAGTAGCAGGTCGTCATCCCCGGATCGAAGACGTAATCGACGTTGCGGCTGGTGCTGGGCAGGGGGATGATAGCGGTGACCGAATTGGTGTCTTCCGGCAACGGGGTGATAGGAGGGTTCACGTCGTTGATTTGGTAGATCCCGTTGGGCGAATAACTGCTGTCGATGAACAGCGATCCATTGAAGATGTTCAGCACGGCCTCTTCCTCACCGCCCGTATTGGCCACGTTAACGGTGGTCGGCGAGGAGGGCGTGCCGACGTAGAGCACTCCGAGGTATTGGTTGTCGCTGGATTGGCCCGCCATCCAGAAATTATTGCTTCCATCGGAAACGGCGCTGGTAATGGCCCAAGCGGTAAAGGCCAGGTTGTTGGTGATCTGGAGCACGTAATTTCCATAACCATCAATCGTGGCGACCGAGCGCGGAACGGACGCCGAGGCGGTGCCGTTGAGGCCGTACTTGGTTCCGTATCCAGTGCCGACAGGGGCATTGTATCCGCCCAAAACGAGGTAAACACCGTTTTGGGAAAGTGTGACATAGCCTTCCCCAGTGCTGTTATCGAGCACAAACGCGCTGGGTCCGGTGGTCGGCAAGTCAACCGAGTTCACAAGGCTGCCCCCGGTGGTGTATTGATCAACGAAGACCGGATTGCCGTTGGTGGTGACGTTGCCTCCGACGCGGACGACAGCGAGATTACCCTGGGTAAAATATTGGGCTTGGGCCGAAAGGACGCAAGCGACGAGAGCGAGAGCTGAGAGTAAGTTTTTCTTCATAAGGTTCTAAGTAAGTACTACCGCAACATTGGGAACAATCAACGGCGCTGATTTCCTGCACGGAGATCAGAGGTCTCCGTTATCCCTGATACACTTCCCGGGTTTAAAAGAACACTGATGCGGCCTCTTCTGGCCGCGCCCGCCTTGGGAAAAATGCCCGACGGGCTCCTTTTCCAAAAACAATGACGGACAATGGCAAAACCGCCAAATGATGTCAATGGAAATACCGTGACAACACTGTTAAGGAATCAAGACGATCGTGTGACGGGTTACTCGCCAGCCGGTTTCCAGCCGGGGCCCGGATCGTAGGCGGTCATTTTGGAGGCGAGTTTGGCGGTATCCGGGCCAAGATTCTTCTCATAAACCTTGCCCTGCTGGTTGACGATGAAAGTCATGACGCCCGAATTGTCCCATTGCGCGGGCCATGCGACGAGGGCAAATCCCGCCACCATGTGGCCGTTGATGATGTAATTATATTTGCCGCCGGGCGCATGAGGCCCCTGGCGGGTCAGGATTTTGAAATAATAGCCGTGGTAGGGAACCTGGTCGTCAGTCATGATTTTGGACTGGTGCCGGTAACCCTCGCTGTGAGCTTGGGCGATAAGCGGGCCGAGGGGGCTGATCTGCTCACCGGCCTCGGCATGCCAATACAGTCCGTCATGCGTTCCGGGGGAGCTGCGAAGATGCTGGGCGTACTGGACGACTCCATCGCCCATGCGGTCGGTGGTGGCATATTCGCGCTGGGCGTCCACGCAGGCCCGGCAAACGCGAATGGTGTCCAGTTCGTCGCGCCCGATGCGGCGGTTGAGAATTTCTTCCTTTCCGGCCTCGGTGTCGAAATACCATTGGCCGTCCTGCTCGACCAGCGGGATGGGAAAGGGCCATAGGTCATTGCCGAGGTTCAACTCAAGCCGGGAGTCGGATTTGGGGACGGCGACGACCTTCTCGGAAACGCGGCGGGAAAAGATCGCAAGGCCGTTGCTGACCTGGACGGGGTCCGGCGAAACCAAGTCACGCATGGTGGGGCCGAAAATGACCTCCAAGGCGTTGGTGTCCTTGTTCGTGGCGGCGGCGGTGAAGGCGTTAATGGCCTGGGCGGAGGTGGCAAATCGCTCCTCCTGTGCGGCCCGGAGCGTTGTTGCCAGAAGCAAGGCAGAAATGATGGTTCCCAGCCGTGCCACGCCCAATATCCTGTCGGTAGTGGAAGAATTCATGTTTGCCTTTAACGTTTCTTGCCGCCGCCGCCGCCACCGCCGGATGAGATAGTGGCGCGGCTGCTCTGGCCACGACTGCTCGATTCGCGGGCCTCGGGCGCGCTTTGGGAGGCGCCGAAGGCTCCAGGTTCGCCTCCTCCGCGGGCCGGTTGAGACGCGGAAGAGTGGGACACATTGAAAGCTGGCGGAGGCGTATAGATGGCTGGCGGCGGGGTGTAGGGGCGCGTGTTTGGGCGGTAAGCCGCGCTGCCTTGCGCCGAGGGAGCAAAACTGCGCGGCAGCGCGGGCGCTGCGTGGGCAACAGCAGCCGGAGACGCGTAGCCGCGTTCCCAGCCCGCATGAGCAACGATTGTGCCCCCGCCGTGATTCCAGACTGGGGCGCTATGCTGGGTCAAATAGGAATGGCGCTGGCCGGGTGATTCATGCCACCAATTGCCTGGGCGCGGGTGGTCTGGTCCCCAGGCAATCAGATGGCGGTCATGCCAATTCCAATCGTAACCCAGCCACAAGCCAATGGGCAGGCTCAGGCCAAATGTGCAATAAATGCCGGGTTGATAGTAAATGGTGTCCGGCGGGTAAGTCGGCACATACATGTCGTCCGGGTTGACCGGTTCGATCTCGATGTCGCCGCCGTCGGCGACGACGGATTCCTGGGGAGTGCTGGGCAAATTGCCGAGGTTTTGGGCCTGGCCGCGAAGACGTTGGATGGCGTCCATGACGTCCGATTGCTGTGTGGCAAAGGCCTGTCCCAGTTGGGTTGTCCAAGGCAGGTTGTCATCCATCCACTTGAGAACAGTCGGGTAATGCGCCAGGGCCTGAATGCTTGGATCCCACGGTTGCTGGGCGATTTGGTCGGGGTCGCCGCCTTCGCTGACGTAACGGTCCGCCATGACGATCTGGCTGGGGAAAGTCGAAGCGGGCAGGATCTCTGCGATCAATGGATCGGGATAAAGGGCAATGGGGCTGAGCATCTGGTCCAGTTCGGCAGCCGGGCGCAGAGCGACGCTCGACTCGGGCGGTGGAGCGGCGTCTTGGGCGGCCACCGGCGCGGCCCATTCGCACAGGAACATCAACCCAGCCGAGATGAGCGCCATCGTCTTCATAAGACAACGTTGCGCGCGAAGGGCTGGAGAGTCAAGTCGCTTCCGGCCTGCTTAATTGGCGTTAATCTGGTGCTGAAATTAATTTCGCGCTTCCAAACCTCCCCAAACCCTCCCCATTTTTGCTTTTGCGCCTTTTTGCGGCCAACCTCCTCTCCATCAATGAATTGCGCCTTTTTTCATCTGTGTCCATCTGTGGCTCAAAAAAATCTCCAAAAATTCCGCGCTTTTTCCCCCAGTCGGTTTTTCTCTCTCGTGAAAATGTGATCAACTCCTGCGCGTGAGCACAAATATGCTTGCCCGCCGGGTTGTCCGCCATAGCCTTATAGGCGACGGCGGAAGCCTTGGCAAAGGCGGGTCCATCGCCCGGCGCCCGCTGCCGGACCGCCACGGACGCCCCACCGGCGCCCGCTACTGCGTCCTATCCCTTCCTCCTAATCGTAATCGTAATCGCAATCTCTCCTCCCCGTACGTGCGTTCCTTATATCCCATTCCTGTTCCTCCCTGTGACCTCAAACGATTCGCTCTATTTCCAAATCATTGCCACCTCTTCAACCTCCGCACCCTCCGCCTTCTCTGCGCGAGCCTCCTTTCGACCCTGCCCAAAAATCCTCAAAATTGCCAGCAATTGCTGCTATTTGCTAACCTTTGTCGCCCGTTGCCATTGCCCGTCGCGCAAAACCTCACTAACGCCCTTGCCGCGCCCAAGCTTGGCCAAGCCGGGAGCTTTACCGCACATCGTTCCCCGGCTCGTCGCCATGCGCCGGACCGCCACGGACGCCCGCCCGGCGCCCGCTCTGTTTCCAACTTTTTCAACTCTAATTTCCACCCTCCGCCAGTCGGGCCGTGGCACCCAACCCGTTGCACCAACGCCGCTTGCAACAAATTGAATGGCGCGTCACTTTTCAACTATAAAGACTAATTTTTTTATTTTCGCAAACTTATATACGACAGAAACATGTCCTCCCCTTCGACCCTTTCATTCACAAGATGTTCCCCATCAACTGCTTCCGCAATCCCCGCCCGCTCCTCCAGGCAGGCGTGGGCACATCGGTTTCGTAAGGGTGACGTCAAAATTAACGCAACTCGCACGCCTGCCGGAGGTGAGGCACTTTCGCAAATCAATGCCGAACTCCTGCGCCGGGGCGAACCCCTCCACGGTGAATAGCGCCGATTTCAGCCAACTCCGTTCCACGCCTTTGCCGTTTTGCACGGCAAACTTTTTCAGTTTCATCATTTCCTGGGCGACTAACGGTTCGGTCGTGCTGGAGGCCTGCACAAACCTGGCCAAACCGGTTTGGACACCCCTTCAGACCAACACCCTTTGCGGAGGCGTATCCTATTTTAGCGATCCTCAATGGACGAATTATCCCGGGCGATTCTACCGCGTCAGCTTGCCGCGATCTTCGAAAAGGGACGAAAAGGACCAAAAGGAAAGGGGTGGCGCCGAAGCTTGGAAGGCTTCCGCCGTGGCCGAGGCTTCCTCCTTCGCTAAAGCTATGGCGGACGAGTTGGCGGACAAGCAAATTCGCGCAGATAACAGATTCGGTTAATTCTTGGACGGGGGGGCTTGGCCACGGACAACGCGGTCCACCAGGAAGAGAGGACGGCCGCGGGTCTGCTCGAAAGTCCGGCCGACGTATTCGCCGAGGATTCCCAGGATGAGGAGTTGGACGCCGCCGAAGAAGACGACGGCGAGCAGAATACTGGTCCAGCCCTGAGGAGTTTTATTGACAAAGAGCCAGGAGGCGAGCGCGTACACGCCCAGGATCCCGCTCACCACAATGGCCAGGCCGCCCACGAAGAATCCAAACTTGAGGGGCTTGAGGCTGGAGGAAATCAGGCCGTCGATGGCCAGGCGGAGCAATTTGCCAAACGGGTACTTGGTTTGGCCGGCGAAACGAGGGTCGCGGTCGTAGAGAACCGGCTCCTGGCGGAAACCGACCCAACTGACCATGCCGCGGATGAAGCGGTGGCGCTCGGGCATGGCCACGAGGAGGTCGGCGACGCGGCGGTTGATGAGGCGGAAGTCGCCGGTGTCAAGTTGAATCTGGCTGTCGGCCAGGCCGCGCAAGAGGCGGTAATAAGCGGTGCAGAACAGGCGTTTAAGCGGGGCGTCGCCGGGGCGGCTGCGGCGGCGGGCATAGACGACGTCGGCGCCCGCATCCATTTTGGCGATCATTTCTGGCAGCAGTTCCGGCGGGTCCTGGAGGTCGGCATCCATGATGAGAATGCGCTGGCCACGGGCAAAATAAAGGCCGGCGGAAAGGGCGAGTTGATGGCCATGATTGCGGGAGAGGTTGACGGCGACCAGGGCGGGGTCGCGCGCGCAGAGCTGCTCCAGCCTGGTCCAGGAGTCGTCGGTTGAGCCATCGTTGACAACGATAATTTCATAGGGGCGCCCGAGGCCGCGGCAGACGGCGGCCAGGCGGCGGTGGGTTTCCTCGATCACCAACCCCTCGTTGAAGCAGGGCAGAACGACGGACAAATAAGGGGCGGGGGGATTCATAGTCAGTGATGCTGTGCAGGCCCGCCAGCGTTGTCCATTATTGATTGCGAGCGAAACGGCTGCCCTCCGGCAAGGGCCTGGCGCAACCGCATGGCCCTGTCCTCCAACTCCGCGTCCCCTTTGGACGTGGCCAGCGCCTCACCCTGTTTGAGAGCGGCCAGCGCCTCGCTCCATCGTCCCGTTTCCGCGTATGCGGCCGCCAGAGTGAGCAGCATCGCGGGCTGCTGATGGGCGGTGAGATCGCAGGCGCGGCGGGCCAGTTCGACGGCTTGTGCGCCGTTGCGCAATTCCGGGCGCGGATCGGTGGCGATGATCCAGGCAAGGGCGTTGAGGGCGTCGGGGAAGTCGGGGTTCTGCAACAAGGCGGCGGCATAATGGCTCATGGCGTCGCGGGTCTGGCCGAGGTTTTCCAAGGCCAGGCCGTATTGGTATTGGGAATTGGGATTGGCCGGCTGGGCGAGAGCCAGGGGCTTGAGCAATTGGGCGGCGTCGGCCCACTGGCGCTGCTGGTTCAGGGCCTGGGCCAGATTGAAGCGGGTTTCGACATTGCCAGGATTTAATTTGAGCGCCATGCGCAATTCGCCGGCGCCATCGGCCAGGCGGCCAGTCTGGAGATAATCGATTCCCAAATTGTTGTGGGCCTCGGCCAGGGCCGGGTCCAGGCGCAGGGCCTCCTGGTAATGGCCGATGCTCTCCTGCCATTGGCCCTGGGTTTGGAGCACCCTGCCCCAATCGTTCTGGGCGCTGGCCGAATCGGGATTGGATTTGAGGGCGGCCTGGAAGTGCGCGACCGCCTCGTCGTAATTCTTCTGGCGGGCCAGCAACAGGCCGAGCATGAGGTGGGCTTGATCGAAGGCCGGGCGCAATTGGAGGGCCTTGGTGTATTCGGCGATGGCGGGGGCGGTCTGCCCCTTTCTTTCCAAGGCGCGCGCGTAAAAGAAATGGCCTTCGGGATAATTGGGCAGGCAGCGTAGAGCATCGCGGTAGAGTTTGACGGCGCCGTCGAGATCGCCCTGGTCGGCCTCCATGCTTCCCACCAGCGTCATGGCCATGTAGTTGTCCTGAGTGACTTCCATCGCTCTGCTGAAGAGGGTTCGCGTGTCTTTCCAATAGCGCAGTTCCACCACGGTCGCGACGGCCAATGCCGCCAGGGCGGCTGGGGCGAAGTATTTGACAGCAGGAAAACGCGCGGCGGCTTCCGCTCCGGCCCAGACGACGATCACAAACAGCCCAATGGAGGGCAGATAGAGGTAACGGTCGGCCCAGCCTTGGCCGCCGGCCTGGACCAAG
>Ga0187860_1003162_pt1 | contig 13163 bp, 11 predicted proteins | sample June2016WEW_10_4_FD_132981 | JGI IMG/M metagenome (GOLD analysis project Ga0187860, IMG submission 132981) | Peatland microbial communities from SPRUCE experiment site at the Marcell Experimental Forest, Minnesota, USA - June2016WEW_10_40 | ecosystem: Environmental > Terrestrial > Soil >... | reverse complement strand
GCGTATGCGGCGCCTGGTAGCGGAGCACGCCGGCGTCGGCGAGGTTCAGTACACCGCGGTCAGTCGTTCCGTGCTGGTGCGATATGATTCGAAGCACATCTCGACCGAAGAGATCGTGATTCGAATCGCCACGGGGCTGTCCCTGGAACACGACAATGCAGCCATTCGGGTTCTGACACGCCCCCCAACGCGTGAGCTGACGGATTCGGCATTCTATTCAGGAGTCGTACTGCTCGCCGCGCTTGCTTTGCGCCTCGTGGGCCGGTACCAGGCTACCAGCGCTACTCTAGATCGGATTGCCAGTTTCACTACGGCCGGGGCCGCTCTGCACCACGGGTGGACGGACTATCGACTGCGGGGTAATTTCGACCCGGAAGTGCTGACCGTAACCTATTTACTTACTGCACTGCTGGGCGGTAATGCATTGCCGGCGGCGATTTTCACGTGGGTCAGCACTTTCGGCCGACATCTGGTCCGACTGCCGGCCCAGGGGGTCGAGATCCGTCCCGCTCAGATCGGCCGAGACAGCAGGTCGCCACAGTTCGAGGTCGTGGTCGCTCCCGACCGTACCCCGCCGAATAAGGCAACGTTTTTCGGGATGATACCGACCATGCTATTCCAGGCGATCACGGGCGGGACGCCGGGACAGCATGTGAGTTTGATCGACGATATCCGGCGCGTAGCGAAGATGCACGACCAGGTTTTGGAGGGGGTCAGTGGTTTTCAGCGCGGCATCCCGTTGCGCATCCGAGGCGCAACCAGCGGCTTCGCCGAACAGTGAAAGTGTTACAGACTAGAAAGGAGCATCAGATTCCATGCCAATCACTTCGCAGCATGTCACGGGGTTCGTCGTCGGGCTAGGGGTCGCTGCCGCAGGCTTCTATGTCTACAAAATGAATCAGAAGCAGGTGGACACCTGGCTGGAAAGCCAGGGGATCCATCTTCCCGGCGCCAGTGCGAGCGACTACAGTTCAATGACCCTTGAGGAACTCGTTCGCCAGAAGGAGACATTGGAAGACCTTATCGCCGAGCGCGAATACGCAGCCGAGCAGAAACCTGCGACCAAGAAGCCTCGCCGCAAGGGAGTACGGGCCGGCACGAAGACGCGGCCGCCCAAGGAGGCGGTTACCGCTTGATAGGCCGGGGTCCGGGTATGCCGTACTGTTGCAAGTGACGGACGGCCTGGTTTATATCGGTGGCAACCAACAAACTTCGCGACAGCGCTTCAGCAGTGAAGGGGCAATTCTAAGCTGCGGCTTGTTCCTCCGGTAGCCTGGGTTCCTGCGCGAAGTGCGCAAGAGAATCTGCACGAAGTGCGCTCCGCGGCACGCTTCCCGTTAAGTGTCGTAGGCGTGTGGATACCGGATGAATGGCGCGCGTCAGCGAGCACGGTCGGCGGCGATTGCGCGAATGGGAAAGCCAGGATGGGTTCAGTTCGTAGTTCGTCACAGTTTATTTGACTAATTCGAAGGAAGACAAACATATGGATAAAAAACTCACCACCGCAGCGGGGGCGCCTGTCCCCGAGAATCAGGAGCAAAACTTGTCAACCGAAAGCAAGTGCCCGGTAACGGGCGTCGCTCGCAGACACACGGCGGCTGGGGCCACGACGAATGCGGCCTGGTGGCCGAATCAGCTGAACCTGAGGATTCTCAACCAGAACTCTCCCCTGTCCGATCCCATGGGCGAGGAGTTCAATTATGCTGAAGAATTCAAGAGCCTCGACCTGGATGCCGTGATCAAGGATCTCCGTGCCTTGATGACGACCTCGCAGGACTGGTGGCCTGCGGACTTCGGCAACTATGGGCCGTTCTTCATTCGTATGGCGTGGCATAGCGCAGGCACCTATCGTATCTCCGATGGTCGCGGCGGCGCGGGCTCCGGAGCGCAGCGATTTGCACCCCTCAACAGCTGGCCGGACAACGTGCTCCTCGACAAGGCGCGCCGGTTGATCTGGCCGATCAAACAGAAGTATGGCCGGAAACTCTCCTGGGCCGACCTGATCGTTCTCTCCGGTACCGTCGCACTGGAGTCGATGGGATTGAAGACCATCGGTTTCGCCGGTGGACGCGAGGACATCTGGGAGCCAGACGAAAGCATTTACTGGGGATCTGAGGGCAAGTGGCTGGGCGACGAACGCTACAGCGGCGACCGTCAGCTTGAAAATCCTCTCGCCGCCGTTCAAATGGGCCTAATCTATGTGAATCCGGAGGGACCCAATGGCAAGCCGGATCCAGTGGCTGCGGCAGTGGACATTCGGGAGACGTTCGCTCGCATGGCTATGAATGACGAGGAGACAGTCGCCCTCATCGCTGGCGGACACACGTTCGGCAAAACCCACGGCGCTGCTGATCCGAACAAGTATGTCGGTCCAGAACCCGAGGGTGCTGGCATCGAGGAGCAAGGCCTGGGCTGGAAAAACAGTTTTGGCACGGGCAAAGGGGATGACACGATTGGCAGCGGCCTGGAAGTCATCTGGAGCACGACACCGACGAAGTGGAGCAACAACTTCTTCGAGAACTTGTTCGGCTACGAATGGGAGCTAACCAAGAGCCCGGCCGGTGCGTATCAGTGGCGACCGAAGAATGACGCAGGCGCCGGTACGGTGCCGGATCCCCACGATCCATCCAAGCGTCGCGCGCCATCCATGCTGACCACGGACCTCTCTTTGCGGTTCGACCCTGTTTACGAAAAGATTTCAAGGCGCTTCTACGAGAATCCGGATCAGCTCGCGGACGCTTTCGCCAAGGCTTGGTACAAACTGACGCACCGCGACATGGGGCCTATCTCGCGGTATCTTGGTCCGCTTGTTCCGAAGGAGCCGTTACTGTGGCAGGATCCCATTCCCGCAGTGGATCATAAATTGATCGAGGAGCAGGACATTGCTGCCCTGAAGTCCAAGATACTGGCCTTCGGACTGTCGATCTCCCAACTGGTCACGACGGCCTGGGCGTCGGCTGTCACGTTCCGCGGCAGCGACAAGCGCGGCGGGGCTAACGGGGCGCGCATTCGCCTTGCGCCGCAAAAGGATTGGGAGGTCAACCAACCGGCCGAGCTGGCGAAGGTTCTTCGGACGCTGGAGGCGATCCAGAAGGATTTCAACGGCGCGCAGTCCGGTGGGAAGAAGGTCTCGCTTGCTGACCTGATCGTTCTGGGCGGCTGCGCAGCCGTCGAGGCAGCTGCGAAGAAGGCCGGCAACGACGTGAAGGTTCCCTTCACGCCGGGGCGCATGGACGCGTCGCCGGAGCAGACCGATGTGCATTCATTCGCTGTACTGGAGCCGACCGCAGACGGGTTCCGCAACTATCTCCGGAAGGGACACGAGGGATCGGCGGCTGAGCTGCTGGTGGATCGAGCGAACCTGCTGACGCTGACCGCTCCCGAGATGACGGTTCTTGTCGGTGGCATGCGCGTCCTGAACGCAAACGTCGGACAGTCCGAACACGGCGTCTTCACCAAGCGGCCGGAGACGTTGACCAATGATTTCTTTGTGAACCTGCTCGACATGAACACGAAGTGGCAGAAGTCCGCCACATCTGAAGGCGTGTTGGAGGGGCGCGATCGGGCGACGGGCGAAATCAAGTGGACGGGCACCGTTGTCGATCTCGTCTTCGGTTCCAACTCCCAGCTCCGAGCCCTCGCGGGAGTCTATGCGTGCAGCGACTCGAAGGAGGCGTTTGTGAAGGACTTCGTGGCTGCGTGGAACAAGGTGATGAACCTTGATCGCTTCGACCTTGCCTGATCTCAGCGGAAAAGAGAGCACCAGAGAAGACGACCTGCGTCGCGGCCGAAATGGGAGCGTGATGGCGCCGGCGTGCTGCTCATTGTTGGCCCTCTGGTGCCTTACCTGAAAGTTCGACGGCCAAGCGCTTACGGAGACGCTCGCTGAACCCCGCGGGCAATGTGAAGACACGCTCATCTGCGATCAGCACTACGACATTGTGAACGCTATCCACCAAGGCTGCGCAGTGGCGGCACTGAGCAAAGTGTGCCTCCAGAAGCCGGCGGGTACTGGGCGTATCGCCGGGCGATTGGGGAAATGCGCGGTACACTGGCTGGTGCTGGCGGAACGACCGAGACGGGGGGCAGTTCGCTGTCTGAAAATGCAACAACTTGCGTTTCCGGTACATCTTACTTCGCAATGCGTAATGCTGTAGCAGCGGCGATTCTGATTGCCTTGGTGGTGCCTGTCGGCCTGCCGCTGGCGATTCCCGCTCCGGAATCTACGTTGCCAGCCTGCTGCCGAAGAGACGGCCGGCATCACTGTGCAATGCTGCTTCAGTATGAGGCTTCAAGGTCAAAGCAGCAGGGCGGGACAAGGGCGGAAAGCACTCCTGAACCGTGCCCCTTCCGCTCCGCGCTGTTTGCGCCAAGTGCTCGGCACGGCACGGGAATTCCTTTGCACTCGATTCATTACGCCGGACTAGTCAGCCATCCGGCAGAGTTCGTTCAAGACACGCTTGCGGCACGCATCTCTGAAGCGCGCGTTCACTGGAAGCGCGGACCTCCCGCTCTCCTCGACTAAATCCCATAGTCAAAGCGAAACCATCGATTCCGGCACGAGAACCGCTCCCGGTCTATTGCCTGGCTAGATGGCTCGGCGGCATCGGCGATCGCCTGCTACTCATCGGTAAGGCCGGGCCACCAGCATCTCTGCGGTCGGTTCTTATGCCCGAATCGCATTGGAGTGCAGCGTCGGCGTTGGTAACGCCGGCTGTCTTCCGGCTGTCTTCTCGTAGCGGTTTGACAACCTGACTTTCGCGGGAGGAGTGATGTCCCATCTACGAAATCTTTTTCTCGTCGGCATACTTCTGTTGGCGGCCTCGGCGCATGGTACCGTTTTCGGTTCCATCCGAGGTGTCATACACGATCCGCAGCACCGACCGGTTGCCGACTCCTCGGTGAAACTCAAGTCGGCTACCTCCGACTGGACTCAGACGACGCAAACAGACCAGGATGGCATGTTTTCATTTACAGCGGTGCCGGTGGGCGATTACCTGGTGACGGTGACGAAGAGCGGCTTTGTGGACGATCAGCAAACGGTTACAGTGGTCTCCGGTGCCTCGCCGATCTTCCACTATCAACTTAAGATCGCTACGGTGAACCAGACCGTAACGGTCTCTGAAGAAGCACCGGAAAATGTGGCGAACGTCGAGAGTGTGACGCCAACCACGCTGGTGACGCGCGCGGATATCGCGGAGACGCCCGGCGCCGCCCGCACCAACGCCCTGCAAATGATCACCGATTACGTGCCGGGTGCCTACGTGACCCATGACATGTTGCATATGTTAGGAGGCCACCAGGTTGACTGGCTGATTGACGGCGTCCCCATACCCAACACAAATATCGCCGCCAATCTGGGCCCGGTGATTGACCCAAAGGACATTGATTATCTCGAGGTTCAAAGAGGCAGCTACGACGCCGCTTACGGAGACCGTACGTACGGAATCTTCAACGTGGTGCCGCGAACCGGCTTCGAGCGGAACAATGAGGCGGAACTCGTCACCAGTTTCGGGAACTGGTATCAAACCAACGATCAGCTCAATTTCGGAAGTCATACCGAGCGCTTCGCCTATTTCGCGAGCTTAAACGGAAATCGGAGCAATTACGGACTTCAGACCCCGATTGGGCAAATATTTCACGATGCGGAGAACGGCTATGGAGGATTTGCGTCCTTCATATTCAACCCCAATCCCAAGAACCAGTTTCGGCTGGTCACCTCGTTGCGGCAGGATTATTACCAGATTCCCTACGACCCTAATCCCAACTCAATTGGAAATCAGCAGTTGGTGACGGCGGGAGAGTCCCCCAGTTACGGCCTTCGTGATGGCGAGCATGAGCGCGATGGCTACGTCGTCTTCTCATGGATCCACACCTTCGATCCAACTACGCTGCTTACGGTTTCTCCCTTTTATCACTACAACAGCGCCAACTACCAAGGCGGCGCGAACGATTATCCCGTCATCTCAACCATGAATCAGATTGCCAATTACGGGGGCTTGCAGGCGACCCTTGGCAAAACCGTCTGGAGAAACGACGTTCAGGTCGGAGTGTACGGATTTGCTCAGCACCAGTACAACTTCTTCGATAACCAATTCACGGACGGCGGTCAAAACTTTCCCGCCTCTTCGGTTGCTGTAACTGGAGGGCTGGCGAGCGTATTCATCAGCGACAAGTTCAAAGTGACCTCGTGGTTGACCTTAATCGCCGGCCTTCGCCAAACACATTTTACGGCGGACATTGTAGAGAACGCGACGGACCCCCGCTTTGGCGTGGCCGTGAAAATTCCGCATCTGAACTGGGTTTTTCGCGCCTTCTACGGCGACTACTACCAAGCTCCGCCACTGGCGACGGCCACCGGCCCACTGCTCGGTTTAGCGAACAGCCAGAATTTCACTTTTGCTCCGCTGCGCGGCGAGCGCGATGAAGTACACCAGTTTGGCGTCACGATTCCTTTCCGCGGCTGGGCTCTTGACGCCGATACTTACCAAACACGGGCGAAGAATTGGCTGGATCATAACAATATCGGAGAATCAAATCTCTTCTGGCCGATCACGTGGGAGGGAGCCTTGATTCAGGGCTGGGAGCTCACACTGCGGTCCCCCCGCCTCTGGCATCGCGGCCAGTTTCACCTTGCCTATGCCAATCAAATCGCGCAGGCAACCTCACCCATCACCGGAGGCTTGATCTGCCCTAACGACGCGGAGACCCTGCCGGCACAAATGAGCGTCCATGAGGCGGTTGAACAGATGCGCTCGAAGCAATTTAGCGCATGGCCGGTGGTGGACGAAGAAAGCATTGTTGGTGTCTTAAGTCGAGCGACACTGGAAAGCGCTCTTGACGACGGCAGAGCAGAACGGAAGCTGATCGATCTTTTCGAAACGCTAGAATTTCCGCATGTCCACAAAGACCATGCCTTACATCAGGCGCTGGAACGTATGAGTAATGCCCATGTTGACGTTTTGCCAGTGGTCAACCGGGCAGACATCCATAAGCTGGAAGGCATCGTAACCCTGCGAGACGTGCTGGATTCGTACGGCGTGGACTCCAGCGGCTCAGCGTAAACGCCTGCCTTCAGCGCGCAGGCCTTTATGCGATAAACGTGGTTGCAGGATATTTACGCCAACACTCTACCCGAAAGAACTTTTGAATGCCGGTAATTGTCGATAACAGGCGTAGCTGTTGAAAAACTCGCTCGCGGGAATTGCGGCGAAAAACAATCGAAAAACGCGAACTTCTCACCAGCAATCAACAACGGCTCGGTCTGGCATAATTGTCTTCTGTGTTTTCGATGATTCAAACCTCAAACCAAGCTGCCATACGGAGAATCCAGCGGGTTCAAACAATCACCATCGCTTGGATGAGCGTCGAAGCTGCCTTATCGCTGTGGGCGGCGTGGACGGCCCGCAGTCCCGCTTTGGCTGCTTTTGGCGGGGATAGCGCTGTCGAACTATTGTCAGCGGTGGTTGTGCTGTGGCGGTTCCGCACCAATGCATCAGAAGGCGCAGAGCGGCGTGCGGCTCGGATTGCCGGTGGGTTGCTGTTTGCGTTGGCGGCGTATGTTGTTTTCGCTTCGACGATGTCCTTGCTTGGGTACAGCGAACCACAGACCAGCTACTTGGGTATGGCGGTCTTGGTCGTAGCAGCGTTTCTCATGCCGTGGCCCGCCAAGGAGAAACGGCGTTTGTCAGCACTCACCGGAAGTGCTGCATTGAGAGCCGATGCAGCCGAGTCCGCTTTATGCGCCTATCTTTCCGTCATCGCTCTCATCGGTCTTGCAGTCCATGCAATTTGGCACATTACATGGGCAGACCCCGTTGCGGCTTTGGTGATTACTCCGTTGATTTTGTTCGAGGCGCGTGAGGCAATTCGCGGCAAGCCCTGTGGCTGTTGTTAACATCGCCGAATTAATCACAGACTTGCGCTGTCGAAAACAGGGCTTCTCACACCCAAGCTGAAAACGGAACCCCTCGGCATTTGCTGGTGAAATGGCGATCAGGTCGCCGTCGCCAGCATCCCATTCATCGCCCCGATCGGCAGCCCCAGCAATGCAAACCACCTTGCGAACCGGGTGGTTCAAAAAGCCTCGTTCCGCAGCCTCGACTTTATTGGCTTTTTTGCCCCGATTTCGAAAATCCGTGCTGGCCCATTGCCTACAGTCTGGAAACCAGCTTTTGACGCACCGCACTCAACATCCATTTACAGTGTCAGCACCTTGCAGCACGATGCTGTGCCCCATAAGAGCAGGCCTGAGCGGCATACGATCGGACTGCACGCAAAGCAAAAATAAACGCAACGGCAACCGGCTACCCAGCATCCAACTGGTTACATCTTCATACGCATTTCCGCCCGCCGTTGACGGCTGGTTCATTTGCGCGTCCAGATGCCGGAGTTCTCGGCAAAGGAGCAGCTATGAACCCGCCCGCAAAAGTGTACAAAAATCGAGTATTGGCAGCACTGCCGAAAGCGGAACTCAACCGCCTGACGCCGTATCTGTCACCAGTCACCCTGCCGGTACGAACCCAACTGATGGACGGCCACGCCGAGCACGCATATTTCATGGAAGAGGGACTCGCTTCCGTCGTCCTGACTCTGGCTGGTGGAGCTACCGTCGAGGTCGGCATCATCGGCATTGACGGTGTTGTCGGGCTTCCCATAATTCTGGGAGCAGGGACGGTGCCGGGGGAAACGCTCATTCAGGTTGAGGGCTCCGGCTTTAGCATCGATGCACAGCGTTTGAAAGATGAATTTGAACGCGACGGCCAGCTACGGAGCCATCTCCAAAAGTACGTGCAGGCTTATCTGATTCAAAGTGCCCAAAACGCCGCTTGCAACCGGCTGCACACGATCAGTGAGCGTCTGGCGCGATGGATTCTTACCTGTTACGACCGGGTACAGTCCGACCGGATGCCGCTCACACACGAGTTTCTTGGCCAGATGCTGGGTTCCCCCCGCACCACGGTTACCTTGGCAGCAGGCATGCTGCATGAAGCGGGACTGATTGATTACTCACGCGGCCACGTGACCATCAAGAACCGCAAAAAACTTGAGCGTGTCGCATGCGAATGCTACCGAACCGTACGGGATGAATTCGAGCGTCTCGGGCTGCTTTGAGTGTCTGGTCCATGACACGTGCCGCTGTTTTTCGGCGAAAACGTTTACAACGAACTGCAACCCTCCGTCTCCCATTGAAGGGGGTTATTATGCGTTCAGAGATCGTTTTTGAGGCGTTACGTACGACAAATTGCTTTGCGTTCTGCCACCTAGTATTCAAAGCTGTTCGGAAGCTTCACAAACCCAGCACTCGGGTTCAAGACACAGCGAATGATGCGCTTCGGGTGCTTGCAGGTGCGAAGCAACAAGAAGGTTCAATTGCACCGAAGAATGCAAACGACGCGGCAGCAATCGAAGTTGGGCTGGAACAGTCAGCGATTGCGTCTTAGGCAGGAGCACCGCATTATATGCGCGTCCAGATGCCAGATTTCTCGGCTAAGGAGCAGCGATGAACCCGCTCGCAAAAGTCCCTTTCTCCCATCAGTGGTTGCATAACGGGCTTATATTATCCACCTGTCTGCTGTGCTCAAAAGTTGCTGCGAGCACAAGGCCTGAGAATCTAGAGATCGCCGAACAATGCCACCACTGCGCTGCGAAACCAGCTAAACTGCCAAAGCAAGAGAGCGAGGGTATGCTAGTCCAAACAACTATGCAGCCTCTTAGAATTCTCTCTTTCGGGCATGACTCTGCAATACTCGATGGTCGGGCTGCTGTTCTGTCCAGTGCTGGCTATGGCGTCATCAGTGTGACTGCTCTTACTGACCTAGTAAAAGAACTCGACATGCAGCACCGAGATGCGGTTATTCTTTGTCATACGCTAACGGAGGATGAAACTCACGCGACGTTGTTATTGGTAAAGTTAGCAGGGTGGGATACCCCTGTAATTGCGGGTAATCCAGACCCGCTGTTTGAGTTTGTCTGTCGCGCACACCATCCCGAGGAACTGTTATTGGCTTTGGCCTCCGCAGTTAGGGGCGTTCGGCGAGTTGTCTGTCCCGGCCACATCCTTCCCGTCAACGGCCCAACCGAAGCTGGCCAGCGAGGAATTTGCTTGTGCGGTCAGGAGCAGCAAATAATCGAGGAAAATGGGGTCTGGAAGTTTGGCTACCACACTATCGAGGTGCCTCGCAGGATGAAGAATCAAACGAGGGCGGGTGGGGGTGAAAAGGCAGCTTAGGTTCCTGTTATGTGAACCCAAGTTGAATTTTCGCCACCTCTTCTTGAGGCGTGGGGATTCGAGGTTGAAGGGACGCTATAGACGCAACGCATTCACAGATTGAAGATAAACGCAGTTGCCGTTTGTGTCAGGGCGTGTGCCGCCATTGGCGAATCGAATGTTTTGCAGTGATCTCGCTGACCTCATCACGACGCGAGCTTTCGAGGGATTGAACGCGGGGGCGAGTTCCTGTTGGTTTTGGGCCGCCACCCGAATCGCGGGCAGAGACGTTCAATGTAGGTTAGGAGCAGCCCTACAAAGCCGACGCCACTGACCAAGCCAAGATGAGCCATAAATGCGAAGACCAATTCCGATGTGTACTGGTGCTCACCACTTAAGATTGCACCCTGTTAGCCAGATAAGCCCCCTCTGTGTTGATAGTGTTGCAACATCGGAGTGTTCAAACAGGATGGGATTCGTGCGTCAGGGCAACATCCCCAAACAAAATTCTCGGCAGTGCATCCGAATGGGGAAATTTGCAGGTAAACTCAAGGCGACCGCTCGTAGTTAACGTTCCTTGGCCACCGCGCTAGCGGCGCTTCGTGAGCCTTACGACCCCGGCTCTAGCGGCGTCCGGCAGATGTCTGAGAGGTGCTGGTGCGCCAGAGTGAGTTTACCATCGGAATCGATGATGAAGACATGCGTTCCGCGCCCGTCGAGCACGCTCCGGTTGTAGCGTTTGCCGCGAATCGGGTCTTCAATATTTTTGCCGTACGAGCGGTAGGTGTGCACGGCCACGACGACATTGTCGGCAAGGAATCTCACGTCAATGGGTGATGTGATCTCAGCGTCGAAATGCGTAAAGGGTTTGAAATATTCGCGCTCCAAACGCGTCGCCGCTACCTGCCCCAGCTCTGGGCGCGGGGAAAATGGATTGAACGTCGTGGACTCGTAGTCGTACATCTTCATCAATACACCGGGTCTTTTGTCGCTCATGGCTGCCCAGTATTGGCGCACAGCGGCCTGAACCTGTTCTTCTGCAACTTTTTTGGTCACACAAACCTCCGCATTCCCCCGCAACAGTCGCAGTCGCGCTTGCTGGGATGGGCGAACGGCTGGTTGCGCTGAAGTGTAATGGATTCCGCCCGGTTTGCAGTATTACACAAGATGCATTCACAATGAAATTGGCTGTCTAACTGCTCGTGCATTCTGTTCTGCCTGCGCTACAATCCTCGCATGTGCGGACGATACAGGCTGTCACGGGCGAAAGAGATCATCGCCGAGCACTTCGACATCCCCGACGAGGTCGAGTGGTCACCCCGGTACAACATCGCCCCGGCGCAGCGGGTCGCTGTGGTACGGCAGAACCCGGAACACCCTGTTCGCCAGTTTTCGGTCATGCGCTGGGGACTGATTCCATACTGGGCGAAGGACGCAAATATCGGCTACAAGATGATCAACGCCCGAGCCGAGACCGTGGCTGAGAAACCTGCATATCGGGAGTCGTTCAAGAACCGCCGCTGCCTGATTCCGGCAGACGGATTTTACGAGTGGAAGCGGGAGGGCAAGACCAAGCAGCCCTTCCATTTCGGCATGCATGACGATTCGATCTTCGCATTTGCAGGTATTGGGGATCGGTGGAAGAACCCGCAGGGCGAAGTGATCGAAACGTGCTCAATTATCACGACCACGCCCAACGCGCTGCTCGCCGATGTCCATGACCGCATGCCAGTCATCCTGCCCGTGGACGATTACGATCTGTGGCTTGATCCGGGGTTCAAGCACACGGATGATCTGAAGGAACTGCTGCGGCCATATGACGCAACCCTGATGCGGCGCTACCCGGTGAGCACGAGGGTCAATCTGGTCAAGAACGACGATCCCGAGTGTGCGATGGAATTGAAGGGACAGTCAGGTGACGGCCTAAGCGCCTAAGATATAACCATCAAGATTGCTGCGACTGGAAGTGATTCCGCATGCAGTGGGATTTACGAAACGGCTAAGCGATCTTTGAATGCTCGGCTTGCAAACATGGCAGGAACACGCAGAACACCGTACCTTTGCCCTCGGCGCTGCGTACTCGAATGCGTCCTTCGTGCTTTTCGATTATCTGTTGGCTGACCCAGAGCCCTAGACCCGTACCGATCTTTTCTTTCGTCGTAAAAAAGGGCTCGAAGATACGGCTCCGGATCGATGCCGGAATACCTGAACCCGTATCAGCGACCGTCACACGGATGTAAATCGAATCATTCAGCGACACCCGGCTAACCCGGATGTTCACACTGCCCTTCAAGTTTGAGGCGTCAACCGCATTGACCAGCAGGTTGGAAATCACCTGCCGAATCTCGCCAGCGACAGCAAGCACCTGAGCACAGCAATCGTCATGTTCAACCGACAGCCGGATGTCTTTTGATTTGAACTTTGAACCGTAGAGTCCTAACACTTCACCCACGAGGGTGCGAATATCGACCATAGATGGCTTCGCATTTTCCCGGTAAAACCCTAAAGTCCGCCTCGTGAGATCAGAAAGCTGCTTAAGCTCCCGATCAGCGATTTCGAGTTGCTCCTTCACTTCCGTGGGGAGCTTGGGATTAGTGGCGGCAATGTAAATACAGTTGGCCACTGCCTCCAGCGGGTTATTGATCTCATGGGCAACGGTTGCTGCCATGCGACCCACCGAAGCCAGCTTTTCACTCCGTATCAGGGCTTGCTCGGCTCGCTTGTGTGCAGTGATGTCAACGAAATAAGAACGTATAGTTGCTCTTTCCGGAAGATAATGGATTTCTTGCTGGAACACTGACCCATCAGCTTCCACTTCACGCACCATTGATCGTTCCACCCCTGCTTGACAGATGCAAGCATTGAAGACCAGCCCCTCAAGAGAGTGTGCCCTGCCCCCATTTCCCCGAGGTTGGGGAACCGTTTCGATGCCGATGGATTAAGGTAGGTAATT
>Ga0187860_1003160_pt1 | contig 13169 bp, 11 predicted proteins | sample June2016WEW_10_4_FD_132981 | JGI IMG/M metagenome (GOLD analysis project Ga0187860, IMG submission 132981) | Peatland microbial communities from SPRUCE experiment site at the Marcell Experimental Forest, Minnesota, USA - June2016WEW_10_40 | ecosystem: Environmental > Terrestrial > Soil >... | reverse complement strand
TCTGGTGTGCTGCTCTGGTCCCAGACGGTGCAGCCCGGCGTCCCGATGACGTACAAGGCCCCCGGACCGGTTGCCGTCGAATTCGGCGCGATCGCCTACATATCGGTGACCATGAACGGGCTCGCGGCACGATTCCCCACCAACGCGTCCACGAACGGCTTGTCGTTCGTCACGGGGTAGCCAGCCGAGTCGGGCCCGGCTCTCCTGGGACCCAGCGGGCCCAACCTCGAGCGGTGCAGCGCCGCTGCGCCCGAGCTCGAGCGCCGCAGGGCACACCTTGGGCTATCTAATCCAGGGCGCCGACCGTCTCCAGGACGAACGCCAGCACGAACGCCCGCTTCCTCCACCCTTGGTATCGCCCCGACGGGCCGCCGTGGCCGGCGGAAAGCTCCATCCGGAGCAGCACCCGAGTGGGGTTGTCGGGGTGGGCGGCGCGCAGCCGCTGTACCCATTTCGTCGGCTCGAAGTACCCGACTCGGGGATCGTTGACGCCACCGGTGACGAGGAACCTCGGGTAGCGCACGTTCTTCACGTTGTCGTAGGGCGAGTACGACTTGATCAGCCAGTAGGCCTCCTCACTGGCGATCGGGTCGCCCCACTCCTCTTGTTCGGTCACGGTGAGTGGCAGCGTGATGTCGAGCATGGTCGTCAGGCAGTCCACGAACGGGACTTCCGCCACGATGCCAGCGAACAGATCCGGAGCGAGATTCGCCGAAGCACCCATGAGTAGGCCGCCGGCGCTTCCGCCGATCGCCGCCAGCTGGGTCGGCGACGTCCAGCCCTCGTCCACGAGCCAACGGGCTACAGCGACGAAGTCCTCGAAACTGTGCGGCTTGTTCTCCAGCTTCCCGTCCAGGTACCAGCGCCGCCCGAGCTCACCACCGCCCCGCACGTGGGCGATCGCATAGACAAGCCCGCGGTCCAGCAGTGGATGGATCGGGCGGTCCACCCGAAAGGTCGGGTCGATGCTGATCTCGTATGACCCGTAGCCGTACAGGAGGCAGGGCCCTGGTCCGGGAGCCCGGTCCTTGGACCACGCGAGCGTGACGGGAACCCGGGTGCCGTCGGCCGACGTCGCCCATCGCTGCTCGGAGTGGTAGCGCTCTGGGTCATAGCCCGGCGCCGGTTGACGGTGCAGCGTCGTCACCGCCCCCGTTTCGATGTCATAGGAGTGCAGCGTGAGCGGGGTGACTAGCGTGGTCGTCTCGAAGCGCACCTCGCGGGCGGCGAAATCGAGGTTGTCGGCCAGGGAGATCACGCCCGCCGCCGGCGCCTCGATGATGGTCCCCGGCAGCTGTGCTGCGCCGTCGGCTGTCGCGCCACCGCCACCGCCATCGCCATCGCCATCGCCACCGCCATCGCCGTCCAGGCGGACCAGGCGGATGGCTGTGGTGGCGTGCCCTCGTTCCTCCACGAGTGCGTAGCCGTCGATGACGTCGACGCTCTCGACGCGGACCTCGCTCCGGTGCGGCAGCAGGAGCTGCCAGTTCTCACGCCCAGGCGTCTCGACCGGCGTGCGCCAGAGGGCGAAGTTCTCGGCCCCGTCGTTCGAGAGCACCAACAACTCTCCGCGATGGTGGGCAACGGAGTACGCGATCCCCTGGCGACGAGGCTCGACGACAACCGGCTCCGCGTCGGGCTGATCGGCCGGGATCAAACGCCACTCGGAAGTGACGTGGTTGCCTGTGCACATCATGACGTAGCGGCCGTCCTTCGACCTTCCGACTCCGAGGAAGTAGCGCTCGTCGGGTTCCTCCCACACCAACTCGTCGGCGCCGGTGCCGACGCCGATCTGGTGGCGCCAGATCTGGTACGGCCGCATGGCGTCGTCCGGCCGGCAGTAGAAGAGCGTCTCGTTTCCGGCGAACGCCAAGCCGTAGTACACGTTGTCGATGACGTCGGCAAGGTCCTGGCCTCCCTCGAGGTCACGGACTCGCAACGTCATTCGCTCACTTCCCGAGGTGTCGACTGTGTAAGCCAGCAGCCGTTGGTCAGCGCTGAGCGCGGTCGACCCGATCGCGAAGTAGGAGAAACCCTCGGCCATCTCGTTCTCGTCGAGGATGACGACCTCGTGCGGGTCCGGCACGCTCCGGTCAGCCAGCGGCAGCGGCGCCGCCGCCGGCCGCCGGCAGCTGATGGAGTGCTCGGCACCTTCGATCGTGCGTTCGTAGTAAGCCCAGTCGCCGCGGGGAGCGGGGTAGCTGGCGTCCGTCAGCTGGACCATGGCGAGCATGGTCTCGTAGAGGTCATCGATGAGCTGTTCGAGGTGGGCAGTGGCATCCCTCGTGTAGGCGTTCTCAGCCTCGAGCAGCTCCATGACAGCGGGATCCTCGCGGTCATGCACCCAGTACCAGTCGTCGACGCGCGTGTCACCGTGAGCGGTGATGGTTTTCGGCCGGCGGGGCGCTACCGGAGGAGTGGCTAGGCCTTCATCGAAATCGGCACTCACGGAGTGAGCTTCCCACAACCGCTCGTGAGGCTTCGTTGGAGCGGGTGCGAGCGGCCGTTCGCCTGGCCGGTGCCGACGACCTCATCTCGGCACCGTCGAGAAGCCGAGTAGGAGCGAGGCCGGACAGTTGTTACTATCTGCGTAGTGGAAACTCCCCGATCCACTGACGAGAGGGCGAAGGTCTGATGGCCACCACGGAACTTGACCTCGGGCGTTACCAGCTGGGCTGGAGCGACGAGGAGGATTACATCTTCAAGCCTCGGAAGGGACTGTCCTCCGAGATCGTCCGCGAGATGTCGGCGATGAAAAAAGAGCCTGAGTGGATGCTCAAGTTCCGCCTGTCGTCCTTGGCGCGTTTCTACCGCAAGCCGATGGTGCCGTGGTTCGCCACGAAGATGCCTGACCTGGACTTCGACGACATCTACTACTACATCAAGCCGATCGACAAGCAGGTGAGCGACTGGGACCAGCTACCTGACTCGGTCAAGTCGACCTGGGACAAGCTCGGCATCCCGCAGGCCGAGCGGAAGTACCTCGCCGGCGTGACGGCGCAGTACGAGAGTGAAGTCGTCTACCACCGCAATCGCGAGGACCTCGAGCGCCTCGGCGTGCTGTTCAGCGACATGGACACCGCCGTGCGCGAGTACCCCGACATCGTGCGCAAGTGGTTCGGCAAGATCATCCCGCCGAACGACAACAAGTTCGCCGCCCTCAACTCGGCTGTGTGGTCGGGCGGATCGTTCATCTACGTCCCACCGGGCGTCAAGGTCGACATGCCCCTGCAGGCGTACTTCCGGATCAACGCCGAGAACATGGGCCAGTTCGAGCGGACGCTCATCATCGCCGACGAGGGCTCTCAGGTTCACTACGTCGAGGGCTGCTCGGCGCCGGTCTACTCGACCGACTCGTTGCACTCGGCTGTCGTGGAGCTCGTCGCGCTCCCGGGTAGCCGTATCACCTACACCACCATCCAGAACTGGTCGTCCAACGTCTACAACCTCGTCACGAAGCGGGCGAGGGCTGAGGCCGAAGCTCACGTCGAGTGGATCGACGGCAACATCGGCTCGCGCCTCACGATGAAGTACCCCTCGGTGTACCTGATGGGCCCGAAGGCCTCAGGCGAGGTGCTCTCGGTCGCCTACGCCGGAGCCGGCCAGCAGCAGGACACGGGTGCCAAGATGTACCACTGCGCTCCCGAGACGACTTCTACGATCGTGTCGAAGTCGATCTCGAAGGACGGTGGCAATGCCACCTATCGGGGCAAGGTGCACGTGGACGAGGGCGCTCGGCGGTCCAAGTCCTTCGTCCGCTGCGACGCCCTCATCCTCGACGAGGAGTCGGTATCGGAGACCAAGCCGTACATCGAGGTGTCCGAGCGCGACGCCGAGATCGGCCATGAGGCGACCGTCTCCAAGGTCGGTGACGACCAGCTCTTCTACCTCATGAGTCGTGGTCTGTCAGAGAATCAGGCGATGGGTATGATCGTCAACGGCTTCATCGAGCCGGTGACTCGCACCTTGCCGATGGAGTATGCAGTGGAGTGGAGCCGCTTGATCGAGCTGCAGATGGACGGTTCCGTCGGCTGACGCCGACTTTCCGAGTCGCGCAGCTCCATCACCGAAGGCTGGCGAACATGCCGATGCGCGAGGAGTGCAAGCACTTCCAATCGAGGACGTACGCGTCCGGCGAAGTCGCTCGCTTTTGCGTCCTCGATCTTGCCCCCGAAGCCCCGTGGCGTTGCCCGGACAACTGCCCCCGCTACCAGCGGCGTCTCGCCGATGCAGGGTGGCAGCACGGCAACCTCGTGGACACGCCGGTCGAAAACGAGCCGGAGATGCCCTCAGGCGACATCGCCTCGCTCCTTGACGCGGCGGAATCGGTCGTCGAATCGGCCGCCCCGAGCGCCCTCGCCGAAGTCCGCGAGCGGGAGCGCAAGCAGGAGGGCCGCAAGGGGCTGTGGCGCCGGAAGAAGCCCTGAGGCCGATCTCCGGTCAGTCGCCGGTGAACTTCGGCGCCCTGCGCTCGAAGAACGCCGTCACCGCCTCGCTCAGGTCGTCGGACCGCAGTTGGCCGGCGTTCCACGCCGCCACAAAACGGAGGCCGGCTTCCACCTGCGCCCGGTGAATCTCCGAGAGCACTGCTTTCGTTCCCTGTACGGCGATCGGTGAGTTGGCGGCGATCTCGGCCGCCATCGCCTGGGCGGCGGCCACCGTCGCCTCCTGGTCCGGCAGCACAGCATTCACCAAACCGATCCGCTCCGCCCTCGCCGCATCGATGTCCTTGCCCGTGTACGCGAGCTCCGCCACGTAGCCGAGCGGCAGCACGAGGGGGAGGCGCTGGAGGCTACCGATGTCGGCGACCATGGCCATCTTGGTCTCGCGGACCGAGAACGTGGAGTCGGCGGCGCACAGCCGGATGTCGCACGCCGAGACGAGGTCGACGCCACCTCCGATGCAGTACCCGTGGATGGCGGCGATCACGGGCTTACGACACTCGGCGACGGAGCTGATCGACGCTTGCAGGCGCAGCACGCTGTCGTGCGTCCCGCGCGCCAGCGTCGCCGCGGACGGCCGCCCGGCGCCCGGCTCGCTCGGTTCGCTGGCAATCGACGCCAAGGCTGTGAGATCGAGACCGACGCTGAACGCCGGCCCGCGGGCGGCGATGACGATGGCCCGCACGTCCCGGTCCCGTCCCACCGAGGCCATCATCTCGGGAAGTTGGTCGAAGAACGGCATCCCCAAGGCATTGCGCTTCTCCGGCCGGTCGAGCCACACGGTGGCGACGTGGTCTGTCTGCTCGACGCTGAGGACCTTGGCTCGGCCGGCGGGCGCTTGTGATTCTGGCGTGCTGGTCACATCAAGCACCGTACTCATCCGAGCGGCGGGAGCGCTGCTACCGTGTCGCCGCAATCCCGGAGATAGGCCGAGGACAGACCGGCGTTGGGTCGGCCGAGGTGGGCGGTCCTACGGTGGGAGGGGCGGTCCTACGGTGGGAGACGTGAGTGGAGTGGCGACGAGCAGGGCGGCGTGCGACCTGTGCGAGGCGGCTCGTATCACGCTGTGGCATCACGAGGACGACGTCTGCTGGGTCGCCGACTGCGAGGTGTGTGACCTTCCCATGGTCGTGTGGAAGGAGCACGGAGCTTCCCCGCCGGCCGACGCCGTCGAGCACATGGTCGCCGAGCTCGAGCGGGTGGCTCGGGCGCGTTTCGGAGACGGCGGCTACAGCGTGGACCGCGTGATGCGCCAGATACCCGATCACTTCCACGCCCATGCCCGGGATCCGGGCTGGTGGTGGCGCCGCTTCGGTCGCTGAGGCGGACAGCGCCGATAGCATTCCGTCGCCCCTGGTAGTCGATCGAGGAGCGTTCCCGCCCTGAGCACCACCGAGCAAGATCTGACCGCGTTCTCTGCGGCCGCCGTCCAGGCCTTGGGCGGCCCTTCGTGGTTGGCACAGCGACGCAACGCCGCCCTCGAGCGGTTCCTGGTGACGCCGCTGCCCACCGGCGAGGAAGAGATCTGGCGCTACAGCCGGGCCGCGGATCTGAATCTCTCGCGCTTCGCCCCCGTGGTCCCACCCATTGGAATGGTGCCAGGGACCCCGGTCCTGCCCACGGCAGCGCTCGATCTGCTCGATCGGGTGGGCGCCCGCGCCGGCCTCGTCGTTACCTGCAACGGTGTGGTCGCCACGACTGAGCTCGATGAGCGGGAGAGCGCGGCCGGCGTTCGCCTGCAAGCCGTGTCGACCCACCCCGGTGGCGAGGAGATGCTCGGTCATGCGTCGGGAAGCTTCCCCGACGAGGAGGTGGATGCCTACGCGGCGCTCGCCGACGCCTTCGCCACCGACGCCGTGGCGATGAGCGTGCCGCGGAGCCACGAAGTCACCCGCCCAGTCGTCATCGTCCACGTGATCGGCGCCGCCGGAGGTGCCGGCGCCGGCGCCGGCCCCGCCCCGGCCGCGTTCCCGAGGACCGTCGTCCGGCTCGATGAGAACGCCGAAGCCTCGGTCATCGAGCTGCTCGTGTCCGGTGACGACTCCCTCCTCGTGCTCCCGACGGTCGAGCTCGTCGCCGCCGACGGAGCCCGTCTCACCCACGACCTCGTCCAGCAGCTCGGGCGTGACGCATGGCAGATCGGTCGCCTGTTCGCCACCGCCGGCAGGGACGCGACGCTGAAGAGCTTCCAGGCGTCACTCGGGGGCAGCTTCGCGAGGTCGAGGACCGATTCGATCCTCACCGGCCAGGGCGGCACGGCGCAGCTGCTGGCCGCATTCTTCGGCGACGAGGACCAGATGCACGACTTCCGGACCTTGCAGGAGCACGCGGCCCCTCGCACGACGAGCGACCTGGTGTTCAAGGGAGCCGTCGCCGGGACGTCCCGATCGGTCTACAGCGGCCTCATCCGCATGCGCCCCGGCGCCCGTGGCGCCAACGCGTTCCAGACGAACCGTAACCTCGTGCTCTCCGACGGTGCCCACGCCGACTCGGTGCCGAACCTCGACATCCAGGAGAACGACGTCCGCTGTTCCCACGCCTCGGCGGTGGGGCCGGTCGACGAGGAGCAGCGCTTCTACGTGGAGTCGCGGGGCGTGCCGAGGGCGGTGGCGGAGCGGTTGATCGTGTTGGGTTTCTTCCGGGAGCTGCTCGAGCGGGTGACGCCCGCCGTGGGCGATTTCGTCGTCGCCGCCATCGCCGAACGCGTGTCCGCCGTGACCGACGGGAGTGCGTCGTGAGCAGGGTGAAGCTCTGCCGGCGCGATGACGTGGAGGTGGGGGCGGTGCGGCGTTTTGAGCCGGGAGGCGGTGCCCCGGCCGTGGCCGTGGCCAACTGCGACGGGGGGTTGCATGCCGTCGTGGACTGCTGCAGCCACGAGGACTACCCCTTGTCGGAGGGTGAGGTGTTCGCAGACGTGTGTGAGATCGAGTGCGTGCGTCACGGCAGCACGTTCTCCCTCATCGACGGCACGCCACAGAGCCTCCCGGCGACCCGTCCGGTGACGGTGCTGAACCTCGAGGTCATCGAAGGCGACGTGTGGGTGGAGCTGCCGTGAGTACGTTCGAGATCAGCGGCCTGCGGGTAGCTGTCGCCGGTCGCGAGATACTCCGGGGTGTCGACCTGCGGGTGGAGAGCGGCGAGATCCACGCCGTGATGGGCCCGAACGGGTCCGGCAAGAGCACGCTCGCTCATGCGCTCATGGGCCGTCCCGGCTACGAGGTGACCGGCGGGAGCGTGACGATCGACGGTGCAGAGCTGCTCGGCCTTCCGCCGGCGGAGCGTTCCAGGGTCGGGCTGTTCCTCGCATTCCAGTACCCGATCGAGGTCCCGGGCGTGCCAGTGGCCTCGGTGCTCTCCGAGGCGTTGACTGCAGCCGGCCGGCCGGCGCGCGAGATCGCCGATTTGGAGGCCCGCACGGCGTCGGAGGCCGAGGGCCTCGGGATCAACCATGAGCTGCTTTCACGTCACATGAACGTGGACCTCTCCGGCGGCGAGAAGAAGCGCAACGAGACTCTCCAGCTTGCCCTCCTCCACCCCCGTTTCGCCGTGCTCGACGAGCTCGACTCCGGGCTCGACGTGGACGCCCTCAGCGCCGTCGCCCGCCGCATCGAGCGGGCGAGGCACGAGAGCGACCCGCCGCTCGGGGTGATCGCCATCACGCACTACGCCCGCCTGCTGTACGAACTGCGCCCGGACGTGGTGCACGTGCTGTCGCAGGGACGGATCGTGCGATCGGGTGGCCCGGAGCTCGCAACCGAGCTCGAGGGCACGGGCTACGCCGCTTACCGGGAGGACCCGGTCGCCAGCTGAGCCGGCGGCGCCAGCCGCCAGGCGTGCAGCCTGCCGGGCTAGCGGTTCTTCGGCAGCTCTGAGAACGGCACCGTGCGCTCGTTCCCGGGCTCCTTCGGAAGGCCGAGGACCCGTTCGCCGATGATGTTGCGCTGGATCTGGTCCGTGCCCCCGTAGATCGAGGGAGCGGGCGCGAACAGCGCCATCCCGGCGAGCACTCCGGCCATCGGGTCGCCGGTCGCTTCCACCAGTGCAGCGCGGCTGGCTTCGTCGTAGGCGTGCAGCGTCCCTGCAACTCCGGCGATGCGGAGGCCGAGGTCGCTCGAAAGGCGGACCATCTCGCTCATCTGGAGCTTGGAGATGTTGGCCAGCCCGGGGATGTCGCGACCGCTTGCCCGCGCCGCCTTCCAGCGCAAGCTGTTGTACCGCCCGATCTCTCCCAACGTGTGGAGGCGGACGAGGTCCTGCCGGATCAACGGGTCCGCTGCCGTGCCGTTGGCCTTGGCGGCGTCGATGAGCAGCTTGGCACTGCCCGGCGTCGCGTCCCCTGAGCGGTTTCTCGTACGGCGCTTGCCCTCCGCCGATACGAAGTCCCCGGCTCGGGCGCCTCTCTGGTTGGCGACGGTACCCGGCAGCACGGCCCCAGCGGCACCGGACCCACCGCCGGAGCCGAGCCCCGACCGCTCGTGCATCAGCGTGGTGTTGGCGACGGCCCAGCCGTTGTGAAGTCCCCCGATCACCGCAGTCGACGGCGCTCGGGCGTCGGTCAGGAAGACCTCGTTGAACAACGCGTTCCCTGTGAGCTCCCGTAGCGGCCGCACTTCGACACCCGGCTGGTGCATGTCGAGCGCGAACCAGGTGATGCCCTGGTGCTTGGGCACCTCGGGGTTGGTGCGGGCGATCAGCATCCCGAGGTCGGCGTACTGGCCACCCGAGGTCCAGACCTTCTGGCCGTTCACGATCCACTCGTCGCCGTCCTGGATGGCGCGAGTGGTAAGCCCGGCGAGATCCGACCCGGCGCCAGGCTCGCTGAACAGCTGGCACCATGCGGTCGCACCGATGACGATGTCCCGGACGTACCGGTCGATCTGCTCGCGGTTCCCGTGATCGGCGATGGTCGGCCCCGCCAGCAACAAGCCCAACCCAGCCGGCGCTCCGAGTGCCCCGAACCCGCTGATCGCCTCGGCGACCCGGACCGAGTCGGTGCGCGAGAGGCCGCGCCCGTACCGGTCCGCAGGCAGCGACGGTGCGGACCATCCGGCGAGACCGAGGCGCTCCCACCATTCGCCGACCGTCAGGTCGGGGTCCCAGTTGTGGCTCAGCCAATCCCGTAGCTCGTCCATCAGCTCGTCCGGCTGACGCCGGCTCCCGCGCCGGCTCCCGCTCCCGCTCCCGCTCGGGGCCGCCGCAGGTACCGCTGTCGAAGTGTCGTGGGTCACGCTTGTATCAGTCACGCTGTCGATACTGCCCGAAAGGGGCACCGGCGCGTCGGAATTCGCGCCTAGAGGCGGACGACCGGGCAGGTGAGGGTCCGCGTGATGCCTTCGATCAGCTGGACGCGGCTCACGACCATCTTGCCGAGCTCGTCCACCGAGTCGGCTTCCGCTTGCACGATCACGTCGTAGGGACCGGTCACATCGTCGGCCAACAGGACTCCGGTTATCTCTGCGACCTTGGTAGCGACGGAGGCAGCCTTGCCGACCTCTGTCTGGATCAGGACGTATGCACGAACTGACACTCCGACCTCCTCGTCGTCGACTTACCGGCGCAGCGTAGTCGGCCTGGCCTGCCCCTACCATGGCCGTGTGCCGATCGCAGGGCAGTTTTCGCGGTTGACCCGGCAGCTGCGCGCCGCGCTCGCGGGGCTGTTCGACCAGGACCAGCCGTTCGGGCGGCTGGCTCTGGTGCACACGGTGTTCTCGGCCGCCACGACCCTCGTGACGATCTCGCTGGCCGGCACGTTGTTCTTCACGGTGTCGGTGCACGAGTCGGACAAGCGGGTCCTGCTCTACCTCCTGCTCTCGCTCGCTCCCTTCGCCATCGTGGCCCCGCTGCTGAGTCCGCTGCTCGACCGTGGCGCCACGGCCCGGCGGGCGAGCATCGGGGTCGCCTGCGGCGGTAGCGCCATTGTCACCCTGTTCATGGCGAGGGACATCTCGTCGCTGCTGCTGTTCCCCGAGGCCTTCAGCATCCTCGTGCTCTCGAAGCTCTATCTGGTCGGCAAGGCGTCGCTCGTGCCGTCGATGACCGAGAGCACCGACGACCTGGCGAGCGCCAACGCCAAGCTGACGATGCTGGCGTCGCTCGCTGGTTTCGCCGTCTCGCCCATCGGCATCGGCATCCTCCAGCTCGGCGCGACCTGGGTGTTGCGGTTCACGTTCGGTGTGTTCGTTGTCGGGGCTATCGCGGCAGTGCGGCTCCCACGATCGACCTCGTTGCCCGCCCCGCCCAAACCGCTCGGGGCCCACCCGGACGGCCGCCCGCTCCACGGCCCTAATCAGCCGGCGCCGTTGCCGCTTGCCGACGCGTCGTCGGGGAAAGCGGCGGGCCCAGGCGGGCGTCCGGGGGGTCTCCTCTACCAGGGCCGCTCCGGGCGAGCTTCCCGTCCGCCCCGGATCGACGTCAAGCAGGAGCGCCGTCGGCTGGGGCTCTCCATGATCGGGCCCGAGGTCACGATCGCGCTCGGGGCGATGACGGTGTTGCGGGCATCGTTCGGTTTCCTGACGTTCTTCCTGGCCTTTGCGCTGAAGAACCTTCACTCGGCGACGTGGTGGTACGGGGTCATCCTGCTCGCCAGCGGCATCGGTGGCTTGATCGGCTCGATGTCCGTGCCCACGATCAGGCGGTACCTCTCCGAGCAGCAACTGCTCTCGGTAGCGCTCGTCGCCACGGCGTTGGTCGCAGTCATCACGGCCATCATGGGAACGCTCTCGGCGCAGCCGATCCTGGCGTTCGCCGTCGGCTTGTCGAGCACGGCGGCCAAACCGGCGTTCGACTCCATCGCCCAGACCTACGTGCCGCCAGCCGCGCTCGGTCGGGCGTTCGGTCGCTTCGAGACGCAACTGCAGCTGGCGTGGGTGCTCGCGGCGCTGATCGCAGTCAAGGTGGCATTCCGGTTCGCACCCGGCGACGTCCTCATCGCCGCCGCCTGCGCGATCGCCGCTGCCTTCCACTGGTCGATGCGGCACTCGCTCGGGAACCGCAGGGCAGCAGACTCTCGGTGAACCCGAGAGCGGCCCGTGGGCACAGGATGCCCCGTCCGGCCCAGGAGCCGGACTCGCGCCCCTAACCGAGCCGGCTGCGCAACGCCTCGAGCTGCGTCCTCAGCTCCGCCGGGAGGCGGTCGCCGAATTGCTCGTAGTGCCGCTCGATGTCGGGCACCTCGGCTCGCCACTCGTCGACGTCGACCCGGAGCAGCTCGGCCATGTCCTCGTCGGAGACGTCGAGCCCGTCAATCGGGATCGCACCGGCTGCCGGCAGGTACCCGATGGGCGTCTCCACTGCCTCGCCCTTGCCGGCGCACCGCTCGAACACCCACTCGAGCACCCGCGAGTTCTCCCCGTAGCCGGGCCACAGCCAGCGGCCGTCCGGCGACTTCCTGAACCAGTTCACGTAGAAGATACGAGGCAACTTGTCCCGGTCCATCCGCTCGGTGAACGACAGCCAGTGGGCCCAATAGTCGGCCATGTTGTAACCGCAGAACGGCAGCATGGCGAAGGGGTCACGCCGCAGGTTGCCGACCGCTCCGGCCGCCGCCGCCGTCGTCTCCGACGCCATTATCGACCCGAGGAACACGCCGTGCTCCCAGTCAAAACCTTCGTGCACCAACGGCACGACCGAGGCCCGCCGACCGCCGAAGAGGATCGCCGAGATCGGGACGCCGGCGGGGTCCTCCCATTCCGGCGCGATCGCCGGGTCCTGACTCGCCGGCGCCGTGAACCTCGAGTTCGGGTGAGCGGCCGGCTTGCCGTGCTCGGGTGTCCACTCGGCCCCGGTCCAGTCCGTGCAGTGTGTTGGCGGGTGAGGAGTGAGACCCTCCCACCAGACGTCGCCGTCGTCGGTGAGGGCGGTGTTGGTGAAGATGCAGTTCGCCGCGAGCGTGAGCACGGCGTTGGGGTTCGTGTCCATGTTCGTCCCCGGCGCCACCCCGAAGAAACCCGCCTCCGGGTTGATCGCCCTCAGCGTCCCGTCCGGCCCGACCTTCATCCAGCAGATGTCGTCACCGATCGTCTCGACCTTCCAGTCGGGCATCGTCGGGATCAGCATGGCGAGGTTGGTCTTGCCGCAGGCCGACGGGAAGGCGCCCGTGACGTAGCGGACGTCACCGGAAGGCGACGTGAGCTTCAGGATCAACATGTGCTCGGCGAGCCACCCCTCGTCCCGCGCCATGACCGAGGCGATGCGGAGAGCGAAGCACTTCTTGCCGAGCAAGGCGTTCCCCCCATAGCCAGAGCCGAAGGACCAGATCTCGCGGGTCTCGGGGAAGTGGGCGATGTAGAGGTTCTCCGGGTTGCAGGGCCACGGCGAGTCCTCGGCACCGTCGACGAGCGGCACGCCGACGGAGTGCACGCAGGGCACGAACTCCCCGTCGTCGCCGATGACTTCGAGGGCTCCGCGCCCCATCCGGGTCATGATGCGCAAACTCACGGCCACATAGGGCGAATCGGTGATCTCCACGCCGACGTGGGCGATGGGGGAGCCGAGCGGTCCCATCGAGAACGGCACGACGTACATGGTGCGGCCCCGCATGCATCCCTGGAAAAGGCTGGTCAGGGTTTGGCGGAGCTCGTGAGGGTCGATCCAGTTGTTGGTAGGCCCGGCGTCGTCCTGCTTGGCGGCGGCCACGTAGGTGCGGGACTCGACGCGTGCGACGTCACGGACGTCAGAGTGCGCCCAATGGCTGTTCGGGCGCTTGGCATCGGACAGCTTCGTCAATGT
>Ga0187860_1003157_pt1 | contig 13174 bp, 15 predicted proteins | sample June2016WEW_10_4_FD_132981 | JGI IMG/M metagenome (GOLD analysis project Ga0187860, IMG submission 132981) | Peatland microbial communities from SPRUCE experiment site at the Marcell Experimental Forest, Minnesota, USA - June2016WEW_10_40 | ecosystem: Environmental > Terrestrial > Soil >... | reverse complement strand
GGGATCACCACAAGGCAGGGTGCTAGAGGGCTAGCTGGCGGCCTGTACGCCAATGCCATTGCGCTGTGGAATGCGTGGCAAGACAAGGCAAAAGAGGGAGCGCCGCGACAGGAGTAACGCTCCCTCGCAACTCTGCTTCTAGTTCTTGAACATCACAATTATCCCGATGATCGTGATGCCAACGACAACGATCAGAGGAATGCTCCATTCGAGAGTCTTGATTTGCGTGGTCAGTGCTCCCACGTTTTGAGTTAGGCTTCGTAGCGTAGTAAGCATTTCTGAAAGCGCCATGCCCTCGGTTTCGGTGATGAACTCGATTTCTTCTGCCCCAAGTTCCATTTTGCCTTGATAGGGGCCGCAGTAGGGTTTCGTAGAGGCTTGCTCCAAACGGTGAAATTCGACCGAGAGAAGATCGTCCTTGTACGGGAGTGAGACTGGCTTGGGAGTCAGGTTTGTTATCCCGATAATGAGGCGACCGTAGTATCCCGGATCAATCTGAGGTCCCGTAGTGGCGATGAGTCCTTTTCTGGCGTACTTGGATCGGAGACCAAAACGGGCAGCGTACTGCGGCCCGAGGCGTACTATTTCCAAACAAGTGACAACACCAAAGTCTCCCGGCTGTAGGGACAAATAGCCTGTTTCCTTCAGGTTGACGATTTTCTTTGTGCTGGTGGTAGCGCCCTGTGCCCCGACGCGCAAGTCATAGGTAGCAGCTTGCACTTGATTCTCGTCGAAAGGGTCAATGAGGATGTCGCCCTTCTTGTAGGCTTCGATAATCTGGCTGTCGGTGAGAATCATAAGCACCCTCTTTCGCTATTCTTTCGCCATCTGAGCCTTGTGTCAATTATCAACTAGCATTCTCCCCCAGCGCCCTCAGTGTAAGCCTCTTGTCAATCCGCTTGGCAGCAGATTCAGACTGGGGCAGCAACCCGCACATTTCTTCGATGCTCCACACATGATCGCTTATTCCGGCTTCCATCGCCGGAGTGACGCGCAACGTGGAGTGTACACGAACGAAGTTGTAATACATGAACCAAATCACTACCGATGCCGCGTGATTCTCGATCTTCTTGGAGAATGCGTTGGTTAGCCGCGTGAATCGTCGGATGCCCATCCTCATGCTGAGATTCTGGCGCTCCACGAAAGACGTGCTTACGTGCTTGGGGTCAGGATTCCCCATGACGGTTTTCATGTCGCAGCCGATGCACGTTGCCGGGCTGTATCGCGATGCGTCAGGAGTCGGAGCGCCAAAAATCTTGTGCAATTGTGCGTAATCCACTTCCGTTCCGAACGCATCTTCGATGGCCTGTAGATATGGCCTGTGAGCATCCGTGGTGATCTGCGGACGGCCAACGATTCGCTTCGCGGCATCGCACATGAAGTTGTAGGCCGAATGCTTCCCACGGTCGCCAACGTAGTAAGTGAGGCACAGCTTCGTGTCGGCGTCGATTGCCGTCCACGTCCAAACGTCGCCCCATCCCTTCGTCTCTTGCTCAGGCGTAACGTTCTTTTTCTTCGCGCCGACGAATTGCCAGATCTCGTCGCACTGCAAGCGGCGGACTCGCACATTCCGGACGGCAGTGTCGTGATAGTCAGCGCACGCCTCAGCCAAGTCGATCAGGAGCCGCACGACCGTATTCTTCGCAACGCCAGTCATGCGAACTGTGGAGCGAATCGAGCAGCCCTCGATCAAGCACCGAACAACCTGAGTGCGACGTGAACTGTCTATCGTGTTCATATTGACCATTATGCTTGCTCGACAAAGATTTGTCAAGCGAATTTACAATATTACTGGACAATTGTAAATAGTCTGTATATGCTTGATTGCATGAGCGACCGTGCACTATTTGATTTGCGACCTCAACATCCAGGGAAGATGCTCCGGCAAATGATGGAAGAAAGGGGATGGAGTCCAGACGAGTTAGCCTCCATCACAGGTCTCAGTGGCTCCATGATCTATTCCATTCTTTCGTACAAGTCGAACATCGGCCCCGATACCGCCCTAAAGCTCTCGGGAGCCTTCGGCATTCCCGCTGAGGAATGGTTGAAGGCGGACAATCTCTACCGACTGTCAATAGCTGAAACCAACATCGCTCCGATTGAAAAACTGGCCCGCCTCTACAAGCTGGCACCGATCCGCGAGATGCAAAAGCGGGAATGGATAAAGGCAACCGACGATGTAACTGAGTTGGAATCCGAGTTGAAGCGTTTTTTTGGCGTGGACTCGTTCGAGGACGATCTGGCGTTTTCTGTTGCCGCGTACAGGACGGTAACCCTTCCATTTCTCAACGCCGCAGAGAAAGCATGGTGTTTCCGTGCGCGACAGATGGCGAAGGCGTTGCCAGCAACATCTTTTTCTCGTGACCGCATGGACAGCGCAGAAAAAAAGTTGAGAGCTATGGCTGCATATCCGAAAGAGGCTCGGCATCTGGCTAATTTGTTGGCTGAATATGGCGTGCGGTTCGTAGTGATCGAACCGCTACCCGGAGTGAAGATCGACGGCGCGGCCTTTTGGCTCACTGAATCATCTCCGGTTATCGCGCTCTCAGTTCGATTCGACAGAATCGACGCATTCTGGTTTACGTTCATGCACGAGTGGGCACACATTCGGAACGGGGATGCTCTCTCCGTGGACATCGATCTAATTGATGGCATCATTGGCATAGCCGTGCTGCTCGTTGAGGACGAGGCTGAACGTCGGGCCAATGACCAAGCTGCGGCTTCTCTCATTCCATCTGCCGAGCTTGAATCCTTCATTCGTCGTGTAGGGCCGTTGTACTCAAAGGAAAGAATCGTTCAGTTTGCCCACAAAGTAAAAATTCATCCGGGAATTATCGTAGGTCAACTGCAACACCGCAACGAAATTGGATTCAGTGCAAACCGAGAGATGCTCGCCAAAGTCCGGTCGTCGGTGATCGAGACGGCATTGACAGATGGTTGGAACAGAGTCATTACACCAGGATTATTGTGAGGTAAAGAATGCTAGAGACCCCGGTTAGAGAGCGGCACGGCAACGCAAAGATGCTCTATTTAGTTGAACTGTACAAGCGGGAGCATGGCGTTGAAACGGTTCGGCTTGATGACGTTGCGAACTGGGCAATTGCAAACGGCCACTATCGTCCCGAACCAATTGACCCGGCAAAAACCTTGCGCCGAGAAATGGCGAAGGCTATGAAGAACGAGTATTTCTTTGATGAGCAGGGCCGCGAGGTTAGAAAATATCACGCTGTTCGCAAGACAGATGGGGAGCACTCTTATTCAGAGTGGGCCGCTATGCCAGATGCCGATCCCGGACACATGAGGATGTCGGGGCAACAGCGTCGGCAATATCTCTTGTCGGGCTGCCGTCAGCATAAGCTCGATTTCGATTCATACAACGATAACAACAAATTCGGGGCTAAGATTCCTCTCTGGGACTACAACTTCAATCCTGACTTGGAAGAACTAAGCCTTCCGACGCACTGGCCGATGGATAAACCGGACGATGACGGAGAAGAGGGTTAATCCTTGCCCCAACGTTTTCGGGCGGCTGCTTTGGCGATCTGCTTTCGTTTGGCGGCTGAGAGATTTGCGGCTCTCGCTTTTCCGCCTTTAGATGCGCCAAGCTTGCTCAACGCCAAGGCAGCGGGATTCTTGCCAGCATTTGGGTCTTCGAGCGGAGACCCGTCCATTTGCTCGCCAATCGCGTGTTCGACCACGCGGCGGGCATTTGCGAAGAAATCACGCGCTTTTTCCTTGGGCACGATTCAATCATGCCACGAATCGAGAGTGGATGCCATGCCTGTGGAAATCAAACTGACCCACTACCTGTGACTATCGTCATTTGACGTACGAGAAGAGTAATGAGAACATGAGTACAGCAGGTGTACTAATCTTCCGTCTGTGTTCCGAGTACCTCTCTCCAGTCGGCTTCTCATTCTTTAACGTTGTACCAGTCGTCACCGGTGCAGGAGGTCTACCATGGGACATAAAACTGCGAGTGTTTCAACCGCGAAGGCCGACAAAGGCTCCCTCGAATTGACCGAGGATATAATTCGTGGGCGTGCATATCGGTCTTACGAGGAACGGGGCTGTAAAGGCGGTCACCATCTCGAAGATTGGCTCCGAGCAGAGGCCGAAATATTTGGAAAGTAACCCGCTGCTGTTCGAAGCGAATGGAGCCCCAACGCTTAGCGACCATGGGGGACACCAGAAATCCCCGATGCGTTCCATGCTCCCCGCCTTACGTATCCAATGCAGTGACACGTCGGTCATAAACTCCCGACCAACCTTCGACCAAATCTCAACAAGTAAGTAAGGAGACGGATCTATGAAGAAAACGTTGATATGTTTACTCGGTATGCTAGCACTGGCAACCGCCGCATGGTCGCAAACCGAGACGGCCGAGAAAGCTGTCGCCGCACAAGAGCAGCAGTGGTTACAGGCACAAAAGACAAATAATCCTGACCTGCTCGCCCCGCTGCTGGCCGACAAATTCGTGAATACCTCGGGCGAGGGGAAAGTCACTGGCAAATCCGAAACACTCGCAACATCCAAAAAGACCAAATGGGACAGTGCCGAGTACGACGACTTGAAGGTAACCGTATTTGGCGATACAGCCATCGCGACGGGAGTCTTCAGAGGTAAGGGCACCGAGTCAGGCAAGCCTCTCGATGATCATGAGCGTTGGACGGATACGTGGGTAAAGATGCCCAACGGTCAGTGGCAATGTGTTGCGAGTCAAGAGACACCAATAAAAAAGTGAGCAACCGCACAACGCTGAATCGAAGTGGCCACGGATTTGGCTCTGCTCTGACGGACAGTGGTCTATGATGGGCACATCGATTCGAATGTCCAAAGGTGTCAGTTGTTGGCCGACGCAATTTCTGCGGACCGCAAGGGACTTAGCCGTCGCTCGATTGGGGCAGTGGCGGTTCTCGCTGGAATGCCCTTTGGCTATTCATGCAGTTCATCATTCGGACGCAAATCAACAGCGGATTGACAAGACGCTTATCCTGAAAGCACTCGACCTTGGGCGTTGACAATTTCTCATCCTGCAGTAGGATCACACATGTCGACGGCAGAAAAGGGCTGGCAAACGTAAAAGTAGCTGGCCTGAAGTAAGCTGGGTGATGGGTTCGGCGGGGCGACCTGATTGAACCTCCAGACCCGAAAAAACCGACGGCGCTGCGAGGTGACCGTTGGGGTTTGGAACTGCGAAAGCAGTGATCGCATCAAGGGCTGTGACGGTACATGCGTCCACGTTGTTGGCTCCCTCGCAGGAGTTGGCGGCTAGAGCATAACCAAAGTCACAGCCTTTTCTATTGCTGTGGTGCGCAAAAATTGCGTCGGGCATGAATTTGCCGCTTCAACGTTCGAGTGAAAAGGCATCATAGGTCGTCCGTCAAGCAGGAGCCATAGCCGTTCGCTTCCAGCACCTGATAGGCGAGCAGGTATCTTACTTGCCACTTAGGAGATCTGAAGGGATGTGTTGCAACTTTCAGGGCGGCTGGCTGGTGACGTGAAAGAATCGCGAAATGGGAACCCGACCCGCGATCTTCAAATGGCGGCAAACCGAACCCGGCCTCATACTTTGTGCGGTCCGGTGGTATCTTCGCTATTCTCTGTCGCTGCGCGATGTTGAGGAGTTGCTGGAGGAGCGCGGTCTCAATGTCGATCACACCACGGTCTGGCGCTGGGTGCAGTATTACGGCCCTGAGTTGGAGCAGCGACTGAAAAGGCATCTCAAGCCGACAAACAAGTCTTGGCGAGTGGACGAAACCTACGTCCGTGTGAAGGGTCGCTGGTGCTATTTGTATCGGGCGATCGATTCCAGGGGAGCCACCATCGATTTCCTGCTGTCAGCGTTTCGCGACGCCGATGCTGCCAAGCGCCTGTTTCGCAAGGCACTCAGCGATCGATCCCATCCCCAACCTCGAGTGATCAACACCGACCTGGCACCGATTTACAGCTCTGCGATCCCCGACAGTAAAAAGGAGGGGACGCTGCGCAACCGCTGTCGACACCGACCGGTGCAGTACTTGAACAACATTCTCGAACAGGATCATCGAGCCATCAAACGTCGAGTGAACGCCAAACAGGGCTTCCGAGAATTTCAGGCAGCACGGCGAACGATTCAAGGCTACGAAGCACTCCACATGATCCGGAAGGGGCAAGCTCGATGGGTGGCAGGAAATGATCTTCTTCTTCAGATTCAGTTCATCGACAGCCTTTTCGAGTTGGCAGCCTGAGCGTATGTGGGTGCTGCATGCAATAACCTGTCTGCGTTTGAAAGTTGCAACACTACCGTCACGATGACCGCGCCGACGTTCCTTCGTATACGTTGGGACGTGCCCGGCGCGCACAAGTTCCTCGACGTCCTGCGCCCCTACACGATCATTGCCGATCCGGTTTCCTTAACGCAGGACTTCACGCACCTGAAATCGCTCAACCGCGAAGACCAACAGAAGCAACTCCGCGAACTTGCCGCCCGCGGCCAGACCATCACCGCCATGTACGCCGCCCGCAAACTCTACAGCTGCAGCTTAGGAGAAGCAAAGGAGCTGGTGGATTCTCTGCGGGAGAATGAGGTGCGGCGATAGCCCCCTGGATTCCGTCTACTGGCATTGCGCCGTGTACGACCGCGTGCTGGTGTTGTGGTTCACGTCGCCGTAGCCTTTGTTTGCCAGCGGTCAATGAGTGTAACGGCGATTTCACGCCAAGTAATGCATCTTCTGTACGCTGTGCAAAACCAAAGCCGCAAGGCGCGACGTGCGCAGCATCAGTATCTTCTCAATTCTGTTCGTATTGATAGTTCTTGCATTCCCAGCAACAAAAGCCCGGACCTTCACAGTGATGCCGATGCTGCCCACATCCCCCCCTTTTTTTTTCAGTTGACAATTGACATAGGCCTGCCCAGTGAAGCAGAATTCTGGAACACCGTTTCCCGATTTGCCCCGGCTTATGGGATTCCCAATAGAGGTTTAACGCGATATCTGCGCCTGTTCGCGGACGACGCAATAAGAAAGAGGTCTGTCTTGACAAAGAAGCTGTTCCTTGCCTTAGTCACATTCTTGTTCGCTGCTAGCGGCATCTCCCAGGCGCAGACGATAACCCAACTCACTCACCAGCCGCCCGACGGAGCTGGAATCGGCTTTTTGCTCACTGATGGAACGGTGATGTTTCAAGGCTTTGGGGGGATGGATTGGTGGAAGCTGACGCCGGACATCAACGGCAGCTACGTCCATGGGACCTGGACCCAGCTCGCCAGCCTGCCGGGCAACTACTCTCCCGATGCCTTCGCTTCGGCCGTGCTAGCCGACGGCCGGCTCTTAATTGAAGGCGGTGAATACAATTTCGGCCAGTTCGTGCTCACCAATCTGGGCGCGGTTTACGATCCCAGGGCCAACACCTGGACGCCGCTGAATCCTCCTACGGGCTGGGACTACATCGGAGACTCGCCGTCGGTCGTGCTGCCCAATGGGCATTTTCTTATCGGGCGAAAATTGGATATGCAGATGGCAGAACTGGATCCGGCCACGATGCAGTGGACGGCCATGGGTTCCAGCGGCAAGAGCGATTTTAATGCTGAGGAAGGCTGGACCCTCATGCCGAGCGGCACGGTTCTAACCGCGGATGTATTGACCAATCCCAACTCAGAAAGGTACATCCCTTGGATGCAGCAGTGGGTCTCAGACGGCAGCACGATTGCGAATCTCCAGGGTCCGCCCCAAGAGGGGTGTCTCCATTATGGAGGAGGGATCTATTGTCCTCCGGGTGAAATCGGTCCTGCCATTTTGCGGCCCGACGGCACCGTATTCGCCACCGGAGCGCTTCATCTGGGCGCCAGTGCGGGACACACCGCGGTCTATCATCCCGCAGCCAGCCCCACTGATCCGGGTACTTGGGTTCCAGGGCCGGACTTCTCCAGCGGCGATGACGCTGGCGATAATTTTGCGGCGCTGCTAACCAACGGCAAGGTGCTGGTAGAGGGTAATTCGGGCAGGTTTTACGAGTTCGACGGGACACATCTGACGCCAACTCTGTTCAGCAACGGGGGCAGCTTACTTGTGTTGCCTACGGGCGAGGTGATCGTCGGGGGCTCGGAGGTCTATGCCGCCTCCGGAAGCTACATTCAACCGTGGGTACCCTCCATCACCACTTATCCACCCACCGTCGTCCGCGGTCAGAGCTATACCATTTCTGGCAGACAATTCAACGGCCTGTCACAAGCTGCTGCCTTTGGGGACGAGTATGAGACTGCCACAAATTACCCGCTGGTGCGGATCAAGAATATCGCCACCGGACATATTTTCTACGCCAGAACCCATGACCACGGCACCATGGCAGTAGCTACGGGCCTCGCCCCTACCTTCACCCATTTCGATGTGCCCGCGGTAATGGAGACCGGACCAAGTACTCTGGTCGTGGTGGCCAACGGGATCCCCTCTTACCCGGTGAATATAACAGTGAACTAGCGCTGCAACTCAAAGGTAAACGTCAGAGGAAGGACACGATTGACAGGTCGAGTCCGCGGCCAGCGTCAAAACGCGGTGGTGGTCTAAGGTAACCCAGGCCCGGTTAATGTCGCGCGACTTCACCTGTGATAAAGGTGCACCTGATCCAGGCACGAGGCGAGAATCTCTTCTCCCATTTCGTGCTGTGGGTCGTCAAAACCTTGCACATCCACAAATTCAACAACTTGGCGACGGAGCCGTTTTCGAGTCATCCGATAAAATTCTCCCATGGTTCTGCTGCTCCGGTACCTCCTCGGATCGGTTGTTGCTGCGTTCCGTTCCCGCGAGGACCTGATCCTCGAAAACCTTGCCCTGCGTCGGCAACTGCTGGCTCTCCACGCCAAACAACCTCGGCGGCGACTCACTACCCTACACAAGCTGTTCTGGGTCGGATTGCGAAGACTCTGGGCGCAATGGAAGAAGCCTCTCATCCTGGTTACACCCCGAACCATTGTCGGCTGGCATGGCGCCGGCTTTCGGCTGTATTGGAAATGGCTCTCCAGAGCTCGACCAACCCGAGGCCGAAAAGCTGTCAGCAAAGAGGTTCGGGCGCTGATTTTCCAGATGGTCGCTGAGAATTCAACCTGGGGAGCGCGACGCATTCATGGCGAGCCGCTCAAGCTGCGGGTTGCTGTTCGCCGGCACCCATGAACTGGAGCAGATCTTCACTCGCCAGGCCTTGGAGCTGGAGCAATGGCGTTCCAGGTTTCATGCTGGCCAGGCCCTGCCCGGCATCTCCGAGGGGGAAGCAGCCGACATCGTGCACTCGGAGCTCGGGTTGGGACTGTCGCAGCGGAAAATCCAAAGGCTAATCTCGAAATCCCGGATCACCGACCCACGCAATGGTGGCCAGCACAGCTATGTATCGGCCCGGCGGCTGTTTTGGGTGATTCGCGAGTTGCAGGCCGTCGTCAAGGAGAAACAACCGGAGACACGTTCTGCAATTTCTGAGTTGCCGACCACCCCTAAAGCAAAATGACGAGAAGGGCGTTTCTCGTTACCTATGCGGTGAAACTTCCCACAAGCAGACTTCGGGAGACCTTGGCGGCTTTCCGATTACAAAGCAACTGTGCAATCCCATTCCAACTTTCACGACGCTTCCGGCTTGGTCGTGATTCGAGGGGGGAACCAGGCTCCCAAGGTTTCCCGCCGGCTTTTTTAGTAAGAGCAAGGTCCACCTGTCACCCTACCCTGTGAGGACAGTCACTGTTCAATGGAACCAGATTAATGGAACATAGAGGGTTGACTATCTATCAAGAATTTAAGGAGAAAACCATGCCGGAGAGCGCAGTGAGTGAACCGATCGAGATCGCAAAGGAAGTGCGCCAATCGGCTCCCGGACAACCGCCGAAGAAGTCTAGCAAGGCATTCAATTCGTTTCAGATCGCACAAGCGCAATTCGACAAGGTAGCCGAATATCTGGGCCTGGATCCGGCCACGCGCGACCTTCTGCGTTATCCCTTACGGGAGTTCCACTTTGCCATCCCCGTGCGAATGGACGACGGCTCGGTGAAAATTTTCCGTGGTTTCCGCGTACAGCACAACGATGCGCGCGGCCCCGGCAAGGGCGGTATTCGATTCCATCCGCAAGAGACCATCGACACGGTCCGGGCGTTGTCAATGTGGATGACTTGGAAGTGCGCGGTCGTGGATATCCCCTTGGGAGGGGCCAAGGGCGGTGTCATATGCGATCCCCACAACCTGAGTTTGCGTGAGCAGGAGCAGATCTGCCGGGGTTGGGTGCGCCAGATAGCAAGGAACGTCGGACCGCTCTCCGATGTGCCGGCACCCGATGTCATGACCAACGCGCAGCACATGCTGTGGATACTCGACGAGTTCGAACAAATCCATGGCGGACGTTATCCCGGATTTATCACTGGCAAACCCGTCGGAATGGGGGGATCTCTTGGCCGCACCGAGGCGACAGGCTACGGCGTGGTCTTCACTCTGCGGGAAGCTCTTAAACAATTGGGCATTCGCCCAGAAGACACCACCGCCAGCGTCCAAGGTTTCGGCAACGTGGCCCAGTACGCCATCGAACTTTACCAGCGGCTGGGAGGCAAAGTGATTGCTGTCTCGTGCTGGGACCAAGAAGACCAGTACTCCTACACCTATCGCAAGCTTGACGGAATCGATCTCAACCAAGTTCTGTCAATCACCGATCGTTTTGGTGGGATCAACAAGCAGAAGGCAAAGGCCCTGGGATACGAAATGTTGCCCGGCGACGCATGGCTCGAACAGGATGTGGAGATCCTGATTCCGGCGGCAATGGAGAACCAAATTACTGGGGACAATGTCGAAAAGATCAGCCGGCGGGTGCGGATCATTGCTGAAGGGGCCAACGGTCCGACGACACCGGAAGCCGATGCGCAGATCAAAGAACGCGGCATCCTGCTCATCCCCGATTTTCTGGCCAATGCGGGCGGCGTGACCTGCAGCTATTTCGAGCAGGTGCAAAGCAACATGAATTACTTCTGGGAAAAGGACGAGGTCCTCGGAAAACTCGACCTCAAGATGACCTCGGCGTACTTCGCGGTTTCAGATTTGGCGCGCCGCGAGAAGCTGTCGATGCGAGACGCAGCCTACGCGATTGCCATTGGTCGTGTGGCCAAGGCTTGCCACGACCGCGGGTGGGTGTAACCCTTCGGTCGTCGGGCCACGCCATCTCCATGACGCGGCCAGGCACGTCGGCTATGATGGCGGCGGGGAGGCAGCAATGACCGATCTTAAGACCGTGGTTGCGGACCTTCCCGCGTTCGACCGGCACTTCTGGGATGGCACCTTTCGCTTCACCCGGATCGGAACGGGCGCCTTGGGCGGGAAGGCCAGCGGATTGGTCCTTGCCAAAAACCTGCTGGAAGAAACGATCGATGCTTCCGCCTTCCCGGATATTAACGTCAATGTCCCCACCATGGCCGTGATTGCGACGGACTGCTTTGACGAGTTCATCGCACGCAACCGGCTGGGAGAATTGCCCGTCGAAGAGTTGCCAGATGACCGAATCGGACATGCCTTCCAACAGGCCGACCTTCCGGTTGAGCTACTTGGAGATCTGCGGGCGCTGATCGCGCAAGTCAAGACACCGTTGGCTGTCCGTTCGTCCAGCCTGCTGGAGGATGCGCTCGACCGGCCATTTGCCGGGGTTTACGGGACGAAAATGATCCCGAACAATCAGTTCGATCAAGACACCCGTTTCCGGCTACTGACAGAGGCCATCAAGTTTGTTTACGCTTCCACGTATTTCCGGGAAGCACGCGATTACATCAAGACCACGGGTCATGATCCCAGCGAAGAGAAGATGGCCGTCATTCTCCAGGAAGTTGTGGGAGAGCGCCACGGTGACCGCTTTTATCCTGACATCTCTGGCGTGGCGCGCTCCTACAACTTCTATCCGGCCGGGCCGGCCCGTCCGGAGGAAGGTGTGGTGAGCCTGGCGCTCGGTCTGGGCAAGACGATTGTGGACGGCGGAATATCCTGGACATTTTCACCCGCCTATCCGAAAAAGCCGCCACCGTTCGGTTCAGTGTCGGAAATGCTGCGCGGCACGCAGACGGACTTCTGGGCCGTCAACATGGGCAAGCCACCCGCGTACGATCCGGTCAGCGAGACCGAGTATTTGGTGAAGGCTGGTCTGAAAGAGGCTGAGGCTGATGGCGTGCTGCGTTTTCTGGCGTCGACATTTGACCCGTCGCGCGATCGCGTTGTTCCCGGCTTAGGCACAAATGGGCCCCGTATCCTCGACTTCGCGCCGCTCCTGGTGTGGGAGCAGTTTTCGCTCAACGCAGTAATCAAGACGCTGCTCAAGGCAGCCGACGAAACGATGGGCGCCAACTTCGAGATTGAATTTGCAGTGACCATTCGGGCAGATCGGGATGAAGCGCTGCGGGCGCGGCTGGGATTTCTTCAGGTCCGTCCCATGGTGGTGTCCGAACAGAGCGTGGAAGTAACAGTCGAGGACCTCGCCGATCCGCACGCAATCGTCGCGTCCGAGATGGTGATGGGTAACGGCGTCACTGACGATATCCATGACATCGTATTCGTTCGGCCGGAAAACTTCTCTGTAATGCAAACTCCTGTGATCGCGCAACAATTGGATGTCATCAATCGGCAGCTCTCGGAACAGCACCGGCCGTTCTTGCTCATCGGTTTTGGCCGCTGGGGCAGCTCCCATCCCTCGCTGGGGATTCCGGTCGTCTGGAGCCAGATCTCGGGAGCGCGAGTGATCGTTGAGGCTACACTACCGGAGATGAACGTCGAGCTAAGCCAGGGTTCCCATTTCTTCCATAATCTGTCGAGCTTTCGCGCGAGTTACTTCATGGTGCGGCACGATGGACGCTTTGCCATTGATTGGCCGTGGCTGAACCGCCAGCCGATGGTGCAGGAAACCGAATTTGTTCGTCATGTGCGCTCGCAGGCTGCGTTGACGGCTCGTGTCGATGGCCGCCATGGGCGCGGCGTTATTCTGTCGGGCGAATCCGCGCAAGCCAGCGGAAAAGAAACATGATCAAAGACGAAGTCCAAGTCGGCGTAATCCTTCGCGAGTTGCAGGAGCGCGCCAAGGAATTGAATTGCCTCTACAAGGTGGATGAGCTTTTGAATCGGCCCGATCTTTCGCTGGAGGAGATCTTCCGTGCGATGATCGCCGTACTGCCGCCGGGCTGGCAGTACCCGCACGACTG
>Ga0187860_1003152_pt1 | contig 13180 bp, 10 predicted proteins | sample June2016WEW_10_4_FD_132981 | JGI IMG/M metagenome (GOLD analysis project Ga0187860, IMG submission 132981) | Peatland microbial communities from SPRUCE experiment site at the Marcell Experimental Forest, Minnesota, USA - June2016WEW_10_40 | ecosystem: Environmental > Terrestrial > Soil >... | reverse complement strand
CGGCCCGTCCGGCCGATCGAGACCATGATGTCCTCGAGCAGCGTCGACCGCTCCTCTGGAGGGAACTTGTACGCCACCGACCACCTCGGGGCGTGCGACGTAGCACCGAGCCGCCGCTGCAGGGCGACGTCGTCGATCTTCACGACGACGCCGTCGATCTCGTAACCGAGCGAGTGTCGGCGTTCCTGGAGATCCGTGCAGTAGTCGAACACCGCCTGCAGCCCGGTCAACACCCTCGTCTCGGGGTTCACCGGGAACCCGAGCTGCCTCACCACCTCCAACGACTCGCTCTGGCGCGCCGGCTCGGTGATCGAACCGCCGGCGCCAGAGGCCAGCACGAGCTGGTACGCCCACATCGACAGCGCCCGGCTGGCGGTGACCTCAGGGTCGCGTTGGCGGAGCGAGCCGGCAGCAGCGTTACGAGGGTTCGAGAACAGCCGGAGCTCGGCCGCCGCTTGGCGGGCGTTCAGCTCCTCGAATGCGGCGATGGGCAGGTACACCTCGCCCCGCACCTCGAGATCGGCTGGAAGCTCGGAGGCGTCGAGCGCGAGCTCGTGCGGGACCGCCTTGATGGTGGCGACGTTGGCCGTGACGTCTTCGCCGACCCAGCCGTCTCCACGCGTGGCGGCCCGCGTGAGCTTGCCGCCCTCGTACGAGATCGAGATCGAGAGGCCGTCGATCTTCGGTTCGCACACGAACTCGAGAGCCGCCGTCTCCTCGGCGCTGAGGCCGAGTGATCGCTCCGTGCGGGCGCCCCAAGAGAGCAGCTCGTCCAGGCTGACGACTTTGTCGAGGCTCATCATCCTCACGGAGTGCGGCACCGCGGCGAACAGTGGGGACGGTGGGGCACCCACGACGCTGGTGGGCGATTCCTCCGAGATCAGCTCGGGGTGATCCGTCTCGAACTGCGCCAGCTCGTCGACCAGACTGTCGTAGTCGGCGTCGGGGATCTCCGGCTCCGTGTCGTTGTAGTAGCGAGCGGCGTGGTACGCGATCGTCTCGCGCAGCTGCCGCACCCGCTCGGTCAGCGCCTCGTCCGTCACGCCGCCTCCCGTCACGCCGCCTCGCGGGCGATCCCCGACCCGACGACCTCGTCCCCGACGTACAGAGCAACGGTCTGGCCTGGAGCGACCCGACGCCTCGGCGTCGAGAGCTCCAGACCCTCCTCACTCACGACTGCCTGCCAGGCCCGCCCATGCGCGCTCGCCTGCGCGAGCACCTCGGTACCGGCGGGCAGGGGCGAGCTGACCCAGGTCCGTTGCGTCAGCGGGACGCTGGCCTCGAGGAGCTCATCTTCAGTACCTACCTCGACCCGGCGCTGGGAGACGTCGATGCTGACGGCGAAACGCCGCTCTCTCCCGCCAACACCGAGACCACGCCGCTGGCCGACCGTGACGAGCTCGACGGCGGGGACGGTGCCGACCACGTTCCCCGTCGACCGCTCGATCACCTCGCCGGGATGCAGCGTGAGCCGCTCGGAGAGGAACCGCTCCCTCGCCGACGACCCCGAGCCGCCCAGCACAAAGCAGACGTCCTGGCTGTCCGGCTTGGCCGCCGTCGCGAGACCGAGCGAGGCTGCAACGGCGCGGACCTCCGGCTTCGTCATCGATCCGATCGGGAGACGCAGCCGTGTGAGCTCTCGGGCGGTGAGGCAGGACAGCACGTACGACTGGTCCTTGGCCGGGTCGGCTCCGCGGAGCAGCCGTGGGTGGCCGCCACCGTGCACGACCCGGGCGTGATGGCCGGTCGCCACCGCATCGAACCCGAGCCGGAGCGCTCGGTCAAGGAAGCTCGCGAACTTGAGGTGCCGGTTGCACTCGATGCAGGGGTTCGGAGTCAACCCGACAGCATGGGCGCTCACATACGGGGCGACGACCCGCTCCTCGAACTCCTCGGTGAAGTTGAACACGTGGTGGTCGATCTCGAGCCGGTCGGCCGCACGGCGAGCATCGTCGACGTCGGCGACCGAGCAGCAGCCGGAATCCGACGCCCCTCCCCACAGCTTCATCGTCGCGCCGACGACGTCGTGCCCTTGGACGCGCAGCAAGGCCGCTGCGACCGAGGAGTCGACTCCGCCCGAGAGGGCGACCAGGATGCGCACGGTCATAGTTTCGCAGAGCGTTGTGTCACACCCGACCAGGCGATCGGCCGCGGCCGGGCGAGCACGCAGGTCCTATCATTTGGCATGAGACTGCGGATGATCGCCGGCGCGGTGCTGGTGGCAGCGATGCTCAGCGCTCCGGCGCTGGCCGTGGTGCCGGCGGGGCCAGCGGCTGGCGGGACCTGCCCGACGGGCTACACGAGCGTGCCTGCTGGCTGCTCCGCCAGCTTCGGCGAGACGGGATCGCCACAGACCGTGGTCCTGCCGACCGGGTTCGCGACTGCGACGATCACCGCCGGTGGAGCCCAAGGTGGGGCGAACGGCGGCAAGTTCGCCCCCGGAACGGTGCCGGGCGGGCTCGGCGGCGTGGCAGTCGGCACGTTCTCCATCACCTCGGGCGAGACCCTCACCCTCGAGATCGGCGGTGCCGGTGCATCCGGCACGAAGTCCGCCGGTGGGAAGGGCGGTTACGACGGCGGTGGCAAGGGGGCCAAAGGCGGCGCCACGTTGTCGCCCGGTGATCCCGGCGGGGGTGGCGGCGGGGCCACGCGCGTGAAGGACGGCTCGAAGATCCTCCTGGCGGCTGGTGGCGGCGGTGGTGCCGGAGGACCCGTGCCCGACGACGCCGAGACCAGCGGATACGGCGGAGCCGGTGGTGGCACGATCGGCAGCAACGGGGGCACGCCTGCCCTCGGCGGCGGCGGTGGCGGTGGCGCCTCGCAGGCTTCTCCCGGCGGGGGCGGCAAGCTCGCCGATAGCTGCCCCACCCCGGCCTGTGAGCCCGGCTCCGCCGGCACGAAGACCAAGGGCGGAGCCGGCGGCATCGGGTACGGCGGTGGTGGCGGTGGTGGCGGCGGTGGCTACAAGGGCGGAGGCGGCGGAGCGGGGGCCTCGGTCAACGGCGGGGGCGGCGGGGGCGGCGGCAGCGGTTTCGTGGCTGCGCACGCCTCCTCCCCCGGCCTCGACAACGGGCTTCAGATTGGCGACGGATCGGTCACGATCCTGCTGCCGGTTGCCGGTTCGCCGGTACGCCAGAGCGGCGCTCCAAGCCCGAGCGGGCATGGACCGCGGGGGCTGGTGCTCAGTCAGCTCTCGCGTCTGAGCCGGCCGACGGCCTCGATGGTGGCGGCGACCGCCTGATCGACCTCGCCCGGCGTCGTCGTCGTGCCGAGCGAGTACCGCACGTGACGCTTCGCCTGCTCAGGTGACCTCCCCATCGCGATCAGCACGTGGCTCGGCTCGAGAGCACCGCTGGCGCACGCTGACCCCGCCGACGCGCAGACACCGAGCTGGTCGAGGACGATCAGCAGCTCCTCGGACTCGACACCGTCGAAACCCACGTTGCAGATCGCACCGACGCGACGCCCTGATCCGACCGCGCCGGCCGCACCCTCTACGCCGGCAGTGATTCCGGCCATCAAGGCTTCGGCGAGGGTCGCCACTCGCTGCGTGGTCGCTTCTCGGCCGGCCAGCGCGAGCCGGACCGCCGTGGCCATGCCGACGATGCCGGCAACGTCATGGGTCCCCGCCCGCAGCTCGCGCTCCTGCGGGCCGCCCCGCAGCACCGGGCGCAGCTTCCCGCGAGCCGAAGAGCGGACCAGCAACGCCCCGACTCCCTTCGGGCCGCCGAACTTGTGAGCGCTCACGGTGACAAGGTCAGCCTCGGCCGCCAACGACGCTACGTCCAGCCACCCGAACGCCTGCACCGCGTCGGTGTGCAGGACTGCCTGGGGTGCCAGCTCCTTCACCGCCCGCGCCACATCCGCCACCGGCTCGATGACTCCGGTCTCATTGTTGACGAGCATCACCGACACCTCGACCACTCGATCTGAGTGGGCTGCCAGCCATGCCTCCAGCGCCGGCAGGTCGATGACGCCGTCCTGATCGACCTCGAGGGTGGCTCCTCCGGCCGCTCGGACAGGCTCGAGCACAGCCGGGTGCTCGACGGCGCTGCAGGCGATCGCACGATGCTCGAGGCCGCGCTCGACCGCCGCGGCCACAGCTCCCGTGACCGCGAGGTTGTCGGCTTCGGTCCCCCCGCTGGTGAGCACCACCTCGCCTGGCTCGCCTCCGAGTGCCTCAGCGAGAACCTCACGGGCGTCATCGACTGCCCGCCGTGCTGCCCGAGCCATCGAGTGACTGCCGGAGGCGTTCCCGTAGCGGCTGGTCAACCACGGCATCATCGCCGCGAGCACCTCCGGGCGCATCGGCGTAGTGGAGGCGTGATCGAAGTAGGCCACCGGACGCTCGCCGGCTCCGGCGGGCGCGCCGCTCGTCATGTCAGCTCGGGCTTCAACATCCCGGGATCAGTGGCACATGGGGCACCGTGGCGTCGGTGACTGTCGTCGTCACCTGGGCGACACCGCTCACTGTCCCAGCCGATTGAACCGAGGACGCTGAGACCGAGGACGACCGCCAGTTCAGTTCGAGCTCGAAGAACTGTGTAGTGACCGCATCGACCACCGGTGCCCATTGTGAGGTGCCTGCGAATGGGGCGAGATGATTGGCGTTGAGCAGGGTCACCCACCATTTCGAACTGAGACCGGTCTGCAAGGTCGAGAAGAGATCTGTGGGGCCGGACGTTGGTGGGACGCACCCGTCCGCGTCGCTCTGGATCTGCAGCAAGGCCGGTGACGTCGCCGTGGCGTGATAAGTCCCGATCGCCTTGCCATAGGGCTCTGGGTCCCACGCCGAGCCGGACATCACGGCTACCGCCTTCGGCGCCGACGGGATCTCGGCATATGAAGAGGCCAATCCAGACGCGTAAGCGAGCGCGGCGACGACGTTCGCGCCGTCGGACTGGCCGGCGAGGCCCACGTCGGACAAATTGAGGACACTCTTCAGGTTCGTGCCCCAAGGCTGGCTGCCGATGTTCTGCAGCTGCTTCAGCACGTAAACGATGTCACCGGGCTCGCTGTACACGTCGTTCTCCTCGTCGGATGCTGCCTCTGTGCCCGGCCCCCCGGCGGCAGCCACGGCCACAGCGTTCTCGTCCGGGAAGATCGGCGACACGACGACGAACCCCGCCTTCACCAAGTAATCGAGCATCGCCTCATAGTCAGATGGTTCGGTGTTCCAGCCATGGGCGAAGACGATGACCGGATACGGCCCTCCTACCGTCGTCGGCCGGGCGTTCACCGTCTCCTCGGACGCAGCGCCCGCCAGTGACGGGTACCGCACTTCGGTCGTGAGCACTCGGCCTGGCAGCTGCTGGCCCGCCGGGCCGACGTGCCAGATGCCGACGCCGGTCTCCTTCAAGTCGAACGTGTGGATCCCGACGTTGAACGACGCGGGCATCACGGTCGTCGTGGTCTTCGTCGACGACGGCGGGCCGCTCGAGGTGGACGGATGATGCCCGTGCGAACCGGTCGCGCTGGCGAGGTTGCACGAGGCGACGGTCGCCGCCACCAACGACAGCGCTGCCAGGATCACCCAGACACGGCGCCGCCGGATGATCTTCGCCTGCGTCGCATCCCGGCGGCGCCGAGCGAGCTCAGCGGAGGCGTCCCGGCGGGGCGGGGGTCCGCTGCCGATCCGGGTGGGCGCACGGCGGCCGCCCGGAGCAACGGCGCGACGAGGCGCCGGATTTTCTCCACGGGGCACAATAAGAATGTAATCGAGGTGCCCGGCACCTCAGTCGTCAGGCAGCTCCGGGCGCGCTCGGTCCCGCGTCACTTGGGCTGCGCGACCATCACCACGACAGCAGCGAAGAAGCACAGCGAGATCGCCCCCGCAGCCAGCTCCATTCGCCGGCACGCCAACCGGAAGTCCTCGATGAGCGGAGTCGACGCCTCCGGCGATCCGTCCGCCGGCGTCGCCTCCGCGGCCGCGCCGCTGTCCACCAGCGCACTCAGCGCCAGCTGGGCTGACCGCTCCGCCGGCCAGCACACCGCCGTGGCGACGCCCACGGCCACGACCCAGATGCCGAGGCCGATCCAGGGCCATACAGCCCGGACGTCGGGTCGGTCGCCGCCGAAGAGCAGCCCCAAACCGAGGACGGGCACAAACAAGATCGTGCGGGCTGGCCAATCCCGTCCAGGCTTGAAGAAACGACGCACCCCTTCATCGCTCGCAGGATCCGCCGACCGGCGGGCCGACGACGCTTCGCCTCCTGCAATCGCGATCGCTCCGAAACCCAGCACCGCCGACAACACGTGCGCCACCAACAGCACGTCGTAGGCGGGCTGGCTCATTGCTCGCGCACCATGAATTGGAGTTTTGCAGGCAGATTCCTCGAGAGGGTGCACGGTTGGCCCGGGTGCCAGGAGTAGCCTTGACAGTGTGATCGTCATAGGCATGGAGCAGGAGGAGGGACACCAGCGAGGGTGAATCAACTTCGCCTCGATCCGCTGTCGAGCCGCTGGGTAACGGTGTCGACCGACCGTGCGCAGCGTCAGGGACCATTTCTCCCGAGGCAGCCCACGCCGGATGCCGACGACTTCACCTCGTGCCCGTTCTGCCCGGGCAACGAAGGTGACACTCTTCCCGCCTTGGAGGTTTACGGCCCTTCGGGCAAATGGATGGTCCGGGTGCTCCCGAACCGATACCCGGCCTTCCAGGGTGACGCACCGTTCGTCGTGGAGCACCGCGGTCCTGTGTTCACCGAAGCACCAGCCAGCGGCATCCACGAAGTGCTCGTGCTGTCGCCCGACCACGAGCGCACGTTCGCCTCACTGCCCGACGACCAGCTCTCGCTTGTGATGGCCGCCATCCGCGACCGCGTCGAAGAGCACCAGGGAACCCCCGGCCTCCGCTACAGCCAGGTGATCGTGAACCACGGGCGCCAAGCTGGCGCCTCGGTGTCGCATCCCCACGGACAGCTGCTCGGGATCCCCTTCGTACCGCGTGAGCTTGCGGACGAGCAGGCTGGCTTTGCACGGTTCGCTGGCGGGTGCCTGCTCTGTGCTGCAGCCGCCTCAGAAGAACGCGTCGGGTACCGAGTCCTCGAGGCAACGGAGGACTTCGTCACTTTTGCCCCGTTCTGGAGCGGCACCCCGTACGAGATGCTCGTCGTACCGCGCGAGCACGGCGCGCACCTCCACCGGGCACCGACGAGCCGCGTGGTGGCCATGGGCAAGGCCGTTCGCACCTCCCTGGAGGCGCTCGGCGAGCACCTCGGCGACATCGCCTACAACATCGTGTTCCACTCGGCGCCTTACCGGGCGACGGGCATGTACCACTGGCACGTGCACGTGCTGCCGAACCTGACGACGAGGGCCGGGTTCGAGCTCGGTACCGGCGTACTGATCAACGTGGTTTCGCCGGAGAAAGCAGCCGAGGACCTGCGGTACGCCCTCGAGAAGATCGCCATGAGGGCCGAAGCGGACGCTTCTTGACGCCCTAGCGCCGGCCCGCTTCCTCGCGGGCCGCTATCAGATCGGCGAGGATCCGATCTACATGGCCCTCGGTCACCGGGAGCAGCCGGTCGATGCCATCGAGCGACAGATACCCTCTGACGAAGGCGGCGATGTTGTGCCGTTCCCAGCCGCTCGCCAGCAGTTGTGCATGGGCCCGCGTCCGGGTTGCCTGGAGGTGGACCGCCTCGACCGCGGCAAGGTGCAGCGATCGGCACAAGTCGGCCACGTCCTCCAATGGTGAGGCGAAACGACCCTCACCCTGACTGCCGCTGCCGGCGGCGGCGCCCATGAGCGGGTCGTCCCCAAAGCCAGCCACCACCCACCCGGCGTCGGTCCTCATCACCCGGCGCAGATGGAAGTCTCCGTGCACACGGATCGCGCCACCGAGACCGCTGGCGCCACCGAGACCGCCGGAGCTGAGCGGCTTGCCGGCGGCGCTGGCCGCACCGGCCCCGGCGGGCGCCTGAACCCCGAAGGCCTCGGCCAAAGCCAGGTGCATCCGGGCGGTGGCAGCCCCCAGGCGTCGCATCTCCGGGCTCAGGTCCCCGCCGGCAAGGCCCACGTCCTCGAACGGCTTGCCGTTAACGGAGTCCTCGGCGCGGGCCAACAGGTCACGCAGCGATGTGCGAGCCAGCGCGAGACCCTCGACGGCGCCGGGCACGTACTCGCGGGCGAGGGCTAGATCTCGCCCGTTGCGCCGCCAGTGCACGACCGGCGCCAGCATGAAGTTGAAGCCGGCCGCATCGAGGCCGAGTGCCATCTCGACCTCCGGACGCGGCCGCGGCTCGATGACCCGGTAGCACTTCATCAGCAAACGGTCGTCGTAGACGAGCGAGGCGTGGCTGACGAGGGACTGCACGACGCGACCCCGCTGAGCCGCTTCCCGACCTCGGCTCGCCGCGTGGAGCAGCGCCACCACGAGCTCGGAGTCGGCGAGAGCGTCGTAGACGAGCACGTCGCCGTGGGCGTCGCGGGCAGGCCCGAGCACGGCCCCCGAGCGCGCCCCGAGCACGCCCGGGGCAACGGCGACGGGGCGCCACCCGAGGACGAGGTGGAAGGTGCACTCCCTGCACTCCACGACCACGCTGGCCATGCCGGGATGATCGAGCCGCAGTATTTCGGTGTCGATCACCTCCGCCGGCACCTTGGCCTCGCCGAAGGACCCGAGGGCCGCCTGCACCCAATCCTGCCGGGCCAGGTACGCACCAATGAGCGGGGCGAAGTCGGGAACCTGCGCCGCGCCCCCGATCACCCGCTCACACCTCTCAGCTCGAACCAGTAGATCCCATAGGGCGGCAGTGTCAACAAGTACGGCGTCGCCTCGACGCGGGGGAAGGGGACGCGGCCGAGCAGCTCCACCGGCATCGCTCCCTCCCAATGGGTCAAGTTGAGCTCAGCCGGCTGGGCAAAACGGCTCAGGTTGTGAACGCAGAGCACCGCCGGCTCACCAACTGGGCGGCCGCCCCGCACATACGCGAGCACGGACGGGTTGTCCGCCGGCAGGTTCTCGAGGTACCCCGTCGCCAGCACGGGGTACTCACGTCTCACCTCCAGCATCCGTCGCAGCCAGTGCAGGAAGGAGGACGAGTCCCGCTGTTGGGCTTCGACGTTGACGGCCTGGTAGCCGTGCACCGGGTCCATCAGTGGTGGCAGGTACAGCTGCGCGAAGTCCGCCCCCGAGAAACCCCCGTTTCGATCCGGCGTCCACTGCATCGGCGTCCGGACCGCGTCGCGGTCGCCCAGGTAGATATTGTCGCCCATCAGGATCTCGTCGCCGTAGTAGAGGATCGGCGACCCCGTCAACGAGAGCAGCAGCGCGTGCAGCAACTCGGCGAGCCGGCGGTCGTTGTCCACGAGGGTGGCGAGGCGCCGACGGATGCCGATATTGCGCCGCATCCGCGGGTCGCGGGCGTACTCCGCGTACATGTAGTCCCGGTCGTCATCGGTCACCATCTCGAGCGTGAGCTCGTCGTGGTTGCGCAGGAAGATCCCCCACTGGCAACCGTCCGGGATCGGCGGTGTCTGGGCGAGTATCTCGGTGATCGGGAAGCGCTGCTCGCGCCGGATCGCCATGAACATCCGCGGCATGAGCGGGAAATGGAACGCCATGTGGCACTCGTCGCTGTCGCCGAAGTAGTCGACCACGTCGCTCGGCCACTGGTTGACTTCGGCGAGCAGCAGCGCGCCGGGGTACTTGGTATCAACCTCACGCCGCACCTTCCGGAGCATCTCGTGCGTCCCCGGCAAGTTCTCGCACGTAGTGCCCTCCTGCTTGCATAGGTAGGCAGCGGCATCGAGGCGGAAGCCGTCGAGCCCGAGCTCGAGCCAGAAACGGACCACGCCCAGCATCGCTTCGACGACTTCCGGGTTGTCGTAGTTGAGGTCCGGCTGATGGTGGAAGAAACGGTGCCAGTAGTACTGCTGGCGGGAGGCGTCGAACGTCCAATTCGATGGCTCGGCGTCCACGAAGAGCACCCGCGCGTCCGGGAAACCCTGGTCGTCCTCCGCCCACATGTACCAGTCGGCTTTCGGGTTGTCGCGCGACGACCGCGACTCGGCGAACCACGGGTGCTGGTCGCTCGTATGGTTCATCACGAGGTCGGCGATGACGCGGATGCCACGCCCGTGGGCATCGGCGATCAGACCGGCGAGGTCGTCGAGCGAGCCACACTCGGGCGCCACGCTCATGAAGTCGCTGACGTCGTAGCCGCCGTCCCGCAACGGGGACGGGTAGAACGGCAGCAGCCACAGGCAATCGACGCCGAGCCACTCCAGGTAGTCGAGGCGGGCCCTCAGGCCTGCGAAGTCACCGATACCATCGGAGTTGGAGTCAAAGAAGCTCCGTGGCAACAGCTCGTAGAAGACCGCACGCTCGTACCAACGGTCATCGCCGGCGTGCCGCAGCGTCACGAGTGGGTCAGCCGAATTCGATTGCCGAGAACGCCCTCAGCTTGGACAGCCGGTGTCGCGCCTCGACCAGGCGCACCGTACCCGACTTCGATCGCATCACGAGCGACTGTGTCGTGGCGCCCCGGCCGTCGTACCGGACGCCTCGCAACAATTCACCGCCACTGATGCCCGTGGCCGCGAAGAAGCAATTGTCACCTCTCACGAGGTCGTCCGTACCGAGCACTCTGGCCACGTCGTAACCGGCCTCCTCGGCTGCGCGCCGTTCCCCTTCGTGCCTGGGCCAGAGGCGACCCTGTATCTCGCCGCCCATGCACTTAAGGGCCGCTGCGGCGATGATCCCCTCCGGGGTACCCCCGATCCCGTACAGGACATCAACCCCCGACTCGGTCCACGCCGTCGAGATCGCCCCGGCGATGTCACCCGCCTGGATGAGCTGGATGCGAGCTCCGGTCGCGCGGACCTCGGTAATGAGGTCGCGGTGGCGCTCCCGGTCCAAGATGACGACAGTCAGATCCCGGACCGAGGTTCCCTTCGCCCGGGCGACGGCGTGCAGGTTCTCGGTGGGGGACGCCTCGAGGTCGACGACACCGGCACCATCGGGACCGACCGCCAGTTTTTCCATGTACACACAGGGACCAGGGTCGAACATCGCGCCGCGCTCGGAGACAGCGATGACTGCGAGGGCTCCGCCCCGTCCGAGCGCCGTCAGCTCTGTCCCGTCGATCGGGTCAACGGCGATGTCGGTCTGAGGCAGGCTGCCGTCGCCGACTCGCTCGCCGTTGAAGAGCATCGGGGCCTCGTCCTTCTCCCCTTCGCCGATGACCACGATGCCGTCCATCGCGACCGACTCCAGGACGACTCGCATGGCGTCGACGGCCGCGGCATCCGCCCCCTCCTTGTCACCGCGTCCCAGCCATCGGCCAGCCGCCAGGGCTGCGACCTCCGTCACCCGCACCAGCTCCATGGCAAGGTTGCGGTCCGGCGCCTGCTGGCGAGGTGTCCCGGTGGCCGAAATGGTCCCACTCTCCGTGCTCGGGTTGACCGGCGGCTGCCCTTCGATGCTCATTGGAAGCCGACGATACTTGGCTGGGGCGCCCTCGGGCGCGTTCTGTTCCACTGCTGGCGATTGGTGGCAGTATCGTCGCCGCCGGGATGGATCGTCTCCTCGTACGCCCGAACGGGCTCCTCTCCGGCAGCGTGGCCATACACGGGGCCAAGAACTCCGTGCTCAAGTGCATGGCAGGGTGCCTGTTGGCGTCCGGTCGGCACCGCATCGCCAACGTCCCCGACATCACCGACGTGTCCATCATGGCCGACGTCCTTGCTGCGATGGGGGCGACGACGCGCCATACCGGGTCCGGCGTCGGCGGCGTCCTCGAGATCGACGTGCCGCCCGGTATCACGCCGGTCGCCCCGTACGAGCTTGTCGAGCGCATCCGTGCCTCGATCGTCGTGCTCGGCCCCTTGCTGGCGCGCTACGGCTCGGCGAAGGTGTCGCTGCCCGGCGGCGACGACTTCGGCGCCCGACCCATCGATCTGCACCTGCGGGCGATGGAAGACCTCGGCGCCGAATTCACCACCGAGCACGGCTACGTCGAGGGCCACTGCGGGCGGCTGATCGGGACCCGGGTCGTGCTCGAGTTTCCCAGCCACACAGCCACGGACAACGTGCTCATGGCAGCGGTCCTCGCGAAGGGGACGACCGTGATCGAGAACGCCGCGCGGGAGCCCGAGGTGATCGACCTGGCTGCCATGCTCACGGGGATGGGAGCTCGGATCGAAGGTGCGGGCACATCACACGTCGAGATCGAGGGTGTGGACGAGCTCCGGCCCGCCGACCACATGGCGATTCCCGACCGGGTCGAAGCCGCCACGTTCCTCGCCGCCGTGGGCCTCGCCGGCGGGGAGATCCAGCTGGACCACGCCCGGCCCGAGCACATGGACACGCTCTTGTACAAGCTCGCCGCCATCGGCGTGCACTGCACGCCCAATTCCGCCGGCATCCTCGCCTCCTCCGACGGGCACCTGTCCTCGGTGGATGTCTCGACCCTGCCGTACCCCGGCGTGGCCACGGACTACAAGCCGGCGCTCGTCACCCTTCTCTCGGTCGCTGACGGCGTCGCGATCGTCAGCGAGAACATCTTCGCCGGGCGCTTCCGCTACGTCGACGAGCTGAACCGAATGGGGGCGAGGATCTCGATCGAGGGCCATCATGCGGTCATCCGCGGCGTCCCGCGGCTCTCCGGTGCGCAGGTGAGGGCCCCCGACATCCGGGCCGGTGCAGCGCTCGTGCTCGCCGGGCTTCGCGCCGACGGCCAGACCGAGGTGAGCGGAGTTGCGCACATCGACCGCGGGTACGAGAACTTCGAGGGGCGCTTGCGCTCCCTTGGGGCGGACGTGTCCCGCGTCAGGGACAACTCGTGAGCGCGGTGGCCCGGCGCCCAACGCCCGATGAGCTGATGGAACTCGCGTCCGGAGGAGCTTCCGGCGATCGCCGATCGCTCGCCCGCCTGCTGACACTGGCCGAACAGGGCGGCTCCACCGGCCGTGTCCTGGCCCACCTGACCTACCCCCGGTCCGGCTCTGCGTACTCGGTCGGCCTGACGGGAGCGCCCGGCGCCGGGAAATCCACGCTCACCGCTCGGCTCATCGGCGAGGTGCTCGAGCAGACCGGCGGGCCGGTTGCAGTGCTGGCAATCGACCCGTCGTCACCGCTGTCAGGCGGCGCGATCCTCGGCGATCGCGTGCGGATGCAGGATCATGCCCTCGACCGCAGCGTGTACATCCGGTCCATGGCGACCCGGGGTCATCT
>Ga0187860_1003151_pt1 | contig 13185 bp, 9 predicted proteins | sample June2016WEW_10_4_FD_132981 | JGI IMG/M metagenome (GOLD analysis project Ga0187860, IMG submission 132981) | Peatland microbial communities from SPRUCE experiment site at the Marcell Experimental Forest, Minnesota, USA - June2016WEW_10_40 | ecosystem: Environmental > Terrestrial > Soil > Wetlands... | reverse complement strand
CGACGGTCAGGCGCACCCAGCGTTTGCGCATTTTGCCGCAGATGGTGGCGAGCACGAGATGTTTATTGTCCAGCGCCACCCGGAACATCGTCCCCGGCAACACTCATGAAGCATCGGTGTCACATCTTAATGAAGCAGAGGAGTCACTAGTCAAGGTGTAGCGAATGGCGCAGCCGCGGCCGCGGCCATTGAGCAGCCACAGGCAGAGGAGGATCAGGCCAAAGTTCTCGAGCAGTTTGCCGCATATAAAGACTTCGCCGGTGCCGCAGCCGCAGTCGAATTTGACGGCGCAAAATGGGATGGCTTTGGCCGCCTGCAATACCAGGGCGCGATGCCACACCAGGGCGGTGAAGGGGATCAGGAGGGCCGTCAGGGTCAAGGCGGTCCCGCGCACGGCGATGCCCAGGAGCAGGAGGGCGCCGCAAAAGGCCTCGAACCACGGCAAGCCGGCGGCAATCGAGTTCAACAGGAATGGCGTCTGCACCAAGTCGTACTGCCGCACCAGTTTGAGGAAGGCCACGGGGTCGAGCGCTTTCTCCAGGCCGGTATGGATGAAGAGCGCGCCCAGCAGCCATCGGGCGGCGAGTGTGGCGAAGTCGATGGCCCTGTTTTGCAAGAGCGAGGGGGGATTCATTTGGTTTGGCCGGTGATGTCGCCGCTGTTGCGCTCGCCGCGCTCGATCGGCAGATGGTTGTCCGTCCATTCGGTGTAGCCGCCGGCGTAAACGAAGAGCTTGTTGGCCGGAATGCCGGAATCGCGCAGAAGAATGGCTGCGGAGTCGGCGTCGTCGCAATCGCCACCGTTGCAATAGATGACGACCTGGTCGGCGGCTTGGCAGGGGGGAAAGACGTTGCCGAGTTGTTTTTCCGGGTAATACGGGTCCAATTCGTAGGCGCCGGGAATGTGGCCTTGGTGGAAGTGATCCTCGTCGCGGGCATCGACAAAGACCAGAAGCCCTTGGGGGTAGCGAGGGTCGTGAAAGAGGCGTTCGGCGTCGGCGCGGTGAATGGGTTGAAGCCCTTTACCCTTCAAGCGCTGGTCGGTTTCGTCGGCGGCAGGCGCCGCGTTGGTGGCGGCCACAGCAGGGGGCGGCCGCAGCGGTTTGGGTTTGGGCAGGGGAGCGGATTGGTTGGAGCCGGCGGGAAAATAGTTGCGGGCCAGCTTGAGACCGCGGGGCGAAAGCTCATTGGCTGCGAGGGCGAAGACGGCGGCGGCCAGCACGACCAGCGCGGCCTCCAACAGGACGCTGGCAACGGTGGAAGTTCGGCTCGGCACAGTCCCGATCCGGGGTGGGTCAGTGTTTACCGGCGGTCTGCAAAGCCGCATTGGGCCGGGGGGTTTGGAAGAGCGGGATTTTTAGGACGGGATAGCGGGGATGATTGGTTTTGACGGTGACTTCGACCCGCTGGCCTTGCTCGATTTGGTAGCCGGGAGGGATGGCCACCAGCAGGTTAAACATCCCGTTCATACCCAACGGCCGTATGGTGACTTGTATCCGGTTGTCGGAGCATTGGGCATCGGACAAGAAGAGGACATTGGTGCCGCTGCCGCGAATGAAGACAGTATTGGTCACGCCGCGCGCCTGGGACGAGGGCAGGAGGTTGATGGAGGTGGGGGAAAACTGGACGGCGGGCTGGACGGAGGCCATGACGGTGACAGTGACGAAGGGCGTGTTGGTGAGGGAGGTTTTGATACTGATGGTTGCCGGGGTGTTGCCGACCATGAAGGGAGGCAGGGCGGTGGCGACCAGTTCATATTCCTTGCCCAGCTTGTTTGTCTTCAACTCGGCCGTAAACGATGGGTTGGAACTTGTAGGCTCAAAAAAGGCCACCGGCTGATCGGTCTGATTGGTGATGCGCACGGTTGTCGAGGAGCCGTTGGTGGAGTCGGGCGGGATGCTGATGACGGCGGTCTGAGGGCTGACCTCGATGGGTTTCCAAACCACGCCCTTGAGCAGCAGGATGGCGTTGGGCTCGTTTTTGGCATTGGAATAAACTGAAATGGATTTTGTGACGCTGGTCTGGTAGCCCCGGCTGTTGAATTGAATGGGGATGCTGCCGGTCTGGCCCGGAGCGATTTGACGGGTCCAATTGCCGGCGGTCGTGCAGCCGCAGCCGGGGTGGACATTGGTGATTTCCAATGGGGCGGTGCCGGTGTTGGTAACCATGAAGGTGTGTTTGACCAACTCGCCGCTGGCCACCTTGCCGAAATCGAACCCCTTGTCGTCGAACACAATGAGCGGTCCGGCATTGGTGGAGGCGGCGGGGGTTTGCGCGGCAAGGGGGGCGCAGGCGGCGATCACGCCCGACAAAAGCAAAGTCGCATAAAGGGACGGGAATTTCATATTATCATTTCTCCATCTTCACACGGCAAAGAAAGAGGCAATCGCCCGGAAAGTCAAGCCGTCTCGCTCGGCATCTGTCTTGCGCGACGGTCGTCCGGCCGGGCGCCATCGGGCTTGAGCAACTGGCGGCAAGGGACGGCGGGAGGGCGCGAAGGGTGGACCGACGAGCAGTGGAAGGGCAGGAGAGGGGTGCTTGTCGTTCATAAAAACGTGGAAAAATTAAAATAGTGTTAATAGTTGAAAAGTCTTGCTAATGGGGACGCCGTCCGATTGTGTTGCAAGTGGCTTTGGCGCAATGGGTTGGGTGTTATGCGCTGGGTGGCAATCACTTGGAAATAGGGTTGAAAAAATGGGAATAGAGGGAATTGTTGAAAGGTTGTGGTCATGGCGGCGGAAGGGACGAGAAAGGACGAAAGGGACGAAAAAAGCTTCGAAGACGGAGACCAAACCCCCAAGCCCGCATTTCGCGCAGAACGCGGAGCGGAGAAGGCAAACATCATCGCTTTCTTCTCTGAGACCTCGCCGCATCCGTGCGAGAGAATCCATTGAGAATTTGTCATTTGTAATTTGCTTCGCGGCTTTGGGCCTTTGCTGCTTTGCGTTTAAGTCGGCGTCAGGCTCTGGCGGAGGCGGGGCGAGGATTGCGACGACAATGGGATCTGCCGCGGCGCGGCGACGGGCGCCGGGCGATGGACCCGCCTTCGCCAAGGCTAGGGCGGGCAAGCATAGTTGTCCTCACGCGCAGGAGTTGATCACATATCCACGAGGGGGAAAAACCGACTGGGGGAAAAAATGCAGATTTTTGAAGATTTATTTCAACCACGGATTAAAAAGATGGACGGGATTTCCTTGAAGAAAGGGGAAAGGGGACTCCGGAGTGGGCAAGGCATTGATGGGAAGGAGGATGAGGCTTGCAAAGTGGCCGGCGGGATTGCAAGCTCCCGTCTATCACAACGGCACGACACGCATGAGGACGGCCAAACAACACGTCGAAAACTTCGACACCATCGGCAACGGCACGCAGACGCAGGCCGGCGGCGACCCGACCGGGGCCAAAACGGCAACGGTGATTTCCATGAAAAGCGCTCAACTCCTGGCCGTCCTTCTGGCAATCACAACCTTCGCCATCCCTGTCCGGTCCCAAGGCAATTACAGGAGCTTCATCGTCTCCACCTACGCGGTGCAAGGAACGGTGCAAGGCCTGATGAACGGCAACCTCGACCCTGCCCGGTCCTGGTCCAACCTGACCCGCAATCTCAAGATCGACAAAATCTACATCGAGGTCATGCGCAACCACAGGCTGGTTGATGAAGCGGGCCTGGAGAAACTCAAGAAGTTCTACCAGGACCAGGGCGAGCAGGTTTGTGGCGGTCTGGCATTTAGCATCAGCGAAGCCAACGGTTACCAGGGCTTCGACTACGCGGATCCGGAAAACCGGGACTTTGCCCGCAAGGCGGTGGAACTGGCGGCCCGCCATTTCGATGAAATTCTTCTCGACGACTACTTCTTCTTCGACCGCAAGACCGATTACGACATCAAGGCAAAGGGGAATAAATCCTGGACACAATACCGCCTTGAAACCCTGCGCGAGGTGACGCGAAACCTCATCGTCAAGCCCGCCAAAGCCGTTAACCCCAAGTGCAAAGTGATCATCAAGATGGCCAACTGGTATGACCAGTATGCCGGCATGGGCAATGACACTGAGAAGGTCCCGTTCATCGCCGACGGCATGTTCTCCGGCACGGAATCCCGCCTTTGGGAGGGACAGGAACAGCATCTTCAACCGTACCTGAGCTACGACATCATGCGGTTCATGGACAACCTCAAGGCCGGGGTCAACAAGGGCGGCTGGGTTGACCAGGGTGGCGCCAATCCGATTGACCGCTATTCCGAGCAACTGCTGGATACGGTGTTTGCCCGCTGCCCCGAGATGTGTTGTTTCAACTACTCCGGCATGCTCGCGCCAGTCCGGCCTAGCGCGATCACCAACCGCCCTTGGGCCGGCCAACCGACCAGCCTCAACCTGGGCGGTCTTCAGAAGGCGCTTGGCACCAACGATGACAACCCCACGTTCGCCGACATCGCCGGCTACACCCTCGGCCAAGTTGATAACGTGCTGGTCAACATGGGCAGACCGGCCGGCATAAAAACTTACACACCCTATCACGCGACCGGCGAGGAGTTTCTCCACGATTACCTGGGCATGATTGGGCTGCCAATGGACATCTTGCCGCAATTCCCGAATGATGCCGACATGGTTCTGCTGACCGAGCAGGCCAAATCGGACTCGCAAATCATTCACAAAATCCAGTCGCGGCTCAAAGATGGCAAATCTGTTTGCGTTACGTCCGGCTTCGTGCGCGCGATGAAAGGCAGGGGCATCGAAAACATCTGCGAACTCGAAACCACCGGCGCCACAGTGGCCGTGCGACGCTTTGCGTTCGCCGGCGGCCCCGGCGCACCGTTTCGGGCAGGCCGTGGATTCGGACGAGGCGCCGCCGCGGGCCCCGATCCATTCGAGGCCTCGCGCGACATCCTCATCCCTGAAATCAAGTACTTCAACGTCTTGACCCACGACGCATGGGGCGAGGTCATGGGAGTGACCCCGGGCGGCACGACCTATCCCATCGTCATTTCCTGCGATTACTCTAAAGGCAAATTCTACGTCCTCACCATTCCGAATGATCCCGCCGACCTCTACGCTCTTCCACCCGCCGTGCTTTCGGTCATCCGGGCCGCGCTTGGTTCAGCCGAACCCATTCGGATTGAAAGCGCGCCTGCGCAGGTCGCCCTATTCCGTTACGATAACGGTGCGTTTATCGTGCAGAATTACCTGGCGACGGCGGCGGACGTCACCGTCTCCATCGCGGGCACAGTGGCGGAGATTCACGACCTAATTAACGGCAAAGACATCGCCCCTGCCGCGACGGGTCGCGGCTTCGGTGGAATCGGCAGTCGCGGCGCGAATACCGCCCCTCCACGCACGTCCTTCACGTTTACCATCCTGCCACACTCCTACATGGCCTTTTCCGGCAAGTAATGCGAGAGCCACTACGGCGCGGAGCGATAAGGAGCAAGGCTTGCAAAGTGGCCGGTGGGATGGCAGGCTTCCGGCAGTCGCAATGACACGACGCCGATGAGGACGGCCAAACAACTAACCGAAGCCTTCGACACCATCCGCAACCGCATGCCGACGGAGGCCGGGGGCTGCCAGACGGGGGCCAATTTGAGCCTGGCCCAACACCAGCAATCCGCTCAACCAGACGACTGGCGGATGCCGCCCGCGGCGCGAAGCTCCGGTTTTCCTATCATATACCGTAAACATTTGAAATGAACCTATGAAAAGAACGTGGCTCTTTTTTTCCAGCTTGCTGCTGCTGGCCAGTTCGGCAGCGCAAGCTCAATTCACCTACACAACCAACAATGGAACGATCACGTTGAGCGGATACGCCTGTTCTGGCGGCGCTGTGACCGTTTCCAACTTCGTCAACAGCATTGGAAACTGGGTGTTTTATGGCTGCTCCAGCCTGACCCGGGTCACGATTCCCAACGGCGTCACCACCATTGGGGAGGGAGCGTTTGGTGACTGCCCCAAACTGGCCGGCGTCACGATCCCCAACAGCGTCACGAGCATCGGGTTGGATGCGTTCTACGAGTGCTACGGGCTGACGAGCATTGCGATCCCCAACGGCGTGACAAACATCGAAGAATACACGTTCTATGAATGCACCAGCCTGACTAACATCACGATTGGCAGCAGCGTCAGCGGCATCGGAGTCGAAGCATTGGCCGATTGCACCAATCTGACCAGCGTCGAGATCCCCACCAGCGTCAGAGACATTGGAACCAATGCGTTTTATTTTTGCACGAGCCTGACCAATGTCACGATTGGCGACGGCGTTACCACCATCGGCGACCAGGCGTTCTATAATTGCTGCAGCCTTGCGAGAGTCACAATACCCAACAGCGTCACCAATCTCGGGGAGGAGGCGTTCTGCCTATGCACCAACCTGGGCAACGTTACCATCGGCACAAACGTCACCAGCATCGGAGATTATGTATTTGACTACTGCTACAGCCTGACAAGCATCACGATTCCCGACGGCGTCACCAACATCAAAGAGGATGCGTTTTACGATTGCGTCAGCCTGACCAATGTCACCATTGGCACAAACGTCGCCAGCATCGGAACCAATGCGTTCGCGTTCACCGGCCTGACCAGCGTCACTATTCCCGGTCGTGTCACCAGCATCGGAGACTATGCGTTCTACGAATGCGGCGGCCTGACGAACGTCACGATTTCCAACGGTGTGGCCAGCATAGGGCAGGAGGCGTTCTATGGCGCCGGCCTGACCAGCGTCACCCTTCCCGGCAGCGTCAGCAGCCTTGGGGAAGGGGCGTTCGAGGAATGCACCGCCCTGGCCAGCGCCACCATTCCCGGCAGGGTGGCCAGCATTGGGGCGGATACGTTCTATTATTGCACGAGTCTGACCAATATCGCGATTGGCAATGGCGTCACCACGATCGGCGACGATGCGTTCGTCATGACTGCCCTGGCCAGCGTCACGATTCCCAACAGCGTCACCGATATCGGGGGATATGCGTTCGGCTACTGCTACGGCCTGAGCAACATCGTCCTAGGCACAAACCTTGCTAACATTGGAGGCTGGGCGTTTGTTGGCTGCGACGACCTGACCAGCGTCACGATCCCCGATAGCGTCACCAGCATCGGAGATTATGCATTTGACTACTGCTCCAGCCTGACGAGTATTCCCATTCCCAGCAGCGTCGCCAGCATCGGCGCCGGCGTCTTCGCGAACTGTTTCGATCTGACAGCAATAGCGGTGGCTCCGATGAACGCCGCCTATAGCAGCGTAGGCGGAGTTTTGTTCGACAAGAGCCAGACCACGCTCGTTGAATACCCGGCAGGCAACGTCGCAACGTCTTATTCGATTTCCAACAGCGTCACCAGCATTGGGGATGGGGCGTTCGCGGACTGTACCAACCTGAGCAACGTGACCCTAGACACAAACGTGGCCGACATCGGAAACAGCGCGTTTGCAGGCTGCAACTTCACCAACATTATGATCCCTAGCAGTGTCACCAACATCGAAGACTTTGCATTCGTATTCTGCTACGGCCTTACGACCGTCGATTTCGCGGGCGACGCTCCCAACGCCGATGCGACGGTGTTCGAGTATGACACGAACGCCACGATCTGTTATTGGTCAGGAGCGAGCGGATGGAGTTCTCCTTTCGCCGGTCTTTCGGCCGGGCCGTGCTATTGGCCGGTTCAAGCAGGGTCATTGGAGGTGACAATCAGCCCGTATCAGGCGGTCGTTGCTGGCGCCCTGTGGCAAGTGGATGGCGGCGCAACTGAATATAGCGGGATGACCGTGACCAATATATCATCGGGGAGTCACACGGTTTCGTTCACTCCGATTCCGGGCTGGACCACGCCCGCCAGTCAAACTGTCACGATCACAACCGGGGGGACCACGACTGTCACGGGCGATTATACGGAAATCGTGCCGTTAACGACACTGTATAGTTTTACCAACAACGACGGAGATCATCCGAGTGGCAGTTTGTTATTATGGGGCGACACTCTCTATGGATCGGCGTCGCAAGGGGGCGCCAATAGCAATGGCACGCTGTTCGCAATCAACACTAGTGGCTCGAATTTCATGATCGTGCATACTTTTTCGGCGGCCTATCCCGATGGTTATGGAGACGAAGAGAACAGCGATGGCGCCAATCCATCGGGAGGATTGGTTATGTTGGGCAACAGCCTTTATGGAACGGCGTCAGACGGCGGCAACTCAGGCGGGAATGGCACGCTGTTCGCGGTCGATACAAATGGCTCGAACTTTACCACTTTGCAAGCTTTCTACTACAGCGGCAGCACTGGAGCTAATCCGACTGGCGGTCTGGTTGTATCGGGCGACACTCTCTATGGAACCACAGAGTACGGAGGCGGTTCGGGGAACGGCACGGTGTACATGTTCAACAGCAACGTTTTGCGTTACGACCATTTGTTATATTCGTTCTCGGCACCCCATATCAACAGCGACGGCGTATATACCAACAGCGACGGATATGATCCGGTCGGCGGTTTGTTTTTATCGGGCAATATGCTGTATGGGACCGCGACTGCCGGCGGCCCCAACGGCTATGGCACGGTGTTTGCGCTCAATGCCAATAACTCCAACTTCGTGGTGCTTCACAGCTTTACGGCAGCCCATGCCAACAGCAACGGAGTATATACCAACAGCGACGGAGTTAATCCGAATGGCAGTCTGTTTTTATCAGGGGACAGGTTGTATGGGGCCGCCAGCGCCGGCGGGCTTAATGGCAACGGGACGGTGTTCGCCCTCAGTACCAACGGGTCGAACTTTGCAATCCTGCATGGTTTCACCCCTCTCAACTATTATGGCAACGGAGTGGCGGGCAGTTACAACAGTGACGGAGCTTCGCCGAATGGCGGTCTGATTTTATCGCGCAGCACGCTGTATGGGACCGCCAGGGCCGGCGGCGCCAGTGGCAATGGGACAGTCTTCGCCATCAATACCAATGGCTGGGGCTTTGAAATCTTGTGCAGTTTCAGTGGCGACTACGAGTGGGGTGGTCCAGCCGGAGGCGTGATTTTGTCAGGCAACACGCTTTATGGGACGACCTGCGGCGACTATTATGACGCCGGCACGGTTTTCAGCGTTCTGTTGGCGCCCTATATGCAAGTTGGCTGCGATTTTACCAACGGCGCCCCTCCGTTGGCGGTGCAATTCACGTCGCCGGACGTTGACAGCTTGGGCAATCCGATCCTCAGTTGGAACTGGGATTTTAATGACGGTTCAACCAGCGCGGAGCAGAATCCGTCGCACACATATACGGTTGCGGGCATCTATCAACCGAAGCTGATCGCGGTCAATGATAGCAACGTTGCGGAAAACGGCGCCGGACCTTTGATCACGGTCCTGCCCGACACCGAGATGGTGTTCAACGGCGGATTTGAAACGGGAGATTTCACCGGCTGGACTGTGGGTGGAGACACTACCTATACTTATGTGAGCGACGAGGGGATTTATGAAACCCCGCCTCGTTCAGGGAATTACGCGGCGTCACTTTCGATAATGTATGCCGGCGACTCGGTTGGACTTTCCCAAACCTTGTCCACTACCCCCGGAGCGAGTTACTTGCTCTCGTTTTGGGTCGAATGTGTCGTAGATCCCAACAATTTTGTTGTGTCATGGAATGGCGTCGTTCTTGCCCCATCCAGTTTCAATTACGATTCATGGAACCCATGGACAAACATTCAGTATGCAGTAACGGCGACTGGAACCAACACAGTTCTTCAATTTGAGGTCCAAAATTATTTTCTCTGGTCCTCCCCTGAACTGAGCCTTGATGACGTAAGTGTCGTGCCGGCGAATCCGAGCATTGGCGGCTTCAGCCTGGCCGGCGCAAATCTGTCGCTCAACGGGATCAATGGCCAGGCCGGCGAGACATATTATGTGCTGATGAGCACGGATCTGACGCTGCCATTGAATCAATGGACGCGCGTTGCGACCAATGTAGTGAGCACAAGCGGGAGTTTCACGACCACTGTCACTAACACAGTGATCCGGGCCGTTCCGCAACGGTTTTACATTCTCGGAACGCAATGAGCGACGGAATCACACCTCCGCGGTTCGATGCCGCGTGTCGGTGTCAGCCCTGAATGGCGCTTATTCAAGGAATCGCGACTGTACAATGCTTGTTTACAACATGTCTGATAGTGCTCTGCATTTCAAATTTGGTTCTTTTTGAACCTTTTGGCGCGGTTTCGTTATTAACGAACAGACTGGATTGCCCGGTCGGAGGAGAAATATGAAAACAATCTGTTTATCGTTGCTGGTTTTGATGGGAACCCTGGTTGGCGCGCGCGGCGAGCCATTCCGCACGGAGATTAATCCGGCGTTACTGTATTATCAGGCTTTTCTGGTGGCGCCTGATCCGCTGTCCGACGCAGACAGGACTTATCTGGAGTCGAAAAAGGGGAAGGAACAGAAGCTCCCGGAACGGTTCGGCAAAATCGTGGCCGGCTATGACAATCAATTTGTTTTGGTGCGGCAGGCGGCGCACGCCACTGTGCCTTGTGATTGGGGCATTGATTTAAGCGCCGGCCCGAACACGATGCTTCCGCATCTGGGCCGCGCCAAGGCGGTCTGCCGGGCGGCGCAGTTGCGAGCGGTGTGGGCCTTGCAACATGGCCGGCAAGAGGATGCGCGGGACGAGCTGGTCGCGGCGTTCGTCCTGGGCAGGAATGCCGGCAGCGACCCTATTCTAATCAGTGCGCTGGTGCAGTGCGCCATAGAAGCCATTGACTACGACACTGTGGCGCAACACTTCGGCGAATTCTCGCCGGAAACCTTGAAGGAGTTGGTGGAGGGGTTCGACGCGGCTCCGGCCCGGCGCACGATGGCAGCGTGCATTCCGAGCGAAAAGCGCTTCACCGAGTGGATGTCAGGCAAGGTGCGGGAACTGCAGAAAGAGCATCCCGGTGACGACGCGAAAGTGATGGAGGGCTTCCGAGATAGCGGAGTTGTAACGGCGATGGCGTCTGTTGGCTTCACTAATTTCTGGCCACGACTCGTTGCGGCGTCCGGGGGCACGAGCGAAGGAGTCATCAAGCTGCTCCGCGAAACAGAGCCGCTCTTTCCGCGCGTGGCGGAAATTCTGGCGCTGCCGCAAGCGGAGTATGAAATCCAGGCCAAACAATTCAGCGCGGAGGTTCTTAAATCTCCAAACCCGTTCTTCACTACATTTAACTATTTCACTGGATGGCGCCTCGGCCAGGAAAGATACCAATTCCGGTCGAGAGAATGCGGGGTTCAGGCCCAACTGGCTATGGTGCATGCGGCAGTGGAATACAGGCTGCATGGCGAAGCCGGATTGAAAGGCGTGATGGACCCTTTCGGCAATGGTCCTTTTGGCTTTCAACGGTTTGTGTTCAAAGGCGAGGACCGGGGCTTTGAACTCAAGTCCGCATACGCCGGGGCCGACGCTCCTTTCGCGATGATTTTTGTTGAGAAGGAAGGAGCGGCATTCCAAGTCACCGGGCCGGATGCGGGAAAGGCGACCGCCCAATGACCCGGTCAATTATCGGATGGAGTCATTCAGCATTTTCGATTAGGACTGAGATGTGGCCGGGCTGAATCCAACGTTGGTGGAAATCGAAACCCCAGATACACGGAGACTGCTGGAGTTGGCTCGCGGCGGCGATGGCGAAGCTTTTGGCGGAGTTTATCGCGCATACACAACGCGCCTGCTGCGGCAGGCGATGGCGCTTTGTGGAAACGCCGCCCTGGCCGAGGAATTGGCGCAAGACACGCTGGTTGAGGGCTGGAAATGTTTGCGCCGTTACAATGGGCGGTGCGAGTTTTTCACCTGGCTTTGCGCGATCCTGCTGAATCGCTACCGCAACAGCATTCGGAACAACCGTCTCGTGCCGGTTTCCGGCCTGGGCAGCCGGGAGCAGGATGAATTCACCAATGCCATTGAGAAACTGACAGATCACGGATCGTTGCCGGATGAAGCGGCCCAGTTGCATGAGCAAACCGCTTTGGTGCGGAAGTGTATCGATTCGCTGCCCGCCAAACATCAGCAGGTGATTTTTCTGCGTTTCTACGTGGACGATTCGCTGGAGGGAATTGCGGCCGCGCTGGGCTGTTCGGTGGGGACCGTAAAATCCAGGCTGTTTCATGCGCTTGACAAGCTGCGCGGGATGAACGCCATGAGCGCTCAATTTGTGAATCTCAAAACGAAGGAGTGACCGTAATGAAACCGTGTTCAAAGAACCGAAAACTGATTGCGTGGCTGGCGCTGGACGCGCTGGATGCCCGAAATGCGGCGGCTCTTCACGATCATCTTGCCCTCTGCGAAGGTTGCCGGCGCTACTGGGAGGAAATCTCAAACGTGACGGCCGGACTGGCGTCGGCAACGGCGGATTCCAAGCTTGAGGCGTCAGAATCCTTCCATCACAGGGTGGCCGAAAAACTGCGGGCGGTTGAATCCAGTTCGGTCTTGGAAAACGTGGCGGCGTGGGTTCGCGGATTGAGGTTGAACTGGCGCGTGGCTTTGCCGGCCATCGCGGTGCTGGTGATGGTGCTCGTTGCGATCGTCACACCGCGACACCATCCGGCCCACTCAATGCCAGGGGCGCCCGCGCTTCAAGTTGTGGCGGCATCGGGTTCCGGAAGCGATTTGGCGCCAACCATCGCCAATTATCAGATGATCGCCGGTCAGTCTTTGGAAAAGTTGTCCGAACTGCTGACCAGGCAGGGAAACAAAAGTTTGCCGCCGGCGCCCGTTTATACCGCTTGGAGTCTTGGACTCGCGAACGCGTCGTATTAATTGCGAGGATGTAGTCCTCAACCTGCCGCCATGCTATGGATTCACCCGGCTTTTGTTCAAAAGATGGAATCTGGTTTTACGTGGGCGCTGTTGGAGCGGGGCAGGCTGCACGGCAAGAAACGAACGAAAGCAAAAGCTAATGTGATTCGAAAGCGAGGTCGCGCTTCGCTTGCCCCCGCACTCCTATGAAAGGGCCTGGCGGAGGGCGGTTCCTTTTGGAGTGCGGGAAGCTTGCTCCCGCTTTCGGATGGGGCGTGGGTTGCCTGGAGAAAAGCGGCGGCAAGCCCTGCTCTTTACACGGATCTTCATCGACTTTACTGGTTGTTTTCACACAGTTTCCAACCCCAAGTTAAATCCGATAGTCTCCGCAGACCTATACCCATGCTTTCGACGCCCGGTCGGCCATCTGCTTTGCGGTCGGCAAAACCGCCCAGACGCGCCACCAAGTG
>Ga0187860_1003147_pt1 | contig 13198 bp, 8 predicted proteins | sample June2016WEW_10_4_FD_132981 | JGI IMG/M metagenome (GOLD analysis project Ga0187860, IMG submission 132981) | Peatland microbial communities from SPRUCE experiment site at the Marcell Experimental Forest, Minnesota, USA - June2016WEW_10_40 | ecosystem: Environmental > Terrestrial > Soil > Wetlands... | reverse complement strand
TGGGAACGGTCGGTGGAATTATCAATTTTTCGAATCAAATCTCTGGTATTGCCGCGCCGATCGTGACCGGTTATCTGATCTCGGCACAACATTCCTTCGGATGGGCTTTTCTCCTGGCAGCGGGGTATCTCCTGATCGGAATCGCGGGCTACATTCTGCTGCTCGGCAGGATCGAACCGGTACCACTGCGGTCCTAGTGCAGGGCAGAGTAGTGGGTACTCGCACCGGTTCTCGAGTTGAAGATGTCGAAGCTGCCGTCCCGGTGCCCGATCAGTTCGAGATAGTGTCCAGCGTCGGGTCCCTCTGGGTTTGCTATGTACTGCACGGCAGTGTTGTGTTTCATCCCGCCCTCGTTGGAGAAGTGCAATTGCCAAAGCGTCTCAAGCCGGGGAACTTTTGCAAGCGTCTCAAACGTCTGTATGGAGCCACCTTTGTTCGCGCCGTTGTCCATGATCGCAACCCGCGGCTGAATCGCGTCGACCAGCACGGAGCTGGAACTCTGGTACCAGCCATGATGAGAGACCACATACACGTCGATGAGTCCGATCCGGTTGACCGGGCACATGAGCTGCATCTCCTTGTCCCAGGTCAGGTCACCGAGGTCTAGTATCCTGAGCTTACCGAAGGCGATCTCGATACCAAGTGAGCGGGCGTTCTCGGTGTGGTCGGCCGGGCGAGTCTCCGAGGCCTGGCAGTAAGGATTCGGCTGGCCCGCGTCAGGCAAAGCCTTGCCAATGAGATTTCCATCGGCACTGACGACGGTGGCTTCGATTCCCTGCACTGGCAGAACCTCGCCGGCATGCGCGAGGATGCGCTTCGCTTTGCCGGACGCGAGGACCGCTTGGTAAGCTGCGTAGCCACCTTCGGTTTTGCCGTGGTCGAGTTCGCGATTCGGTCCGTGGTCGATGAATGTGCCCACCGCAATGCGGTCGACGAGCTGCGGCACACCGCCGACATGATCGTCGTGATAGTGGGTGATCAGGACATAGTCGATCCTGCGGACGCCCGCTTGTTTCGCGACCGAAGCGATACGGTTCGCATCGCGATAGTTGTTTCCGGGCCAACCGCTATCGATCAGAAGCGACTCTCCTGAGGGCGTGATGAAGAGCGTGGACTGGCCGCCCTCTACGTCGATGAAGTACACCCTCAGCTCGGCAAAGGCAGAGCCAGCCGCAGCAGCCGACATGGCTCGGACGGTCATGATTGCAGCCATCGCGAAAACGCCGAGTGCGCTGAGTACAAACCGGTTCATTTTCAATTGATGCAATCTCATTTCATCGATCCTCATTGCGGACTGGGGACTGCTGTACCATTGCCCGTGTCGCTCCGGTTGATATGCCACCGTCGACCAGAAGAGTTCGCCCCGTAATGTAGCGACTGGCCTCGGAAGCCAGGAAGACGATCGGGCCGTCAAGATCGCGCGGCTCGCCCGGACGCTTCACTGGAATGCGGTCGACGAGATAGTCTACCCGTGGATGCAAAAAGACTAACAGAGGAATAAGTGTTTGTGGCGCGGGCGCCCCGCTCGCGAAAAGTCGAAGGCATGATTTGAAGGTGGCCGCGAGAACGCTTGTCCCTCTGGCGGTCGTACTAGGACCTGGCCGCCTATTTACTCTTCGGTTAACAGATGATTAGTATGAATTTTTTTTATCCTCGATCTTTTGGAGTCATAGAGTTAGGCATAAAATCCCGCAAAATCTTTGAGTTTAAAGAAGTTAGGCGGGATCTCCTTTTTACCTTCCAACCACGGCGCCCAGTGTACACCCGCTCCCACTGCTCGCGACAGTGTGAAACAATTTTCATCTGGAGCGCCCCAACAATCTGAGATCCTGCCCAGCATCGCCGAAAATTGCCCGATATTCCGCCACTTTTGCAACACCGCTGCCCCTCCCCACCCGTTGTCCCCGGATTCCGCTGCTGACTTGGCCACCAGCTCTCTATCCGTTCGGCATGCCGAGTACTGCCGCTTCTCCGGAGACTGTGTTAGTGGCTTCGGTTTTGGAGGCCTGGACCGCCGATGATCTGGCGGTCCAGGTGCACTGCAAACAGTTACCACTCGAACCGGGCGCTCAACTGTCCGTAGCGGTAACCAGTGACGCTCAACACTTGCCCGAATGTGGTCATGTTGGTCATGTCGAGAGAGGGCGGACCCCACTCGTGGCGGTTGAAGACATTGAAGAACTGCGCACGCAAGCTGAACTGATAACGTTGGTCGGCGCCAAACCGGAAAAGCTTGGCGATGTTCACGTCCTCGTCCTTGTTGCCGGGGCCCCTCAAAAATCCCATGTAGGAATAGTTGTAGGTGGAGAACTGTCCCGGGGCGGGCTGGGCGAAAGCGCTCTGATTGATGTATTGGCCGCCTGGGTCTGGTCCCACTTCGCCGTTTTGAACCCACTGTGGGTTGTACCCCGTGAACGTACCGCTGGACACAGGCACACTAGCAACTCTCTGGGCAAAGACTCCGGACCAGCCTGGATACTGTGTCGGGGCTGCGATGGTTCCCAGCGGCTGGCCGGTGTTATAGGTCAACTGCATGCCAATCTTCCAGCCGCCCAAGACGTAGTTATCCAACACCGCCTTATTCGTCTTCCACCGCTGCCCTATCCCAACCGGCAGATCGTAGAGCACATAGCCCTTCACCTGGTGGGTTATGTCAAACGGTTCCAACTGATGGGTGAGCTTAGGCAGCAGGTAGGGATCCTGCGTCAGCTCCGAGCCCGATTGCGAATCGGCAAAGGCGCCGTTCGTGCTGGCGGTTCCGGTAGCCTGGGACAGCGTGTAATTGAGATCCATGGTGAGGCCATGGACGTTGCTTGTTTTGACCTCAGCGACCATCGCCTGGTAGTGACTCACGGAAATATCGGCGTTCACGAGGAAGAGACTGGTGGGCGCCTGAGAGGATATCTGCGGGTACGGTGTGATCGCTTGGTCGGCGAGTCCCGAAAAACCTGTAAACGGGAAAGGAACATTATACTGCGCTGCGCTGGCCGCGCTATTCACCGTTTGCGTCGCATTGCCCGAGTCATATAGCTGTAAATAGTTGCTCTGAGTGGAATAATTGCCTGGCCAAACCGTCCCATCATGCAGGTGGGTGCCGTGATTTCCCAGATAGTTCAACGAGAAGACCGTGCCCTTCCCTACCTGATACTCAGCGCCGAAATTCCAGTTCTGCACGATGCCCATGGTCAGCGCATTGGGCCACACGTAGGCTACGCCGCCGCTGAGATCGGATTGGGTAGGAACGCGAGCCGGATAGATAGTCTGGCCGGTGTAGGCGCCGGGTGCGGCGTCCCAGCTAAACGAAGGCACATAGGGAACATTATTGATCACATTGTTGGATCCCGCGAACCCGAAAGCGCCCGCAGTGAACCCCGGCGGATAGAAAGCCGGCACGCCGTTCCATTGGTTCATCGCCAGCGGCGCGTACGTGATTCCGTAGTGGCTGCGCAGCACTAGGTTGTGCATCGCTGCGTAGGACACACCGACTTGCGGTCCAAACTGATGGAAGTTCTGTTTGAGCTCGAAGGAATCGCTTCCATTCTGCGCAAAATCCCAGCCGCCGTTGTAAGCGCCCCAAATTCCCCGATTCACTGTGATGTCGTAGTTAGACCATTCGCCGTTCTTCTCATGGAACCGTTCGTTGATGTCCCACCGCAGGCCTAAGTTGAGTGTGAGGCGGGCGTTGACCTTGTAATCGTCCGAGGCAAACATCGACTCGCGCTTGCGACGTCCATATAAGGCCGAAGTGACACTTTGCGCGCCGTCATGCACCTCGCCGAGCATGAAGTTGGCAAAGGCATTACCCACGAAGGGCCATACCAGACTGTTGTTCGGCGCAAAGGTCTCGCTGGTGAAGTCGTATAACCGAAGGCCTCCATCATACAGAGCGTTCATGCCGCGCGCCTGGAAGTCGCCGCCGAATTTGAAGTTATGTCGCCCGCGCGCCCAGGACACGGTGTCGCTGATAACAAAGTTGTAAGGAGTGTACCGGTCGTTCGCCGTCGGCCCAAGAGATGTCTCGGGGTGTCCGGTGACGTCACCAAAATTTATGGTGGGGAAGTTAGCGCCATTCGTGCCAGGGATTCCGACACTACTCGAATTATAGCTCGTCGGCGGTTGGTCTCCCGCCATGTGCGAGTTGTATGCCACAGACGCGGTGTTCAGTATGGTTGGGGTCATTGTATAGACGTGCTGCAAGCGGACCGTCCAGTCACGCTGGGGCTGGACATCGCCATTACTCAGTGGCCCGCCCGTCGAGCTCCCGATCTGCCACAGCCCGTCATAGTTGGCTAGAGAAGAATAGTTCCATAGGTTGAAGCCCCAGGAAATGCGCTGCTTTTCATTGATGGTGTGGTCCAGCTTAAAATCAAAGTGCTGGCTGGTAACGTCGTAGTAGCCACCATAGCCCGGAAAGTTACCTACCAAGCTAGAACCGACTGGCTGGTAGCCCTTTTCATACAGGTTTTGGGCGATGTTCGTGGCAATGGTGCTGAGCTGGCCCGTGGGGATTATGTTTCCCGCGAAGGGTTGATAGCAGGTGTTGCCGCCGCTCACTACCGGATTCTGGGGATTGTAGATCTCCCCGATGGTGATTGGACGTCCGCAGGGATCCAACACTGGATTATTGTCGCTTAGTCCAAGAGTGCTATCCAATAGCGGCCCGCCTAACAGGGCACTGAAGTCACCGTTCAGAAATGCCTGGGTAGGAACCGTGGCCACATTTTGGGTAGCTATGTGGTTGTTGTTGACGAAACGCTCGTACGACCCAAAAAAGAAAGTGTGGTTTTTCCAGATCGGACCGCCGGAACTTAGCCCCCAGTCATCGAAACGACTCCGCTGCCGCGGTATGCCGAGGTTATTGTTGTCCCACGTGTTGGCGTTCAGCGCTTCGTTATCCATAAAGTAATAGGCGCTGCCGTGGAACCGGTTTGTACCGGATTTCATTTCCATCATGATCGTGCCGCCGCCAGTCGAAGCCCCTTCTGCGGACACCCCGCTGACTTGCACGTTCATCTCCTGCACTGCTTCCATGCCAATGGATTGGATAAAGCCTTGCAGCCCCGCGGTGGCATCGATGCCGTCCACCATCACGTTCTTGGTAACGTTTTGCGATCCGGCGATGTGCCCGATGTAGTTGCCGCCGTTGGTAGTCGGTACGTTCTGATAGATGAAACTCGTTATGTCGCGCCCCACGCCAGAGGTGTTGATAAATAGCGGTAGGTCCTTCATCGCGTCGGCCGTCATGTCGGTACCGATATCGGTGGTTTCCGTCTCGAGCACCACAGGCGCGCTCGTAACTTGCACCTCTTCCGTGACCGCTCCAGGCAGCATGCTGACGTTAACCTCAGCCACTTGCGCGGTCGTCAGTGTCAAACCTGTACGCTCCAGTTTCTTAAAACCATCCTTTTCGTACTCCATGGAGTATGTTCCTACGGGCAGCCCAGGCACGCGGTAAATGCCGGCGTCATTGGACACTCCCGTGTAGTGCACTCCAGTATCCACGTTCTTAACGGTCACGTTCGCGCCAACAATCACCGCACCGGATTGATCGGTGACGGTGCCGGTGATGGTGGCCTTGTCCACTTGCGCCCACGCCGGCAGTGATACGATGGATAACAACGCGACTAGGCTGAGGCAAACCATCAGCCAACAGAACGACGCTTGGCGGGTTCCTTCCCTGCTGCTTTTCATGACGTTTTTCCTCTATTCTCCTGGAATTACCAATTTCTGTTCGATCCGTACCAAACTCTTTCCTTGGGTCAGAGGTTTCTAGAGCGGCCTTCCCTCTAGCATGTAGTTGTTCACTCGAATAAACCATCCCGATTCGGCGCAGTACCACGGGGACTGGAATGCCGGAGTCGTATTCACATACTTAGTCTGAATGGTCGTGATATAGCTATTGACCCGCGTCGTATCACCCATCAAACCCGCGGCGCCGGAAATCACCGCCCATGGAAAGGTGTCCGGGAAGTCAAGGCTCGTCCAATTGGGCCAGTTCGTGTTGAAAGTCGCGTACAGTTGCGTCGCGTTGGTGCTGGTAGGCAAGATCACGCCGTTCACAATGGGATACAACTGGGCCGTGGAATCGGGATACCAAGTCTGCCAATTGGTGGTTGGAGCGCCAACGTACGTTAGATAGTCGTTGTGCGCCGAATCCCGCAGGTAGGTCTGGATGCCGTTGGACACATTGGTGGCGGCGGCGGTGTACACGGCACTGTCGGTCGTGTCGTTATACGCGGCCTGAAAGAGGCTGGCAAGGTCGGTCAAGCCTTTGTAGACTTCGGAATTGTCCATTAGATACTGGGTTTGATAATCCGGTTTCGCCCAGGTGAGACCATTGCTCTGCTGGGTTTGCAGCATCACATTGGCAATGCATTCAAGTTGAGGCTGAAGCGTCTTGATGTAGGCCTGGGCGTTGGCGTCGCCCGTCTGCCAATAGGCCCAGGCCAGCGAGGCGAACGTCGCCGCGTAGGAGTCCGTTGAGTCGGCCTCGTTGGTGGAAGTTTCGGTCGTTCCCGACACGCTATAGTCGTATACCGTGCAGGAAAGTCCCCAAACGTCGGAAGAGTTCAGGTGGTTGACATACCACTGCATCCACGCCTGCACTTGAGGGTAGTACGTTGCGTTCTTCGTCAAACCGATGGCCGCCAGATTGCCGAAGTATGGCTCGATCTCAGTTGAGTTGTCTAAAATCGCGCCGTCCGGCAACGACGAAGAGCTCGAGACAGTCCAGTTCGCCGTGGCCGTAATATCCGCGCTGTAGTTTGGCGTTTGAGGAGGAGGCGTTTGTCCGCTACTGCCGCTGCCGCCTCCGCAACTCGGAGGCAGGGCGAGCAATGCCAAGCAGGCAAACCACAATGTGCTTCTTTTTGCTTTCGTCATGCGCGTTATTTCCTCCAGAACCGAAGGAAAATGCCATCGGAATTTGAACGTCGTGGGGCGATCCCTCCGCTCGCCTGCTGAACGCAGCGGCAAGGCGGTAGTCCCGGTTTTGAAGTTTGTGGTTCGCATCATCAGGAATGCCTTCTTTTCAATGCATCTCTGTGCCGCTGTTCCATTCGTCTTCACGCGAAACCGAAGTTGTGCGGTTGGCAACCCTCACGAAAACCGAGGCAAGTTCCACCCGAGGCCCGATAACCACCATAGAAGTATACCTGTCTATACCGATTGTCAAGGTCATTTTTCCCATCGTTTTTTCCATCGAATGCCGCGGACGAGCCCTATCGATCCGCGGCGGTGGAGTCAACGGCGCAGGGATGGGAGGCGGCAAGAAGGCGCGATGCGATTGCCTTCCGAGGGACGGAGCGTACTTGACGCGCTGGACACGGGTTTCGCGCGATCGCGCAGGGCACGGCGCAACGGCCGCTCTATTCCACTGCCCTATTCAATCCTTTATTCTACCGCCGTTGCGGGAATGCTCAATACCGCGCGATAACGATCTCCGCGATAGAGGGAATGCGCGGTTTCGACGGGCTTTCCGCCGGAGTCCCATAACGTACGGGACATCACCAGCAAACTCACTCGGGGCGACATCTCCAGGAGTTTAGCCTCGCTACGGTGCGCGGCGCGCGATTCCAGTATCTCATCGGCGCGGCTTAGGCGTATGTCATAGCGCTCGCGCAAGGTCTGGTACAGCGACAAATGCGCGAGATCCACGTTGTCAATCCCCGGAAACCGGTCTTGGGAAAGCCAGATCTGCTCGATCGCCACCGGAAGACCATCCGCCAAGCGCAGCCGGCGCAGGCTGAAGATGGGCGAGCCTACTGCAACCGCCAACCGGGATGCCACTTCCGGCGTAGCGGCAATGGTCTTGGCCTCAAGAACTCGTGAAGTGGGCTTCATGCCCAGGGCGCGCATTTCGGCCGTAAACCCGCAAAGGTGGGTAATGTCCTTTTCCACTTTGGGCTGGCTAACAAAGGTTCCCTGTCCAACGACGCGAGTGGCAAAACCTTGACCCTTGAGAGACTGCAAGGCGTGCCGCGATGTCATCCGGCTGACGCCGTAGACGCGGCTGAGTTCCTCTTCGCTGGGCAGCGGGTCGCCAGGATGCAACCGCCCCAACTTGATCATCTCAAGGAGTTGGGTTTGGATCTGAAAATAGATTGGAATGAAACTGTTCTTATCGATCGGTTCGAAATTCCATTTGGGAGCGCTTCGAGCGGGCTTTGCCGAATCCGGCGTTGGTTTGTTTGTGTGCCCGCTCCGGCGCTTGTGTTCCTGCATGATTGCGTCTCCATCAGCAACGAACAAGGTATGGGCGGTCAATAACTCGCCCTGCTAAGCACAACTATAGCAACCAACAGGACTGCGATGCCGAAATACATCCAGCTACGCGCGCGCGCTGGGGCGCTTTTCCACTCCCCCAAGCCAACACCGATGGCATTTGCCAAGAGCAATCCGGTCGCCAGGCTGAGCGGCCAACCGATCGAGGTGCCGAGCGAACCGAGACGCGGAACTGCGGATCCATAGACGAAGATGCTCCCTCCCCAGAGCAGAGCCATGAGTGCAGAGAGGGAATAGAGTCGCACACTGCCAGGCTGTCGGAACTTCGCCATACTATGGTTTTTGGAGAGCAGATAAACGCAAAACCCGAGATTGGCCACCGAGCCGGCTCCGAGCATGATCCACCAGATCAGATTGGTGCTGGAAAATTCGCTGAGCCCATGGGCACGCCCATAATCGGCGATGGGTTGCGCCAATGCAAAACCGATGTTGAAGACCGCGGAAAGCAGCCCTGCGCCAACCACTAAAAGAAGAGCCACGCCCATGGGACGAGCCGACCCAACTAGGTCGCCGCGCTCGGCCCCAACGCCAGCGGCCGTTTCGCGCTGCCAACCTGCCCAGCCACATAGAGCGATGCCCACAATTTCGATGGTCACGCCGGCGAGAATCATGTGGCCTGCGTGCTCCATCATTTTGTGCGGCGAGAGCAACAGCATGGGGAGAAACGAGCCCATGGCGGAGCTGATCGCGAGCACAAAAGTGTTGGCCAGAGAAATGCCGATGGCGCTGACGCTCTGACCGAACATAATGGCTCCGAAGCCCCAGGCAAAACCGGCGATCGCCGCGATGCAAACGGCATGAGCGGGAGCGTGGAGAACCAGCGTCCAACTTTGCGGCGCGATGGCGCTGACGATCGCGGCAGGCATCAACAAGCAGGAAACCGCGATGAAGAGACTCCAGACGTTCTCCCATTTCCAGCGCCCCAGAAAGCGCATGGGCAGAGTAAAGCTGCCATTCATGATGCCGGAGACGATCGCCAGCAGCGATCCAACAATCAGCCTGCCTTCCATGCTCCCATCCGTTCTGCCCCGAGGGAGGGCCTCGTGGCGCTTGAGGCGATCCGCCCCGGCCGTTCAGGGAAGTTCACCCTCAAGACCAAAGTCGTTATTCGGTGTATCGTATAGTTGAACTGTAAACTATACAATGATACTATTGCGCGTCAGTTCACAATGCCCTTTAGGGTGAGACGGGAAAAGAACATGCTATCGAAATTGACCGGACTCAAAGGCAACCTGGTGGTGTCGTGCCAGGGCGCGCCCGGGGATCCTCTCGAAGACACCGAAACTATACGCCGAATCGCGAGAGCTGTCGTTGCGGGAGGAGCGCGGGGCTTGCGCGTTAACAGTCCCGAGCATATCGCCGCCATCCGCCAGGACTCGGACATTCCCATCATCGGGATTCAGAAGCGATATTGCGATGGACGGCTTCGCATCACGCCCGACTTTGCATCGGCAGCGGCATTGGCGGCGGCGGGCGCCTCGGCCATTGCGCTGGATTGCACGGACCGCGTCTGGCCCTGCGGCGAACCCTGGCAGCAGTTGATCGCGCGAATTCACCGCGAGCTGAAGTTACCCGTGATGGCCGATATTGCCACCTTGCAGGAAGCGCGTGCAGCCGCCGCAGCCGGGGCCGATCTTGTCGGCACGACTCTGAATGGGTATACGGAGCAAACGCGCCACAATCATTCCTTCAGCTGGTCTTTACTGGCCGACATGACGCGGCAGATCGATGCGCCGGTGGTCGCAGAGGGGCATATTTCCTCGCCGGAAGAGGCCAAACGTGCGCTCTCGGGCGGCGCATGGTGCGTGATTGTAGGTTCAGCCATTACGCGTCCAGGCGCGATAACCGCCAAGTTCGTTCACGCCATCGAACGGCAGGAGCCAACCGCTCCAGCAATTGGTGTCGACATCGGAGGTACATCGATCAAGGCCGGGCTGGTGGAACGCGGTGGACAGGTAAGTCTTACCGCAGAGGTTCCGACTGAGGCGCGTAGGGGCCGGGATGCAATCGCAGCCGGTTTGGCGCAGGCCATCGAGCAGGTGTTGACAACCGTTCGCGAGAAAGGAATTCAACCCGCGGGATTGGGCATTGCCAGCGCCGGAGTGATGAGCGCGCAGGACGGTTCCGTTTTCGCGGCCACGGACAATCTTCCCGGATGGACAGGGTTCAACCTCCGGGGTTTTGTGGAAGAACGTTTTCATCTGCCCGCTTGGGTCATCAACGATGCGCATGCCGCCGTTCTGTCGGAATTGCACTTCGGCCTTGGACGCGGTTTGTCCGACTTCGTGGCCATCACGGTCGGCACTGGCGTTGGAGGCGGTATTGTGTGCGGCGGAAAATTGCTGCTCGGCCAGTACGGCTTTGGCGGCTCCATCGGCCACCATGTGATCCGGGTCGATGGTTATCCCTGCAATTGCGGACGGCGCGGCTGTTTGGAAGCGTATGTTTCCACTGCCGCTTTGCTGCGGGAATACAAAGAACACGGCGGAACGGTCGGCAATGATCCAGCCATCAATGACGCAGCTCTGGCATTGACGATCAACCAGCTAGCCCTGGCCGGCTATCCAGCCGCTCAACGAGCTTACTCGATTTTGGCCGCCTATCTTGCCGAAGGGATCGCCAATGTTTTCAACCTGCTCGATCCGCAGGCTGTACTGGTCTCGGGCGGACTTGTGGAAGGTCAGTCCCAATTCGTATCCGCGGTCGAGAAACGAGTCGGGGAACTCCTGCACTTTGGAGCGAAGCGAAAGCCGCGCGTACTTATGGCCAAGGCAGGACGCTACGCCGGAGTACAAGGCGCCGCCGCCCTCGTATTCGATGGCCTCAACAACCTGGCGCCCGGCCAATGGACAGCAAGTGTTCCGGCAGATAACGAAACCACAAAAGATTTGCAAGAGACCTTATAGGAGCGGGTACAACAATGAACAGGATGCGCTGGTTACGCAGTGTACTGTTTCTCGGAATTTTATCGGCATCGGCGTTCGGCCAGAAGCAGGTGGCCCGGCTGGAACTGATTCCTCCATCGCCCGTTACCGACAAGATAACTCTCGACATCCGCGGGGCCGTCGAAAATAACAGCGGCCAGGACCGGGAGTATGCGATTTCACTGTATCTCGACCGGGAGTCGCCGGCGACGCGCGTCCAAACCGAGAAAAAGCTCATCCCCGCTCATGGCAATGCCGGCATATACTACCGGCGCTCCACGGCCGGATGGGCGGGCAAACATCAAGTAATTCTCGTCGCAACAAGTTCTGATGGGCGGACCGGCACAAAGCGCGAAGTTGAAGTGCTGCCATCCGATATTCGCTCCACCCGTACGATCGATGGCGCCTGGGTTGGCATCGTGCACTGGAGCGACAAAGAAGGCAGCCACTGGAACGCGGACATCCGAAAACTGACCGAGGACGATTGGCGCCAGCAGATTCACGGGATGCACAACATCGGCATGGATACCGTGGTTATTCAGGAGACCTTTCGGAATCAGGCGTATTACGGCGATAACATCATCGCCACCACGGGTTACAAAGGGCTGGCCTATTATCCTTCGGAATTGTATCCGGGACGCATGCAGATGGCCTCCCACGATCCCTTGGAAGCCATCTTGTCCGAAGCGGACCGGTTAAATATGAATGTTTTCCTTGGCGTGGGCCAATATGCCTGGTTCGATTTCAGTGCGGCTGCCCTCGACTGGCACAAGAGAGTTGCCGCCGAGTTATGGCATCGTTACGGCCGTCATCCTTCCTTTTATGGCTGGTATGTATCGGCAGAAGCGTATGGCAGCCTGATCCCGGACCAGGGCGAGGAGGCGAAGGACCGGTACCGGCAGGAGATCATCGCTTTCTTTAAGGGATTTCAGGCCTTCACCCGTGGACTCGCGCCGGAAAAGCCGATCATGCTGGCTCCCAACGCACATGGCATGCTCAAGTCTCAGGACGCGTGGCCGCTGGTGCTGGAGCACGCCGACATCATCTGTCCCTTCGCCTTTCATCGCATGCCCGAGGGAGACATTACAGGAGAACAGTCCGCGGAGATTTGGCAGAGAATGTGCGACAAGGCCGGCGCACACCTGTGGATGGACATGGAGGCCTTTCTGTTCGACGATGGGGCACTTGTCCCGCGTCCGATAGCTGGGTTGCTCCAGGACCTGCAGCGATTTCCAAACTTCGAAAAAATACTCTGTTATCAATATTCCGGTATATTCAATTCTCCAGAATCGCGAATCAAACCGGGCGGCCCTCCGACCGTGGTTCTCTACCGCGATTATCAGCGGTATCTCGAAGGGCTGAAGCGGGACAATGGGAAGAAGTCCAACTAACTTGTTGCAGTGTAGCCCGTTAGCGCAAGTATCGCTTTGGCTGGTAGACGCGCCGGACGCCTGCTTTCGTCGCACTGCCGCCGCGCCGCGTACAGCTCCGACCCGAACTGTGTCATGAGAAAGGTCTTCAGTTCGACGGTCTCTCCGATTTGCAGACGACGGCAAAGAAAAAGAAGATGACGATGATGACGACACGACCGACGACGGCTACTCGGAGTGAGCGTGCCCCTATTTATTTCAGTGGGTGAAGGATGAAGCGCGAGCATTTCGTCAAGGTAGTCGAGGAGGCGCTCGACTCGCTGCCACAAGAATTTCGCCGTCGCATTCAGAATGTTGCGGTGCTGGTAGAGGATGTGCCGCCGAACCAGCCATCACCGCAGGCGGGGCAGCAAAGGCGGCTGCTTCTGGGTGTCTTCCATGGCGTGCCCACGACCAAGAAAAGCATATTTAACCTACCGTCAGGACCCGATCACATCGTGCTTTATCAGAAGAATATTGAAGCGGTCTGCTCCAGCGAGGCCGAAGTCCGCAAACAAATCCGCCTCACCGTCATCCATGAACTGGGCCACTATTTCGGGCTGGACGAAAACCAACTGAAGG
>Ga0187860_1003145_pt1 | contig 13200 bp, 9 predicted proteins | sample June2016WEW_10_4_FD_132981 | JGI IMG/M metagenome (GOLD analysis project Ga0187860, IMG submission 132981) | Peatland microbial communities from SPRUCE experiment site at the Marcell Experimental Forest, Minnesota, USA - June2016WEW_10_40 | ecosystem: Environmental > Terrestrial > Soil > Wetlands... | reverse complement strand
CGAGTGCAACACCGTCACCGCGGCCGAAGCTGCGCGTCTGCTCGCCGCCGTGCCTGCGCTGGGGCTGAACTGGGACCCCGCGAACGCCGTCATGGCGGGAGAACTCGACGCCTTCCCTGCCGGCTGGGCGCTCCTGCCCAAGAACCGCATCCGCCATTGCCACTGCAAGAACGCCGTGCGAAATGCAGCCGGCAAAGTGGAGTGGTCGCCAGTCGACATCGGTTTGATCGATTGGACCGCTCAGTTTCGCGCGCTCAAATCCATCGGCTATAGCAACGCCGTCTCGCTGGAGACCCACTGGCGCGGCGGCGGCTCGCCCGAGGCGTCGAGCCGCATCAGTTGGGTCGGGATGAAGCGCGCGCTCGATGCCTCCGGCACACTATAGCCTCCAGATCATTGCGCTGTGGAAGTACGCTGCGCCCTTCGAACTCGTCGGCACGGGTATTCGTCCTTGTTGCCGGTGTGGTCTTACGAAACCAGCCTGCAGGACGTACAATTTGGATGAATCCCTGCAATAAATATTGAGCAAGTCCAGACAGAATATGAGACTCCCGCGACGCGTACATTGATTACAGCATCTTCAGTATGGGAAATCTGAATGTTCGCAGACGGAAGGGGCGTAAGGGTGAACAGACGTTTGGCCGGACTACATGTCTTTCGCTGGGCAACGTTGTTGGCGGCACTCTTCCTGATGGCCGTCAACCCGCTTGCCGCGCAGTTGCCGCCGGCAGCGTCACAGGGCGCAGGCCAGGGAGGCCCCGCTCCCGCCGACAGCCAATCGGATGTCTGCGAGTCTTCCGCAGCAGGGTCGCCATACATCCCGGTCGACAGTTGGGTTTATCCGGCTCTGTTGCGTCTTTACTCTCTCGGCTTTGTGGATTCTGTCTACCTTGGCATGCGCCCGTGGACGCGCTCCAGCGTGAGCAACATGCTCGACGAGGTCGGCAGGCGCATCGAAGACTACGATTCAGGCCCCGCCACGAACGAAGCGGCGAGGATTTACACAGCACTGACCCGCGAGTTGCGCTTCAATGCTCAGGCCTCCTGCCAGGCCCATGAGGATAAACTGCGGGTGGAGTCGGTCTACTCCGTGGCGCGCGGCATCAGCGGCACGCCGCTGCGCGACAGCTATCATCTCGGCTCGACCGTCATCAACGACTACGGACGCCCTTATCAGGGCGGCTTCAATAACTACACGGGCGGCAGCGGCTACGCATCCGCCGGCCGGTTTCTGCTGCACGTGCGCGGCGAATTTCACGCAACGCCCTCGGCCACCGGCTACTCGAACACACTCACCCAGACGCTGGCGAATCTAGATGTAGGCGCCTTTCCGGTCGCCAACAATCCAGCCACGGGCAGCCCATATATCCAGACCACGATCCCGCAGGGGCCTATTGCCGCAATCACGGACTGGCGCTTCATCGAGGCGTACGCCTCCTATCGCCTGCTCAACCACGAGATCTCCTTCGGCAAGCAGGACGATTGGCTCGGCCCCGGAGTGGGCGGCGGGATGGCCTACTCGAACAACGCGGAGAATATCTACTCCTTCCGCATCAACCGAACTGAACCGCTGTTCATTCCGCTGCTCTCCGTCCTCACCGGCCCCTTCCGCTATGAGTTTATGGTCGGCTCACTCAAAGGCCACACCTATCCCAACGATCCCTGGGTGCACCTGGAGAAGATCAGCTTCCGGCCCACTGAGAACCTCGAGTTCGGCTTCGAGCGCACAGTGATCTGGGGCGGCAAGGGCCACGAGCCCATCAACCTCCACTCCTTCCTGCGGAGTTTCTTCAGCCTCACCGCTGCCCCCACCACTGCGATCAAGGAATCAAGCGCGGATCCCGGCGCACGCTTTGGAGCCTTCGACTTCAGCTACCGCCTTCCCTTCGTGCGCAACTGGCTCACGCTCTACTCGGACTCAGAGGTGCATGACGATGTCTCCCCCATCGACGCTCCCCGGCGTGCCTCCTGGCGGCCCGGACTGTATCTCTCCCATGTGCCGGGCATTCCCAGGCTGGACCTTCGCGTTGAAGCCGCCTCCACCGATCCACCCATCACCAACAGCAACGGCGGCCACTTCATGTACTACGAAACCATCCAGCAACAGGGATACACCAACCAGGGCCAGATGTTCGGTGACTGGATCGGGCGCGAGGACAAGGGCGGCCAGGGCTGGATTACCTATCACCTGAGCGGCAACGAGTGGCTGCAAATCGGCGTGCGCAATCAAAAAGCCGCCAAGGACTTTGTCCCTGGCGGCTCCACCTACATTCCCGGTACCACCACCTATCCCACCGGTGGCACCACTCTAAACGACATCAGTTTTCAAATCGTCAAACGCATCGGCAAGGACTTCGAAGTCAACGGCAACTTTGCCTGCGAACGCTGGAAGGCCTCCATCTACCTTCCGGGCCAGCAAACTGTGACCACAACCACCATCCAGTTCACCTGGTTTCCAGAGCGCAAGGTCAGCTTCTAATATTCAAGCTGGATTTCTAAGATATCGCACTCTATGAATCCCTGCACAGTCATGCCGTACAACTGTCTCTCAGTGCTGAATGCCATCGCCGCGTACAACCTTGAATGCCGTCTTGACAATAATACAAAGATCAAACTTGAAAGATCGTCGCTGCAGATATTCATAGTCGAACTGAACCTTGTCTGGTATCGGCAATTCGTCACGACCGTTGATCTGCGCCCAGCCGGTTAGTCCGGGCACCAGCGCATGAATGCCTCGCGCGGTCCGAATCGCTACCAGATCGTCCTGGTTAAACAGTGCTGGCCGCGGTCCGACGAAGCTCAGATCTCCTGCAAGAATGCTGAACAATTGCGGGAGTTCGTCGAGGCTGGTCCTGCGGAGGAGCCCCCCAATGGGGGTCAGATAGATGGCGGGATATGCAAGTAGATGAGTCGCCACTTGAGGCGTTTCAATCTGCATCGTGCGAAACTTCGGCATCAGAAACAACTCGTTGTTCTTGCCGACTCGTCGCGACCAGTGGAGGACTGGCCCTCTGGATGTGAGTTTTACTGCCAGCGCGATTAAAGCCATCGGTATCGCAAGCAGGATCAACAGTAGACTACCCGATATGATGTCAAACAATCGCTTCATAAGAATCAACAATGAGTCGCTGACAACTCGGATGAACGCTAATAGCGCATTGAGTTGAGATAGTGATCTATCATTTGCTGGAGCACCGCTCCGACGTCTCCGTCCCACTCGAAGCGCGTCTGTGCCAGGCGGTTAGTGCTGAGGGTCAGGTTTGAAGTCAATTTAGCAACAGCCTCACTTGAAATAGGAAAATGTACTCCAAGCTTGTGGATCGCCGAACCAACTAGACCAGCTGTATGTAACACCGCATACGGTACAGTGCGAGGCCTGCGTCGCTTCATTCGATCAGCTAGTTCGTTTCCGAAGTCCACAAGCGAATAAGGACTTGCGTCGGCGAGATTGTATGTGCCTGCAGGAACGTCTCTTCCTGCCAAATGCGCCATTGCCCGTGCCGCATTCTCCATTGACAGGAAGCTACGCATCGGGTTGGCGCCTGAAATATGAAAGTAATAGCCATGATCAATGCCGCGCATCATTCGGTTAAGATTATAACGCGCGCCTGGGCCGTATATTAGGCACGGACGGGCTATCACTACTTCCATCCCCCGCTCAGCCGCCTCGCGCACAAGCCCTTCTGCCTCGATCTTAGTAAAGGAGTAATAGCTGGACGCGGCCACGGGCGCGGATTCGTCGATGTCCAGCCCCGATTGCGTTGCGTAAACATGGGATGTTGAAACAAACACGAACCGCTGAACGCCACGCCGCACCGCTGCATTCAAAACTGTCCTTGTACCTTCGACATTGACTTTGTAGGAACGCTGCCTTTCCGCCTCGGTCCGCAGCGATGAATGCGCAATACCAGCCAGGTGAATGATTGTCGTGCAGCCCTGAATGAACCTATCCGCGACCTCAGGCGATGTCACGTCGCCAATGATATATTTCGCATCATTCACGGTGACAGCTCCCATTTCCATGGCCAGTATGCGGACCGGCGAGTCTTGAGCCAGTCGTGCAACCAGTCGCTGGCCGACAAACCCTGTTCCGCCGGTAACTCCAATCACTATCAATATCCTCATCAAAGCAACTACAACTGACGCGTCCAATCTAAACGCGTCAGTTCACCGATAAATGAAAAACTAGAGCGCGTTTCATAAAGGGCTTGCTGTCAATGTTGACCCTTTATAATCAGTGACCTGCGGGCCGTGAAAATGTTGATGAAATACGTTCTATGAGGGGATGCCTCGATGCATTTCTGTGGGTAAGAACAAGGCCGAACTGTTGGAACTGGTGGATGAACTTGTTCATAGAACTATTAAGAGAAACAGTTGGTCTGCGGGAGGGTGGAGCGGTTGGACTTATTGCTGATTATCCACCGTGCGCTTGCACTGATGCATACATTCCTCCAGCGACTGCTGCTTGTTCGCAAGCCCAGAATTCTGGAGTTAATCCCGTACACACCCCACTAAACAAATACAGACGAATCTCGCTGCGACTTCTTCGCAATGGCAACTAGAGGATATGTCCCGTTAATCTTATCAAAGACGGCACCAAACATCCAAAGCGGCACGATAATCGCTGTCATACCAACCAGTGCAGGCATTGACATCCAGAACCGCCTAGCACTAGCAAACCGATATCGACCTCCTATCTTCAATGCCTTTTTGAGTTCATCGAATTTTCCTGTTGCTCCAATTGTATAGCGCAAAGGGACTCGCGGAGGCTGGCACAAAAGCGAGGACACCGTAAAACCGGCTCTTGTAATTAGCGCCCGCAGAGTCGTGGGTGTAAATTCACAGAGATGGTAAGGAGCCTCAGAATAATACCATGGCGCCCTAAAGACCTGAGCGTATTTCAGGCTAGCTTGGGCATAACCGCAGAGTGAATTCGGAGTGCGGAGGATTAGCGTCCCCCCAGGACGCATAACACTTCGCAACAAGGAGAGAGTCTGAAGTGGCTGCGGGAGATGCTCTATCACGTCCCCTAGATATATGACATCGAATAGCTCACCCTTGAGTGCAACTGACTCTACGATTGACTCAACGGTACCTAGATATACCACCAAACCATTGTCCCTCGCGATCCTAGCCGTACCTGGATTAACTTCCACTCCTACAACATCCCAACCCAGTTCTTGCAAGTGATAAATCAGAGACCCCGAAGAACAGCCAATTTCGAGAAACCGACCGGGGGCAACCCCGTGCTCTGCAAGAAGCTGATGTAGTTGAACTGCCGACCACTTCGACGTGTCCTTCAAGTTTTCGCTGGCAGTCGCATAATAACCAGACGACAACTGATACAGCGATCGAAGCGAACCTTCCTCCGGTGGAGGAAAGACAAACATAAAGCCGCATACTTCACACAAGTGGATTGAAACACCTCGCTGTTCGGCAAAAGCGCGATGATTTCGATCTCCACACAACGGACACCCGTCGTCGATCGGTATATTACACATTACATGCCTCTTCCTCTTCCAAGATTCCAATCTGACAAAGAGACTTCATAATAGACTGCGCCAACAGCACCTTAACTAGGTGTTTAGTCCCGGATTTGGTGGAAACGCGCGTGGATATGGCTGCTTTCATAGCCAAGCTACTGTACTACAAAACGGTCAGCTTGCAATAATCTTTATTGACCTCAAAACCCCACGTCAAACGGCACCCGAAAACGCACCCTTTGCTGATACACCGCGCAGATGGGTAAAAATGAAGATTAACACTACAGGCCACTACGACCCTGTCGAACCCGGATGCTAAGATCACGGCAAAGCAAGTGTCTTAGGAGACTGTAGCGGCTTTTCCTGCCTAAAGCAAATATCCGTTTATTGGCAGCGGTTTTAATCTAAGATTGGGTCAGATGTATATCCGGATTGTTTAAAACAGTTGATCGATAGCTACTTAGAGTAGTAGTAGCTGGCCAGAATTGTGTTGACCAAGGACACATAACTCAATGGTAAGTATCTGAAAGGTGGACTGATAGGCTACCTATGGAGAGTCTCTGGTGTATGCCCACCGCTCGTGCCAAATTTAGACCTGCTTTGAATATGGAAAGCGACCCAAAACCACCCATTTGCATTACTCTTGCTCTACAAATAGGATCCAATTCATATGATTCATACAATTCTTTAACCGATCTCGACCCTATCCGTGCAACAACACCGACCCACAAGGACCGTGCCTGCAGCAAGCCACGAAATAACCGTGAGCGCAGATTATTTCATTCATCAGTAATTGAACGGACTTTCATATGGGATCACGTACTTGTTCACCCTTTGCAGCATGTCGCGATCGATATCCTTTTCTGCTTTTACCGAGAGATCCAAGATATCCATCGCTACACCCGCAGGCATGTCAATCGAAGCCACGAACTTCCTGGCCCTAATATCAAGAGAAAGACTGCTATAGGGAGTGCTACGCAGGATTCTCTCGATTGACTTCTTCATTTCGGCGCATTCTGTTTTTTCCGGATTGTCTGAGCACTTTACGCCCATATCGGTTGGAAGGAAGTACGACAAGCCATAACCATCCTCCCGGATTTTGGAAAGGGTTTCCCTCAGATTATTATTCTCCGCTTCGCTCAGTGCAACCTCGACCAGAGTTGAACTTCGCTTATCCGGCGGAATCCTTTGATTCAGATACTTCACCAAATACTCAAGCGTAGACCTCTGGGCATTCTTTACGTCCAGCCAAAACCCCGTAGATTGTTTGGGTTGCAAATCAAGCAATGTACCTAGCGTCAGGCCGGTATTCTTCTTGGGCGGATGATACACATACACCTCCTGCTCCTGTGGATCGATGACCAGATCGACTTCTGAACACGAGAACACCCTAGACGCATCGCTGTATTTAAGCAGACTATCGGCCCGGTAAACACAAATCCGGCCTTGTTGTTCTAAGGGGAGGGATCGAATAAGCTGTTTTTTAGCATATAAGTCGATATTGGTTGTATTGACTATATTGCGACTATTGGCGTCACTGTCGATGGCGATCACATATTGCTTGCCACCATAAGATCGCAACGAAGAATATCGAACCGGAATATGATCGAGTGGCCCAAAGATCGACAGAGTCGGCCGCTGATCATAGGAGACCCCGGCTATATCGACGATTGAATCCGAAAGCCACGTCGTGCCAAACCTTTTATCCTTATTGGCTACAGCGGCCTTAAACTTGCTCTCATATGCGCGCTTGGCGGCGGCATTGAAGAAAACCATGAGAGGCACCTCAATTTTTCTAAAACTAGGTTTGCTGGAGTCATGACCGGTGCCATCCAGGGCATCCTCTCCATGGTCTGAAAAGTAGATCAACACGACCGGACTATTGACGAGTAACATCTGCCGCATGGTGCGCTCAAGGTTGTCAGCGACATACGCCATAGCATTCCTATAGCAGTTGACGTCGTGCAGAAGCCGCTGTTTGCTACGCACGGGCACATCCCCATACACGGCGGCAAATGGAAGAGTTGTAGCCAGATCAGGTATCCTGGAAACTGCTGTTTCCGGGATGTTATCGCAGTAATTGTCGTGTCCCGCCTGGGAATGAAAAAAGATCACCTTTCCCTCAGGTCGATACATCTTCAGCTTATCCAACGCCAAAGGAAGTACATCCGAGTCCTTCGTTGGCAACGACGCTAAAGAGTCAGCACTGTGCTCGCTCTGAATATACATCTCGTTCGCTTCATGTCCAAACAGCGCCGCCACCCATTCATATGAGGGTTTATTCGATATCCAGAATGTTGCTATCCCATTCTGCCGCAGAACTGAAACCAGGTTGGCTCGAGACAGCTTACGATCGTCCGTTAATTGGTCCCGCTCTGGATCAATACTGACAGATAGAACACGAACCAAAGATGGCATTGTGTGTGAATGCGGACTAACCACATCGGAAAACAGCACCGAGTTATTGCTGAGGGCAGGATCCTTTAACCTCTCTTTCAGCTCACTATACAGCGAGTCCCGATTGGTGGCTTCTCCTATATAGACGAATACCGTGGGCGCAGGCAGTTCTCGCGTAAAGTGGCTTAATTCCGTTCGCGTCCCGTCCTGCATGTTCCGCTGATACATGGAAAAGCTGGTGCGCCTCCCCAAATAACCCGACACATCATAATATAAAAAACAAATCAGCGCGCCTAGCGTAAAAATGCAGGATAGACCTACAATTGTGGCGTTCGGTCGGTATATCCTCGCTTTAACGAGGAAGAATATAACGAGAAGAAATAGAAAAGGAGCGCACGATACAACGAGGTACTTTATGTTTAGATTTGATGTCTGGAGGAATTGCAGGGAATAGTTTTTTACCTGGGTCCACTGGGTCCGAGTCGCTTCCGCCACGGAGTCAGACCCGATTTGACTTGTAGCCTCTTCAATCACGCTCAACAGCGCGGCAAGCACGACAGCCAGCGGAATTACGATTCCAATTCCTCGTTTTTGTTTCTTGAATGCTTCTCTGTAGACAAGGATCATACCAAGCAATGTCCACAGAAGAACCGAGTTCTGACTCATAACGTGTATAACTTGACTGATAGTCATCCCGAGGTAGCCATGTGCAAGAATCCCATCCAGTTGCGAAGTGAAGCAACGTGAAAGAACGACCTGCACCGGGATTGCCAGAATGATCAGGTCCAGCGCGTAAAAGAGAAATACTTTCAGGCGAGAAGTGTCGATGTGATTTGTCTGCATGGTTACTCCCGTTTAATCCAATTCATGCTCAAGCGGAGATTAATAGCGAGAGCATTAACCCTCACCGGACACATCACCAGAAATAACATTATAAGCTGAAAGATGCAGTTTAGTTACGACATCCCAATCATAATTGGACTTCACTCTTTCGTAGCCCTTCGATGCATATTTATTAACAATTTCAATATCCTCTGCAATCATGCGCCACTTGTTTACCAGATCTTCGATTTCACCGTCGAAATATAATACGCTATCTCCTCCCGTTTCTTGATTTTCTGGAATTGCGCGTACCAAACAACATACATGCGCCCCCATTGAGGCCAAGAGCGATGGCGATGTTCCTTCCAGCTTTGATGCCGTAACATATGCGCGGGCGTTCGATAGTAGGCTTTCGTACTCTTCGCCGTAGCGATAGCCAAGAAACTTCACATTTGCGCCCGCTTCGCGATGTAACATTGCTACGTACTCAGGGTCAAGCTCATTGCCGCCGACAATAACAAGAGGCATATTGGTGGCCAGCTTGTTATAGGCATTAAGAAGAATGTCCACGCCCTTCTCAGGCACTAGCCGCCCAACAAATATAAAGTACTGTAATCGCTCCAGGCCGAAGTGCTGATAGTTTTTAGTAACATTATCGATTCGCTTAGCGCCATACGGGATAAATATTATGTTCTTGGCCTTGAACCGACTGCCGAGTATTGCCTTGACTGTCCTAGAATCGCAAATAATTGTGTTAGCGATCCGTACCGCCAGCCAGTATGAAATCTTTAAGATCACCCGAGCAGTCTGGCCCCACGAATCTCTTTCCCAATCCACGCCGTCTACACTCATGATCAAGGGCTTACCAGCTAACCTGACAATCAGTCCTCCAAAAACACTTGCCGCATTGTACATATGAACGACATCTACATTTCGCTTGCAAAATGCCACATGAAGGCCAACCGCGATCGAATGAATAATTGTTTCCAGATGACTGAAGGGAACAACCTTTATATGCACTAATTTTATCCCGGCAAACTCTGGCGGGCCATGGTCAGCTTGCTTCGCTCGGCAATATACAGTTATTTCGTGGCCAAGTTGATGCATACGCCGCGCAATTTCATCAACCGCCGTTTCATAGCCACGATACTGCGCAGGAAGCCCACGAATTCCACCGATTGCAATTCTCATGCGCGCAAGTCCGCCTTGAATTCCCGGGCATAGTCAGCCAACGCCTCTTTCCAGTGCGGCATGAAGTCTATACCCCGCGCTTTCAATTTAAGGTTTTCAAGCTTCTCAGACTTGGGTCTCGGCGCAAAAAACTCTTTCGCGAAGTTGTCTGATCCGACCTTGACGAGCTTTATCCTATTCTCCAACCCCAAGAGGCGGACAAACTCTTCTGCGACATCATAACGGCTGCCGCTACCCGAGCACACCTGATTATAGACGCCATAAAGATCCGTCTCGGCAACTGCATAGATAGCCATGGCAAAACTCTTTGTATAAGTTGGGGTTCCTAGCTTATCGTCTACAACAAAGAGCGTTTTAGCGCCTGACTTGATTTGTTTATAAATCTTGTTTATAAACTTCTTGTCAACTGCAGGGCCTCCGCCCATCATCCAACCTGCGCGGAATACGAAGTGTCGCCGTACCATGGTCTGCACTGCTAGTTCTCCCGCGTATTTCGACTTGCCATAGACAGAGAGAGGGTTATGCGTACCATAATCGTTATATATCTCTTGGGAACCGTCGACTATACCGGCAGTAGAGATATACACAAGCGGCACATTGATCCGGTTGGCAATTAAAGCAATATTCTCGGCGCCTAGGGCGTTCGTTAACCACGCATTCTCCTGATTTCGCTCACAATATTCCAGATCGGTCAGCGCTGCCAAGTTTAGGATAAAGTCCGGATTAAACTCGCTAATGGAATCATTAATAGAGACGTAGTTTCGCACGTCCGCATACGAGAGCCAAGCGATGTTCAGATCGATATCCGTGGCCTTCACACTAGTTCTTGCGTTGAAATACTCATATACTGCACGCCCAAGCATACCGCCGCAACCGGCAATATAGACGCGTGTATCCTTCTCGAATTTCATGAAATTGTCCTCGGCTCGAAAGTACGATGCACAGCTTTTTTAAGATTATTCGTATTCCTTCTGATCTGCGCAGGATTGTGCCCCAGGCGTAGTGTTATTAATTTGCCTTCTTGTGGCCTTGTCACTGATAGCTTATGTCATCCACTGGCCTGTATAGCAGAAGTGCAGCATTGGAGATCGTCGGGATGGGAAAAGAATAGTGGAAACAAGAACTCATCTTGCACCATTTTCGTCCGTTGGATGTTTAGGAGACTGGATTAAAGTCCTTCCAGAGGAACACGCCCGCTCACATCGGCGTAGATGGCGAGCAGAGCGGATAATCGCCGCTCTTGGCTGAACCGCATCTCGACAAGATGTCGGGCACGCGTTCCCATTTTACTCGTCTCATCCCTGTTAGCCCACATCTCGCTGGCTGCATCGGACAGCGCGTCAATGCTGCCGAAAGGAAAAAGACGGCCCGATTCACCATCGACAACCAGTTCTGGATTACCGCCGATAGTCGATGCCAACACCGGCTTGCCATATGCGAAGGATTCCAGGACAGACATAGAGGCGTTCTCATACCACTCTGACGGAACGACGGTGAACGCTGAGTTTCTGTACAGCTCGGCAAGGTGTTCGCCAGTACAGTAACCTTCCACTTGAACGTTGAGTCCACGTTCATGTATCCGTCTGCGTAACCCGGCTTCGAGTGGTCCGGTACCGGCGATGCGCAGTGGAATCTTTGTCCGCTCAAAAGCTGTCACCATGGTCCAGATGCCTTTCTCTGCCGAGAGCCTCCCTGCGTACAGGACATATTCACCTGGCTCGAACCGTGGATTATATTGCTGGAGAGGAAGAGCATTGGGATGATATGCAGTCCGCGCTTCCGAAATCCCCGAATCGATTAGCGCATTCTGCATAAAGCGGCTCGGGCACAGAAAGAGGGAAACGGAGTCGTACTTGCCGGCGAAGCGATTAAAGTAGGACTCTACAGTAAATACCAGCGATGCCGCACGACTCTGTTTGTGGCACTTCCATCGCAGGCAGCGCCAGTACCCGCCGTCCTGGCACAGCAGGCAAGGGTTCCCCTGTCGCAACCCCAGATAGGCAGGGCAAACGAGCTTCAGATCGTGCACGGTCATCACCACCGGGATGCGGCACCGCTTTGCCTCGTCCAGAATAGCGGTCGTCAGGCGCCCGTAGATGTTGTGGCAGTGCACCACATCCGGGTGAAAGTCATCCAGAAACCGCCCAAAAGCATGACCGACAATGGGCGAATACACCAGATCGATAGCAGCTTTCAGTTGTTCGGCGCCGCGGGCTGCCAAATAGTCCGTCACCTGCGGGAAAAAGCCTGCTGAACTCGCGGCATTGTTCCGTTGGTCTTTTGGCGCAAAAGGTCGAACCTCGTGGCCTGCCGCTTCGAGAGCCTCCTGGTCGCCAAACAGAACCCGCTCGCTACCCCCAAGAACGTAATAGTAATTGTTTGCGAGGGCAATCTTCATTGCAGGTTCCTCAAAAGACATATGAGCGGCAATTGGTCTATTCAGCCAACACCAGAAGCGAGAATCCACCAAGTATTTTTACAGCAATATCTTTGTGAATCGCAAATAATATTTTCCTCGGAAGTCTCATCAAACGGTTCTTCCAGCCATATCTATGGAAGTCTAGAGAGATGTTGGTATAGGCATAGTCTATGACCTGATATCCTGAATCGTTTAATGTCGCGAGGGCGGTTTCCTTCGTGAAATAATGAATGTGTCCCACCATCTTTCTTCCCGCCAGAAGGGATGAACCGCGCAAGACGAACTGAACGGATAAATCGAGAGGAATATGAAACACCTTGTATCTTCCCTTGGGGCGGAAGTTGCGAAGAAATCCGATATAGTCCTCCACGTGTTCGAATACATCGATTGCCATCGCAACATCAAACGAAGACTCCTTCTCTTCAAGCAGATATCGAAGAACAAAGCGGAGATTCTGCCGCTCCTTCCTTTTCAAATCTCAAAGGCTTGCGGAGAAATCTCATATCCAAAGAACAGGACGTTGGCACCGTAACTATCGGCCAAGCAGCTCAATATCGCGCCCGCACCACATCCAACTTCGCAAATTGTGTGTGGTTCTATCTTGTTGCCTTTGAGTATTGCTCGGATCTTGCTGGCTTTCCACGAGGAATCCTCTTCATGCCATATCGGATTCCTCGCAAGATAGGAACCGTCTTCGTAGGGTGTTGCAGTGCTCACGAGCTCCTCCGCTGGGAGTGACTTAGGGCAGAATGTGTCAAGCTGGATGAAATCTCCTCTGGGAGCGGTTCTGTGTAGCCCTGGGTTTCGCGAAGGATCGTCCGTGCTTTTTGGCCGACTACCGTTGCACCGTCCGTTACGTCGAAGGTGACTAGGGTATTTGCGCCGATG
>Ga0187860_1003142_pt1 | contig 13203 bp, 9 predicted proteins | sample June2016WEW_10_4_FD_132981 | JGI IMG/M metagenome (GOLD analysis project Ga0187860, IMG submission 132981) | Peatland microbial communities from SPRUCE experiment site at the Marcell Experimental Forest, Minnesota, USA - June2016WEW_10_40 | ecosystem: Environmental > Terrestrial > Soil > Wetlands... | reverse complement strand
TCGCCTGCCGCCTCGCGACGACATGCGCAAGACTCGAGGCCAGGATGGAGTCGCTTCTCCTTTCCTGTAGGGCTCTTTCATCCCCTACAACATGCCGGTTTATCCCGGCGCACTCTGTCCCCTGGTTCCCTTTGGCCGAACCCGACGTTTCTGCCGCTCCGTCGTTAACGAGCGGTTGGCTACTGCTCGATCCGAAACGCCGAAGGACAGTATCAAGAGCTACGATGGACCATATGTGTTCTTCCGACACCGTCCCTGGCCTTCCACCGTTGATTGAGGAAAGATTGGCCGCGGACGATGATCCCGAGCTTTGGGTCGAGATACTCCGTGCTGCAGCAGAAGACGCGTCAGTGCTTCGCACGCGAAGTGGGTCGAGGTTGTACGCGATCGTGGGCCGTTGTTCCCACTGGGCAAGACCGCACCAGAGCCGGTGGACAGCGGCCGGCGGCTTATCGCTGCCGTTAGGTTACGGCGACGGCGAAGGGTACGTTGGCGGGCTTCCAAATCTCGACTGGAACGTTACGCTCGAATTCGACCCTAATCAGCCGGGCTGGGTTTGTCCTCTGCAATCTCCCACCAAACGATTTCGTTCCGTGCGTCTCGCTATTCCTTCGCGGACCGCGCGACATCTACAAGCCGCGGTTCATGCTGTTTGGTCGCCGGCGAGCCTGGACGCGAAACAGAAACTAACCGTTTTTTACGGGCTCCGAAAGTCGGGCGATGGCTGGAAGCTGGTCGCACGTAGTGAGGGCGGAGTGAAAGCCAAAAGAAGCGCGGCCCACTGGTCGGCTAAGCCCACCGTCAAACATGTGTCCATTCCGCACAGCCCAGGGTTCCGGTCCTAACCTTTTTCTGTTCTGGCTAGAACATCAAATCGTAGGATTATGCCAGGAACGGTGACACAACCATAGGATATTGACAGGAATTGCGGCACAGATTGTCATGATCGATGGCACAGCACCGCATTCTGTCCTTTGCTTTCAACACACGGCATGTCAGTTACTGCGGCATCCTACGATCAACAATGCGGGCCAGATACTAGCTTATGCGGGTCCCCAGATCGTCCTCCTTAGCCCGCAAGCTGAACCGCCTGCAACGCCAGTTCCGGGCACCTCGCGCTTGGTGGTTGTGGGTCTGATCCTGCTGAGCCTCTTGGCGCAAGCCAGGGACAGGCGCAAGCCAGGGCGCAAGCCAGGGACAGACCGCACGTAACCATCGCCCGACACCGCCCCACCCACTGCGCCACACCCCTCACCCCGCCAGCCCGTTCCGAATCAGCAGCGCCCTCGGGTCCGGATCTCGGCCCATGAAAGCGCGATATAGCTCCGCCGGGTCGGCGCTGTCGCCACGCGACAGTATGTTCCGCCGGAATTCACCCCCGACTTCGCGGCTGAAGATCCCGCGCTCGCGGAAGCGCGTGAACGCATCGGCCTCCAGCACTTCGGCCCACTTGTAGGAGTAATAACCCGCGCCATAGCCGACCGGGCTCGCGAATAAATGCGTGAAGGCCGCGAGCATGGCGTGGGCGGGCGGGAGCGGCGCCGGGCTGAACTCCCGCAAAATGCGGCGCGCGTAATCCACCGCGTCGCCATCGCGCTCCGGCGAGTACCGCACATGCAGCAGCAGGTCGATGAACCCGAACCCGAGCTGCCGCATCTGTTGGTTGGCGGCGCGAAACGTGCGCGCCCGCCGCATTTTCTCAAATAACTCGTGCGGCACCGGCTGGCCGGATTCCCAATGACGCGCGAACAGATCGAGCGATTCGCGTTCCCAGCACCAGTTCTCCATGATCTGCGATGGCAGCTCGACGAAATCCCAGGCCACGTTGGTGCCGGCCAGGCCGCGGCATTCCACGCGGCTCAGCAGGTGATGCAGCAGGTGGCCGAATTCGTGGAAGATGGTTTCCACTTCGCGGTGCGTGAGCAGGGCCGGCTTGCCGCCCACCGGCGGCGTGAGGTTGCCGCAGACCAAGCCCAGGTGCGGGCGGAATTGCGCGCCCTCCGGGCCGCCGGTGATCAACGCATCCATCCAGGCGCCGCCGCGTTTGTTCTCGCGCGGGAACCAGTCGGTATAGAAGCCGCCTAAGAATTCGCCGCTTTCATCGTGGACGTTGTAATATCGGACGGCTTCGTCCCACACCGGCGTGCCAGCCTCTTGCTCGATGCGCAAGCCGTACAGGCGCTCGACCAGGTCGATCAAACCGGCCACCGCCTGTTCCAGCGGGAAGTACGGCCGCAGGGCTTCCTCGTCGAAATCGTAGAGCGCGGCGCGCTGCTTTTCCGCGTAGTAGGCCACATCCCAGCCCGCCAATTCAGCGGCGTCCGGTCCCTCGATGGACCGCCGGAATTCGAGCAGCTCGCGATTCTCTTCGGCGAAGCGTGCCTCGGTCTTCACCTTCAGATCGTCCAGGAAGGCGAGCGCGTGCGCGCCATCGTGCGCCATGCGGTCTTCCAGCACCAGGTCGGCGAAGTTTGCGTAGCCCAGCAGGCGTGCCTTCTCGTTGCGGAGTTCCAGAATGCGAGCGATGAGCGGGCGGTTGTCGAACCCGGCCTCGGTGGCGCGTACGCTGAACGCTTCGTATACTTGCCGGCGGACGGCGGCATCGTCCAGGTAGGTCGTCACCGCGAAGTAATCCGGCGCGTGCAGGGTGAAGCGCCAGCCCTCGCGGCCCTTGCGCGCGGCGCTCTCGCGGGCGGCGGCCACCGCGCTGGGCGGCAAGCCGGCGAGCGAGGCGGGATCGGTCATCACCAGTTCGAAGGCGTTGGTGGAATCGAGCACGTTCTCCGCGAACTTGATGGTGAGCTGGCTCAGCTCCACGTCCAGCGCTTCCAGCCGCTCTTTGCCGGCCGGATCGAGATTGGCGCCGTGGCGGCGGAAGTTGTCGATCGTCTTGCTGAGCAGGCGCCGCCGCTCGCCTTCCAGACGCGCGGCCTCATCGGTGGCGGCAAAATCCTGCACGGCGCGCCAGAGGCCGGCATTCAGCGGGATACCGGAATAAAAGGCGCTGACTTGCGGTTGCGCGGCGCTGTAGGCGGCTCGCAGCTCCGGGTAGGTAGCGACGCTCTCCAGATGGCGCACCACGCCGATCGCGTATTCGAGCGGCTCCGCGAGATCGTCGAGACTGCGCAGCGTGTTGACGAAGGTGCGCGGGGCGCCGGTGGCCGCTACCTCTTCCAGGCGCTGGCGCGCCAGGCGCAGGAGTTCTTCCGTGGCCGGGGCCACGTGTTCGGCGCGGATGCGGTCGAACGGCACGCGAAATTCGGGCGACAAAAGAGGATTCACATCGTTGGCGGGCGGCATCTTTTTGAGGGTACCAGTATCCGTGACCGACCCGGGATTTCGTGGCCGGCCCACCAGCCGCGCGCGAAGGCTCTAGAATAGTGGGAAGTAATGAGTTCTCATCCGAACGGGCCGCGGGGCCATGTCCCGCCCGAAGAATGGCTGAACGTCTTCGCCCTGGTCACCTACATTCCGGCTCCGCTCGGGGAGTTCCTGGATCACCTGCGGCGCGAACTGGTGCCCCACGACGACCCGCGCGCCCACGTCAGTTTGTTGCCGCCGCGCCCGCTGGCCGGCGAGTGGCGCCAGGCATGGGCCGAAGTCCGCAACGCGCTTGAGCACCGCGCGGCCTTTGAGGTGGAATTGACGGGAATCCGCACGTTTCCGGTGACCGACGTGATCTACCTGGAAGTTGGCGCCGGCTCTGCGGAGCTGTGCGATATCCACGCCGCCATGAACTCCAACTCGCTGGCCTTTCACGAGCCGTTTGCCTATCACCCGCACGTGACCCTGGCGCAGGATATCGCCCACCAAGATGTCGCGCACGTGCTCGAGCGGGCCGAGCGGCACTGGCGGGAGTTCCGCGGCCCGCGCAGCTTCCGCGCCGAGAGGGCTGTGTTCGTGCAAAGCACCATCAGCGACCGCTGGCTCGATCTGGCCGAATACCGGCTTGGCAACGCGCCTGTTAATTTCTGAGATCCCCTTTTCCCTGGCGCCACTACACCCTTATTAAAGCTCCTGAGACGTGAGGCTGGAATCGAGGAGCCCGATTCCGGCAAATGTGGCTTGCTCCGGCGCCGCTGGAGATGTGCCTGGCGGGAGGATAAAGTTTTGGCCGTTTCAGCCGATAAGAAACTTGCAGGTGACAGTTCCACGCCGTAAAAAGGGGAACTCTTGGTAACCATTGCGGTTTGCGATACAGAGCCGATTGCCATAGAAGGGTTGCGCGGCCTTTTGGAATCGGCCGAGGAGTTGCGCGTTGTCGCGGCGGAAAGCACTCTGGCGGACGGCATGGATGCTGTGCGCGAATTGCGGCCGGGCCTTTTGCTGGTGGACAAGGCGCTTGGCATCCACGCCATACTCGACTGGTTGATCGCTTTACGCCGGCTGGATCAGCGGCCGGCGGTCATTGTGTGGGGTGCGGCGCTTTCGGAATCCGAGGCTCTGCGCATCCTGCAAGCCGGGGCGGCCGGCGTCATCCGCAAGACTTCCACGCTGGATTCGGTGATGGCTTGTGTGCGCACCGTGGCGGCGGGCGGTTCCTGGATGGAAGATTCGATGACGTGGGAGCGGGACCGGCCTTATCGCGCTGCCCGGTCACCGCTCACCGGAAGGGAACTCGAAGTGATGGAACTGGTCGAGCGCGGATTGAAGAACAAGGATATTGCCAGCGCGCTCGGTATCCGCATCGGCACCGTCAAAATCCACCTGAAGCACATCTTCGAGAAAACCGGCATCCGTGGCCGGTACGGTCTGGCACTCTCGGGGTTAAAGGAAAAAGGGCTGCTGATGTCCCCGGTCTTGGAGACCATACCGCTGCCCGGCACGGGAACTGCTTGAAGAGGTCGCTCCGGAACGATGGCGATAACGAAAAAAGAATTGGTTGGCAACGGCATGCGCCGGTTGCTGCTCGAAGCCGGAAGATCGCCCAGATCGCCTCCGATTCGCGATTACCCTCAAGGTTGGGTATTGAATCACCCAAAAGATATCCTTGCGATTTGCATTAAACGAGCTTAATGTAGAAATATACCCCTGGGTTATCAGCACTCATAGAACCATAGTGACTATAGTCAATGGCGAATTTGCTTGCGAAGGAAGGTAGTGGTCAAATGACACCCCCTGGACCAATTCGCAAACCCGTGGCGCAGACCATCGCCGTGCTATCCGTGAGCTCGGCGGAGGAAGACCATTTCCACCTGCAAGACATTTTTTCGAGCCCCGGCCGGACGCTTTACCCTGACATTGGGTTCACTATGACCGCCAAAAGCACGATCGCCGCCGCCAAGAGCGCCCTGCAGCGGGGACGGATGTCGATTGTGATGTGCGAGCATGATGTGTCGCCGGGGTCGTGGAAGGAGTTGCTGGATTTCGTCCAGCGACTGCCGGCGCCGCCGCCCTTGATCGTAACCTCGCGCGTGGCCGACGAGCGCATGTGGGCCGAGGTTCTCAACCTCGGTGGCTACGATGTTTTAGCGAAGCCTCTCAATAGCGAGGAAGTGATTCGCACGGTCACTTCGGCTTGGAGCCTGTGGCAGCATCGGTTCCAGGTGCAAATGCGGGCTGAAAACTCCCAGGCAGCCGGGGGTAACGCGGCATGAAGATCATCGTTATTCCGGAGGACGATCTGAAGCGCCTGGAAAGACGCTTCGGACCGGATGTGCGCCGCATGGGGCCCTGGAACTCGGATGGCGTTTTCGGCTATACCAGCATCTCGCTCGGCGCGGTGGAGAGCGCCGCTGAAGCCGTCGGCGCGCCGGGTTTGCCGGAGGCGGTCTCACGATTGCAGGAGGCGCGGGAACCGGTGGCCGCGTTTATGGACCTGGTGGAAGCGTTCGGTCCCGACCTGGTCGGTAAAATCAAGGCAGCCTACTCGGCGGCCTCGCTCGCACCTCCCTCAGCCCGGCCGGCCGGATCCTCGAAGCTGGCGGCGCGGGAATCCGCGGCCAGCGCGGCCTGACCATCGAGAAGCTTGGGCGGTCGCCCTCGTCCGCGCCGGACCTTCGTACGTGCCGGACCCCCTCGTCCGGCTTTGAACCAACCGGCCCCGCGAGCACTCATCGTTACCGGCTCAGGCTGATTGCAACCGGTGGCGACCCGGCGCCCGCGCACCTCTTGTTATCATGAAATTCGCAAATCCACCGGGAGGTTCCAACCATGGCCGCTGAAGTCAACCGGCGCAACTTTCTGAAGACGGCCGCGCTAGCCGCCGGTCCCGCCCTCGTCTCCGCGCGCGGGGCCAATCAAAAGGTCAACATAGGCTGGATCGGCGTGGGCACGCGCGGCAACCTGGCCATCGAGTGGCTGCACAACGCCGCGCCCGATGACGTCGCGGTCACCGCCGTGTGCGACACCTATCAGGGCTACATCGCGCGCGCCAGGAATCGCGTGAAAACCGTGTGGGGCAACGATCCCGCCACGTACGTGGACTACCGCGAGCTGCTGGCCGACCGCAATGTGGACGCCGTGTTCATCATGACGCCCGAACATCTGCACCGCGACATGGCGGTTGCGGCGCTCCAGGCGGGAAAGCACGTTTACCTCGAAAAACCGCTGGCACACACGATCGAGGAAGGTTTCGAAATCATGCGCGCCTGGGAGCAATCCGGCAAAGTGGTGCAGGTGGGCACGCAGAACCGCAGCTCCTCGCTCTACCGGAAAGCCAAAGAACTGATCGATCAGGGCATGATCGGCCAGGTGCAATACGTGCGCGCGTTTTGGTATCGCAACTCGCTACCGAACGAACCCGCATGGCGCTACGTGATCCCCGCCGAAGCCACGGCGGAAAACACCGATTGGAATCGCTTCCTGGGAAACGCGCCCAAACGAAGCTGGAGCCCCGAGCGCTATTTCCAATGGCGGCTGTACTGGGATTATTCGGGCGGCATTTCGACCGACCTGCTGGTGCACCAGACCGACATCGTCAATTTCATGCTCAGTAAGACGACGCCGAAGACCTGCGTGGCCTCGGGCGGCATCTATCGCTGGCACGACGACCGCGACGTGCCCGACACGCTGAGCGCCATTTACGAATACGGCGACAACTTCCACATCAATTACAGTTGTTTCTTCGGCAACGACCGTTACGGTTACGGCGAGCAGGTTTGCGGCAACGAGGGCACCATCGAAGTCATGAACCGGCAGGACCTGTATTTCAATGCCGAGACCTATCACGGCAAGGCGCCGGCTTCGATCGCCGCCCGCAAGCCGATTCACCTCAATGGCAAGGCCGATTTCGGCGAATCCGACGGCGTCAACAACCATTTCCGCAATTTCATTCAGGCCGTGCTGGGTGACGAGAAGGTGATCGCGCCGCCGACAGTGGGCCAGCAGGCGGCCATTTCCGGCCACATGGCCACGCTCTCGTTCCGCCACCAGAAGAAAGTCACTTGGGACGACGCGGCCGGCACTTACAGCTTCTCCTGAAATTGAACCATCAGGCTGATGTTACAGTAACTTCGGTGCCGAAGAGACGCGACCTGCTGCCGATCGCCGCGTATGCCGCCATTTTGGTCTGGCTGGCTGGGCTTCGTCCTTTGTGGCTGGACGAGGTTCTGCAACTGGTCGCGTCCACGCAGCCGGATGCGCCGAGCGTGATCCGGTGGGTCACTTACAATCCTGGCGGGGCGCCGCTCGGCTATCTGACGCAGCGCGTTTTCGTTTTGGGGCTGGGACTGACGCCGCTGGCCGCGCGCGCCGCGCCGGCGATCTTCAGCCTGCTTTCCGCCATTACACTAATCGGGTTCGCGCGCGATCTGAAAGCGGCTGCAACCTGGGTTGTGCTGGCGGCGTTTCTGGTGACGCCGTTGCAGCTCCGTTATGCTGTCGACGGGCGCCCTTATTCGCAAGCGCTGTTCTTTTCGCTGGCGGCGCTGTGGTGTTTGTGGCATCTGGCGCAACGGCCGTACTGGGGAATCGCGGCGGCTTATGCGGCGCTGGTCGCGGCCGGCCTGTACACGCAGCCGCTGACGGCGGCGGTGCAACTAGGCGCGATGGCCGCGCTGGCCGCCGGCGGCCGGCGCAGGGCAGTGCGGCTGGGCGGGATCGCACTGGCGATTGCCGGCCTATCGTTCGCGCCCTGGTATCTCCATGTGAGAAGCGCGTGGCATTTCGGAATCGCCGCCAGCCAGTACAGCTTCGCCATGGCGCCGAAGATTGTCTGGATGATGCTCCGCGAGATCTCGGGCGGCGGTTACGTGGCTTCGCTTTCGCTGATCGGCGCGGCGGCGCTCGGCTGGCGCCGCGCGGATTCGGTCGCTAGGCGGTTCCTGCTCGGAGGTGTAATCTCCGGCATCGTCTGTGCGATCGCCGCCGATGCGATGTCCGGCTACTTTTTCGCCGTTCGGCAAGTGTTGTTTGTGCTGCCGGCCGTGCTGCTGCTCGCGACGGCCGGCCTTCCCAGTCCTCGCCGCGAATGGTGGCAGCCTGGCCTGCTGGCGATTTTCCTGGTGGCCTCGCTGTCCAAAGACGTGCGCTATTTCCGCAGCCCCGGCGAGGATTGGTCCGGCGCCGCGCGGGCGCTGCTCGCGGCCACCAGTCACGGCGCGTGCGCCGTCGTGCCAAGCCCCGAGCCGAAAGAGATGTACCAGCTTTTCGAACCCGGCTTGACCGGCCGCTTCTGCAACGCGAGCGACGCCGCGGGCCCGGTGGTGATCGTCCAAAACCGGTACACGCTGGCCTCCAGCCTGGACGAAAGCCAGCGCGTGCTGGCGGCGAAAGGATATCGCGCCGCAGGCGAAACTGACGTCTCGGGCGTGAGACTTCGGTTGTTTAATCCGTGCGAGCAGGGCCCGTCATGAGTCATTCGACTCTGACGTGGCGCACGCACTCGTGCGTGCCGTGTCGAGACTCTTCTCGACACCCCCTCGGCGCGAAGCCCTGCGTCGGCAGGAGTGCCGACGCGGCACGCACAAGCGCGTGCGCCACGACGCTCTCTCAGAAATGAAACCGGTACCGCAACTCCACATACACCTGGCGCGGATTGATGAAATGCGTGCCGCCGAAAGTGTTGCTGGTATCCAGCAGATAGCGCGTGTTGGCGATGTTCACGGCGTTGGCTGAAATCGTCCAGGCCTCGCGAAATTGCTTGCCCAGCGCCAGGTCGAAAGTCCAGTGCGGCGGCAGATGCGATGGGCCGTCGGCATTGAGGAATCCCGATCCGAACTGGCAGGCCGGCGTCGCCCACAGGTTTGCGGGCAGGTTCAGCGAGAGCACCGAAGTGACGCTATTCCGCTGGTCGTGATCGAGCAGGAAATTCCCGGTCGGGGCTGCCTCCAGCAAGCCGCCGGTGATTGGGCCGATGCCCTGCGCGATCTGGTTCGACCACGCCACACGCCATTGCGCCCGCCGGAACAGGCGCGGCGAACGGAGGGTGACCTCGGTGCCGCTGATGATGGCGCCCAGATCGGTCAGCGGAATGAAGATGCCCGAATCGCCGATTACGTCGTGATCGAGGAAGTTGCGCGCGCTGGTGTGGAAGTTGTCAGTCTCCAGCGCCCAGCCGCGCAGCGGAACGCTCACGCCGATATCGTGCTGGATATCGCGCTCGCCGGATAGCGGGATGAATCCGTACCCCTGCGTTTGGGCGAACGCGAGCGCTGGACCGGCCAGGCTGTCGAGCGGCGGTGGCTGATAGTAATACGCGTAGTAACCGTGCAGCGTCCAGTTCAGGCGCGGGATGCGGATGGCGCCGCCCAAGCGCGGGCTGGCGGAGCTTTCATTCACCAGCCCGCCGTAACGCGTGAGGCGGATTCCCAGGTCGAGCGTTAGCCAGGAGGTCGGCTGATACTGATCGTCCGCATACGCCGTGCTCGAATGCGCCCAATGTTTCTCCTCCTGCGCGAACACGCCACCTCCGGGATTGGCGGTAAGTCCGAAGAACGTGTCGTCGTGCTGGCCCCAGAAATCGACGCCCGTGCGCAGGTTGTTGCGCTCCTTCTTCACCTGCATCGCCGCCAGCGCGCCCAAGTAATTCGACCGCTGGCTATCGTCGAGGATGAAGGGATTGTCGAGTGGGCCGCTCACATAGTGCGAACCGTTGAAGTGGTAGCTGGGCGAAACCGTCAGCAGCCAGTCGCCAGAAAATGTGTGCGTCCAATGGAAGCCGCCCAAGTCGTCCTTTTCCAGATCCAGGTCGCGAATGCCGGATGATTCGAGATCGAAATCGTTGGGAACCTGGTAATGGTCCGCGCGCACCGAGGCGACCCAGCGCAATTGGTCTTTGCCGCTCACGTTGTAGAGCAGGGAAGCGAACCCTCCCACGCCGCTCTCCTGATCGTGGATCACTTGCGAGATGGGCGTCCCCAAGCCGAGCTCGCTGCGGTTCCCGTCCACGCTGGCGAAGTAAGCGAAGCGCAGAGTGTGTCCGCCAACTGCGAATTGATCGTCGGTCGAATAGAAATTGCCGGCGGAGAAAATCAAGTCAGCCTGATTGTCGCGCTCGAATCCAGAAGGAGTGACCACATTGAAGAAGCCGTAGGTGCGGTCGCCATACTCGCTCGAATACCCGCCGCGCTGGATCTCCAGGTCCTCCACGTCTTTGGGATTGACCATCGGCGCGACGTTGGCGGCGATGTTGGTATTGATCACCGGCACGCCATCGATCAGCCAATTCACCTGATGCCCGCCGCGTATGTGGAGCATGTCGTGGACCATGTAAGCGCCGGGCGTAAAATCCGTGATCATGGCGAGGCTGTTGGTCTGATCCGCGCCCGGCGTGCGGGCCACGTCTTCTTGATCGACGAGCACGCGCGGCGTGGCCGTCTGCGCGTTGAGCCGGTCGGCGGCGCTCGAAACCGTCACCACCTCGTTGATGCCCGCCACTTCCATTGCCAGGTGCAATACCGGCGATCTGCCGGCCGCCACCGTCACACTCTGCTCCAACCGCCGGAAGCCGGACGCGGACACTGCAACCGTCCACGCACCCTCGGCCAGATTGTCGAACTGGAATTCTCCATCGGCATCGGTCTTCACGCTCTGGGTCCGCGCCGGTTCGGCCGCATTCGCCGACACCTGCGCTCCCGAGATCGGCCGGTGAGCGGGATCGTGCACCACGCCGCGGATGACGCCTTGAGCGGCCGCGAGCGCGGGAAACAGCAGCAGCCAGCAACACGCCACAGGGATGCAAGGGCGGTTGCCGCTCACTTGCGCCACACCGCGGAGAAGCGGCCGTCTGAGTGACTGATGTAGTGCAGCCGCATTCCTTTCGTGACCGCCTCGTTCTGGCGGATCTGTAGATCGAATCCGGTCATACCGACGTAGCAGGCCGACTCCGGCTGCCCCTTTTCGAAGATCGCGGCGTAGCGAACGCCGTCGCCGGTGCGGTAAGAGCTGACGCGGCCCACGACGTATCCGTCTTGTTGCATTTTCCCGAGTTGCTGGCGGAGATCCTGAGCGCTCAGGTTCAGCAGAGCCCGCGCCGGTACGCCGGTCTGGTTCCAAATGGCGTGGAAGCGCAGCAGATCCTTGGGACCGAAAGCCACCACATCGACGATCGCCAGGCCGTCGGAATCATGTTGTTGGAGTCTCCGTTCGAGTTCCGCCTGGGCGAGCGCGCCGCGCGCCTCATATGCGCCTTGGACTGGCGTCCAGATTGTGGTAAACCGTGGCCCTCCCGGACCTTTGAGTACGCTGACGGAATCCGGCCGGTAGTTCTGGCGTTTGAATTCGGCCAGATCCTGCAGCCGTTTCTCCGCGGGCTCGAGCAACGTGATCTTGTTTGCGCCGGACGCCTGGAAGGCGCCAATCAGGACGGCGGTTCCTTCCGTGTCCTTCTCTTTGGTAGCGGCGAAGGTAAGCGGGGAGTATCCCTTGCCGGACCAGTAGTCCAGACAGGGCTGAAACTGATCGGACGCAATCGTAGTGAACTCCGCCTTGCAGGACGGGGACGGAGGCTGGCTCACCTCCGGCGGCGTCGCGACGGCTGTCTGCGGTGTCGTGACCGTCGCTGTCTGTGGCGGCGCTGGCTGCCGCGAGGTTGCCAGTTTTGGAGAGGCGGCAGGCACACCGGGTCCGACGGAAGCGGTTGGCTGGGGCGTTACCGGTGCAGCCGGCTGAGGCGCACTGACGCTGCCAGACGCGGCCTCGCTGCCAGGCGCTTCTCTTAGCGCCTCGATCTGCGCCCGGGCCAAGTCGGCGAACCGGCCGTCGGGATATTTTTTCAGATAGGCCTCAAATAGCGCCGGGCTCTTTCGGTCTTGAATGGAATTCCAATAAGTCAGCTCCGATTTTTCGGAGCGGCTCGCGTTCTCGCGATAGAGCCCGCCGAACGCGAAGATCAGCCCAATCGCCGCCCACACGTACCAGAAGCGTTTTCGCCCGCGGACCGGCGACGGCAGGGGATCCGCCGGCGGGGGCGTCGCCGTCGGGGAGGGCGGTGTCTGCGGCGGTGGTTGCGGTGTTGCCGCAATCGCTGGCATCGCCATCGTGGCGGCCGCCGAAACAGAACCCGGCTCCAATGCGGCCCGCAGCGCGGCGACGAATTCCGTGCAACTGGCGAACCGGGCCTCCGGCGCCTTAGCCAGCGCTTTGCGAAGGACGCCATCGCCGGCCATATCCACCGTGGGGTTTGCGGATAGCGCCGGCGGTGGATCCTGATACAAGGTCTTGGTCACCAGCGTGGCCATGCTGTCGGCGTCGAACGGAAGCCGCCCGGCGAGCAGCGCGTAAGCCACCACCGCCAGCGCGTACTGGTCGGTTCGCCCGGAGACGGCTTCGCCCTTCAATTGCTCGGGCGCCATGAAATGCGGGGAGCCAACCACGGCGGCCGTTTGCGTGAGCGTGCTGCTTTCCAGCATCTTGGCGATGCCGAAGTCGGCGATCTTCACCACGCCATCGGATTGCAGGATGATATTGCCCGGCTTGATGTCGCGGTGCACGACACCTTTACCGTGCGCGTAATCCAGGGCGCGCGCGCAGTCGGCCAAAATGCCGAGCGACTCGGTGGCGTTGCGCGGCCCCGGTGCGCCGGTCATCGACTGCTCCAGCGTTTGGCCGACGATGCACTCCATAACGATGTAGGTGGTGTCGCCCTGCTCGCCCACGTCGTGCACAGCCACGATATTCGGATGCGACAATTGCCCCGCCGCTTGCGATTCGCGCAACAGGCGCGCGCGCCGCGCCAGGTGCTGTTCCTCCGAGCCTTGCCCGGATACGAGAATCGTCTTGATCGCCACCGTGCGGCCGATGGTGGGATCGAGGGCCCGATAC
>Ga0187860_1003139_pt1 | contig 13210 bp, 13 predicted proteins | sample June2016WEW_10_4_FD_132981 | JGI IMG/M metagenome (GOLD analysis project Ga0187860, IMG submission 132981) | Peatland microbial communities from SPRUCE experiment site at the Marcell Experimental Forest, Minnesota, USA - June2016WEW_10_40 | ecosystem: Environmental > Terrestrial > Soil >... | reverse complement strand
TTGTCTGTCCCTTTCGTAAACTTTGAGCGGTTCACGAAACACAGACTCCGCATTGACTCCCGGAGCTGTCAAACTTCGGGAGTCCTCCGGCAGAGCCGGAGGGTTTCCTGTTGGACTAAAAGCATTTCAACGGCGTTAGGTGCAGCGGTTGAAATCAAAGAGGGCAAAATATCGGGAGATCTCTGGTTTGATCCGGCACTCGGCATGATCGTGGAGGCGAACAACGATCAGAATATGACGCTGAATGTCACAACGCGGGCGCAGACAATGAGAACGCAATTCAGCCAGAAGATCCGCCTCGCGTTGGTGGATGTGCAGTAACACTTCCGGAGAGCGGTTTGTCGCCAAACCCTTATGAGCCTTATGAAACCCGTTGGCAGCGACCGTGTCTTCGCAAAAATGAGTTCCCGGCTCGGGTTCACTCTGATTGAATTACTGGTGGTTATCGCCATCATAGCGATTCTGGCGGCGCTGTTGTTGCCGGTGTTATCGAAAGGAAAGGAGAGGGCGATCCGCACCAGTTGTCTGAATAATGAACGGCAGCTGGATCTTGCCTGGCAAATGCACGCCGACGAAAACGGCGGCACCCTGGCATCGAACGCCTGGGCCTATCGTGCGATGAATGTGGCTGAAAGTCCGTCCAATTCCTGGGTCACGGGCAACGCCGGCTTGGACACGAACACCACAACCATCACCGACGGCTCGATTTATCCGTATGTGAAAAACATCAAATCTTACAGATGCCCTGCGGATCGCAGCCTGGTTTTAGGCACGAGCATTCCGATTTTACGCACCTATTCGCTGAGTTGTTATATGAACGGGCCCCAGGCGGACACGGATAATTGGGGCGTCGAGCCGGTGCAGCGCGCGAGTCAAATCAAGAATCCATCCAGGTCGCTCACGTTTCTGGAAGAAGATGATTCAACCATCGACGACGGGCATTTTCTTTACTCAGCCGTGATCAACAACTGGCTCAACCTGCCGTCGTGGCTGCATCAGAACGGCACGACGCTCGCGTTCGCCGACGGGCACGTGGAATACTGGAAATGGCGGAGTGCGCTTCCCACGACAACTTTCTTTACGTCCGGCAGCGCGCTCACCGACCCTTCGGCGCTTCAGGACATCACGCGACTGCAAGAGACTGCGCCGATTTGGTAAAGGCATGGAGCAAGTTCCAGGGCGAACCATCAGCGGGCAATGCCAAATTCTGACGGAGCGGCCAAAGCGCGCCGGCCAGCGGCTCTGGATTGTATTGAGTTAATTAAAGCGGAGTTTATGAAAAAATCCGTTTAGTTTAATCCTGTGTTTCGTTGATAACCGAGGGGAAATCCTTTTCAAGGTGACGCGGACACGGCATCATGCGCCTGGTTTCCGGGAACAATCCAGGATTGTCGGAGCATGAGCGAGCGCATCTTCATCAGCAGTGTCCAGAAGGAACTGGCGGAGGAACGCCGGGCCATCCGTGATTTCGTGCGTAACGACGCGCTGCTCCGGCGATTCTTCGATGTTTTTCTGTTCGAGGATTTGCCTGCGGCAGACCGGCGGGCCGACCAGGTTTATCTCGACGAAGTTGGGCGCTGTCCCATCTATGTTGGATTGTTCGGGCGGGAATACGGCCACGAAGACAGGGACGGACTTTCGCCCACCGAGCGCGAATTCGATCGGGCCACCGCCTTGGGCAGGACTCGGCTCATTTTTATGAAAGGCGCGGAAGACCGCGACCGACACGCCAAAATGCGAGCCCTCATTGCCAAGTCTGGCGGGCAATTGATCCGTCGCCGGTTCACCGAAATTGCCGACCTCACCGTAGCGCTATACGCGAGTCTGGTCGAACATCTTGAGCGTAGCGGCGTCATCCAGAATCGCCCGTTCGAAGAACGGCCGGCTCCTGACGCCACGTTCGACCACATTGATACGGAGGCCGTCGCCGATTTTGTGCGGCGCGCGCGGAGCGAGCGACAGTTTCCATTGCCGGAGGGCGCGTCAGTAACCGACGTGCTCGCCCATTTGGGTTTGCTTCACGGCCAACAGCCCACCAACGCCGCCCTGCTGCTGTTCGGACGGCAGCCGCAACACTTCATCCCCGCCGCTGAAGTTCGCTGCATGCACTTTCACGGCACCGAAATCCAGCGCCCCGCGCCGTCGTATCAGATTTTCAAGGGCCGGCTGTTCGATCAAGTGGATCACGCGGCTGATTTCGTGCTCGGTGTGATCAATCGCAGCGTGGGCACGCGCGCCTTGAGCGCCCAGGCTCCCGTCGCCTACGAAATCCCGCCCGACGTCGTCCGGGAAGCCATCGTCAATGCAGTGGTCCACCGCGACTACACCTCGGGTGCTGCGGTGCAAGTGTCGGTTTTCGCCGACCGCGTCGAAGTGTGGAATCCCGGCATGCTCCCGCCCCCGCTCACGCCCGAGAGTCTGCGGCATCCTCACCAATCCATCGCCCGCAATCCGCGGCTCGCTGAAGTCCTTTTCCTCGCACGCTACATCGAGAAATATGGCACTGGCACGCTGATGATGATCCGCGAAACCGCCGCCTCTGCGCTGCCTGAACCTGATTTCGAGCAACGCGGCGGTGAATTTGCCACCATCGTCTGGCGCGATTGGATCACAGATAAATTCCTCGCCGGATTGAACCTTAATCAACGACAGCGAGACGCGATCGCCCATCTGAAAGTCAGCGGTCGCATTGGTAATTTGGATTACCAGCGGCTATTTGTTGTGTCGAAACCGACTGCCACGCGGGATCTTGAAGAATTGCGCGCACTTGGCGTCCTCTCCAAAGTAGGGAGCACCGGCAAGGGCACCTATTACGTTCTCAACAGCAAAAGACTCACAAAGGGCTCAAAGGACTCACAGAAATCAATGGGCTCACAAAGGGCTCAAAGGACTCATCCGCAAGCGGGGGCTTCCGGGAAACCGGACAAGAACCGGATAACTCGGACATCCGCTCGTCCCGGCAAAGGCAATCCTGCGCAAGGGGCAAAGACGCGTCCCAAATCAGCCAAATCAGGCTGACAAGTGTTGGCCTACGAGAGCGCAACAACAATCTCGACGCGACTGAAAAAATGAACTACAATGCGGCCCAGTGAAGAAGCCTAGGGCCATTGACCTTTTCTCAGGATGCGGGGGTTTCACGTTGGGTCTCAAACGCGCCGGGTTCGATGTCGTCGGTGCGGTGGAGATTGATTCGCTGGCTGCAGAGATCTACAGCAAGAATCATCCCGAGGTCCATCTTTGGCAGCGAGACATCCGCAAGCTCACAGCCCCCAAGATTTTAAAGGAACTTTGCCTCAAGCGGGGCGAGCTGGACCTCTTGGCTGGTTACCCGCCCTGTCAGGGCTTTAGTGCCATGCGTCGACTCAACGGAGCGCGCCCAAGCTGATTGTGCGAGCCCTTTTCTATGCGACCTGCGGATCGGTCGCCGCAAGATAGGCGCGGGCGATTTGCAGATTGATGGCGGGCTGGTTGCTCGCCACGTTCTTGGAATGAAGCAGGCGGGCGGCGGTCACCCGGTCACTCGTGCCGAGGCTCTCCTGCTTGCCGGTCACGCTGTCGTGGACGTAAAACCGGCCACCATTGCGGCGGTATAGTCTGAATCGTTGTCTCATAACTGTTTTCCGCAGCGATGAGGTTACAACGATTGTTTTCGATACGGTTAGCGAGCAGTGGGCGGATTCAAGCTGCTACAGCCGGAAAGTGCCGGGGTAATAGTTTGCTGGCACTTTTGCTGGCAATTTGCCGCGCTCCTTTATCCTAACTCCTTGCCGCACTCGCGGTTAAGAATGGAGCCAATGGCCGGGATTGAACCGGCGACCGACGGTTTACGAAACCGTTGCTCTACCGCTGAGCTACATTGGCAACCATTTTATAGTCAGTAGCTTGTGAACACTTTTACAGCCACTGTTTTTGTGTTGTATCCGCACTTTGCATCCAGCAGCCTGTTTCTGTCATGAATCCAAGTATATCCGCACCCGCAGATACAACACCCCGAAAACCTAGCAGCCCGGTCTGGCAAAAGACGCCCTATCCAAACCTCTCATCCGCTATGTTCCGAGCGGCACCTATTTTGGAAGGCTCAAAGTCGCTGGCAAGTTAATTCGACGTTCGCTCGAAACGCACGTCCTTGAAGTTGCCAAACTCCAGCTGTCCGACTTCCTCAAAGATCATCGCCGTTTTTCCTCCAACAAGGCCGGGGCCATCAAAGGGGAGGTCATCGTTGAACTGTACCGCAAGGAAGTCGAAGCCGACCCCCGCAACAAATCCCGCACGAAGCTCTACAAGCTGGAAACCTTGATTGCCCTGCGCAAGACCTGGCCCAAGCTCCACGACACCGACATTGCCCGCTTCACTCAGCAGGATTCTAGCGTTCTCAGGACTCCGCATCAATGAGGCGCGCCATGTCACCTGGGCGGACGTGGACTTTGACATCCGGCTCAACCAATCGGTAGCTTGTATTCCGGCCCCCGCCTTTGTCTTGGAGGAGAATGCCCTGGTCGAGCAAAATTTTAATATCCCTCAACGCCGTGTCCCCGGAACATTTGGCGAGTTTGGCATATTTTGATGTCGAGAGCTTGCCTTCAAAACCATCCAGCAACCTGGTGATCACCTTGCGCTGCCTTTCATTCACCGGTGACTGGCTGTTGATTCGCTCCCAGACTTTTGCTTTCCGCAGAACGCTGGCCAGGCCGTCTTCCGCTCCCGCAACGGCACGACCGAGGCAACCCAGGAACCATTCCAACCACGAGGTAATATCCATTCCACCTTTTTGGCTTTGCTCCAGGTTCAAGTAATACTGCTTTTTCTCGGCCTCAATCCGCGTGGACATGCTATAAAACCGTTCAATCGTGCCTTCCGCCCGCGCCAGTGCCATGTCGGTTATCGCCCGGCTGATACGACCGTTGCCATCCTCAAACGGATGGATGGTCACGAACCAGAAATGAGCAATACCCGCCTTCAGCACCGGATCAATTCCGTTCGCCGTTTCAAACCAATCCAGAAAGACCGACACCTCATGCTCAAGCCGATCCGCCGTTGGCGCTTCAAAATGAACCCGCTCGCGGCCCATCGGACCGGACACAACCTGCATCGCACCGATGTCAGCCGGACGCCACGCTCCGACCGTGATTCGCCGCATACCGCTGCGGCCCGTCGGAAACAATGAAGCGTGCCAGCCAAATAATCGTTCAGCGGTCAGCGGCTCGGGGTATTTTTGGGTGGCATCCAGCATCATTTCAACCACGCCTTCCACGTCACGACTGGCCTTCACATTGCCTCCAAAATCAAGACCCAGCCGCCGCGCGATTGAAGATCGCACTTGCGCGGCATCCAGCAACGAACCCTCGATGGCACTCGACTTGATGACATCGGAGGTCAGCGTTGTCAGACTGGCTTCCGCGCGAAGCCGAAAGCCAAGTCCTTCCATCCGTCCCAGCAAACGTCCTTGCCGATGCCGGACATCCGCCAGCAACGGCAAAAGCTTGGCGTTGTCCCACCTTAAATGCGGCCAATCTGGGTTTTGATGAATGTAGTTCACGGCCTTATTCTCCGCTTAATCTGCGGTGATTACAACAACTATTCGCCGCACAATGTGCGGCGAATAATGCGCTTATTCACAGCAAAATCGCCGGATGAGATGGACACACGCCACATTGTGCAGAGCGCGTGCTATGCTCCTGATCTCAATCTTACAAACGAGGGTGTCACTTTGCTCCGGCTGGAGTGACGCGGTTCCCTGGGGATGATTTCGTTTCCAATTCGATGTAATAATCCAGATGTTCCAGAATCTTTTCCCAGGGATCAAACTCGAGCCCGAAATCCTTCTTAATGTCCGAGACGTCCCAGTAAAGGCAGTCTTCAGTCAGCCCTTTATCCTCCAATTTCACGCGGCTTTTGGAACCCGTTCTCTGCACCACTGCCCTTGCAATGTCATACCAGGACACAAATTTCCTCGAGAGGGCGAAATACGTCTTCCGATTTTTATCGCTGTGGAGGACTTTCAAGTAAACCTTCGCCAGGTCGCCCGCCCAGATGAACTGGGTGCCGTCATTCCTGGTCAACAGAATGGGCGCGTTCTGAAGGGCGTTGCGGACGATGTCCCGGAACCGGGTGTCGCCCTGGATGCTGGCGCCGGAGACGACAGGATTTCCAAACGCATAGCCGGGGCGGATGATGTTCACCCGCATCGGCGAAAGATGCGCTTGGGCGCTGAGATAATTCTCGCTGGCAGCCTTGGTGGCGCCATAAAACGTGACGGGATGCTGCTTCGTTGCCAAGGTGACAACCTTCAAGTCTTTCTCCGCCTCCTCGCGTGCGCCCATGTAAAGACTGTCATTCGCAGCGGTCGAGGACGTGTAGATAAACTGTTTTACGCCGGCCTTGGCGGCGGCATCGGACAGGAACACGGTCGGCAATGTATCGTCTAGAAGAACTTCCGGGCCGGTCCGTTTCGTGTAGTTCAGCGCCACGAGGATGCAAGCGTCCCTGCCCGCGACGAGTTTCTCGAGCAGTTTCGTGTCGGTAATATCACCCTGCACGATTTCCAGGGCTTTGATTTTGCCGAGTTCGGGAACTTTATTCCGATTGCGGGCGAGGATCGTGACCTGGTGCCCGTGTTTGACCAGTTCCATGGCCACGTGCGAGCCGATGAAACCGGTGCCGCCAGTCAAAAATACATTCATATTATTCCTTCCGACATAAAGCGCCCCATGGATATCCGAGAGTGCGGCACCATCCAATCTTAAAACGTCACCCGGCGCCGGATGTCCGCGGAGACGGGACACGAGCTGAAGGATCTGCTCCTATCGCCGCAGGCAACTCACCGCTCAGGCAAGTTGCCGCGCTCAACGAGCCAGTGAATTCCGCGGCGCGGGTTTGAATCACCTGAATGGATAGAACGCCCAGGCGATTCCGGAGCTGGCGCTGAGGAGAAGGACGATACCCAGGAGCAACAACTCCACAAGCAATGGGATCAGCCACCATTTCTTCTCCCGCGCGCAAAAGCGCAGGAATTCTTTGAACAGAGCCCACATGGACGGTTCTACTGTATCAATTCCCGCCACGAGTTGCAACGGCGGGAGCAGGGCCGATTTATGACGAATGGGGACGGTGCCCCACTGAGGTTGCAGGAACTCGAGGGATCCTGGAGACGAGGCCGTCCCCGCCCCGATATCGCCACACTCATGAATTAGCCCATCGGTGAGGCGAAAGCCACAAAACGAAGCTTGCGTTCCGGACACATTTCGTGTTTCATACAATGTACTGTGGCACGGTGGCGGCCGGTTGCCTACGACCACCCGGCAGGTCATCTTTTATGAACGAAACCAAGACCGTCCCCGCCGCGGGCACACGTCCAAAAGTCCCCGTCACCGTCATCGTCAACGTCTTTAATGAGGCGGACACCATCGAGCGGGAAATGCGCGAAATTCACGCCGAGATTATCCAAAAGCTACCCGGTTCGGAATTGATCGTTGCCGAGGACGGCAGCACCGACGGCACGAAGGAGATTCTGGAACGGCTCAAAGGTGAGTTGGGGATCATCCACTCGACCAGTCCCGAGCGGAAGGGCTACGCCAAGGCATTCCGCGACGCCGTGGGGCTGGCCAGGAACCCGTATGTGTTCTTCAGCGACACCGGCGGAAAGCAGAATTTCACGGATTTCTGGAAGCTCTACGAGCACTGCGACCGCTACGGCATCGTCAGCGGCACGCGCGCGGGAAGGCGCGACCAGCTCTACCGGCGGCTGATGACCTGGTTCTATAATTTTTTGCTGCGCCGTTATTTCCGAGTCCACCTTCGCGACGCCGACGCCGGGTTCCGGATTTACCAGGCCCCGCTGATCCGGAAGATCGCGGGCGAGACCTGGGTCAACCGCCATTTGATTTCCTCGGAACTGGCCTTGCGGGCGATTTACAGCGGCTATGAGGTGAAGGAAGTGCCGGTGCTCTACCGCCAGCGCACGGGCGCCTCGCGTGGCCTCCCGCCCGGAAAAATTCCGAAGGTGATCGTCGGCGTGCTGAGAAACTTTTCAACCCTCAAACGCATCCTCACCGCTCCGGAGTACTGCGGGATCGCGCGCCCCGCCGGCTCCACGGTTTCCAGCCCCGGAAAAGCCGGATGAACCCAATGCATTTCGTCGCCATCCCGCGCGTTCACAGCGGCCGCCGCGCCCCAACCGCCAAGGCAGCCCTGTGAACTCCTTCCTCACCGCCCTGCTGCTCAAAAATCGCCGGTTCGCCTTCTATTGCGTCATCGGTCTGGGCGGAACCACCCTCGATTTCCTCGTCTATTCCTCTCTGGTGAAATGGGACATCCTGCATTACCAGGTCGCCAACGGCATCGGCTATGCCTCCGGCACCCTGCTCTCCTTCGCCTCGAACGTGCTGTTCAACTTCAAGACCCGCGACTGGCTGCCCCTGCGCTTTGCCTCCTTCTGCGCCATCGCCTTCATCGGCTGGGCCAGCTCCGCCGGCGTGCTATATGTCACCGTCGCCCGTCTCGGCCTGGACAAGTACCTGGCCAAACTCATGACCCTGGTCGTCGCCGTGGTGATCCAATACAATCTCAACCGCCTCGTCTCGTTCCGAAAACTCCCACCCGCCAACCCCCAACCGAATGGCTGATCCAAAACGCATCCTGATTGTCGGAGGCGGATTCACGGGGCTGGCCGCGGCCTACCGGCTGTCGCGGCAGCCGGGCTTTTCCATCACGCTCCTCGAGCGATCCGAACAACTGGGTGGATTGGCCGGCGGATTTCCATTCCTGGGAACCTGGTTCGAAAAAGTTTACCATCACCTTTTCCTCCACGACACCTGCATCCTGCAACTGGTGGAGGAGTTGGGCCTGAACGACCGCCTCGTGTGGTGCGAAAGTTCCATCGGCATCCACATCGGCGGATGCAACTACCCGTTCATGTCGCCCCTGGACCTGTTGCGCTTCACCCCATGCGGCTTTCTGGATCGCGCACGGTTGGGCCTGGTGGTTCTCTACCTCAAACACAAACGCAACTGGCGACCGCTCATCGCACAGCCCGCCCATCAATGGATGTCCAAAGCCTGCGGTCGCAGCGTTATGGAATCGGTCTGGACACCCCTGTTGAAGGGCAAATTCGACCGCTATTACAACACCGTGTCCATGGCCTGGCTCTGGGCCCGCATCCATTCGCGCTCGCGCTCGCGGCCCCCGGGCGGCGGCCGTGAAAAGCTCGGCTACTTTCTCGGCGGATTCCCCGAAGTGATCCGGCGCCTGGCATCGGAACTGACCCGGCGCCAGGTAACGATCCAAACCAGCGCCACGGTCGAATCGTTCTCCGGCGGAGACCGCAGCGCCGTGGTCAACGGCCGGCGCGTGCCGTTCGATTACTGTCTTTTCACCGGACCGTCCCCCGCCTTCGCCCGCCTGCTGCCGAAGGAACCGGCGCTCGAACCCTACCAGCGGAAGCTTTGTTCCATCGAATACCTGGGCGCCATGTGCCTCGTCTTCGCCAGCGATCAGTCCATCGGGGACTTCTACTGGCTGAACGTCAACGAGCCCGGCGCGCCGTTCCTCGTCTTCATCCACCACACCCGGCTCGTCGACAAAAGCTGGTACCAAAACAAGCATGTGTATTACCTGGGCACGTACGCCCGGACCGACGGCCCGCTCTACACTCTTCCCGACGAGGAATTGATCGGGTTGTGGCTCGGTTACCTCCGCAAGATGTTCCCCCAGTTCGATCCCGCGCGGATCTCGGAACGGCACCTGTTCCGGTTCAACGCGGCCCAGCACATCGTGGACACCGGCTTCGAGGAAAAAATTCCGGATTACCGCACGCCCCTGCCGGGAGTGTTCCTGGCGAACTTCTCGCAGATTTTTCCCGAGGACCGCGGCACCAGCTGCGCCGTTCGCGAAGGCTTCAAGGTCGCCGACATGATCCTGGCCGAGGCGCGCGGATAGCCTACTTCAAATCAGGGTACTACCGCCCCGGCGTGACACTTGACTTTTCCGGAAGAAGTTTCAAGATTTTCGGTCCTTGGCCATGAATCCAACCGAAAAGCCGATCACCCTGGGGACGCCGCCGGAACACGGACGGGACCGCGCGAGCCGAACACGGTCGTTCGCGATTTTTCTGCTGCTGGTTCTGGCGGTTTGCTGCCTAGCCATCGGCACGCAGAGCTTCTGGATCGATGAGGGAGGCACCGGGTACAAGGCGCGACAGCCCAGTCTGGCGGATTGGTGGCGCATCATGCTGCTGGGAGACGCCGACGTGCAGATGCCGTTGTATATGTTTTTCGCATGGGTGTGGGAGCGGCTCGTTGGGCTCAATGAGTTCGCCCTCCGCGCCGGCAACGTGCCGTGGCTTCTGCTCGGTATGATCACCCTGTGGCGAGCCCTGGCGGAGACTCCCCTGCTCCGCCGGGGTTTTTCCCTCGCGCTGCTCAGCAGCCCTTTCCTTTGGTACTACATCAACGAGGCGCGCCCGTATGCGCTCCAGATTTCCCTCAGCCTCGTCGTTTTCTCGGCTCTCGTCCGGATCAGCCTCGACCGCGATACCCCGGTCGCTGAGCGTCGCTGGGTCGTCCTCCTGTGCCTGGGCTGCGTGCTCATGGCGGCCAGCAGCTTGCTGGCCATGCTCGGGCTGGGCGCCTACCTCGGTGCCGCCGTGCTCGGCGCACCCCGGGATCTCCGGCGCCGGCTGGCGCTGCGTTACCGGCTGTATTGGACGCTGACGTTGGCGCTCCTTTTCGTCACGGGCTTGTTTTATCTCTGGACACTGGGCCGCGGCGCGCGCGCCTACATCGGCGTCACCAACATCCGGAATGCCGCGTTCGTTCTGTTTGAATTGCTCGGCTTGAGCGGCCTTGGACCGGGGCGGGGTGCGATCCTCGCCGGTGGCCTGGGCGCCTTCCTACCCTGGCTGCCGTGGCTGGCGGTTTATAGCGCGCTGCTCCTGGTCATGCTGGTCCGGGGCTGGGAAGAGTTGGCGACCTTCATTTCGCTCCGGGCGCGGGTATGCTGGACCCTCGGCCTGGCCGCGTTCACGGGACTCCTCCTGGTCGTCGGAGTGGCGATTCATTTCCGGGTGCTGGGACGGCACTGCGCCACGATGCTGGTTCCGATTCTGTTCGTCGTGGGCGCGGGCGCGGTCGGCTCCTGGAAGCGGGGGACATGGACGGCGCGCGCGGCGCTGGGGGTGTTCCTCGCGCTGGTCGTGGTCTCGGACCTGAACCTGCGGTTCCATCCGCGCTACGTCAAGGACGATTACCGGGCCGCATCGGCCATCGCCCGGGCGGCCGCCGCCGCCGGTGAACGGGTCTGGTGGTGCGCGGATCGCAACGCCGCTCTTTACTATGACGTTTCACTCCCGGAAAAGGGCGCGCTCCCCGCCCCAGGCCAGGCGATCCTGACCTATTACCTTTCGGAATCCGTGCTGACCAACCAACCCGCCCCCCACCTCGTCCTGGTCTCCAGGCCGGACCACTACGACATAGAAGGCATCGTCCACAATTATCTGGAATCGGAGCACTATCGAGCGGCGCAAACGCTCGCCGGATTCACCGTCTGGCGCAAGGACGGAAGCGGCCCCTCCGATCTCAATGATGCACGAAGATAATCCTGCTGCCTTGCGGCTCAAACCGAAAATCCATCCGTCGCAATTCGCCCAACGCTCCGGCAATGGCATCGTGCCGGTCCGGCGGCGCGTAAAACATGAGAAATCCGCCCGCGCCGGCGCCTAGCAGCTTCCCACCGGCCGCCCCGGCTTTGCGGGCCCGCGCGTACCAGGCGTCGATCACATCGGGCGCAATGCCGGCCGTAAGGCTCTTCTTGAGGCGCCAGTTTTCGTCGATGATTTCGCCGAGCGCGGTGATGCGGTTCTGTTGCAGGTTGTTCCGGAGCTGATGGGCCAGGCCCACCATTTTTCGCAGGACCTGCTGCTTTTTCTTTTCCGCGCCGACGGCGCTCTGCTGTTGCTTGAGAAGCGCGGAAGCATTGCGGGTGATTCCGGTATAGAAGACGAGGGTGTGGGCCTGGATTTGCCGGATGGTTTCGCGCTCGCAAATAATGGGCTCGACGGTCACCGAGTCGTCCGGGTTGAATTGGATGAAGTTGAGCCCGCCGAACGCGGCGGCGTACTGGTCCTGCTTGCCGACGGGCTCGCCGCAGCGCTCGATTTCCGTCACGCACGCCTCCCGCGCCAGTTGCTCGGCGCTGGCATACTGCTCGGCGTGAGCGTGCAGCACATGCAACAGCCCCACCGTGAAAGAACTGGAACTGCCGAGCCCGGTGCCCTTGGCGGGAATGTCGGCGATGGAAGTGATCTCCACCCCGCCCGGAATCCGCAACAGTTTCATCGCCTCACGGACCAGGGGATGCCGGATGCGCTCGACCGAGCGCGCTTCCTCCGTCCGCGAATAACTCACGCGGATTTTGTCGTCGAATTTCTTGTTGATCGTGACATAAACGAATTGATTGATGGCGGTGGACACCACGGCGCCGCCGAACCGCCGGTAAAACACCGGCAGATCGCTGCCGCCGCCGACAAAACTCATTCGCAGGGGAGTTCGACTGATAATCATACGTGTGTTCTTGCCAGAATTTGATTCACCGCGTCGAGCACGTTCTCGGCCGTCTGGTCGGGTCTGCCGGCAAACTTCCCGTCCCGGCCTGCATGCCCGGTCCGGACGAGGACGGACTTTACGCCCGCATTCCGCGCGGTTTCAAGGTCGGTGGTGCTGTCGCCGATCAACCACGAGGCGGACAAATCCAGGTTCAACTCCCTGGCGGCCTGGAGCAGCATTCCCGGTCGTGGTTTGCGGCACTCGCACCGGATCTTCAACTCCGGCCGCTCTCCGGCAAAGCCCTTCTCCGGATGGTGCGGACAATAATAAATCCGATCCAGAAATGCGTGATCGCGTCCCAACAACGTCTCCAGCTTCCGATGCACCATCGCCACGTCGGCCTCGGTGCAAAACCCCTTGGCAACCACCGGTTGATTGGTGACAACCACCGCGCGAATACCCCGGTGATTCAACTCCCGGATCGCCCCGGCGGCTCCCGGCAGCAGCTCCAACTGCTCGGGCGAAGTCAGGCTGCCAACCTCCTTCACGATCGTTCCGTCGCGATCCAAAAAAACCGCCGGCTGCGGGGTGTCCAGCGCGCTGCGCTGCACCACGCCGGAATCGAACTCGGCGCAGATCCGGTCATAGCGCTCCGGAGTGCCAATGTCCTTGAT
>Ga0187860_1003129_pt1 | contig 13233 bp, 6 predicted proteins | sample June2016WEW_10_4_FD_132981 | JGI IMG/M metagenome (GOLD analysis project Ga0187860, IMG submission 132981) | Peatland microbial communities from SPRUCE experiment site at the Marcell Experimental Forest, Minnesota, USA - June2016WEW_10_40 | ecosystem: Environmental > Terrestrial > Soil > Wetlands... | reverse complement strand
TGTGCGTGTCTTCCACAGTGAAGGTATGACTTCTTTGACCGTTTGGTTCATACCCTTGCGCCGCTTCGTTGTTGAAGCCGTTCTCACTGCGGTTCTCATAGCGCTCCCAGTATCCATACGAAACACTGGCACGGTTTCTATCGGATATCTTTTGATCCCATTTGCCCAATACATTTCTGTATTCGTCTACATCTGGGCCTGTCGTTGTGTAGTTGTTCGCAAATGGATTTGAACCGGTTGCGGTTGCCGTGTTGGGAGCAGGATAGAGGTCGATAATTTTTTGAGCCGTCGAATTAATGCGACCAGAAGGAATTACATTGGTCGCTGATGTTTGCACGGGATCATTCGGCCCAAATTGATATCTTTTCCACGTTCCATTTGCGCTCTGATACGCGCTTTCAGGGTCCAAAATGCTCATGGGAGCATAGGCAGAACCGGTCCAATACTCCAAGTTGCTAAAGTCTCCGGTTTTCCAAGACGTAGCTGGCACGGATTCGGTGATCGTATTTGGTTCAATTTCGTGGAAGTTTTGGTACGAAAGTGTAAAGAAAGATTTGTTTTTGCCGTTGTACAGCTTAGGAATAATTACCGGACCATCCAGCTCAGCGCCATACTGATCCCACTTCATTGGAGGAGTTTTATAAGAAGTAAGGTCCGTACCAGCCGTTGCTGTCTTGATGTACCAATCGTTGCTCCATGTATTGGCATCAAGCCACGTTCTGCGTGCATATTCATACACGCTACCATGAAGTTTGTTTGTGCCCGATTTCAGCGTTACATCCTCGACACCACCAGCCATCAGGCCCAATGAAGCGTCATATGGGTTTGTAATAATTTTGAATTCTTGCACGACCTCAATGGGCGGCACATACGCAATGGCCGCACTGCCTGTATTGTTTGTGCTCGATGCATTGTTAGACACGCCGTCCAGCATGAGACCGACGTTGCCAGCTCCACCTCCGTTCACGGAGAGGTTTGCTTGCGTATCGTCAAACGGCCGTTGCCACTGAATGGAACCTGTCCAAATGGCACCCGCATTCAATATCGCCAGCATCCCAGGATCGCCACCATTGATCGGCAATTCGGTAACACGAGTATTTTCGACAACTTCTCCGTAATCCGCCTTTCCAAAATCAAGAATTGCCTCATCGGCATTCACGGTAACGGTTTCGCTGGTTGCTCCAATCTGCAATGAAAAATTGATCACTGCTATTTTTGAAACTTCTAGCGTGATGTTGATTTTGTTCTCAGTTTCAAACCCCTTTGCTGCAACGTTGATCGAGTATTTGCCTGAATTCAAATACGATACCGTGTAATCCCCCGTCATTGTGGTCATCGTATGGATGTCCATTCCCGTGTCTTGGTTATGAACAACAACCATGGCTTTAGGAATGGCAGCACCAGCAGAGTCCGTCACATGCCCCGTGAAGACCGCGTTTTGCGCCCACAGTCCACCGCTTACAAAGATCAGCATCATACAAAGAAACAATTTGCGTAAATGCATTGTCAGCTCTCCTTTTTGAAATGAAATCGCTTACAACTTCCCGTACACACAATTCATTTGCTGTCATTTCTCCAGTTCTGAAGAATGGTCATCGTGCCATTCGACTTTTGCACCAAATGGTCCCAAAATCGCTTCGAATGAAACGTTTCCATTTGCATTATTCCGTTTGAAAAAGCGTTTCAATATGAAACCGATTCTTCTTCGTGAAACCGGTTTCATTGGGGATGGAAACGCTTTCATCTCAGGTTTTAAAACTCCGCCACTTTAAAAATTCAAATGCCTCGCTGTCAAGAGAAAATTGCGCGCATTCTAAAAAAATTTATAAATCCTTTTTTTGCTGTATTTTAAAAAGTATCCAAAAACGTATTTAGAACCGCCAAGGAAAAATCTCGCCAAATCAACCTGTCCTACCGGCCTCGTTTGTATATTTGGCGGAAGCGGTGAGATTCGAACTCACGGAGCCTTTCGGTTCGGCGGTTTTCTGGACCGCTGGCATCAACCACTCGCCCACGCTTCCGCACGGTCGTCAGATGCCAGCCGTTGCCGTAGAAGCATTCATACGGGGCCATCGGCTGCAGCATCTGCCTGGCCGCATACTCCGCATCCTCGCGGCTCTCGTAACTCAACTTGCCACACGGTTGGCATCTCTTCGGTTCCAAAATCCAATGAGGCAAGGCAACCTCCCAAATTGGCGGAGAGTGCAGGATTCGAACCTGCGGTGCCAGTTACGGTCACGCCGCGTTAGCAGTGCGGTGCCTTAAACCACTCGGCCAACTCTCCAATCTTGGTGGCCGCGTAGGGATCGAACCTACCCCTCGGTGCTCAACACATCCGATTCGCTGCCGACTACTGCGACCAATAAAAAACCCCGGCTGATTGACCGGGGCTACATCCAAACGTGCTTCTCTGCGCTCAGATATACGTCCCCTCAAGCAATGAATACACGGACGAAATGAGCGAGAAACGATTCATGCAAGCATCGTAGCGCCGTTTCAAACCAGAGTCAAGCTACTCTTCCTCATTCCGGTGTTCAAGAATAAATAAGCGATAAGCTTCTTCTTCTGGCGGCGTCGGCCGTGCCTTCCAGTTGCGCAAGTCTTCTTCGCTCATCGCGTCTACACGCCGATTAATGAATTCCGATATCTTTTCATCGCCATAATGCGGTAGCCCAAGCAATTCGCCCGTGTCCGACAGATAGCGCCCGAACAAAATAATCTGTTCAATGTTGATGTGGCAATACCCATGTTCCATGTTTTCCAGCACAACCGCACTCACGCCGATCTTGCGCGCCAGCTCTTCCAAGGGTATCTTCTTCCCTTTTCTCCGGTTCGCAATCCGCTTGCCAACAAATGCCGTGAATTGCCCTACGATTGGTTTTGACATTTCAATTTTTCTCCATCTTCACTTCAAAATTGATCGGTTCAGGAATGAGGAGTCCAACAGAAAGACGAGATTCAATCCACAATTCTCTTGAAATTGAAAGCGACAGCAGCGCTTCTTGTTCCGTGGCACCATCTGCGATGCAACCTGGCAGTTCCGGGTTCCTGGCAATCCAGTAACCTTCCGGATCATAGTCAAGAATCACACGATAGCGTTGATGCAGGTAATACGCAAGGTCATTCATGCAAATACCTCTTCCGGCATAGTTTTCTGCGACACAGCTTATCGCAAGCTTTTCGCGATGCATAGCGATATGTAAAGTGGTTCAATATTTTTCTTCCCTGTAATTTTTAATTGCGCGCTTTGTACGTAAATGCGATCATTTTACTATGGATTTTCAAATTTTGCCTGCCGATCTTGAGTTGCCAGACTTGTTGGACCAAAACAAGATCCTCCGGCTGCTGCCTAATCAAGCCTACGAGAGCATTTCGCACGACGCTTTGCGGGTTTGGTGCCATCGGCACGCCCGCTACGGCCTTCCTACCCTCGAACTGGTTCAGTGGCTCAGGGAGCGCATCGGGAGCCGCAAAACGATCGAGATTGGTTCTGGCACAGGAGACCTGGCTTACCATCTGCAGATTCCTGCTACTGACAATCGGATGCAGGAGTGGCCACAGATCAAATTTCATTACCGGATCACCGGTCAACCCGTCATTCAGTATCCTGATTTTGTCCAGAATCTGGACGCCTTGGATGCGATTAAAGAGTACCAGCCGAAGGTCGTAATCGGCTCCTGGGTCACGCAGTGGATCGACCCAAACCTTCCGCCACCACCGAGCGGAGGCAATGCTTGGGGCATCAAGGAAGATAAGATACTGGCCACCGGCTGCACCTATATTCTGATCGGAAATCAGAAAGTGCATGGCGAAAAAAAGATCATGGCTGAGCCGCACCAGGAGTTCGCACTTCCCTTCTTGCGCAGCCGCGCTATCAATCCGCATTTAAACCGGGTCTGGATCTGGAATGCTTGATTGAATAGGGTGTCCAGCCGACAATCTATATATTCCGAGGCATTGCTAATCTCTCCTGGAGCACAAGCAACTGAGGGCCAGTCGCCCAAGAGAGAGCATGATTCTCGTGATCATTGCCGGTCCGAACACCCTGCACAGCGCACGTCTGGGGAGGCGCGCAACTCCTCAAAGCAAGCAAGTGCTCTGAGGTGCTGAATAAAAGTATATTACACCCTTTTTGGAACGCGCGCAATTTTTGCGTGCCGTTATTTTTCCTTAGGTTAAAAATTTTTAAAAAGATTGAGAAGTTCAAAGCATAACCATCATTCTGAACATCCTCTATTTTTAACATTCCGAACGATGAAATTTCGAGTGTGCTAAATTTCTCTGGAAACCTTTTTGAAAACCACGCTAAATCCTAGATTTTACAGATCATACAAATAACTTTCATAAATGGGCTTTTTATTTCATATATTGCTTTGACAATTGAGACTGATTATCCCTACGGTAAATACGCTTCAATTGCGCTGTTTTAAGGCCAGCGCTGCATCTGAGAGGAGTATTCGCATGAAACGTCTCATTTTGTTCACTATACTCACAGTATTTTCTATAGCGGTTCTTGCTACAGCTCAGGAGGATCGTGGCCGAATCTCCGGAATCGTAGCCGATCCAACCGGTGCCGTAATACCAAATGCAACTGTCTCATTGCAGAATGAAGCCACAAACGTAACCGTGACAACATTCTCCAATTCGGCCGGCCTCTATACATTTCCTCTGCTTGTTCCTGGTCTATATACAGTACAGGCAAAGGCAGATGGATTTCACGAATACACCATCAAAGGACTACGTGTTGAGGTAGCAGGGAATGTCAAAACCGATATTAAACTGAACATCGGTCAAGCCACAGAGAGCGTGACGGTAAGCGCCACTAACGTGAATGCATTAAAGACGGATGATGCTGTTCTAGGCACCACAATCGAATCTCGTTCCTTCAATGATCTGCCAGAGTTGTTTGGTAATTCCTTCACGCTACAACTTCTAGCACCGGGTGTAACCAGCACCAGTCTGACCGCCGACTACAACCATACCTACGAAGCTGGCCCAGAGAGCGCCTCGGTCAACGGTTCTCAGTCGGGACGCACCGAGTTTACACTTGATGGTGCCCCCGATACCCGCAATGCCGGCAGCGAAACGACAGCTTACACGCCATCGCGTGATTTTATCAATGAGTTTCGCTTGATCACTTCACCCTACGACGCTTCAATGGCACACACTTCGGGTGCTTCGCTCGACGGCACACTGAAGTCTGGCGGCAGTCACTTCCATGGTGGTATCAGTGGCTACTACCAAGATCCGAATATGGATGCCACGCTGTATTCACAGTCCACAGCAGCTGTCCCGCAGTACAAGTATCATCGTGAGAGCGGCAATCTGGGTGGTCCGATTATCCCAGGAAAGCTGTTCTTTTTTTCCGGTTACGAGCACCAATACAACCAAGACCCGACAGCACCTCGACACAGACCGTTCCAACGGCAAACGAGAAGCAAGGCGACTTTTCTGAATTGCTGGCTCTCGGCAAAACAACAAGCGCCACCACAACGTGCAACGGCGTCAAAACCACGGTCAGCTATAACACTTATCAGCTTTTCAATCCGTATTCGACAACCGAGCTTTGTTCTGGCTACTATGAACGTTCGGCGATTACAAATAACAAAATCACCAATGTAATGACGATGGACCCGGTTGCCGCCAAACTGGTGAACTATTACCCTAATCCGAATACCGCCAGCACGACGACGCAGAATAATTACGTTTCAAGCGCCGCCAATCATGATTATTACTGGAGTATCGTAGAACGGGTGGATTACAACATCAATCAGCAGCAGAAGATGTTTGGTCACTACATTCGTAGCCGACGCAACCAACCTGGTAAAAACCTTTATTTCCCGGGTGCCAGCGGCAAAACCAACATTATTAACAATGACGATGGTGTGCTGGACTACGTAAACACACTGAGCAACAGTTCGATGTTGGATGCTCGCTTCGCATTTACGCGGGTATATACCAGCACGACCATTGACGCGAAGACAACCGCAACAGATCTAGGCATCGCCGCCAATGCAACCGCCGGTATTCCTGATACCGCGTCTGGATTCCCCTATTTCTATCCTAGCGGCTACGCCGAACTGGGCAATGCCGATCCAGGCATGGAAGCCGACAACGTTGCCGACGGACAAGTTACCTATTCGAAGGTACTTAACCGCCATCAGTTGAAGATTGGCGGGGAATGGCGCCGCTATCAAGCTAACTACGCCGATTACACCGCCGAAAAGCTCTATATTGCCTCTTCAGGCACCTATACAAAGGGTCCCTTCAACTCAAACTCGGCCGCACTCGGCGCATCCCTGGCCAGCATTGAAATGGGAATTTCGGAGAGCACCAAGGAAACCCTGAATGCTCGAACAACCAGCAACACTTCCTATTGGTCGGGCTTTTTGCAGGACGACTGGAAGATGAACCCCAAACTGACCGTGAACCTCGGTCTACGCTACGAATACTTTGCTCCGCTTTCCGAGCGTAACGGCAAGAGCATCACTTACTTTGATACTTCGGTAGCCAGTCCGATCGCATCAACGGCAATTGCCAATTACGCGTCGGGAGCCACGGCAGCAGAAAAAGCTTTAGTCTCCACCAGTGCCTTTTCGGTGAATGGTGGCCTGCGCTTTGCAAACGGTTCACAAGGATTGTGGAATACGCAGCACTTCAACTTTTCTCCGCGCGTTGGCTTTGCCTATAACCCGATCGAGCGGTTGGTGGTCCGTGGCGGTTTTGGTATCTTCTATCAGCACATAGGCCAGCAAGACCAGTATGCCAGTCCTCTGGGATATTCGCAGACAACCAACACTACGGCTTCGAACGATAATGGCGTTACCTACGTGGGGACGCTACAAAATCCATTTCCAAACGGCCTTACACAGCCAACTGGAAACTCACAAGGGCTCTATCAGAATGTCGGCTCTTCGATTTCGACCTTGTTTGTACGCCACCCCAAGACGCCTTACTCCGAGCAGTTCAGCCTTGGGTTTCAATATGCTTTGCCTAATGATCTGATCCTGGAAGCCAATTACATTGGCACGCTAGGGCGTCATTTGAAGCTGACCAGCTATCTGGATGCGACACCAGATAGTATTCTGAGCACCGACACATCCTTAACGACAGCCCAGTACAATCTGTATGAATCACTAGCTGCTACCTATCCCAATCCGTTCTACGGCATCACTGTACCCGCCTCGCAGTCGTTGTTTACGTCAAGCACCATCAGTGGTAACCAGCTGGTGCTTCCTTATCCTGAGTTCACTTCGATTTCCGGTGCAGCCTATACCGGCATGAGTTCCTACAACGCGTTACAGGTAACACTATCCAAACACTTTTCGCATGGTTACAACATGAGTGTCGGCTACACGCAATCGCGTCTGCTCGATGCCCTCAGCTTCCTGAACAACGGCGATGCCAAACCCTGGTACGGCGTATCCAATACTGACTATCCGCGCGTGCTAAGTACTTCGGCAATCTACGAACTACCTTTCGGAAAGGATAAACATTTCCTGAGCGGGGACAAAACTCCGCGTTGGTTGAATCAAGTGGTCAGTGGTTTCGAAGTGGAAGGAACGTACCGCATTCAGAGCGGTCAGCCACTGTCGTTCTCAAGCTCGGATACAGCGCTGGCTCCAGGCAAGACCTACAAGGACATCAACGGTTCTTCCTCGCACAACTACAAGGAGTGGTTCAACATTCATGCCTTCAATAACATTGTGGATAACCCAGCTTACACTAGCCTGACGCCAGGGGTTTCTGGCACCATGCTGCGCAGTAATCTGCGAACCTTTCCGCTGCGTTTCAACAACGTCCGCGCAGATTATCAGGATCTACTTAATCTCGGGGCTCTGCGCCGGTTCAAAATCTACAACGACCGCTATGGGCTAGAGTGCCGCGGCGATGCGGTCAATGCGCTCAATCACCAAGTGTATGCATCGCCAACAATGTCACCGTCAAGTACAAGCTTTGGCTATATCAGCGGCCCCGGCAATTATGCCCGCCGTGTGCAGGTAGCAATTGTGTTGACCTTCTAACCAAAATGTGCGTCCCAAAAAATAGGGTCTCCAAAGTTGGAGACCCTATTTAAATGCCGAAAATGTCATCCTGTTATGGATTCGACACAGTATCACTTGCACGAACATTGTTTGATGTGCTCGATGTGCTTACGTATTCATAGTCATTCCAACCCGTAGTGGTGTGATCCACAGGTGTGTTGGTTAGTTCCAGACGCAACGCATCGTCCATGGCTCCATCCGTCTGGCTTACTCCGATAGTAAGCAAATTGTCTGTTCCCGCAGCATTCAATGAACTAATCGGAAACTGAAAAGCAATCCATTGGTAATATCCCGAGAGACCGCTACGAATTGAGCAATCACATTCGTTTGCCGATGAATACGACCACGTTCGAGTCGTGCTACTATTCAAAGTCAGCACATAGGAGCCATAGTCGCAAGCCAGAGCAACTGAAAAAACGGCATATTGATAATTGCCTACATTGGAAGGAGATGCAAAATGCACCTTCCAGGTCGGTGTCTTCGTTTGAACTCCGTTTGTCCCGCTTGTGGTTGAAAGGCTCGCAACGTAACTTGGAATTTCATTGATGTAATTGTCCGTTGAACTGTTGCTCGAATCATAAAGACCAGGATCAAACACTCCCCAGTGATTATAATTCCACTGCGACAAATCATTCGTGGCATTTCCCGCAGGGCCGGTCGTTGCGTTGTAAACTACCGATCCGCTGTTAGCCTGAAAGTCAGACCAGTAGTTATAGCTTCCCCAGTAGTTTTTGTAATCATATCCATTGGCGTCGTGACCGTGAAGGAATTCATGCGAAGAACGATCCGGTGTGCCAATTGTAAAGACAGTCGTTCCAAAGTTTTCCGGCACAAAAGACTGAGATACATTGGTTGTGCTCCCAGCTGTAACCGACACATTGTCAATCCGCATTTCGCCCCATTGTCCCATTTCAAAAACACTGAGCCGATATGTTCCAGGAATCACATTCGTGAAAGTCGCTGTACCGCTTGTCGTAATATCCGCCCAATACTGCGCATGTGCGCTTGAATACTGAAAGTTCTTTTGGTTGTCACTCAGAATCGCCCAAGCAGCTTTTGTCGAGGTTGAACCAAGATTGGCGACATTGCCGATCTGCACACTCACTGTGCCACGATCATTGGAAGGCACATAGCCCGCTGCAACCAGATCGGCTTCGTTATCGTAAAAGTTTGAAAAACTGTTTCCCGCCGTGACAGCATCATTATAAAGATCAGCCGGCGTGGCAAGATTAGCGCCTGTCGTTGTGTAGGCCGTGCCAAACTTGTTGAAGCGGATGTAAAAAGGACCAAAGAGTCGCGAACTGGCTGTGCCCGAAGCCGTAGTCAACGTGAGTCCGTTGTCAAGGTGGTTCGAATAGGCTTCGATCATCAGCAGGTTGCCAGTGAAAAACAGATCCTGCTTGCTAGGACCGGCCACCATCGATTCGTGGCTGGGGATGACAGTCCAAACCCCATAGGTGTCGCCGTAGAGCCCGTGTGCCTGGTGTAGATACTCATAGCCGGCGTGGTCATACTTGGTATAGAACTCTCGCGTCCAGCCAGAGGGCAAATCACTAAAACCATGCAGATCCCAAGTCGAATCCTGGACGTTACGACCGGTAACAGTCGTAAACATTTCGGAGCTTGAGGGAAGTGGCGTATCGAGTGGCACAGGATTGTTGACCGAGGGATTGATGGAGTAGGTGTGGGTAAACTCGGTGAGCGAATCGCGGAAGACCCACTGCACTTGGCCGATGCTGCCTGCGCTATCGGTTGTGGCATGGTTGGCCACAAAGTACACATGAATGCCCGGATCATTGGGTGTAACTACCCAATGCATCGTGTAGGTGTAGGTGTTGGTAGTACCGCTCGACGGATAGGTTACCCACCAGTCCAGGTAAGCAGAAGTCGAACTGGTAGCGGGTTCATAGTCGTAGTTTGCGGTTCCGGTCACGGAGCCAAAACCAGAGTTGTCCATGTACAGGCCCAGCACGCCATGGCTATCGGTATAGGTGGTGTCCACCAGCTGTGTGCTGGAGCCCGCCATGGTGATCCCCTTCACTCGCCCCAGTGAGGAATTGAAATCAATGCTCAGAACCCCGTTGGAGATCTTCCAGTCGCTTGCTGTAGTTGTGTCAATGGTGATCGTCGAAGGAGTTGCCGTGGCGCTCAGAGCCACGCTCTGGCTGTCCGAACTGTCGCTGTTGGGCACGTTCAGCGTAGCGCTGTAACTACCCGCAACCAACGGCGCAAAGGTCACGCTGATTGTGCAAGAAGCATCGATGGCCAAACTTGATCCGCAAGTCGTGCTATCTGTAAAAAAGTTGGCGTTAGTTCCTGTAATCGACAGGGTGTCTATCGTCAATGCCGCTGTACCTGAATTGGTAACTGTTACGGTGCCAGTCGACGATGAATTTGCTTGGACAGAACCAAGGTTGAGCGTGCTTGTTGAAAATACAACTTCCGGTGCTGGTACGGTTGCAGTTCCCATCAACTCCGTTTGCGCAGTTGGATTGATGACTCCATTACTGACTACGGTTAGATAGGCTTCAAAACTACCCGCAGTTGACGAGGCAAAAGATACATCGACTGTGCAACTCTGCCCGGGTGAAAGCGTGGAGCCACAAAGATTATTGGTCAAATAGAAGTTAGACGAATTAGTTCCAGTTACGCTGATGGAACTGATTTTCACAGAGGACTGTCCGCTGTTTTGAATCACCGCAGTTTGTGAATAGGATTTTGAAGTCGTCAGCGTGCTAAATTGCAATGCATTACTCATTTTCAACGTGCCATAAGTATTTCCTTGGCAACCAATCAACGTTGCAAAAGAAATAAGCAAAATGAATTGCGACAAATGGCCTAAATAAAATGTCATTCGCATGTGGTTTCCTCTCCTCTTTTTCGACATGAAAATCTTTTGTTTTCCCAGGCAATGATTTGTTGTTCAGCAGTAATTTTCTTCCCTACAAAAGTATTCAGGTCACAGGTTTTCAATAACAATCTTTCCTGTTTTTTTTGGCATCTTCAATTGTTCTTGAGGTCTTGCAATATAAGGCATGAAATATCCCCGCCGCTTTGATTGCGGCGGGGAATATTCTGTACAGCAGCAGTAAAACTACAAGTTGAGTGTTACGTTAGAAGGTGATTTTTCCAGAGAACTGGAAGTCGCGATTACCAGAGACTGCAGTCACTTCACCAAACGTATTACCCGACGCTGATTCATTCTGTGACGACCAGCTTGTACTGATTGAGCTGACCGTTACCTTGTTACTCACGTTAAAGCAGTCCGCCTGAAAGACAAACTTGGTATTTCTTGTTCGTGGCAGATTAAAGGAACGCTGCATACTGGCATCCAGATTGTAGTGACTCGGATAGCTGGCACCATACCGTGACAACCCCGTGCGTGGCATATCACCAATCTTGGTGTAGGACACGCTCGACGAATCAATAGAATTTGGCGTTGCAAATGCAGCCGAGTTTAGAAAATGTTTTGAAGCCAGATTCTTTCCTGTAATCCCCTTACCCCAGCTGCCATTCTCGCGGATTTTCGCACCCGGCACAACATCCGGCATACAAGTGCCAACCGAATACTGAACGCAAGTGCTGCCGGTAATCAATAGCGGCACGCCAGAAAGATAAGAGAAAACTCCCGACATCGTCCAGTTACTGGCAATGGCATTTACAAAAGGATTGCTGCCGCCGATGTGCCCCTTGCCAAAAGGCAAATTCCCATAGCCGTAGATCTTCAGGTTTTGCGGAGTATTGGTTTCAGTTAAATCACGATCCGCACGGTTGTTCCCTGGCATAGCCTTCCCATTGGAAGACATGCTGGCCGGCACAGCCCAAGAACTGCGAGTCGTATCGTCGTCGCCGATGTTCTTCGAATACGTGTAGTTGAGAGTATAGGACACTCCCTTCCAATCACGTTGTGCAAGAGTTATTTGCAATGAGTGATAGTTGAGGTTGGCAATGTTATCCCAAATCGCACTCGGTGGAGAAGAATACTGCGGGTAGGGACGAAGCCAACGACCAATTGTCGGTGTCGTACTCTTGGCACCTGCATTGGCATACCAACTATCCACCGAAATACTCGGATCAGCAGCTTCCGCTATAGCAATATTTGCTGCTGTCGCTGGTGCTGCCATGATGTGTGTTTTTCCGTCCGTCGCATACACGCCACTCAAAGCCGCAACATGGTTCATGTTCGGATATCCAGACCAGAATCCAGACTGAGTTGCGCCAGCGATAAAGTGCGATTCACTGCCGGCGTAGTTCACCGTCAGAGTAACGTTGTTGTTGATTGCGCGTTGTAAACCAAAGGTAAAAAATTCAAACTCCGGAGCGCGGCCCGACAAATACGGATCGACATAACCCGGTGCGCTGGAAGGAGCAACATATGTTCCGGAGCTATTCAAATAGTTACCAATATCAAGCGTCAACGAAGAGGCAGATGGCGTCAAAGCAGCAGGAATCGTATATCCCGGACCACCGAAATTCGTATTCGCTTCTCCAGCTGCAGTAAAGGCTGTGCTGCTATTCAACCAGTATGAGGGACCGCTGGTTGAACCTGAAGTAACAGCTGTGGGCAGAATGATATTGGCACCAAAGCCTAACTGACTAGCACCTGTGCCTGCATCTACGCGTCCACCGACACCACCGGAATGCGAATAGGAAACCGAAAATCCAGCATGCACCACAGTCTTGTCGTTCACCGACCAAGCAAGACCTAAACGCGGCCCCCAGTTCTTCCAGTAGGTTTGAGCAGGATTATGGCACTGACAACTGATGTCTGCTCCGCGCGAACCGGCAAATTGCAACTCGCCGGCCGTATTTGTTAAAGAATTAACTGCATTGGCATTAAAGAAGCTCCAACGATCATCCACCTCTCGATAAGTCGGGAAGTAGTCCCACCGCAGTCCCAGATTCAGCGTTAGATTTGGTCTGATCTTCCAATCGTCTTGCACATAGGGCGAGATCGGGCGATACCGCCCACCCAACATGGAATAGGTAGGAACGGAAGTAGACCCACTGTGAACACCTCCCAGCAAGAAGCTGGCGTACGAATAACCGGTTGCTGTGGCTTCGGTAGTTCCAGTGGTATACAAGGAAGAACCGTTAAAGTTCGCTGTATCGTACGGAGACCAAGTTTGCGTGTAAATGCCCGAATGCGAGGTCTGTGTACTTACGTTATCTTCAAGCCATTGAACTT
>Ga0187860_1003116_pt1 | contig 13258 bp, 11 predicted proteins | sample June2016WEW_10_4_FD_132981 | JGI IMG/M metagenome (GOLD analysis project Ga0187860, IMG submission 132981) | Peatland microbial communities from SPRUCE experiment site at the Marcell Experimental Forest, Minnesota, USA - June2016WEW_10_40 | ecosystem: Environmental > Terrestrial > Soil >... | reverse complement strand
GCCTCGCGGTCACCCGGCCCGAGCGATCCGGATCAGACGGTGCGGTGCAGTAAGAACGTCCCCGTCGACCGGCTGATCAGCTGGGCCTCGGCGTTCTCGATGCGGGCTTCGGCGAACGCGATCTGGCGGGTCTCACGCACCACGGCGCCGCGCACTGCGAGCCGGTCGCCGACGCCAGCCGTCCGGACCGTCTCGGTCTTCATCTCGATCGTGGCCTTCGTCCGGTCGCGGCCCTTGAGCCCTGCGTTCACGGCGAAATTCATAGCGGCATCGAGGACCACCGAGTGAACGCCGGCTTGCACCGTGCCGTGCGGGTTGCACGCCAGCGCGGTGGGCTCCCAGATCGCCGTGGCCCAACCGGCATCATCGTCGTCCTCGATGCCGTAGTCGTCGAACGACACGCCGATCGCACCCAGGATCGCCATCCCGCCGTCCCCCAACCACCGTGTCATGTCTTTGGCCACATCGGTCACCGTACCGCTCCCTGCCCGGTGGTATGCCAAGCACGCGCCCGCTACTCTCTTGACTGACACGTCAGTTTGTGTGTGTCACTTGCGCCCTGTCCTGTAAAAGGACCGGTACAACCCATCAAGAGCGAGCCGCTTCCGGCCGCAGGAGTCCCAGAGGAGACCAGGGATGCCCAATGCTGTCATCGTCGATGCCGTGCGCACGCCGGGAGGCAAGCGCAACGGCAAGCTGTCCGGCTGGCATCCCGCCGACCTGGCCGCTGAGGCACTGAAGGCGCTCGCCGAGCGCAACGACCTCGACCCCGCACTCGTCGACGACGTGGTCATGGGCTGTGTGATGCAGGTTGGCGATCAGGCCCTCAACGTCGGCCGCAACGCCGTTCTCGCCGCTGGGTGGCCCGAGTCCGTGCCTGCCACCACGGTCGACCGCCAGTGCGGCTCGTCCCAGCAGGCGCTGCACTTCGTGGCCCAGGGGGTCATGGCCGGTGCGTACGACGTCGCCATCGCCGCCGGCGTCGAGACCATGACTCGAGTACCGATGGGGGCTTCGATCGGGAGCGGGGTGGGTTTCCCGTTCGGACCGACGGTGCGGGTCCGCTACGAGCCCGTCGGGGGCCTCGTGGGGCAGGGCATCTCGGCCGAGATGATCGCTGACCAGTGGAACCTGAGCCGTGAGGAGCTCGACGCCTTCGGGGCCGCCAGCCAGCAGAAGGCGGCGCGGGCGACCTCCGAAGGGCGATTCGAGCGCGAGATCGTGTCGATCGCTGTCAAGGATGCCGACGGCAACGTGACCCCCGACACGCTCTCGATCGACGAAGGTATCCGTCCCGGCACCACGGCAGAGACGCTCGCCAACCTGAAGCCTGCGTTCAAGCCGGACGGCAAGATCACGGCAGGGAACTCGTCCCAGATCACCGACGGCGCGTCTGCGGTACTCGTCATGTCCGAGGAGCGGGCAGCCGAGCTGGGGTTGCGGCCGAGGGCGCGCTTCGTGGGTTTCACGGTCGTGGGCGTCGACCCCGTGAGCATGCTCAGCGGCCCCATTCCGGCGACCCAGAAGATCCTCGGGCGCACGAAACTCTCCATCGAGGACATCGATCTCGTCGAGATCAACGAGGCGTTCGCGTCTGTCGTGCTCGCATGGGCGAAGGAGCTCCACCCGGACATGGACCGGGTGAACGTGAACGGCGGCGCCATCGCCCTCGGCCACCCGCTCGGCGCCTCCGGTGCGAAGCTGATGGCCACGCTCCTCAACGAGCTCGAGCGGACAGGTGGGCGCTACGGCCTCCAGACGATGTGCGAGGGTGGCGGGCTCGCCAACGCCACGATCATCGAGCGCCTCTAGTCGAGAGCCGGCTCGGTGCCGGCTCACTCAACAGCCAACTGGCTGGTGGTCCGGGTCACATCTGACCGGGCTGCCAGCCAATTGCATGTTCGTGCCGGGGTTGCTCAGTGGTAGCGCGTCGCCATGAAGAGCCCGGTGACGATGAAGGCGATCCCGCCGAGCAGGTACCAGTTGTTGGTCCCGCCCGGGAGGACGTGGATGTAGTTCAGCACGATCATCAGCAGCCCCCCGATCAGGAAGGTCAGCAGCACGTAGGGGTACCATGACGGGCTCCTCCTCACCTGCTTCGGGATCGGAGGTGTGTAGCGCCCGGGCTTGGGAGCCTGCGCTCGGGGGGAGCCGCCCTTGGGCGTCGCCCGGCCAGACGCCGTGGCCTGATTGGTGGCCTTGGGTCCTTTGGTCGCCGCAGGCGCCGTAGGTCCTTTGGTCGCCGCAGGCGCCGTAGGTCCTTTGGTCGCCGAGGGCGCCGTAGGTCCTTTGGTCGCCGAGGGCGCTTTGACTTCCTTGAGGTCCTCGACGTCCTCGACCTCGTTGACTTCCCCGGCGGCGGGCGCGTCGGCGTCCGGGGTATCTGGGGAGGAGACGGGGGGCTCGCTGTCGCCGGAGCTCGTATCTGGCACGGGCTGCAGGATAGGGCCTGCCGGCGAGGCGGTGCGCCAGAGCGGCCGCGGGACCAGCCGCTCCGGAGCAGCGGGAGGTGGTCGGGTGACCCGGCCGATAGCCTCAGTGCGCATGGGTGCGCGCGTCGTGGTCATCGACAACTACGACAGTTTCGTCTACAACCTCGTGCAGTACCTCGGTGAGCTGGGAGCCGAGCCCGTGGTCGTGAGAAACGACGACCTCGACGTCGACGGGCTCGCCGCCCTCGCGCCGGACCGTTTGCTCGTCTCGCCGGGACCTGGCCGTCCGGCCGGCGCCGGCATCAGCAACGAAGCGATCGCCACTCTTGGGGCCGCGGGCATACCCGTGCTCGGCGTCTGCCTCGGGCACCAGTGCATCGGCGAGGTCTTCGGTGGCGAGATCGTCGGGGCGGGCGAGATCGTGCACGGCAAGACGTCGGACATCAACCACGACGGCCTCGGCGTGTTCACCGGGCTCCCCAACCCGCTCCGGGCGACGCGATACCACTCACTCGTAGTCGACGCCTCGTCCGTCCCGGCGTGCCTCGAGGTGACGGCCCGGACTGCGGACGGCCTCGTCATGGGGTTGCGCCACCGGGAGTTGCCCGTCGAAGGTGTGCAGTTCCACCCCGAATCCATCCTCACCGGGCAAGCCGGCAAGGACCTGCTGGCTAACTTCCTGCGAGCCGGCGACCGGGCTGCGGTTGGCTGACGCCACCGCCGGCTGAGCGTCCTCAGGCCGTGGCTAGGGCTTCGGCGTGGTCGTGGTCGTGGTCGTCGTCGTCGTCGTGGTAGTGGTAGTGGTCGTCGAAGTGGTGGTCGTACTGGTGGTAGTCGGCCCGGCCCCGACCAGCAGGGTGACCTGCGATCCCGCCTTGACTTGCGTGAGACCAGCCGGCGTCTCGTTCAACACGATGTCGTACTGAGCCTGACTGCTCGGGGTCGTCTGCAGCACCCAGGTGAGGCCGGCCCTGATGATCTGGGCCTCGGCGGCAGTGACGTTCAATCCCTTCACGTTCGGCACGGTCACGCCAGGCCCGATCGAGACGAAGATCGTGACCGAAGTTCCGGCGTTCGCCTGCTGCCCCGATGCCGGGTTCGTGGCGGTCACATCGCCGATCGGAAGGGAGGAGAGCACGCCCGGTGTAATCCCGACCTGCAGGTCGGCGTTGCGCAGATCCGTCTCGACGGTATTGAGCGGCTTCCCGACGAGCCCCTTCGGCACTGTCACCTGCGCTGGACCGAGCGGCACCGTCAGTGTCACGGTGGTCCCGGGCAGCTCCAGGGTGTTGGGCTGAGGATCCTGATACGCGACGATGCCGGGCGTCTGGCCGACCTTCAGGGTCTCGGGCTTGATGGCGGGAATGAAGCCAGCTTTCCTCAACACCGCTTCTGCTTCCGATTCGGGGTCCTCGATCACACTGGGCACCTGTACCTTGGCGGGGCCGCCCGAGTAGACGACGGTGACCTTCTGACCCTTCCGCACCTGGGCGCCGTTGCCGGGGACGGTGTACAGCACCGTGTCCTTCGGGATGGTGCTGATCTGAACCTGGGCTGTCGGCTTGAGGCCGTCCTTGGAGAGCTGTTGGAGCGCGACCCCGAGAGGCTCGGGCGCGACTCTCGGCATGACGAAGTAACCCGGCGCACCGAAGTAACCCAGCTGGTGGGCGCCGTAGTTGACGAGCGGCACGAGTGCAGCGAGGAGGAGAAGCCCCGCTACGGTCCAGGGGATCCAGCGGCGCTTGGGCATGGCCGGCTTCGACGGGGTCGACCCCGCAGCCGGCTCGACGGCCTGCGCGCCAGTCGCCGCCGTTCCCGCACCGCCAGCACCGGCGGCCACAAGGGTCGTGGTAGCGCTTGCCGGAGCCTGGAGCATGGTCGTCGCCGGGGTCGTGCTGATCGCCTCGGTAAGCAGCCCCGCAGACTCGGTGGCCAGCACCGGCGTCCCCTGCATGAAACGCTGCAGATCAGCGTGCAGATCCTCCGCCGTCGCATACCGGTCGGCGGGGTTCTTGGCCATTGCCCGGAGAATGACGGCCTCCAGAGCGACCGGGACCCGGGGCTCGATCTCTCTCGGAGGTATCGGCATCTCCGACACGTGTTTGTAGGCGATGGCGACCGGAGTGTCCGCCAGGAAGGGCGCCCGGCCGGTGACCATCTCGTAGATCACGACGCCGAGCGAGTAGACGTCGCTCCGGCCGTCGACGCCGAGCCCCTGGGCTTGCTCGGGGGAGAAGTACGTCGCCGTACCCATGACGAGGCCCGTCTGGGTGACGTTCTCGTCGGCACCGACCGCCCGGGCGATGCCGAAGTCGGCCACCTTCACCTGACCGTCTCGGGTGATGAGGACGTTGCCCGGCTTGACGTCGCGGTGTACGACTCCGTGGCGGTGTGCGTAGCTCAGGGCCTTGGCGATGTCGGCGGCGATCGCCGCCGCCCTCATCGGGGGCAACGGTGCCTGACCACGGATGATCGCCGAGAGCGGATCGCCGTCGACGTACTCCATGACGATGAAGTACGTGCGCTCGGACTCGCCCCAGTCGAATACCGGGACGATGTTCGGGTGCGACAGGTTCGCCGCAGCCTGTGCCTCCCGGCGGAACCGCTCGACGAACGAGCTGTCGCTCGACAGCTCCGGGAACAGCACTTTCAACGCGACAGGCCGATCGAGCAACAGGTCGCGGGCCTGGTACACCTGAGCGGTACCACCACGTGCGACCTGGCTGCGCAGCTCGTAGCGACCGTTGTAGATGGGAGGCGGAGCGTCCACGTTCGGCGGGAGGTTCAACGTCATTCCGGCTTGAGCCTATTCGTCAGCCCACGGCGAGCGGCCCGCACCCGTCCCGGCATCATCCTGCCCCTTGTTGTTGGAGTGCTGCCTCGAGGACCGGGAGCGCCACAGGACCCGCGATGCTCGCGCCCGTCGGGTTGATGCTGCAGGCGACCGAGCTCAAGACCGGGACCATCGCCGCCACCACCACCGAAGGAGTCTGGCCCGGCCCGGCTGGCGCCAGAGCGATCAGCCAGTTGTACGTGCCGCACACGTTCGCCGCCGGCTCGGCCGTCCCGGTCTTCGCCGCAGCCGTCGGGAACCCGCTCGAGTAGTAGCCCTGGAAGAGCTGGTCGGCCGTCGCTCCCGACATCGTCGTCACGCCGGTCATCAGCTGGCGGACCTTCGTGGCGGTGGCTGCTGAGGTGGCTTGTCGCCACGCGTGAGGCTGGTAGACGAACTCGTCGCTGCCGTCGCTCCCGACGACCTTGCTGACCAGATGCGGCGCCATGATCGTGCCGTCGTCGGCGATCGCAGAGGCCAGGAGCGCCATCTGCAACAGGGTGGCGTCGTCGTCGAACTGCCCGATGGCGGAGTATCCGAGGTACGACGAAGCGGTGATGCTCGACGGAGGCGGGAAGACCGAAGCCGCCGCTCCCGGCAGGTCTATCGGCGGGACGCTGTTGAAACCGAAGGCTTGAGCCTCTGCCGCCAGGCTGGCGGAGCCGAGCTCGTCGCCGATCTGGCTATAGGACGTGTCGCACGAGAACGCCAGGACCTCGGCAAGGTCACCGCCGCAGGGCTCCGAGTCGTAGTTGTGCAACAGCTGGGGAGGTGAGCCGGAATTCGGGAACTCGTAGGTCGACTCCACTGGAAACTGCTGGGTGGCGATCGATGGCTTGTGGTCGAATATCGATGACGTGGTCACAACCTTGAACGTCGAGCCAGGCGGGTGCAGCGCTCTGATCGCGTTGTTGAAGAACGGGTTGAGCTGGCTCGGTCGCGAGTTGAAGTCGTTGGCGATCTGGTTGACCGTCCGAGGGTCGTGCGCGGCCAGCAAGTTCGGGTTGTAGGTCGGAGCGCTGTACATCGCCAGGATGTCCCCGTTGCGGGGGTCCAGCGCGATGACCGCTCCGCCGTTGTTGGCTGTGGCGGAGTCGAGCGCTTGCATGGCGACCGCCTGCAGGTGTTCGGACGCCGTGAGGACAACGTCGTCGGTCTCCAGGTGCTGGGTCAACAGATCGTGCAGCGATCGGATCGGCGTCTCGTGCTGCCGGAGGTACGAGTCGTAGTACGCCTCGATCCCGAACGGGGACGCCTGCACGGCGGTGGCGTAGTAGCCGGTGATGCCGGAGAACATCTGCGCCGTGGCAGCGGGGTACACGCGCAGGTAGTGATAGGGGTCGGCGACCGCCTTGGAGTAGGTGAGCACCTTACCGTCCGCCGAGAGGATCTCACCTCGCGGCTGGAAGTACGGGCTCGGCTTGGACACGTTGTTCAGCTGGTTCTTGCGGAGGGCGGACGCTTGCCGGATCTGGATGTTGCCGAGCTGTAGCAACAGCAGGAAGAAACACACCAACAGCACCTCACCCACCACCCGGACCCGCCTGTTCACAGGTCAGGCACCCTTGGTCGTGTTGGACGGCGTGGTCGTGGGGGGGCCGCCCGAGCCCGAGTGGTGAGGCGGGCGGGTGGTCGTCGTCTGCTTCGGCTGGGTGGTCGTCGTCTGCTTCGGCTGCGTGGTCGTCGTGGTGGTAGGCGCCGGCAGGGTCGTCGAAGTGATGGGAGGCACGGTCGCGGCGAAGATGGAGGTCGTCGTTGCCGCACTGGTCGTCGTCGTGGTGGTTGCCGACGTCGTGGTTGCCGGCGTCGTGGTCGTGACGGCCGCCAGCGCGTTCGCCTTCTCGTTCTTGAGCCGTGCCACCACGGCCTCGGCAGCCCTCAGGGACGACTCACTGATCCCGACCTGCAAGGTCGCGATGCTGGAGGGCAACAGGTCGCTCCGCTTCACCGGACTCGTCTCGATGAGCTGCGGTTTGAACCAGAGCAGCCCGCCTGGGCGGCCCTCGTAGATGGCGACCACATTCCCGTGCATCCCGACGTAGTACGACGACTGATCGAACCAGATGACGACACCGGCGGTCCCGGCGAACATCCCGGCGAGCAGGATGACGAACACAGCCACCCGGAACGTGACGATGCGGTCCCTGTTGGCGGTGCGGCGCCGGTCGGGCACGAGTAGGAGCGGTCGACCATGCGAACCGGTCAGGGCGCCGGAGCCGGCGATACCACCGGCTCCCGGACCCGGGCCGATCGAACCATCGATGGAGGGGGGAGTCGGCTTCTGGCGTACTGTCATGCTCCGGCCACGGCGGTGGGTCGGGCGGGGCTTCGGGCGATCGTCGAGCTCCCCAGGAGGGTCGGCCGCGAGGCCACCTGCTCCTACTGCGGCTGCAACAGCGGCGTCGCCGACATCATCGATGGTCCGCTGAAGTTGCGCCGCCGCGCCCGGTCCCTCGGGTGGGTCGTCGAGCGCGGAGCCTGCCGCAGGGTCGAGCAGGTCGGGTGGGTCGTCGAGGGCGGAGCCTGCCGCAGGGTCGAGCAGATCGAGCGCTGGGACGGGCGCGGCACTGCTCCCGGAGCCGGGCGCTGGACTGGCACCATCTTCCGGCTGCCGGCCCCGTCTCGAGACCGGGATCACCTCGGTGATGTCCACGTGATCTCTCACCGGTACTTCAGGTCTCGGCGCACGAGGTGGCACCAGTTCGACGGGAACCTCGGCCGGGTCACCGTCGCCGTCCACGATGTCCACCACGACGACGGTGACGTTGTCCATGCCGCCGTGGCCGAGCGCCCGGCCGACGAGCTCGCGTGCGGCTTCCCTCGGTTCGGATGCAGCGGCGAGGACGCCGGCGATCTCGGCATCGGCAACTTCGTTGGTCAGACCGTCGCTGCACAACAGGTAACGGCTGTCGACGTCGGGGGTCAGCTCCCAGATGTCGAGGGCCACCTCGGCGTCGATCCCGAGCGCACGCGTCAGCACGTGCCTGTGAGGGTGGACGGCGGCTTCCTCGTGGGTGAGCTCCCCTTGGCGGACCATCTCCTCCACGACAGAGTGGTCCTCGGTCAGTTGCCGAAGCGTGTGCGTCCCGCGTTCGAAGACGTAGGCCCGGGAGTCACCGACGTTGACGAGGACCAAGCGGGCAGGCCCCGTGTCCCCGGGTCCACCCCTGACAAGCGCAGCAGCCGTGAGCGTCGTCCCCATCCCGTGAAGCTTCCGATCGACCCGGCTCTTCCTCCAGATCGCCCGGTTGGCATGACGGGCGGCGTGCTCCAGGCCCTCGCCGGTCCGGTCGCCGATGTACGCCTCGAGCAACTCTTCGATCGCGGTCCGGGCCGCCACCTCACCGCCAAGGTGACCGCCCATGCCGTCGGCCACCGCCACGAGATCGCCACTGACGAGCGCTAGATCCTGGTTGATCGACCGTACGTAACCGGTGTGGGTCTCAGCAGCACCCCGGAGCCGGGTCATCCGGCCACGACCCCCGCCAGCAGACCCGAGGCCCCGGTGAGCGACACGCGTGTCACCGTGTCACCGTGCCACCTCGAGGATCGTGCTGCCAACCTTCACCCGATCGCCACGCTGCAGACGTTCCAGGCCGGTCACCTTCTCGTTGTTGAGCCACGTGCCGTTCGTGGAGCCGAGGTCCTCGAGCCAGAGCTCGCCGTTGCGCCGGAACACGCGCGCGTGTACCTGCGAGGTGAACGTATCGTCTTCGAGCGACACGGCGCACCCCGGCGACCGGCCGACGGTGACCTCCTCGCCGAGCTCGAATACGCGGCCGCGCCGTTGCGGCGGATCAACGACCCTCAGCCGGAGCGGCACGGTGCGGTCAGCACCGAGCGGCGTGGGTGGTGGAGTCGCCACCCTCTCACTTCGAGACCGGCGAATCTCGACGAAGACCATCCGGGACGCGTAGAGGAAGAACAGCCAGAGCGTCCCCAGCAAGAAGTAGCGGAGAAGGTGCAGCAGCGAGTGCGGCATGGGTGTCACCGCCGGCTAGGCGGGCTCGAACCTCAACGTCGTGCTCCCAACGGTGATCGTGTCCCCTGGTGCCAACTGTTGCTGGCGGACCGAGACGCCGTTCACCTTCGTGCCATTGGTCGAACCGAGGTCGACGACCACCACCTGGCCGCCCTCTCTCCGGATCTGGGCGTGCCGACGCGACACGTTCGGGTCGTCCAGCGCCACAGCGCATTCGGGCAACCGACCGATCGTCACGATCTCGTCGGCGATCCCGACACGGCGCCCGTCGGGCATCACGAGCCAATCCGTGGGGCCGCCCGAGCCGGCGTTCATCTCGCTTTCGATCGCGAAGACGCTGGCCTGCAGGTCAGGGTCTTCGTGGATCACGATCTCGATGGGGCCGAGGAATTGGTAGCGCTCCCGGCCTGCATGCTCCCGGACCGCCTCGACCAGCTCACGGTTGAGCACGTCGCCGAAACTCTCGAACCGCTCATAGTCATCCGTCGCCAAGTACACGTCGAAGTGGTTCGGGGCGTTCAGGCCACGCATGCCGACGTTGCGGTGGAGGTCCATCTCCCGCGTCAAACGGCGGCCGAGCTCCACCGGCTGAAGCTGACCGCGAAATGCCTTAGCGAATGCGCCCTCGACGAGGCGCTCTAGGCGGCGCTCAAACTCCTGGAGTCCCATCCCAGCATGAGGATACCGGCCGCGAGTCGGCCGCCGTTGGCAGTCGGTCCTGGTGAGAGGACCGCGCCACAGCGGCTATCGTTCTCCCGAGTCGGGCGAGTGGCGGAATTGGCAGACGCGCAGGATTCAGGTTCCTGTGTCCGCAAGGACGTGGGGGTTCAAGTCCCCCCTCGCCCACCGACCGGAATCAGCTGGCGGAGACGGGGCGTTCGTGGCACATGCCACTCGATTCCTCATCGACGCGAGGAAGCCGACGCGACCGTGAGCGCCACTTCTCGCATGCGGACGGGACTGTTACGATCTGCCGCACGAGATGCCACCTGGGGGGGGAGGTCGTCGATGCCAGAGCATGGACGCGTGCAGCGCAAGCAGCGCAAGTCGGGGCCTGGGCACGTGCGCGCAGTGGGGACGCGGATGCGAGCCGGCCTGGCGGGCAGCGCCTTGCTGGTCGTCATGGCGCTTGCCGGCATGGCTCCTCAGGCGTCGGCCGCCGGCGCCGCGAAGGTCGCCACCCGGATGGCGCCTGACGCACGGGCTGCCGGTTCCGCGGGACCAGCACGCCAGACCGCGTTGCGTGCGGGAGTCAGGGGCTCAAGCGCGCAGTTCACGTCACGCAACTGGGACGGCTACATCACCTACGCCTCCGACGAAGGCACGGACTTCAACGTGGTGAAGGCGACCTGGGTGCAGCCAGCTGTGACATGCCCACAGCCAAATGCCTGGACGGTGTTCTGGGTCGGACTGGACGGCTGGTGGAACGACACGGTCGAACAGGGCGGCTCATCGGCCGAATGTGTCAATGGCGTGCCGCAGTACGCAACGTGGTGGGAGATGTTCCCGACCAACGCGATCACGACCGTGTTCAGCATCAGTGCGGGAAACAAGATCACCGCCAGAGTGACCTACAAGCCGGCCACAACCACCTTCGTGATCTCCGTGAAGGACATCACGACGGGCCGATCGTTCACCGAGCACGAGCAGTGCGCATCCGACATCACGTGCGACCGCAGCTCGGCCGATGTCATCGCCGAGGACGTCGGTGAGTTCGGCGGTAGCTCCTTCTTTCCCCTGGCCGACTACGGGACGATGGGCTTCAGGGGAGCAAGTGTGACCGACACCGCCGGGCACTCGGGCACCATCACGGGCAGCAACTGGCTCAACGCCGCGGTGACCGAGAGCGCAGGAGGCATCACCTATGCCAGCGTCTCGGCATTGGACCGCACGGGGAACGGCTTCCGCGCGACCTGGCAACACGCCTGAGGCCGCTCCACGCGCATGGCAGCACGCCTGAGGCCGCTCCACGCGCATGGCAGCACGCCTGAGGCCGCTCAGCTCACACGCCACCTGGCGCCGGTCGTCGCCTCGGCAGCCTCGCCAGCTCCGGCAGCTCCGGCATCAAGCGCTTCATGTAGTCGTCGAACATCGGGACCGTGAAGTCGATCTCACCCCAGCGGGGCGAGTAGCAGACCGCCCGCTTGATCAGATTGTCCCTCGTCGGCGCCAACGAGTTCGTCCGCGTGCCCAACAACGCCGCCACCTCGCCGGTCCGCACCGGTCCCGGTCCGAGCTCGGCCATGGCCCGCAGGTAGATCCGCTCGCCGGCGCTCGTCTGCCCCGTCCGCACCCGGAAGAAACCGTCGTCCAACTCCGCCACCGCCAACGCCAACGAACGCTGTACGTCGTCCAGGCTGATCTCGTCCGGGCCTTCGCTCACGTCCCAGGCCGACTTGCCGAACTCCTGCAGGAAGTACGGGAAGCAGCGGGTCACCTCGAGCACCTTGCCGAGGGCGGCGCCGGCCCAGACCACACCTTCGTCGAGCGCAGGAGTTGCCAGCGCCTCAGCTGCCAGGTCCTCGGGCAGCGACCCGATCTGAGGGAAGGTGAACAGCCGCTCGGCGTACGTCTTGGCCTCCCCGGTCACGATCGCGAGCGACGGCAGACCGGCCCCCGCGACGGTGATGGGCAGCCGTAGCTGCGTGGCACGGTGGAGGCCGACGACGAGTGCCGACAACGTGCCGAGGTCGACGTAGTGAAGCTCGTCGATCGTGAGGAAGACCCCGGCCCCGTGGTCCCGAGCGACCTCCCCGAGCTCGACGAACAGCGCGGCGAGATCACTGGCGAGGTCACCGGAGTCTGCAGGCCCGGGCACGGCGTCCACGTCGAGATTGAGCTCGAAACCACCCGGCAACTGGAGGCTGAAGGCCTTCAGGATCCCGAGCGCTCGCCGCACCCGATCGCCGATCCGGCGCTTGGCGTCCATCGTCATCAACACACGCCGGAATGCCGCCACCAACGCCGGCGCCAGCACCCCGTCCTCGGCCACCTCGACGTGCTCGTGGAAGTAGCCCCGAGCATCCGCCAGCAGCTCGAACTCGTTCAGCAGCACCGTCTTGCCGACCCCGCGTAGCCCGGTCAGCATCTGACTGCGCCCGTCCCGGCCGAGCAGGAGCCGCTGCAGCGCCACGTCCATGGCCTCGATCTCGCGATCCCGCCCTACGAGCGCCGGCGGCCGTGTGCCGGCTCCAGGGCTGTACGGGTTCCGAACGGGATCCACTGCAGCAGTATACCCAATGCTATACAAGAATAGAAGTTAGCCTATTCTCGGCTATTAAAAGTTAGATATGCTCACTGCCCGAAGAGGGTCGACAGGTCGTGGCGCAGGCTGGCCACGGTGAGCGCACCCACGTTCTCGCCGACGACCTTGCCCGCCGCCGAGATGAACACCGTCACCGGCAGGCCCGGCACGCCGTAGCCATCGGCGACGATCGCGCCAGGATCGAACAGCTGCGGGTACACCGTCGGGTATTTGTGCTCGAACGCCAGGGCAGGCCCACGCTCGTCGGCCGAATCGATCCCGACGAATGTGACCCGGTCGCCGATGCTGCGGGCGACTGCGGTGAGGGCGGGGGTCTCGCTCTTGCAGACAGTGCAGTAGCTCGCCCACAGGTTCAGCACGACCGGCTTGCCGACCAGCTCCGACAGCGTCGTCTCCGAAGCCTTGGAGGCGGCGGTGAGCTGCGGCAACGAGAACGCCACCGGCGTTGCCGACTTCGGCTTGAAGAAACCCAGCTGGTCCTGCGACACCCCCGTCTTCGCCGACGAGTAGTGCAGTGTCTGGACGATGCCGAGCACCGCGAACGCCGTGATCGCCACGGCCAGCACGACGAGCAGCCGGAAGCGCCACCCGAACCGAACGCGACCTGAGGGCACAGCAGCTCCGGACATGGCGACCACGAACCTAGTGCCGGCTTTGAACATCGAAGCCCCACCGGGCAGGATTGGTCCACAATGCAAACAACGGCAGTCGTCGGTGTCGGCTATCTCGCCGCGTTCGGAGGCGGG
>Ga0187860_1003115_pt1 | contig 13258 bp, 9 predicted proteins | sample June2016WEW_10_4_FD_132981 | JGI IMG/M metagenome (GOLD analysis project Ga0187860, IMG submission 132981) | Peatland microbial communities from SPRUCE experiment site at the Marcell Experimental Forest, Minnesota, USA - June2016WEW_10_40 | ecosystem: Environmental > Terrestrial > Soil > Wetlands... | reverse complement strand
GCGTCTGCTGGAAGCCCTCGAACAGGCTGCTGCTCTGGCCCTCGCAGCTATCACCCCGGACAACGCCGCAGCTTGGTTCAAACACTGCGGATACGGTATATAGCTTCATGGGAACCGCTCTAGAGTGAGGGGCTTTGGCTTGCCGCCACCACCGGGGTCTGGAGCTTGAGCTAGAGTGAGGGGCTTCGGCTTGCCGCCACCACCGGGGTCTTGATCTAGGCTCATGGGCGTTATGATCGCCACGCTGGGGGAGGTTGGCGCGTTTCCACCACCGCCAGGATCGGGTTTTGGCGGCGATTGAGCTAGAGTCATGGCCGCCGTAAATACTGTCCCCGCAATGAGAGCCAGCACCATCCGACGTATTTTGTAACAATCCTTCATGCGCATCCCTCCTAGAACTGAGTGGGCCTGTACACAAGGCTCTATATACTTCACCGCAGTACGTTTTACAACATTTTTCCGCGCTCAATTCATCATGGATTAACCCCTCGTCCACATTCGGCACCATCTTCACATGATCGGCAAAGGCGCACTGAGTGCAGCTGATAAGGGACACCAGAGCCTGTCATTAACTTTGTGTAGACCCTTTTGTTCAAACGGATGCGCCATGTGTCGAGGGGATGGTTGATCCACGTAAGTCTCCGGAATTCAATTACTTGCATTTTGAGTTCATATAGTCTCTACCGATATTTGGTAGGAGCTGTCGGCAAAAAGGACGTATAATCCCGGCAACTAATCGATAGCAAGCGTGTTGTTGTACTGGATCACTCGGGCAGGCTAGCGCTAAGTTTCGCTCCAACCGGATACGAATTATGGAGGAGAGGAATCTTGGATCTTAGGCGAGTCGTGCGGCGGTGTTTCAGGATTGCTCCTGCCATTGTCCTTGCTTTGGCAGTTGCCAAAACTGCTGCCGCCGCACAATCGTTGCAAGCGCCAGGCACTGTGCCCGAGGCGAGAACCGCACGGAACGGTGGCAACCTGGAGCTGCACACGCCAATCGAGCGACAACTGGCGGGTGGGCAGACAGATGAGTTCACTGTTACTGTCCAGGCTGGCCAATTCCTGCGCATCGTTGCCGAGCAGAAGGGGATCGACGTTGTTCTCTCCATCATCGATCCGAAAGGCACACTGCTAGTCACGGCCGATACTTACAACGGAAGCTTTGGCCCGGAACCAGCCTCGATTATCGCCGACATTACCGGTACTTATCGCGTCAAAGTGGCATCGTTCGATCCAACCTATACGGCGGCAAAATACGTTATCCAAGTCACAGATTTGCGGAGCTCGGGCGCCCAGGATGAAACGCGCATCTCCGCCGAGCGGAAGCTGTTCCAAGCTGTAATTGACTCCCATGGGGAGTTGACGTCCAAACAGCACGCTCTGACTCTTGCTCAAGACTCGGCGCGGCTCTGGCACGTTCTGCAAGATGGATATGAGGAAGCGCTTTGTCTGTACTTTCTCGGCTTTGTTAATTTTGAGTTAGGTGAAAATCAGAAAGCGTTGGACTACTACCGGCAAGCGCTTGTCCTCAAGCACCTGGTAGCCGACGGTGATGGCGAAGCCAGGGTACTGAATGGAGCCGGGTTGCTCTACTGGACTCTCGGCGAGAACCAAAAGGCGTTGGAGAATTATCAGCAAGCTCTGCCTCTGGTACGTGCAGCAGGCGACAACATACAAGAGAGCAAGATACTCAGCAACATCGGATCGGTGTACTTGACGATCGGCCAAAACCAGAAGGCGCTGGAGTATTTCCAGCAGGCGCTCTCTATTGAAAACGCAACCGGTTTCCGCTACATGGCGACGAGGACGCTCTCTAATCTCGGGCGCGTGTACGACGCTATCGGCGATTATCAGAAATCAATGGAATACTACCGGCAAGCGCTGTCCGTCGCGCGTGCCACAGACGACCGCCTGGCCGAGGGTAAGGCGCTCTCCTACATGGGCCGGGTCTATAGCGAAATGGGGGAGAATCAAACGGCGCTCGAATCCTATCAGCAGGCGCTGACCATTCAGCGTGCCGTGGGCGACGTCTTCGACGAGGCGAGGACGCTTGGCTGGCTCATGCACATCTGGAAGGAGCAAGGGAACGTTCCGCTGGCCATTTTTTTCGGCAAGCAGGCGGTGAATACCAACCAGCAACTGCGCCGCAAAATCCAGGACCTCGAGAAGCAAGTGCAAGAAACTTTTCTGGGCACTATCGTCGGCATCTATCGCGAGTTGGCGGACCTATTGCTGGCGGAAGGCCGCTTGCCGGAAGTGGAGCAAGTCCTGGGAATGCTCAAAGAGCAGGAGTTCAGGGAATTCACCCGAGGCACGACAACGTCGAGCACTGCGCCGCTAACCCCGGATGAGCAAAAGGCCGAAAGTATCCTGTTGCAGGCGCTGGAGTGGCAATCGCTCAGAGAGACCTCGAACCGCAGCCCCGAACAGCAGGCCCGCTACCAAGTATTGAGTAAGACGCTGACGGTCAACAATGTCGCCGTCAATAACTACTGGGGTCTATTGGAGAAGGCACTGCAGCGTCATTCAAAAGACGATCACACAATCGACGTCAAGCATGAGGCTTCGGCCACACAGAGCGTATTGCGGAAATTGCCGGCTGGCACCGTGGTTGTTTACACGTTGGTGCTCGACGACAGGCTTGACCTCATTGTAATCGCCCCTTACGCCATGGTTCCAAAGAGCGTGCCGGTCACACGCCTTGAGCTGGCTAAAGCGATTGAGCAGTTCCGCGAAGCTGTTCGCTATCGCAAGCAAGGCGACGAGCTGCTCGCGCCGGCACGTAAGCTGTACGACTGGATGGTCGCGCCCATCGCCGATGAACTTGAGAGGGCGCATACCAGCACCATCGCGTGGTCGTTGGACGGAGTGCTGCGCTATCTGCCTGTGAACGCGCTCTATGACGGGCGTCGGTTCCTGATTCAGCGTTACGCCAGCGTGATCTATACCCCATCCAATACCAACCACTTGGAAGAAAAGCCGAACGTTTCCGAATGGAAGGCGCTTGGGCTAGGAGTTTCCAAGCAGTATGAGCGCGCATTTACTCCGCTTCCGGCCGTGCCCGCCGAGCTGCGCACCATTGTGCGCGATGAGGAGGACCGCGATTCGCACGGGCCGCTGCGCGGCCGCATCCTGCTCGACGACGCCTTCACCGAGCAGGCATTGAAGGACCAGCTCGTGAAAGCGTACCCTCTGGTGCATATTGCCAGCCACTTTGTCATGGGAATGGGGACCGACGACAGCTATCTGCTGCTGGGCGGCAAGGAAAAGGGCGGGGGTGGCTACCGGCTGAAGCTGAGTGACATTGAGACTTCCCAAGAGCTGGAGTTCGATAAGACCGCGTTGCTGACGCTCTCAGCCTGCGAGACTGCGATTTCGAACACGAAGAGCGACGGCAAGGAAATTGACAGCCTCGCTACCATCGGCCGCGCGCGCGGTGCGCAAGCCGTGCTGGCCACCTTGTGGGACGTGAACGACGCTAGTACCGGCGGCCTCATGGCCGACTTCTACCAGCGTTGGACCACGTCGCATACGCTGCCCAAGTCCGAGGCCCTGCGCCAGGCGCAACTGGCGCTCCTGCAAACCGCTTCCGATTCCGGCCCTGCTACTAAAACCGGGCGCGGTTTCGCCCCGGAGGATGCCGCAGCTTCGGCAGCAGGTGCGGGCACCTCGAACCCTGCGCCGTACTCTCACCCTTATTTCTGGGCGCCTTTCATCCTTATGGGTAACTGGCAATAGAATTCTGACGCGGAATTTCTCTGCAAACGCTTTTTGGCGGAAAAAGGGTGTTACGAGCGCAGTACTGCCTTCTTATGGTTCAGGGCACATCATGGTGCTCAATTATTGGCTCTCTGCGTACCGTTGAGAGTGAACTCAAAGATATCGAAATTTCGCAGGCGTCGGCTTTCCGCGATCCGCCGGTATCTCTCGTTAAGTTGCCGCGACAGAATGAAGGGAACGGGCTGCTCGGATATACCTCCGTGGGAACGAAGCCGGGTTCCGGGACCCGTTAAATGTTCCGCGCGGGTTGCACCGGTCACGGCGTGGCGCTCACTGATGGCAACGAAGTCTGCTTCCCGGTCAAGTGGCAGTTCAAATCGCTCCGCGGCGCTCGGTCCGTCCAGTACCAGTTCAATGCCTGGGAGCGACCTTGTAACTCGCATCAACACGTCCAGATCGGTAGATTTTTTGCGATAAACCCGCACGAACGATCCCAGGGCTCCGTGATGCATGACAAACGGATCGGTGATCGGACAAATCACGCGGACGGTGCCTTCGCCAAAGCGACCATTCAACTCGTCCTCCAGGAACACCACGTTGGGGGTGCCATCCGCGCGACACTTATCGTTCATGCCGTGGTCACCCGTAATTCCCACGACCGCGCCCAAGGCGACCATTCTGGCTACACGCTGATCGATTGCCAGGTAAAACGCGTCACTCTCCGGCTCGCCCGGCACGTGGCCGTGCTGCACCAAGTCGGACAGAGAGAGGTAGAGGATGTCCGCCGCTTTCCGTTCGAGCAAACAGATGCCGGCATCCAGTACAAAAAGAGACAGGTCGGGATCGTACATCTCGGGTCTGCGTCTGCCGACCATTCCCTCAACGTCCGTAATTCCGTTCTCCTCAATCGTGCAGCAATCCGCGCACTGAGAGGAGAACGCGATTCCCTTGAGATTGTGGGCCAGCATTTTACGGAGCTTATCTTTGGCGGTCACGGCAGCCGTCTTCACGCCTGCCTGCGAGAACAGCCCGAGGATTGTCTCGCTGCGCAGCAGATGCGCGTCGGTGACCATCACCTCCCTGCCGGTCTCTCGATCAAGGTAGTAGTTTCCCGAAATGCCGTGGACCGATGGGGGCGCTCCTGTGACAATTGAGGTGTTGTTGGGATTTGTAAACGTGGGAACAACCGAGTCGGCTGTAGCCATGAATCCTTGCGTCTTAAAGGTGGAGATAGTAGGGAAGATTCCATCAGTCAAGCCACGGTCGAGATATGCCGGGTCGAATCCGTCAACGCAAAGAACCACGGTGGGTTGCCCCCGCCATTCGTAACAGCGTCCGTTAAGCTCAACCGTTCTTGTCAATTCGATCCTCCACCTGCATGACTTAACTCACACCGTCGGGTTCAAGCCTACGCTACCATTCGATCTTCGGGGCCGAAAGCGAATATTCGCGCCTCGTTCCTAAAAACAAATGGCTGCCCGAACCGCCTTTCTTTCCTCCGCGACTTTCAGCCCCTTGGCCAGATCTACCAGAGGGAACTTATGGCTAACCATCTCCTTGAACGGATACTTGTCCTTAGTTCTTTCGATGAACCCAATCGCCTCGGCAAGTTGCAGAGCATCGTAGTTATGAAAGCCGCGAATGGTGAGCCAGCGGGTGATGATATCGTAGGCATCAATTTCAACCTTCGCGCCTGGGAAGACGTTTCCTTGCCAGCAGTACTGGCCTCCTTTGCGGAGCATCTTCAGTCCCGCAGGAAGAACCTTGGGAGTTCCCGCCAATTCAAGGACCAGATCAGCCCCCCAGCCTCCGGTTTGATCCATCACGGCTGAGACTATGTTGCTATCGGACAATTCCTTGGTGTTGAAGACCACGTCCGCGCCGAATCTCTTTGCCGTTTCAAGCCGTTCCGGCACTACATCGAGAACGATCACCTTGCCGGCGCCACGGTCCTTGGCTACCGCCGCAGCATAAATACCAAGCAGACCCGCACCTTGAATCACAATATGATCTTCGGGTTGAATCCTGATTCCGTCGTATGCTTGCATGATGGTGGCGAGGCCACAATTCGCCGGCGTCACCTCTTCGTCGGACACAGTGTCGGGCACCTTAAAGACGAATGTGCCGGGAATGATATAGCAGTACTCCGCATAGCCGCCGTTCAGGTGGGGAGCGGCGGCACAGGTTTCGTGCCCATACTTAAAGAGCTTCACGCACTTCATGGGAAGAGCTTTGATCTTGCAGAAATAGCAGTTCCCGCAACTTGCGAAGATTGTCCAAGTGATGCGGTCACCTTCCTTGAGCGGCCGCCCCATCGTATCGGTGGTTACGCCTTTGCCTAAGGATGCGACTCTTCCGGTGATTTCGTGGCCGAGAATGATTGGGACTGGAGCCGGGCGTGCTCCCAATGTCGTGTGCAGGTCGGAGCCACATATAGTCGACATTGCCACCTTAACCCATATCCCTCCCGGTTCGGGGGGAGTGACGGGGTATTCCCGGAGCTCCAAAGGGCTACCGACAGCGGTAAAAACCATTGCTTTGCTTATCATGCTTGGTGCTTCTTCCTTGCTATGGACGCTCGCCGCGATCTATCCGGGATGATATTTCGTCGATTACCGGCATCAGTTCGGCCACTGCGTCAATTACGTAGTGGGGGCCGGCAGCTTTCAGCCGCTGTCGGGCAGCCGCAATCAGCGAATCTCGCTGCGATGGCACCAGCTTTGCCAACTGTTCTTCTGAAAGTCCGACTTCGTTCCCGGTACGGACGACAGACACTGTCCACATGCCTGCGTTATGCCCTTCCGCAACATCGATGAGAGTGTCGCCAACTTTGACAAAGGAACTCATCGGATAGACGCCGAGTTGATGAGCGGCGTAAAACGCCATCCACGGAAAAGGTCTTCCCTGGCCAACCAGGTCCGGAGTAACCCAGAGGTCCGGAGAGTATCCGCCTGCGGCGGCTTGCTCTTTCAGATCGTCCATCATGTCGGCGTCAAACCCGGTAGTGTTGGCGATCCGAATTCCGCGGCTCCGCAATTCCTGGGTGATGCGAGCGACTCCGGGAATAACGTCGGAGTGGCGCTTCAGGGCCTCTTTCATCACCGCCGGGAATTCGTCGTAGAGTTGATCCAACGCCTCGCGAGTTGGCTGCTTGCCCTTCGCTTTCGTCCAGCGTCCGCAGATTGCCGGATCCGTGAGCATCGCCCAGAGATGGTCTTTCTTGTGGGTGCCCATGGGACGGCGCGCTTCTTCTTCCGAAACGGCTACTCCATGGCGCGCGAACAGCTCGACAAAAGCAATCACTGGTCCACGGCTCCCGTAGTCGACGGTAGTACCGGATATGTCGAAAATCACGGCGCGGACGCCGCCTTTTGTGCTTGTTGAAGACTGTGTCATTACCTCTCCTGAAAGGGCTGATTTTCTACTTCTGCCCTGCTGAAATAATCAATACCTTATTGGGACGGCGGTGGGCTCCGGGGCGGAGCTGCTAAAGCAATTCCATAGTTGGTATACCCCTCAATATCACCGCCGGGCTTGAAAGCCCGGCTTCCGCGCGGGATATACCTTCCGCGAATCCGGTCTAAAGCATCATTCTCCTTATCTGCGACGACGCCATATCGATCAAGCTACACGTGGCGATCACAATGAGGATGACGGCGCATGTCTGCGGAAATTGGAAGCCCTGAATGATTTCCCAAAGCACCATCCCGATACCTCCGGCGCCCACCATTCCCACCACGCTTGCGGAACGCACGTTCGACTCGAAGCGATAAAGCGAATATGAAACCCACAGAGGCAGTACCTGTGGAATGATGCCAAAAACAATCTCTTCCAGTGCCGTTGCTCCTGTAACACGAATACCTTCAACCGGGCGCGGATCGATCGCTTCCACGGCTTCCGAAAAGAGCTTGGCAAGTATACCGGTGGTGTGAACGAACAGCGCCAGAACGCCTGCAAAGGGCCCCATGCCTACCACCACGACGAACAGCATGGCGAACATCATTTCATTAATGGCCCGAGCCGAATCCAGCACCCGGCGTACCGGCTGATAGATCCACCAGGGCGAAACGTTCTTAGAGGCTAGAAGGCCGAAAGGAACCGCGCAGACCATGGCCAGAAGCGTTCCCCAAATAGCGATCTGAATCGTAACCGCCATTTCCTCGACATAGGACTTCCACTCACGAAAATCCGGCGGGAAAAAGTCCCGGCCGAACTTAACCATGTTTCCCCAGTCCTTGATCAAGAGTAGCGGATTCATTTCCGCACCCCGCCAGGACCAGGCCAGCACGGCAATAACCGCGGCCCACCCGAGGACCTGCAGGATCGTTCTTTTAGGAACGCCCTCCAGCGTGCGATCGAGCGTGCCGACGTGCAATTGATTGGCCATGGAGAACCTGCAAAAGAAGAAGCATCAGGATGGAAATCCTGACGCTTCCTGTTGAGCTACTTCGAAATATGCTGTGCCTGCCGTTGAAGGTCAGCCAGCTTCGCGTCGATGTCTGCCAGTTTCGCTTGCTTCTCTTGCGGCGCCATGTTCTGGCTGCTCTCGATGGTCATCTTTTCTTTTGCAAGTGCCAGTTGACGAATGGGAATGAGCTGCGAGTTATTCGACTCATGGAACGGAAGCCATCCCTGGGCCAGATGGGCCAGCACTTGACGCTGCCGCTCAGCATCGGGCCCTTGCTTTCCATAGTTCAAAATGAAGGCTTTGATCTTGACCTTCAGGTCCGCGGGAAGATCCTTGCGCCAGACCAGCGGATCGTTCGGAATAAGAGGGGATTTCCAGATGATCCTGATTTGCGCGGCTTTCTCCGGCTGCTCCTTTTGGAACCTCGCGAAGTCCATGGTGTTGTTCGTCGCCACGTCCACCTGCCTGGTCACGATTGCCAGAAGATTGGCCTCATGGCTAGCGTTGCGAACAATTTTGAAATGGGTCTTCGGATCAATCTTGTTTACAGCGAATATGTAGTAGCTGGGGACGAGAAATCCGGAGGTGGAGTTCGGATCTCCGTTGCCGAAGATATACTTCTTGCCATTTTTTAGAACATCGTCGAGACTCTTGACGTCACTGTCTTTGTGACTTATCAGGAGGGAATAGTATCCAGGATTGCCATCCAGGGTGATTGTCTGGGCAAAAATCTCTCCATCGGCACGATCCACAGCTTCCATGGCCGACTTGTTGCCGAACCAGGCAAGTTGAACCTTGTTAAAGCGCATCCCTTCGATTACCGCGGCATAGTCCGAGGCGAAGAATGCGTTCACCTTCATACCAACCGCTTTGGACATGTCGTCGATAAATGGCTGCCACTCCTTCTTGACGTTCGGTGCCAATTCGGCGGGGATGATACCGAAGTTCAACTCATTGACCTGCTGAGCCCTTGCCGGTCCTGCTGCCATCAGAGTCAGCGTCAGCAAGCATGTCGCGCACACCGCCCTCACCAATCTTCGGAACTGCATTGAATTCTCCTTTATCAATTTCTTCCCCACGAGCCCAAATCGATCACACACACATCTGCTTTTCAAACTTCCCAGGACACCCTTTGCGAGGTTTCTTCTTCTAGCCGATATCGCTTGCGGAACTGAGGGCTGCTGGATTTAGCGCCACAACACTTGGCTTCATTGGCACACTTCTCGGTTGTGAGTCCGGGCAGCAATATATTTCGCGAAGTGAGTTTGGCGTTAGATCTGTATTGGAGCCGTCGTAGACGACTTCTCCATCCCTGAGAGCCACCACGCGGGAACAGTACTTCAAGGCAAACTCCACCTGATGCAGCGAAACGATCACGGTAATGCCGTTTTCGCGATTGATTTGGGAGAGGATTTCCATCACGCGCATGGATGCCTCAGGGTCGAGCGACGCGATTGGCTCATCGGCCAGAATAATCTCCGCTTGCTGAACCAGGGCCCTAGCTATCGCGGCGCGCTGCTGCTGCCCGCCAGAGAGTGTGCTGGCGCGCTGACCCGCATATTCAGCGATGCCCACAAGCGCCAAAGCATCGATAGCCATCTTCTTTTCCGTTCGCGTAAACCAACGCATCGTGCCCCGCCAGACAGGTACCCGGCCAAGCGTTCCCGCCAATACGTTGGTAAGCAAAGACAAGCGATCAACGAGGTTGAATTGCTGAAACACAAAACCGATACGGCTCCGAACCTTGCGGATGTCCCGTGCCAGAACGCCGTTTCTTTGCACGGTTCGACCGAGCACTCTGACTTCACCTGAAGCCCGGTCTCCAACGGTGAGCCCAGCCAGATTGCGAAGCAGCGTGGACTTGCCCGATCCGGAAGCGCCGATCAGAGCTACCATCTGCCCCGGTTCAACGTTGAGGGCTATATCGCTGAGCGCTTTACGCCCTGAGCGGAAGGTCTTAGTCAGCCTGGATATTTGGACAACAGGTGAGCGGCCTGGTTCGCCGCTGGCTCTCTGTTGTCTGGAAGATGCTTTCATACGAAACACACCTGTTGAGTTACCAGGTTCGAAGTTACTTGGTTGTGTATCCATGGCAGATCGACAGGCTACCCCTTACGGAATTCCGCGATCTTCTGTATTGCTGGGAGAAGAGAAAGCCAACCAAACAATGGACGATCAACGTGAACGCCTTGTTAAGGTTTTATGACAGTCAGATGAATACTGGCTTGGCCGCAAAAAATGTGGATGGTTCAATACTGGGATCGGGACGCCGATGTGGTCGTCATCGGCACCGGCTATTCCGGTCTTGCTGTCGCTATCGAAGCCTTTGATGCAGGCAGCAGCGTGATTCTGGTGGAGAAGAATCCCATTGTCGGCGGCAACTCGATCACCGCCAGCGGCGGCTATAACGCGGTGGACCCGGAGCGCCAGAATAAGCAGGGCATCGTGGACTCCATCGATCTGCACTACCAGCACACAATCGCCGGCGGTGACTTCCGCGGTGATCCCGAAAAAGTCCGCTTCATGGTGGAAAACGCCCTGGATGGGGTCCACTGGCTGGAGAAGATGGGAGTTCAATTCGACCCGACCGTTTACGCCATCGTCGGCTCGCTTTATCCCCGCAGCCACGATCCGGTCAACAACGGCCGCGGCACGGCTATAGTCAAAGCGCTAAAGGCCCAGGTGGACAAGCGCAAGATCCCTATCCTCTTCCAACACAAACTCAGCGGAATTGTCCGCGAAAAACCTTTGACCGGCACGGTGCAGGGCGTGGAGGTGGAGCACAGAGGCAAGAAGTATTACCTCAAGGCAAAGAAGGCTACCGTGCTTGCAACCGGCGGATTCGGCGCGGATGTGCAGATGCGCGCCAAGTATGCGCCGCGTCTCGATGCCGATGTGCCCACTACCAACGTCCCCACGGCGACCGGCGAAGCCATCCTGTACGCGGAAGACGAGGGCGCCGACCTGATCGGCATGGATTATATTCAGATCCTCATTGCCTGCAATTACTACACCAAGCAATACGGTTCGATTTTGAATCTCGCCATCGACCACGCCGTGTTTGTGAACACCAAGGGCGAGCGCTTCGTTTCCGAAGATGCACGCAGGGATGTGATGGCTGACGCCGTCCTGCAGCAACCCAAGAAGGTGCTCTTCTGGGTGGCGGACGACCGCTGCAAAAAACGGTTCGACGAACAAACCACGGCCGGCATCCTGAAGGAAGGACTTTCCTTCCAGGCGGATACGATTGAGGGTCTGGCAAAGATACTCAAGGAGAAGTTCGACGTGCCTCCCGAGAAGTTCGTCGAATCGATCAAGCGCTACAACGAGTTTGCCAACAAGGGTGACGACAAGGAATTCCACAAGACGCTCACCAATCTCAAACCGATCGAGAATGCACCGTTCTTTGCCAGTCCGACCCAGGCCGGAGTCCATCACACCATGGGCGGAATCAGGACCAATGGAACGACCAGCCAGGTAATCGACCGGCACAACAATCTCATTCTGAGGTTATACGCGGCGGGCGAAGTTACGGGTGGAGTGCATGGAACCAACCGCTTGGGTGGCAATGCTACCGCCGACTGTATCGTCAACGGCAGAGCCTGCGGCAAGAACGCCGCGGCCGAGAAACCTTGGAGCTGATGCCTGGAGGCCCGGATGCTGTCCGGGCCTCGCCTCATCTGTGAACGAAGGGCTGGGATTACATCTGAGCAAAATCTCCTGGTGGCAGAACCAGTTGCACCTTCAGCGGGTCAGGTGCCTCTCGAATGGCTCTTCTGTCGCCCTCGCCTGCTCCACCGTGCTGCCCTCGACTACCACTAGAACAGCCGCCAAGAACATTACTGTACTGTTGTCCCGGGTTGATTTGCAGATAATTCGGTAAACAATCTGTAATGAGTAGATTAGGATGGTGGGCCCGGCAGGATTTGAACCTGCGACCAATGGATTATGAGTCCACTGCTCTAACCAGCTGAGCTACAGGCCCTTCCGGTGGTAACTGCTTGACTACGTTAGGTTAATCCACTTTAGCAGGTTTTTCAATCTGCACTGTTTCTGGTGCAACTTTGGCTAAACTTTGGTCAAACTCTACCAGTTTCGCTTTTTCTTCTTGTGCCCCCTGTTCAATTTTCCGAGCAGCTTCCTTCAGGTCACTCTCACTGACGATATTGTAACGGTCGAATACCGCCCGTGTCTTGTGTCCGCTAATCATCATCGCCACATGTTCCGCAACGCCTCTGCGCACCATGTTTCTGATGGCAGTTCTCCGGAGGTCATGGAACAGCAGCCCGACGTACTTGAGTTGTGCGCTATTTAAGGTAGCACCACACTCACATTTGTTGGAAGTGGTAGTTTTCGAGCACTTGCGGCAGACGTAGTGCCCGACGCCAGCCCGGATACAGATTCCCCACCAAGTCTTGCGGAAATCCCGAACGGGAGCGCCATCGTCGTGGAGGAACACATAATCATCGGGCTGTTTTCCGTCTACGCATCGGCGCAGAAGCTCAAAAACGGTACTGGTCATCTCGATCAGCCGACCGTCGTTGTTCTTTGTCTCGCCGCGCCAGAGCCGGATGCATTTATTAAAAAGGTCAACCTGATTGACCCGTAGTCCGGTCACTTCGGAGTCACGCCAGCCATAAGTGAATCCTACTTCAAAAATCCCACGGAGCCACAAACTGACCGCTGAACACTCTGCTGCGATGCGCTCGTATTGTGATGCCTCCACAAATCCCTTGCGGACATTATTTTCTTTCAGCCGGGGGAAATGAGGGACTCGGCTGACCCTAGGTGGATCGGATTCCTCGTAGGCAAGCGTAAACATCCGCTGCAATGCGGAGAGTTCTCGGTTTATTGTTCCATTTTCAGCGCCCTGCTCCAGACGATCTTTTATGTACGTCCGTAGAAGCTTGGTCGTCAGTTGTTTCGCTTTCAGCTTTGCAAACCGGGGCTCCAAATGCTTTTTCCAACGAAGCTCGGTACGATCAACATCTTTAGCCCCGTTATTTCGCAAAATGGGGGTATTTACTTGACGCCACCGAACGCAAGATGTAGTGTCCGGGGCTGTGAGCGAGGATTACCCGAGGACATTGCTCGAGGTGGAACGGCGCTTCAGCCGCGAGCAGGCCTGCG
>Ga0187860_1003106_pt1 | contig 13278 bp, 12 predicted proteins | sample June2016WEW_10_4_FD_132981 | JGI IMG/M metagenome (GOLD analysis project Ga0187860, IMG submission 132981) | Peatland microbial communities from SPRUCE experiment site at the Marcell Experimental Forest, Minnesota, USA - June2016WEW_10_40 | ecosystem: Environmental > Terrestrial > Soil >... | reverse complement strand
GCCGCGACTTGAACAGGTTGGCGACAACTGTCCCAAGCAGATGGAGCATCGCAATCATCGCGTCGATGATGAGCTGATTCTACCTCATCGCGCGAATCGAGCGGATGGGATTTTCGGGAACGAAAGGTCACGATCACATGGTCGCCCTTGTCGATAAAGATCGTCTCGAAATCGGCGGCGCGTTTCGACTTGAACTCGGAGAAGGCGTTGCCGAACCGCACGCCCTTGAGCACCTCGGCGAACAATTCCCGCTGCTGCTGCGACTCGGACACGGTGCGAATGGCCGCGACGACACCGAGATGGTTCTGCGGAATCTGGCCAAGGCTTGGATCGGCGGCGGATATGATCTCGATCAAGTCAGCGTTTGAGGATCCAAAGGGATATGAGCTCAAAGAATTGGGCCAGCAATTTGTTCACTATGCTATGACTGATCTGCCGTTGCGGATCGAATTCAAGAACACAGAACTCACGTAAGGGCCGGAAAATCCACTTAACTGATACACCTGTGTACAGCGTTACACTGGGCGTGCAGCTGCCGCTGCGGGACATGTTTGAGGGCTTGTGGCGCGCATCGGCGACGGCAATGTGGCTCCGCCTGATAGGATTGCTGCCCCTTGGATGAGGTGAAATGGGATTCCGCCGATGCTGGACCACGCGGGGCGCTGCTTCTATCCGCTCGGCCGCGATTTTCTTCGCAGCGCTTCTGGCGCTCTTTGCATTGATCTGTTGCACGAGCCGCGACGCACTTGCGTCCGCCGGTTGCAACGCCGTGAATAAGGGCGGCTTCAATGTTTCTGCTGGTGCTTATGGTAATAAAACCGTTGTCGGCTTCGCAGTCGGCGACAGCGTCACATTCATCGTCACCTGGAGCATGAGCGGCAGTTGGCTACTCCGAACAACATCCTTCATCGAGCTCGATGGCTCGCCGATATCCGCAACCAGCGGCTCGCAAACAAGGTCGTACACCGTCACCGGCAACAACCAAGACACAGCGCTCATTCAGTTCACAGTTGATGGGCCCACCGTCACGGCATCCTGTACGGCAGCCGCAACGGTGCCGACGGTGACTTCAATTTCGCCGACCAGCGGCCCCGCCGCCGGCAGCACCAGCGCGACGAGCGCAGCCGATCAGTTTACCTATTCTGCCTCGGCCGGTGCGTTGCTCGTCCCTGTTCTGCCTCGTGCCGATCCGCGCCGACGGGCATCTCGGTCTCACCCAACACCGGCCCCACCAACAGCGTTGCGATCACCGGGACCGACTTCACCGACGTTACGGCGGTGAATCTTACGGGCGAAAGTGGCCTACTTACCGGGATATCACTATACCCCCTAGGCAATTGAACAGGGAATTCTTGAATGTGTTGCAGGGAAAATATTTTCAGCAACAAGGATTCCAATTTAGCCGATTCTATCGCTCAACAATCCCGGATAGGGTTTTCAGTACACACAGGCTCAGCTTGACCCGCTGGTTATGGAATAGGAATAAGCAGGCCCAATGTCACGCCAAGCGATTGTTCATGCCCTCTATCGAAATCATATCCATAGCTTGGCTCCAGAAACCAACCGAACTTTCGGTCCGGCAATGGCCAGAACTGGAAATCGAGCACTGCCACACCACCAATGGTATCGGTGTGTTCCCCGCTGCCCGTCTTATGCAGCCATTCCGGTCCAACACCGAACATGACCTCCACGTTATCGGACAAGCTAAAGGGCTTCTTGAACACAAGTTCGGTGCCCCACTCCGTTTGACCCTTACCAAATAGAGGTGACAAGCCCGCTTCGATTTCCAGCCAGTCCTTGACAACGGTGTACTCTATCGCTGCCGAAGGACCAAAACTAAAGAGGCTGCTTGACAGGCCCCATTCACCCGCAGCCCCAATTTCAATTTCCGCCGAAGGTTCCTTTTCTACGGCTTGTGCTTTCCCTGCGAACAGCAGCAGCGCGGCTATCAGCCCCATCATAGCCCATTGCTTGATCATTCGACTCCGGCTCTCGCCGCTTCCCACTCTTCCAGCACCTTCACCATATCAGACTAAAAGCTTGCTAGTGAGATAGCGGCCGTTGCCGGCGTGGTCCGCCGTTTCTTATGGATGCGCATGTAAACGGTAACAAGGTATCGCCCGCCACTCGTTGCCACCATGTCACCTTGATCCGTCAGAAGGTGAAATGTGGGAGCGGCGCCGGACGCCGAATTACCGCCTTCGCTCAGGTCGTGCAGCCTACCAATTACCGGAAAGTACGTCTTGCACGGCAGCAGGGTAACATGTTTGCGCGCCCCGACCGTCGCAGCGCGATAGTTCTAGCCTAGGTGCAAAGCTAAAAAGCTGAACGCTTGAGATGGTTGTTCCGCTCGGGGTCATGCTGTCCGGACGCGTCATGAGCAAAAAGTGCAACGCTAAAACGGTTACGCTCTTGCGTGCGCCACACGGTGCCACCTATCAGATTGACCCGGACCAACGGTCTTTCGCGGGTTTCGCACCAGCCACTTCCACAGCATCCCGAAAGCCGACGTTAGGTTCCGGCGCAATATCTGTCGCGATGGGCCTGTAGCAGTCGTGGCCACGTCATGATGCGCGCCGACTGCTCCATCATCGGACCAACCGAGCTTGCTGCTTCGGATGCCTTCAATTGTGAGCGGCCGACAAAACCCATCGCTATCCCCCCTTACCAATCCTTGCGCGAGGCAAAGCCACCTTTCATGGCACGATGATTGCAGAGGTTGAGCCGAACTTTAGGCAACACGTTTCGGACTCAAGATGGGCTACGACAAATTTCATAACAATAGCGGGCTTGCTCGCAGTCGCGGCTCTATCGCAAGCGGAGTGATCGCCAAGGACGGGTTCTCTCTCGATGGTCCGCCGAAGCGGCCTTGTTCAGCTATTAAGCTGATAAAGCCGATGGCGGGCTGGACACAGTCCTTCGGACGAAGTCTCGCGTGCATGGGGAGCGCGTTTCCCGCACGTCGAGAGTGTCCCAACCGCGAGTCTTCGCATGGTCGTTTGGCTGTCATTCTTGGTCTGCACGATTAGTGGTCAGTCGTGCCATGTCACCGTTCCCACTGAACAGCCGTTCATGGGCCTGTCGGCCTGCCAGGTTGAGGGGATGAAATCGCTCCCGGCGTGGACGGAGGCGCATAAGGGCTGGCATATCGCAAAAATTCGTTGCTCCATCGGCAAGAAACCGGAGCCTGAGGACAAAATATGACACCGATCTAAACAGATAAAGGACTCTGACACCGGCGTTAAGGGGGCACGCTGCGGACATCGGTGCCAGATCCGGGTTCCTTTCTGTGTCCGCCGTATCTCAGGCGGCCTTCTTGCCCCAGAGGCGAGTTGAAGCGATGTCGGCGCCTTCGCGCAGCGTCTTGAGTTTCGCCCATACGACGTCCTCGGTAACCCATTCCCAGCCGACGAAAGTACCGAAGCCGCAATCAACACCCGCGATCACCTGCTCCCGATCGCCAACCGCGGCAACCACTCCCTCGATCCGCTGCGCCACCACCTCTGGATGCTCGACCATGTTGCTCTTTGAGTCGATCACGCCGGCAATCAGCATCATGCTGCCTGGCAGCTTGTGCTTGCGGATCGCTGCGGTCTCGTGCTGCTTGCGTGAGTTGCCAAATTCGAGGCCGAGCGCACCCACCTTCGCCTTGTAGAGCGTGGGCAGGATGACTTCCATCGGCACGTCGTGCACGTGCGGGCCTTCCCAGTTGCCCCAGCACACATGGAGCCGCACCCGGTCGGCGGGAATGCCCTCAAGCGCCAGGTTCACCGCGGTGATATGCTGCTCCAGGATCTTGACGAATTCGGCGTCGGTCTTGTCCTGGAACAGCATGGTCCGTTCCATCGCCAGGTCCGGTGCGTCGAGTTGTAGGATGAAGCCGGCGTTGACCACTGCGGCATATTCCTTGTGCATCTCACGCGCGATCGCCGCCAAATAGTCCTCGTAGGACTTGTAGTAGGCGTTGAGCATTGTCGTTGCGATGATTCCGGGCGAAGCCGCATTCATGAAGATGTTCGTAACGCGTGACTTGACCGGCGCGGCCAACCGAGTCAGCCGCTCGGTTTCGGCGGCGATATGCTCCGCGCCCTGGTACTTGATGTCGGCGATGGCCTGCGGGGCGTTGTTGACCTTGCCGATTCGAGGAGGCAGGCGCTGGAAAAACCGCTCCGAGAATTGCGGGAATGTCGTCCAGTCCTGGCCGTAGGGCCGGTTCGACACGCCGCCGAAGCCGCTCATGCGCTGTGCCACGTAGGTCTGGAAGCCGATCCTGCCCTGTTCGCCGTCATTGACCTCGTCAATGCCGGCCTCCACCTGCTTGTTGAGGACGTGGGTGACGCGCGCCTCGATGGCCTTTTTCAATGCGGCGGCCTCGACCGGCTTGCCGGCTTCCTGGTCGATCAGCATGCTCCCGAGCGGTTCCCCACGCGGCAGGCTGCCGGCATGGGTCACGAGAATGCGGTCCTGGCTCTTCTGCACGTTCTTCTCCCTTTGACGATTGTTATCGTTCGTTGGACTGCGCGCCGACGTCGACGAGCCGCTCGATTATTCTCCAGCGAACCAGCGACATCAACCGGCTGCGGCTCTTGCGTCCTCGGACCGGGTGCTTGCGTGATCTGATGGCAGGGGACCGGATGGGGAATTTGAGCGACACAATACTTCCACCGTCATTGTGATCGCGAAGCTCTCTGCCCTGTTTTGCGATTTTTACGCCGCAGCATCGAAGGCGCCGAGGGCCAACCCGGCGCTGATCCGCATGTCTACGCGCGGTCGCGGATCATGCCGCGGCGGTTCAACGCTGAACCAAATCCCGCAGCAAGCGGAGATTTGCCTGGTCCGGCTTAATTGTACCCTGCTCAACGCGGTGGGCGAGTTCGGCGATAGCCGCGTTGACAGGAGCCGCGCGGCCGAGCCGCGCTGCCTCCGCAGCGACTAACCCGTTGAGGTCGTCGACCTCGCTGCGGCGGCCCTTCATCCAATCCTGGGTGGCAAAAACCAGAGAACCAACGAGGCGTTGCTGATTGAAGCTGGCGCCACAATGCGCCAACCGGCGTACGCGCAAAGCATCCGAGCCTGCTCGCCGGTCTCGTATTTGATGAGACCGGCGAGCGGCTGACGCCAACATGGTCAAGAAAGGAACGCGATATCGGTACCACGTTTCGACCGCCCTCCTTACCGGGGCAGGAAAGAGTCGCTCATGGTGGCGGCACGGTTGGCCGATCTGCAGCGCGGCGCCAATCAGCATTCTGAGGGTCTGCCACTTGGCGCAGCCTCCAAGCTGATGAACGTCAGCGTCCGGTCGGCCGCTCGCGCCCGGGAAGTCCTTTTGCACGGGGATTCGGAAGTGGTGGCTGCGGTGGAGTACTACGCCATAAATGGCGAGGCGTTAGACCAGACGAATTCGAGATGGTGGCTTTCATCGGGCAGTTCTTGCGCGATGGTCACCCGAGGTCCATTTGCTTCGCGCCAATCTCACCCATGATCTGTTCGCGCATGGCATATTTTTGCGGCTTGCCGGTTGCCGTCATCGGGAATTCTAGAACGAACCGGACGTATCGGGGCACTTTATGATGGGAGACCTGTCCCTGGCAGAACATCCGTATTTCCTCTGCCGTCGCGGATTGGCCGGGCTTGAGCACGATGAACGCGCAGACCTCCTCGCCGAGGCGGTGATCCGGCACGCCGAACACCTGGGCGGACTGCACCTTCGGATGCCGGATCAAAATGTCCTCGATCTCACGCGGATAGATGTTTTCACCGCCCCGGATGAGCATGTCTTTAAGTCGCCCGACGATCGTGCAATATCCCTGGTCATCGATGGTTGCGAGATCTCCTGAATGCATCCAGCCTGAGGGGTCGATCGCCTCCGCGCTCCTTTCGAGATCCTCCCAATAGCCCCGCATCACGCCATAGCCGCGGGTGCATAGTTCTCCCGACGCGCCGATCCGCGCCACGTTGCCGCTCGCGTCGATAATTTTGACCTCGACGTGCGGGTGGATGCGGCCCACCGTCGCCACCCGCCGCTCGATCGGATCGTCAGTACGCGATTGGAACGACAGCGGGCTGGTCTCGGTCATGCCGTAGCCAATGGTGACTTCGCGGATGTGCATCCGGTCCACGACTTGACGCATGGTCTCGATCGGGCATGGCGCCCCGGCCATGATGCCGGTCCGCAAACTCGAAGTGTCGTAACTCGAAAACTTTGGATGCTCGAGCTGGGCAATGAACATCGTAGGGACGCCGTGCAGCGCCGTGCATTTGTAACCCGCAACCGCCGACAGCGTCTCCTCGGCATCGAAGCTCTCGCCGGGAAACACCATCGTGGCACCGACAGCCGTGCAGCACAGCACGCCTAAGACCATGCCGAAGCAGTGATAGAGCGGCACGGGAATGCAAAGACGATCCTCGGCGGACAACGCCATCGACTTCGCGGCAAAGCGCGCATTGTTGACAACATTGAAGTGACTAAGCGTTGCCCCTTTAGGCGAACCCGTCGTGCCGCTGGTGAACTGGATATTGATGGCATCGTCGGGATCGAGCGCGGCAGAAAGCTTCTCGATGCGGCCGCGATGACCCGGCCCAGCGAGAGACATCAAACCGGCGAATGAGAGGGTTGAGCGTGGGAGCGCTCCCTCATCGAGAACGACGATATGTTTGAGTAGTGGCAGTTTCGCCGCATGCAGGGTCGTTTCGTCGCCTTCGATTTCAGGCGCGAGCGCACGTAGCATTTCGAGGTAGTCGCTTGACTTGTGGCGCCTCGCCATGACCAGCGCCTTGCATCCGACCTTTTTGAGCGCGTATTCGAGCTCCGACGTCCGATACGCCGGATTGATATTGACAAGGATGGCGCCAATGCGAGCAGTGCCGAATTGGACGTAAAGCCACTCGGCCCGATTGGGTGCCCAGATGCCGACGCGATCGCCGCGCCCGATGCCGAGCGCGAGCAGGCCTGCGGCGACATCGTTGGATCCCTGCCGCAGATCGTACCAAGACAGCTCGACTCCGTTGGCCGCGAAAATGACTGCGGTACGGCCGCCATGCCTGGCGCACGCGCGGTCCAGCAGCTGCGGGATCGTCATGAATTTTAGAGGATCGTCCGTCGCGCCGGCGACGTAGGCGAGCATTCCTTGCGGCCGCAGCCGATCGTCGGCGCCGCTGCGCAGAAAATCCGAGCTGAACGGGTTGTAGGTGCTCACCGGCGTCGGCCGCTTTCGTTCCGGACCGATTTCTGATCAGAAATTCCGCCAATCTCCGAGTTGTTCGAAAGTATGTGCCGCCCGGTAGATGGTGGTTTCGGCGTAATGCTTGCCGACCAGCATCATGCCAACCGGCAGTCCGTCGCTTATACCGCAGGGTATGTTCATGGCCGGATGGCCGGTTACGTCGAACGGACAAGTGTTCGGCAGCATCTCGAAGCCGCGCTGGCACCACAGCGCCAGCGGCGCGTTGGCGGGCGGCAGCGGCGTCGCCTTCATCGGCAGCGTCGGCATCATGAGAAGATCGTAGCGCACCAGCACGTCGTCGTAGGTCTTGCGCAACAGACGGCCCAGGTTCTGCGCCTTGGCGTAGAAATGGCCGCGATGGTGCTTGATGAAATATTCGCCGGCGAGCATCGAGATCTTCAGCGTGCGCGACAGTTCGTCGGCACGTGACCGCCAATTGGAATGCGCATCAAGCAGGCTCGTGGTGTAGAGGCCCTTCCAGTTAAAGCCCATCCCGTTTCCGTGCATCATCTGCGCCACCAACCCCTCGAGCGCGATCGGGGTCCAGATGGCGCCGCCGTCGCGGTGCATGGGGATGGACACGGGCTCAATGATCGCGCCGGCGCCGCGCAAACGCTCCGCCGCTTCGCGCACCTTGGCATCGACGTCCGGTTCGCTCGATGGCCAGCCAAATCCCTCGGTCACCAATCCGATGCGCATACCGGAAACCCCGCGGCCGAGTCCGGTAGTGTAAGTGTACTTCTCGACCTGCACGTCGTACTGGCGCGGATCGAGTCCGTCGGTTCCCGCGATCACCTCGAGCAGCAGCGCATTGTCGCCGACGGTCGTTGTCATTGGCCCTGCGTGGTCGATCGTGGCCTCGATCGGCATGACGCCCGTATAAGGCACGAGACCGTGCGTGGCCTTCATTCCGTAGCAGCCGGAATAGGATGCCGGCATACGGATCGACCCGCCCTGGTCGCAGCCGATCGCCATCTCGACCTCGCCGGCGCCGACCAGCGCTCCGCATCCCGACGATGAGCCGCCGGCCGAATAGCCATGTTTGTAGGGGTTGTGAACCGGACCGTGCGCCGAGGTGTGACTGCCGCCGGACAAACAAAAATATTCGCAATGCGCTTTCCCGACAATCGTGCCGCCGGCGTCGAGGATGCGGGTGACGAGCGTCGCATCGATGTCCGGCACATAGCCTTCAAGGGTGGATGCGCCGTTCATCATCGGCACGCCGGCGAGACAAATGTTGTCCTTGAGCACGATGCGCTTTCCAGACAGCGGTCCATGCGCGGCACCGCGCACCTCAGTCTTTACCGCCCAGGCGTTGAGCGGATTCTCGTTGGCGCCCGGCCGATAACCGGGCGTCCGCGGGTAGCGGACGGGTGGCAAGTAGTCCGGCAGCTGATTAACCCGATCGTAGGCCTGGAAGGTGCCTTCCAGCACGTCGAGATATTCGGCGACTTCGCCCTGCGACATGCTCAGATGCAGCGAATTGACGATCTCGTGCATCTGCTCGGCCGATGGTCGTCTGACGGTCGACATGGGACCCCCTAATGATGTGGCGGCGGCTGGTGCCGCCCCCACCGAAATTCGAGCTCGCGGTTCCGGTGTCGTTTTCTGAACGGCGCCGCTGCCGCGTGCGCCGTTCGATTGCGAGCGTGCGGACCCGTTCCCAGTAGACGCGGCTGGCGGACGAGCGCGTACCGGCTGGCCGGCGACGCCGCTGGAAGCCGCATACGTGCTTCGCGCACCGCCGAGACCGACAAGATCGGCGATGGCGCCTCCGCGTACCGTTCCCGCATCCAGCTCACGCGTGATCCGACCGCGCTCGACCAGCACAATGCGGCTTGCGACATCGAGCACTAGTTCGAGATTTTGTTCGACAATAAGCATCGAGAGATGATGCTTTTCGCGCAGCGACGCCAGGAGCTCGCCGATTTCCTGGACTATGGACGGCTGGATACCCTCGGAGGGCTCGTCGAGAAGGAGCAGCCAAGGCAGTGGTACGAGTGCGCGGGCCAGCGCCAGGATCTGCTGCTCGCCCCCCGACAGCGCGCCGCCCCTGCGTTCCAACAACCGGCTCAGCCGAGGAAAAATTCCAAGGACGCGCTCGATCGCCCGCTCTTCGGTTTCGCCGCAGTCTGGTGTCCATGCCAAACGCAGATTCTCATACGCGCTTAGTCCTGGAAGAATGCCGCGTCCCTGGGGGACGTAAGCGATGCCAAGCCGGCTGCGCTCGTGCGCCGCCCATGAGGTCACGTCGACGCCGTCGATAACGATCTTGCCGCCGCTCGACGGCAACAGTCCCATGATGGTCTTTAAGAGCGTCGTCTTACCCATGCCATTGTGGCCGACAATCCCGATCGCTTCGCCCTCCCAAAGCTGCAGCGATATGCCGTGAAGAACCGGGACTTCGCCGTAACCGGCGTGCAGGTCCGTGATGTCGACCACTACGCCATTCTGCGCAACACCCTCGTCGCGGATATTCTCGCCAATATCCGGATCGCCGCCTTCGTGAATGGTCATGCGCGGTTCCCCAGATAGACTTCCCGCACCCTTGGGTCGGTTAGCACCTTCTCGGCACGGCCCTCGACAAGAATGGCACCTTGGTGGAACACGGTGATCAAGGAGTCGAGCGTTCGCACAAAGTGCATATCGTGATCGACGACGATCAGCGTTGCCGTTTGATTGATCCGCTTGATGATAGCGATCAGTCGCTCGGTCTCCACGTTGGTGAGGCCTGCCGCAGGTTCGTCGAGCAGAACCAGCCATGGTTTGTTGGCGAGCACGGTGCCGATTTCCACGAGCTGGCGCTGCCCGTGAGCCAGTTCGCCTACTAGCCGGCGTACGATACCGCCCAATTCTAGTTCCGTCACGACCTCCTCGACGGCAGCGTCGGCCCCATCGTGCCCAGAGGTGCGGCGAGCAGAGAGCCAGAGATTTTCCGCGACCGTGAGCCCGTTCATCACGGAGGGGACCTGCGTCTTGATACCGATGCCGAGCCGAACGATCTGGTGTGTCGACCAGCCTGTGACGTCCTGACCACGGATCAACACCCGGCCGCTCGAATTCGCACCGCGAATCTGACCGGTGATCGATTTGAAGAACGTGCTCTTTCCGGCGCCGTTGGGGCCGATAAGGCAGCGCAATTCGCGCTCGCGCAACGTGAAGCTGACGTGGTCGACTGCGAGCACGCCACCAAATCGCACCGCCAGTTCCTGCGTCTCGACGACCGGCTCGCTCACTGCTTGGCTTCCTGAAGCGCAACGCGTCGACGGCGCGTGCCGCGCGCCTGGCGCCGATGTACCTGAGATTGCGCAAAGCGCCGCCGCCAGGCGACAAAGGTCGGCGCGAAACCGCGCGGGATCAGCAGCACGACGAGGATCAGGATCGCACCGAGGACCAAGGAATTGTCGACAGTCGTCTGATGGCCGAGTTCAAGCTTCAACGAGCCGAGCGCCACCGCGGCAATCATGGGACCGATCAGAGTCCCGAGGCCGCCGACGATCACCCAGATAAGAACCTCGGCGGTTTGCCCTAGGCTGAACACGCTCGGCGTCACGATCTCGGCCCAGTTCGCGAACAGGCAGCCGGCAAGCCCTGCCATGGCTCCTGATACTGCGAAAATCGCCGTCTTGTAGGCTGGAACGTTGTAGCCGAGGAGTTCCATGCGCAGTTCGTTTTCACGAATGCCGATCAGCGTTCGTCCGAATGCGCTTGCCAGAATCCAGCGGGCGATCAGGTAGGCAGCGAGCAAGCCGACGATTACCACGTAATAATAGGCGGTCCCGTAAACCTCCATGTTAGGTTGGCCAGGCACGTTGAGGGTCGGGAAAGCCGGAATGCCGTTGAAGCCGCCGAGCCGCGCGTTGCCGATCCGGTAGGCATCGCCTGCTGTGGCGTTCATGAATCGGTTGAGGATGAGGGTGACCACAAGGGTCATAACCCCGAGGTAAACGTCGCTGATCCGACCGTAAAACATCATCGCGCCGATAATCGCGGCGACGAGCGCGGGCACAATAAGCGCCAGTAGGACCGGCACAGTGCTCTCGCCGATGTTGAAAGAGGCAATGGCGTAGGTGTAAGCGCCGAGACCAAAATAGGCGGCGTGTCCGAAGCTGAGGATCCCTGCATAACCCCACATAAGCGCGAGCGACAGCGCGAATAGCGCCCATATCGCCAGCAATGTCGGCGTATTGGTTTCGCTCACGAGCGGCAGCGCCCCCAGCAGCACGGCAAGCGCGGCGAACCAGTTCCACCGGATACGCCCGATGCCGAACCCCGAGCCGGTCATGTCGAGTTGCGGAAGAATTGCCCGGTAATGCCCTGCGGCATTAGGCGCAGCAGGACGAGGGCGAGCGCCAGCATAGCGATTTCGCCGATCACCGGTGTCGATGCAAAGGAAACCAGTTGATCAACTGTTCCGAACAACGCCGCGGCGGACAGCGTTCCGGCGATGACGGCGGCGCCGCCGGTGATCACCGTGATAAAGGCCTTGGCGATGTAGGTACCCCCGATCGACGGCAAGAGCCCCGTCAGCGGCGCCATCACGCCACCGGCGAGTCCCGAAAGCGCCGCTCCGACCGTGAATGTGAGCATGTAGATGGTGTTCGGATTGTAGCCGAGCGCCGAGACCACCTCCCTGCCCTGCATGGCGCCCCGCGCTACCAGTCCGACACGTGTGTAGCGCAGTGCGAACCACATCCCGCACATCAGAAGGACGGCGACCGCGATAACGAACAGGTTGTATCCGCCCATCTGGTAGTGCCCGATCTGGTAACCTGGGATCGGCGCCGGCACGCTGACGGCCGTATTACCGAATATCAGGTCGACCAAGCCGATCAGCAGAAGACTTAGACCCCAGGTTGCCAGCATGATGTCGATCATGCGTCCGTACAAGAAACGCACGATCAACCGTTCAACAACGAGCCCGATCACGCCGACGACGATCGGAGAAACGACTAGCATGGCGAAGTAGATATTTACCCCGGCCTTGGCGGCGGCGATCGTGGTATAACCACCGAGCATCACAAATTCGCCGTGGGCGAGATTGATGACGCGCATCATCCCGAACACAATCGCCAGCCCCGCGCTGATCAACGCGAGAAAAGCGATCATGTACAGAATTTCGAGAACGACGATCGCCGCGTAGTCCATTCCACACTTCCGTTGGGGCTGGCCGGCCGATGGCCGACGGGTCCATGCCGCTTAGATCTTGACCTCGTACTGCTTATTGTCGTCCGGATTCTTCTGAAGATCGCAATACTGGGCCGTATCGCTGGGCGGCCGTTGCGTAGCGGTATCGATGATTGTGAGCTTCTGATCCTTGACTACCATGAGATGGATGTCGAGCGCGCAATGGTGCGTCTTGGGTTCGACGGCGACGATCCCGGCTGGCCCCTCGATCTTCAGTCCGGTCTCAAGCGCCTTAACGACCGCATCGTGCTCGACCGAGCCGGCCTTTCGGACGCCCTCCGCCCACAGCATGATGCCCTGATACTGCGAAACGGCGAGCTCATGCACGACCTTGGCATCGCCGTAGCGCTTGGCCCACGCCGCCAGAAACTTCTTGTTGGCGGGCGTGTCGAGTTCGGGGCTGTAATTGCCGGCGATGAGAATACCGTCGCCTTCCGCGGGTGAAAGCGCGAGATGCTCGTTGCCAACGCCGAAGGTGGTCGACGTCAGCGGAATTTTCTTGTTCATGCCGGTCGCCGCCCATTGCCGGAAGAACGACATGTGAGCGCCGCCGACCAGTGCCGCGACGACGAAGTTCGGCGCCGCATCCTGGATCTTGGCGATGGTCGAACCGAAGTCCGATACGTCAAGCGGGAAGAAGTTGGTCGCCAGCACCGAACCTTTGCGCTCCTCGACATAGTGAGTCACCCACTTCGCGGTGATCTGGCCATAATTGTAGTCGGCTGCCAGTACGTAGACCTTATTGCCCCACTTCTTCATCGCGTAATCGATAATGGGTTCTACAGCCTGGGCCGGCGTCGTGCCGGTGCAGAAGCAATTGCGATCGCAAACGCCTCCTTCGTAGAGCACGTTGTAGAAATAGAGCGTG
>Ga0187860_1003101_pt1 | contig 13285 bp, 10 predicted proteins | sample June2016WEW_10_4_FD_132981 | JGI IMG/M metagenome (GOLD analysis project Ga0187860, IMG submission 132981) | Peatland microbial communities from SPRUCE experiment site at the Marcell Experimental Forest, Minnesota, USA - June2016WEW_10_40 | ecosystem: Environmental > Terrestrial > Soil >... | reverse complement strand
CGGGTGGCCGAGGGCGTCGCCCAAGTGATGAGAAACGGCGCGACCACCAGCCCGGCCAGCGCATTCGGCACCCACCACACCAGGGTCGTGGGAAATAAATCGTCCCACGACACCGCGCCGCTGTAGGCGAGGCTCACGACATTGAACGCCGCATTAACCGTCGTGCCCAGAAAACACGCCAGCCCGATGTAGCTGGTTACATCGCGTGTGCGCTCCATGGCATTGTCGAAGGCGCTGATTTTTTTCAGCAGGAAAGCGCAGACGATGGCACCCATGGTATTGCCAACGGCCGTTCCGAGCGTGAAGAATCCGAGCGGCATTCCATTCATGAACGAAAACAGCACGGCTCCCAAAGCCACGCCCGGCCAAAACCGGTAGCCGAACAACAAAATGGCGGCAAGCGCGATGCCCGCCGGCGGCCAGACCAACGCCACACTGCCGGAGAGGAACGATGTCTCTTTGCCGACCAATCCCCCGACGAAGTAAAGCGCGATGAGAACCACCACGCGCGTGAATGTCGTGAGTCTTCGATTCTCCATCCATTTTGCCATAATCAGTTCCCGGGTGTCTTCACCTCATCGGATATGTTCGTGAATCCGAATGTTCTCTGCGCCGCGTCCGGTTTCGAAGCATTCAGTTGATCCAGCACTTCCCGTACCGAGTGCGCCAGCGCGTCCGGCGTGAACGGTTTCTGCAGAAGCGCCGCGCCTTTGTTCAACACGCAGGATGGTTTCCGTCCCGCGCGGCAAATCAGGCGTGTCAAGGCGCCGCGGAGGAATCTTTGTCTGCTGCTCGACCTGCGGCAGATAAACTTTGAAGGTGGCGCCTCGGGCATCCTGCACGTTCCAGAACACTCCCGCAGTCGCCGGCGCATGAACGGTGCGGCCATCAATGAGCACCAGCAATTTGAACATACGGGTCTTGATTCATCCGGCATCCAACAGCTCGCGCACTTTGCGTGAAAGGGCCGCCGGCGTGTGGGGCTTGGGAAGAAACGCGACGCCCGGCTCCAGCACGCCATACTGGGCGATGGCGTCATCCGTGTAACCCGAAGTGAACAGGATTTTGAGACCGGGATAAGTTGTTTTCAGCCACTCTGCCATCACTTTGCCGCCCATCAGCGGCATGATGACATCGGTGACCACCAAACGAATGGGGGATCCTTGATGCGCACGCGCCACGTGCAATGCATCCTGGCCGTTCGAGGCCGACAGCACTTTATAGCCCTGGCCTTCCAATACACCGAGAGCCAGATGCCTTACGGATGGCTCATCTTCCACGACCAGCAGGGTTTCCGTCCCGCGCGGCAACGGCTCGGTCCGGACCGGTCTGGCCGCGGCATCCAGGGGCTGCTCGGCCCGCGGAAAATAGACTTTGAAGGTCGTGCCTGTGCCAACCTCACTGTGAACGCCGATGTGACCGCCGGATTGTTGGACGATGGTCTGGCAGGTCGCCAGGCCCAAACCGGTGCCCTTGCCCATTGGCTTCGTCGTGAAAAACGCCTCAAACAAGCGCGCTTTGACTTCGTCGGTCATGCCGGTTCCCGTGTCACTGACACTGAGCACCACGTAGTCGCCGGGAATTGCGCCCTTGTGGGTGCGCGCGTGGCTTTCATCGAGTGTGACATTGTCTGTTGCGATGATGACCTTGCCGCCGTTGGGCATGGCATCGCGGGCATTGAGGACCAGATTCATCAGCAGTTGCCCGACGTAGCCGGAGTCGGCCTTGACGCGTCCGAGTTGTTTTCCTGGAACAATTGTCATTTCGATGTTTTCGTCAATGAACCGATGCAGTATTTTGTCCAGGCCTTTGACCACGTCATTGAGGTCGAGCATGACGGGACGCACCGTTTGTTTGCGGCTGAAGACGAGCAGTTGCCCCGTCAGGCGGGCGGCGCGCTCCGACGCATCCCGGATTTCCCCGACATGTTTGCGCAGACGATCCTCGGGGCCGAGGTCCTGCATCATCAAATCGCTGTACCCCATGATGACCGCGAGGATGTTATTAAAGTCATGTGCCACGCCCCGGGTGAGCTGGCCGATCACTTCCAGTTTTTGCGCCTCGATGAACTGCGCCTCCAGCAGCCGGCGTTCGGCGCGCGCTTCGACTTCCTGCATGGCACGGCGCACTGCCGGAGCGAGCCGGACGAGACGTTCCTTCAGGACATAATCCGTCGCGCCGTTCTTGAGCGAATCAATGGCCAGTTCCTCGCCCAGCGACCCGGACACAAGAATTAAAGGTATGGCCGGCCATTGGGCGTGCGCGATTTTCAATGCCGACATCCCGTCGAAGGCAGGCAGCGAGCAGTCCGAAAGGATCAGGTCAATGCCGCCGTGTTCGAGAGCCGCCACAAAATCATCGTGGTTTTGAACGCAGGTGGTCGCACAAGCGATGCCTTCGGCTTCCAGGGTGGATTGAATCAGCGCGGCATCGTTTGGATTCTCCTCCAGGTGCAGAATGTGGAGTGGCGATTTCATCTCATCATTCCGCTTTGGCAGCAGTTATATTGCCACTTAACCCCCGTCTTCGTGCTTTCAGCGGGGGTTCATTGACAGCCACCAAGAGACCGCTGTGGTTGCGGATCGTCTTCGACCCACAGGATGTTGTTGGTGTTTCTAAATTCAGCATCCATTTGAAGCAGTTCCACGAAGCCCATGACATGACGCAGCGGCGCGCGCAAATCGTGGGAGACAGGATAATTGAACGCCTCGAGTTCCTGGCTGGCAGCTTGCAGGTGCGCAGCGCGTTCGAGGACACGCCGCTCCAGTTCCGCGTTGAAGACGCGGATTTCGTTCCGCGCCTGTTTGCGCTCCGTGTCAATATCCAGAATCAGGATGCCGTCCTTCGCCGCTTCGAACAGCCGCCGGTAAAACGGAGTTCGGAGGCGCCTGTTGCCTGCTCAATCCGCGTCGTGATTCTTTTTTATGCCGCCTTCATCATGAGCCACGGTCCGGTTCGAACTCTCAAGCGGTGACGGCGGGCGCTCCGTTCTGAAAGAGCCCTTGGAAATCATGGTTTTGTTGACGCGCAAGTTTGGGTCTCACGTTTTGGAGCCAGTGATCCATGGCCGCGTGGGTTGAGGGCGTTCTGAATCGCGGCGAGAAGCTCTTCCGCCTCGTATGGCTTCTCGAAATATCCCGCCGCGCCCAGTTCGTTCGCTTTTTGGCGGAAGCCGTCCTGCTTGCTGGCTGTAATAAAAATAATGGGAATGGGGGCGGGGAGGAGAGTCTGGATTCGTTCGGACAGGGCAAGGCCATCGCCGGCGGGCAGGCAGATGTCCAATAGCACCAGGTCCGGGGGATTTTTGACTGCGGCATTCAATCCAGTCGGACCGTCGAAAGCCGTGGTTGCCTCATAGCCGGCGGATTTGATCCGAAGGGTCAGCGCCAAGGCGATCTTTTGGTCATCTTCGATGATGAGGATGTTTTTCATCGTTCCAGTGGTTTGTGGGCACCGGAACTTTGTCGGACATTCACCAAGTCCGCCATGCGGTTAAATTTGTCGTCGATGCTGCCGAGCAATTTTTCGGTATCGAACGGTTTCTCGAACAGGCCGATAGCCCCCAACTCCATGACTTTTTGCATAAGTTCGGGGTTCTTGGATGCGGTGATGAAAATGACCGGTGTTCCATTTGTTTCGGGCATGCGGAGAAAGGTTTCCGCCAGTTGGAAGCCATCGCCCCCCGGCAGGGAAATGTCCAGCAGGATCAGGTCGGGTTTAAGTGCGCGGGCCTGGCTTGCCCCGGCGATCGCATCAGGCGCGATGGATGCGTTGTAACCATTGGCTTTGAGTCGAATAACCAAAGCCATGGCGATTTTCTGATCGTCCTCGACAATGAGTATTTTTTTCATGAGTTGAGCACGGGGTGTGGTGCCGGGCCGTCGCTCGTGAAATGATTTCGCGCGCTTTGCGCCACGGGCGCCCGGCCGGCCTTGTCGTTCTTCTTCAGGAATCGGGTCTCCTGGGTGTGGCACGTTCGCCGGACGGTTTCGACAAACTGCTGCAACGGGCACGGCTTGGCCAGGAACGTGAAGGGAGAAGATTCCATGGCCTTCCGCATGAGATCGCCGTCGGGATAGCCGGTGTACACGAGCACAGGAACAAGCCCCCAGGTCAGTCTGATTTCCTTCAACGTGCTCGGCCCGTCCAACCCGGCCATCATCAAGTCCAGCACCACGATGTCCGGAGCTTTTTTGCCCATCAGTTGCAGCGCTTCACTTCCTCCCCCAGCCGTCGCGACCTTGAAATGTTGCTCCTCCAGGACGAGGCGGAGCATTTCGCGCATGTCGCGATCGTCGTCCACGATGAGCACGCAGGCGCCCTCCGTGACCGCCTGCTTCGGAATCACGAATGAAAACGTGCTGCCCTTGCCGATCTCGCTTTCCACCCAGATACGCCCTCCATGCAAGTCCACCAATTCCTGGCAAATGTACAAGCCCAGGCCCAAGCCACTCTGTGAATCGACAGACTGGGCATTGTAGTTCGCCTGGTAGCGGCGATTAAAGATCGTGTCGAGCTGGTCCTCGGGAATGCCCCGCCCTGTATCGCGAACGTCAACCTGGAGGCACTCGGGATCCGCCGGGGCTTCGCTGAGAATCAGGCGAATGTGACCTCCCGCCGGGGTAAACTTTATGGCATTGGTGGTGAGATTAGTCAGCACCTGCAGGATGCGCTGCCTGTCGATGGGGACGGCCGGCAGGTCCGGTTGACAGTCACAAGCCAGGCTGACACCTTTTCCCGCCGCGGCCGGGGCCAGCATCTCCACCACGCGTTCAACCAGCCCCACCAACGACAGCGTCTGAAACTCGATCCTCATTTTGCCGGTCTCCAGTCTCGTCACGTCCAACAGGTCGTTGATATAGAGGCGCAACTGATCGCAGCTCTCTTTGGCGATGCCCAAATACTCCAATTGGGTTTCGTTCAGCGGACCGGCGAGACCATCAATGACAATGGAAATAAACTCTCGGGCCGAGGTGAGCGGTGTCTTCAGTTCGTGTGAGAGGGTATGGTAAAAATTCCGGATATTGGTGTTTAGCTCGCCAATTTCCTTGAACGATGCCTTCAACTGCTCTTCAGCTTGCTTGCGTACAGTGATGTCGCGGATGTTGCATTGGATGACGTTGCAGTCACCGGCTTGATACACGTTGCTGACAAACTCCACGGAAACGTGGCGGCCATCCCTCGTTTCCAGCGGCAGGTTGTCGTAACGGACATACCCTTGCTGTTGCAGTTGCACGAACTTGTCCTTGTTGGAAAGGATGTCCCTGAAAGGACTGATCTCCCAGATGGACTTGCCGACCATTTCGCTATGGGAAAAGCCCAACATCTCCAGCAAGAAGGGGTTCACATCCCTGATGCGCCCGGTGTCGGTATCCAGAATCAGGATGCCGTCCTTCGCCGCTTCGAACAGCCGCCGATAACTGACTTCGGAGGCGCGCAGCGTCTGTTCCGCCCGTTTGCGCTCGGTGATGTCGGTGCGGATGGCCACGTATTGACGTGGCTTGCCCTGGTCGTTGAGGGACGGCACGATGGTCATATCCATCCAGTAAAACGATCCGTCCTTGGCCTTGTTCTTGATTTCGCCATGCCAGACCCGGCCCTGCGTGATGGTAGCCCAAAGGTCACGGATGAATTCCTTTGGGTGATAGCCCGAATTGACGATGCGATGATCCTGGCCGAGCAGTTCCTCCCGGGAGTATTGGGAGATGGAGCAGAACTTGTCGTTGACGTAGATGATTCTTCCTTGCGGGTCGGTGATGGCCACGATGGCGTGCTCATCCAGCGCGGACTGCAAGTCGGCGATTTTCTTGAACGAGGCTTTTAGTTGTTCTTCAGTTCGCTTGCGTACGGTAATGTCGCGGACGTTGCATTGGATCACGTTGCAGTCACCGGCTTGATACACGTTGCTGACAAACTCCACGGCGATCTTGCGACCGTCCCTGGTTTCCAGCGGCAAATCTTCATAACGGACATACCCGCTCTTTTGTAATCGCTCAAGCATGACCTTGTTCGACTCGATGTCCTTGAACGGACTAAGTTCGCCGACGGTTTTGCCGACCATTTCACTGCGCGAAAAACCCAATAGCTTAAAAAGGAAGGGATTCACATCGTTGATGCGTCCCGTGTCGGCGTCCAGGATCAAAATGCCGTCCTTCGCCGCTTCGAACAACCGGCGATAAGTGACTTCCGAGGCGCGCAACGCCTTGTGGCCCGTTACGTTCTCGTTTTGATGATTGCCCTTCATAACCCCAGCTCCCCCATGAGTTGTGAGCGTGCAAAACCCTTTGGGGAGTTAGCGTGGGAGGATAAGCCGGGAAAATGCCCGGCGCAATGGGGTGAACACCCCATAGGAAATTCCCTTAAATTTGGCCTCGATGCAGCATGTCGGCGACAGAGGACGGTTAGCTGGACGCTGAAGCGCGGAGTGGAATCATCCTGGCCGCAAACCATCAGCGGACGGCTGGCTTCGCCAGTTTGGCAGCGGATCGACCTGCTCGCGGGGACTGTCGGTCGCGCGCAGAACTTCTTTCACCGTTCCCAACAACTCCGCGATGGTATAGGGCTTGAGCAGTGTAGCGGCGGGTTGGAGCCAGGGGTATTGGGTGAATTCCTCCTTTGGCGATGTTCTGGTGGCCATGATGACCGGCAGCGCCATGCGCGCTGAATGCAGCTTCTTGACCAGTTCGACGCCTGTCAGCCTGGGCATGTTGTTGTCGGTGATCAGGAGGTTGAAGGCTTTGATCTGAAGAGCCTCCCAAGCGGCTGCGCCGTCTTCGGCGGTGTCAACGTGGTAGCCGGAACCAACCAGCACCCGGGTGCTGAAGTTGCGGATGCCACTGTCGTCATCCACCACGAGAATATGTTGGGGCGCATTCGGCTCGCGTTGGAGTGGCGCGCTATCCGGCTCCCCGGCTTGCGGGATTGTGTTATTTTTCATAGCAAGATAAATAATAAGCCGGCAACCCTTGCGGGCGCTATGGGGTGTTTCCCCCATGTTTCAATCAGACCCTTTGGATTCGTATGGGGGAAACACCCCATAGACTTTTCAGGGCGCGGCCTCATAGTACTCGCGTCTTTATGTTCAATCATAAGATGATAAAAGCAGTTTTCGGCAAAGCAAACCGAAGCGACTTTCACTGTTTTGTGACTCCGGTGCCCCTCGTGGATCGCACAGCGGAGGCCGGATTTGATGTTCTGGGCGGAGTAATGGTTGTCAGTTTGTCAGCGGGAGTGGCGCTATTGATGCGTCTCATTCTCGCAACTTGATTTAGCCGGCGTTCGCCCTCATCCTGCCTTCGGCAATCAATTGAAGCACCTCCACCTCGCGCGAACTCAGACGGGGGTTGCGCGACCGTAGCGGTCCGTCTCGATCCGGCGGCTTGCCATCCGGTTAGTGAAGACGCCTGGCAACCGCTGGGCTGAAAAACGTGTTTCCATTGTGGACTTCCCGGATTGCCTCGAACACGATCGCGGGGTCTTCCGCCGGCAGAACAGTGATTCGTTTCTTAGACATACAAGGTTTGGTTCCAGCCGGCTCGATCAGCGGGTTTTTCGCCCCGCCCCGCGGGCCTTGCCGAGCGGAATCTGCGCCTGGATGGTGGTGCCTGTCCCCGGCACGGACTCGATATCGAAACGGCCACCGACCATCTCCAACCGCTCCCTCATGCCGAGCAGCCCCAAGCGGCCGTTCCCTTTCGAGTGCAGCACGCGTTCCACGTTAAAGGATTTGCCGTTGTCTTTGATTTTCAGGCAAATGGCGTTGGGGAGTTTCTCGATGTTCACGTCCACGAAGCCGGCCTGCGCATGGCGGGCCACATTGGTCAGCGCTTCCTGGAGGACACGGTAGAGCACAGTGCGCGTGGCATTGCTCAATTGTTTGATCCTGCTGGAAGTGAAGGTCGTGAAATGAATGCGGATGCCCGTCTGCTTCGTGAACTCTTTCATAAAGGCATGAAGAGCGGGAATCAGTCCCAAGTCGTCCAACACCGTCGGGCGCAGTTCCCGGGCGAACCGGTGCACAATGTCCACCGATTTTTCCACCAGCCGTTGCGTCCGCGCGATCTTCTGCTCGAGACCCCTGGGGTTACCCGCGGCCTCCCGGGTTAAAGCCGCCAGATGGACAGTGATGCCCACCAGGGTTTGGGCGATTTCATCATGCAGCTCGCGGCTGATGCGCTTTCGTTCCTCCTCCTGCGCGCGCAGAATTTGATGGGACAGGTGCCGCAACTGTTCCTGCATGTGACGCGACTGCCTCAGCAACCGGTTTTGGTGGTGCTCGCTTTTCTGGAGGGCTTGCTCCACCGTCTGCCGCCGGGAAATTTCCCGGTTCAACCCCCGGTTGGTGTCGGCCAGGGCCTCCAGACGGCGTTGCACCTCCTCAGCCTGCTTGCGGGCTGTAATGTCCCCGAACGCGACCCGGCACCACTTCCGCGTTCCCTTGGGAGAGACTGCGGACGTGGCCCGAAAGCTGGCCCAAAAAGTGCCGCTGCCCTCCTTCAGAAGTAGCGCCTCACTGGTCTGGTCCTTGGGCCCGGTGAATATTTTTTTCAGGAAGGCCAGAAAGATCGGCCGACTCGTCGGGGACATAAAAAGCAGCAAGCGCCGACTGACCAGTCGGGACCGTTCAACGCCGAGCAAAGCGGCGCCCGTCAGGTTCGCCTCCAGGATCACACCTGATTCATCCATGGAGAAATAGCCCACTGGGGCGAAATCGTAGAGGTCGGTGTACTTTTCCAGCGCCACCTCAAGCTCATCCCTGGCTTTCTGCAGCTTGGCGTTCTGCATCTCCAGCTCGATCTGGTGGACCTCCAATTCGTGGAGCAGCCTCACGGTGTCGGCCTCTGACTTCTGATCTCCGGCCTTTGACCGCTGACCTTTCCGCTGGTCGCTCAGGCGGCCTTCGGCGCGGCGGCGAAGTTCGGCGGGGTCGGCTGGGGTGTTCGGCTTTCCGTTCATGGCGTTGTGCTTTCCAGGAGTTGCCAGTGATCAGTCATCAGTGGTGGTGAAGTAATCTGCGGCAGATTCACAAAGCGTGAGAGGAGATTCGCCACAGAAGGAGGCGGCTTTTTCGATCATCGAGTTCAGCAGCCGGCCAATCCCGGCCAGTTCACTGTTGAGGCTTCCAGGGAAGCAACGTTGGCCGGCTTTTTCCGCCGGCGTGCCGGCGAAGATTTCTTTTTCATGCGCTTATTCCCTGCGTCTGTTTCCTGCGCTGCCAGAATCTGGTGGGAGGTGTGCCGCGACTCTTCCTGACTGAGACGCGAATGCTCCAACATCTGGCTTGGTTGATTCAACCCGAATTCCCTATCCAGAGCCAGTGCGGTGATCCTCTTCGATTGGAGCGATTGTCTCAACAAAAAAGTCTCCGTCCGTTTGATCGTCCCGCCTCCGATTACGGCGAGCAGTCCGGCGGCATCCATGCGACGGGTGCGTGTTCGATGTTTCGATTGCGAGGACGACGACGAGGACGAGAGCCGTGAAGGGCTGTTCAAACACGCACCCGGTTTTGAGCGCTAAACGATGGTCACCTGGACGCTGCTCTCAATGATTCCCGCGCCGATGGCGTAGCGGGTGAGTCCGGCGGTGTCGTGGACGTTGAGCTTGTTCATGACCTTCTCGCGATGTTTTTCGACGGTCTTGATGCTGATGCCCAGTTCGGCGGCCGTTTCCTTGTTGGCTTTGCCTTCGGCAATCAATTGAAGCACCTCCACCTCGCGCGAACTCAGACGGGGGTTGCGCGACCGCAGCCGTCCGGCTGGATCCGGCGACTTGCCATCCAGTTGGTGAAGACGCCTGGCAACCGCAGGGCTGAAAAACGTGTTTCCATTGTGGACTTCCCGGATCGCCTCGCACACGACGTGGGAGGAGGTCTGTTTGAGCAGAAATCCCACCGCGCCGGAGTCGGTCGCGTCTGTGATATACGCGTCATCGCTGTGCGCCGAGAGAATGAGCACTTTGGTGGCGGGGATGGCTTTGAGCACCTGGCGCGTGGCTTCCAGACCGTTGAGCCGCGGCATGGCGATGTCCATCAGCACCACGGCGGGGTGAAGTTTTTTGACCATGGCGACGGCCTGACGACCGTCTTCCGCCTCCCCAACCACTTGAAGATCGTTTTCCAACTCCAGCATCTTGCGAAAACCCTCGCGCACGATTGTATGGTCTTCCGCCAGCAGAACAGTGATTCGTTTCTTAGACATTCAAGGTTTGGTTCCACCCGGCTCCATCAGCGGGTTTTCCGCCTCCGCGCGCGCGCTTTGTCGGGCGGAATCTGCGCCTGGATGGTGGTGCCTGTGCCCGGCACGGACTCGACATCAAAACGGCCACCGACCATTTCCAACCGCTCCCTCATGCCGAGCAGCCCCAGGCGTTTGCCGCCATTGGCGTGCAAGGCGCGTTCCACGTTGAAGGATCTGCCGTCGTCTTTTATTCTCATGCAAATGCAGTCCGACAGTTTCTGGATGCTCACTTCCACCCGGCTGGCCTGGGCATGGCGGGCCACATTGGTGAGCGCTTCCTGGGCGACGCGAAAGAGCACCGTTCGTTTGGTCGTGTCCAATTGCTCCGCCGCCGCGAAGGCCGTCAAACTGGTGCGGACGCCCGTCCGCGTGGTAAAGCTTTTCATGAACGAATGCAGGGCGGGGATCAGCCCCAGGTCGTCCAGCACCGTCGGGCGCAGTTCCCGGGCGAACCGATGCACGATGTCCACCGATTTCTCCACGAGCCTTTGTGTGCTGGAAATTTTTTTCTGGAGGCCCTTGTTGTTGAGCATGGACTCGGTTTTCAAGGAAGCCAGCCGGACATTGATGCCCGTCAACGTCTGGGCAATTTGATCATGCAGTTCGCGGCTGATCATCTTGCGCTCTTCCTCCTGGGCCGACAGAAGCTGGCGGGACAGCAGTCGCAATTCTTCCTGCATCTGCCGCGATTGCTCCAGCAACTGGCTATAGTGTTGCTCGCTCTTTTTGAGGGACTCCTCCACCGATTTGCGCTGGAGGATCTCCCGTTGCAACTGGCGGTTCGAGGTGGTCAGATCCGCGCTGCGCTGGTGGAGCGCCTGATTCAGTTGAACCAATTGATCATTGGTGTCGCGGGCCGCGCGATGCGTTTTCTCGATTGGTGTGATGGCCTCGGCAAAAAAAGTCCCCGCCCGCCGGATCATCCGATCCCGGGTGCCGGGGGAGTAACCCGGCAATACCAGGGTAATCAGCGCCTGCTCATGGAACCGGGCCAGATCCAACGTCTCCAGCCCGAGTGCCATGGCCCGGCGCCCCAGTCCCTGCGCCGGCTGCGAGCTGGCCCGCGGACCTTGTTTCAGGTGTTTGCGCAGCGCCACGACATATCGTTGCGACAGCCCGTTTAGTTTGCGTCCCATTTCACGTCCTGTTTTGAATGCCGAATTCACGAGCAAACCGTTTTATGTCCTTTACCGACTTATCCACCAGTTGTTGCGTGCTGGCAATCTCTTTTTTGAGGCCGTGGGCGTTGATCGCAGCCTCCCTTTTCAACGTCAACAGGCGAACATTGATGCCCAGCAACGTCTGGGCAATCTCATCATGCAGGTCGCGGCTGATCTTCTTCCGCTTGTCCTCCTGCGCCGAGAGAATCTGGTGGGTCAGGTGCTGCAAATGCTTCTGCAGGCGGCGTGATTCCCTCAAAAGCTTTCGGGAGTGTTCCCCGCTTTTCTTGAGGGATTGCTCCACGGTCTTGCGCTGGATGATGTCCTGTTTCAAAGACCGCTGGGAAGCCGCCAGGTCCACCGTGCGCCGGCCCAGCGTCTGGCTGAGCTGACGCAAGCGGGCGTTGGCCTTGAGCGCGGCGCGATGCGTTTCCTCGATCGGAGTGATGGCCTCTGCAAAAAACAACTCCGCCCGTTCGATGATGCCGTCTCTGCTGCTGGAGGCTTCCAGAGCGGCGAGCGCCCGCTCGTGAATCCGGGCCACGTCCAACGTTTCCAGATCGAGGGCCGCAGCCTGGCATCCAAAATGATGCGCCGAATGCAAGCTCGCCTGCGGGCCTTGCCGCAGGTGCTTTTGAAGCGCCACCGCATATCGTTGTGACAACCTGGTCAACTTTCGTTTCATGTTGTATGCCGAAGTTTCATGTTGTATGCCGAACTCAAGCCGAACTCTGTCGCGATTCTCGGGGATGCGTTTTCCCTCGACGGCGCGCCACAAATCCAATGCAACTATCAGCCAATTGCTTGACCCTGTATATGGGGTAAATACCCCATAGCGAACGGCCATGCCGGCGCGTAGCCTGTCTCCGGTGACGGGATGAAAATCGCGCCTCGAGGTGAGAAGGAACATTTGCAGGGAGCAGAGACGACCCCGTTGCCCCTGCGGCGGTTGCCCGAACCCGCCGTTCCGGAAAAGCCGCCCGGCAGAGCGCTCCCTTCGCCCAAGAGTTCTGCGCACTCAGGTATGAGCCGGACCCCTTCTTTGCCGAACACCTCCCAACAGGCACGGTAGGGTTACACCCCATAGCGGAAAACCAGCCTGCAGCGTAGCGTGCCCCTCGTTGTTACAATCAAAAACAAAACGCAAAAAGACAGAAAGATAAACATAATGAAAAGAATCTATCCGCTCGCGCTCCTGGCAGCCACGAGCGCCCTGTTCGTTACCAGCGCGTCACTCCGCGCCTCCGATACGGATGACCGCATCGAGTCATCCGCCGCAAAGTCGTATGTGTTCAAAACCTACCTCAAGGACGATTCGATTAAAACCGAGTCAAAAGATGGAGTCGTCACCCTGACCGGAACGGTTGCCGAAGCGTCCCATAAGTCCCTGGCCCAGGACACGGTGACGGGGCTGCCCGGCGTCAAGAGCGTGGACAATCAACTGCAAGTCAAAGGCGGACAACCCGCTGAACATTCAGACACCTGGATCAGCATGAAGGTAAAATCCGCGCTCCTGTTCCATCGCAACGTAAGTGCCACTGGAACTAAAGTGTATGTGAACAAAGGCATCGTCACCCTGCAAGGTGAAGCCTCCAGCCAGGCCGAAAAGGAACTCACCACCGAATATGCCAGGGACGTTGACAACGTCAAGGAAGTCAAGAATCTGATGACGATTGCCACCACCCCGGCCGTCGCAAGCGAAACGGTGGGCGACAAGATTGATGACGCCTCCATCACCGCCCAGGTCAAATCCTCATTGATGTCTCATCACTCGACCAGCGCGCTAAAGACCGGGGTCGAGACGACGGATGGCGTGGTGACGGTCAGCGGCATCGCCAAAAACGACGCCGAAAAGAGCCTGGTCACCAAGCTCGTCACCGACATCAAGGG
>Ga0187860_1003098_pt1 | contig 13292 bp, 11 predicted proteins | sample June2016WEW_10_4_FD_132981 | JGI IMG/M metagenome (GOLD analysis project Ga0187860, IMG submission 132981) | Peatland microbial communities from SPRUCE experiment site at the Marcell Experimental Forest, Minnesota, USA - June2016WEW_10_40 | ecosystem: Environmental > Terrestrial > Soil >... | reverse complement strand
GATCGCCTACCTGAAGACGGAGCTCGAGGTGATCGGCGACCCGGGAGTGAACCAGACCCCGCCCCGTCCCGTGATCGACGCGGGGGACCGGTTGTTAGGGTGGCTGGTGGGTCGCCGAAGGGAGGGCGCGTGAGCAGTACGGAGGAGCCGATGCCAGCCGAGGCGGGCTCTGACTACGCCCGCCATGCCCACATCGCGTCAGCCTTGTCGATGAGCGGCTACAACGGTCCTGACTCCCCCGGCACCGACCCCGTTCGGGCGTACCTGAAGGAAATCGGGCGAGTCTCGCTCCTCACTCCCGAACTCGAGGTCTTGTGTGCGCAGCAGATCGAGGCCGGCCTGGAGGCATCTGCGATCTACGAGTCGTGGCAGGCCGAGGGGGGGCTCGACCATGTGCCCTTCGCCGAGCGCCGCCGGCTCGAGCGCTCCATACGCGAGGGTGCCGACGCCAAGGACCTGCTGATCGAAGCGAACCTGCGGCTCGTCGTGTCGATCGCCAAGCGCTACCGGAACCGCGGCATGCCGTTCCTCGACCTCATCCAGGAGGGGAACCTCGGCTTGATGCGGGCGGTGGAGAAATTCGACCACCGGCGGGGTTTCAAGTTCTCGACGTACGCCACGTGGTGGATCCGCCAAGCCATCACGAGAGCCGTCGCCGATCAGGGCCGCACGATCCGGATCCCCGTCCACCTGGTCGAGACCATCAACAAGGTGGTCCGGACGCAACGTCAGCTCTCACAAGAGCTCGGCCGCGAGCCCACGGTCGAGGAGATCGCCATCCGGATCGACTACCCCGTCGAACGCGTACGGGAGCTCCAGCGCATCAGCCAGGACACGATCTCGCTCGAGCAACCGATCGGCGACGAGGAAGACTTCAGCCTGTCCGACCTGATCGAGGACCAGACTGCCGAGGTACCCTCCGACGCCGCCACCAGGTTGTTGCTGAATGAGGCCGTCAAGCGAGCGCTCGGTGAGCTGACCGAGCGGGAGCAGGAGGTCGTGAGGCTGCGTTTCGGGCTGGATGACGGCCGCGTTCGTACGCTCGTTGAGGTCGGCGAGATCTTCGGGGTGACGCGCGAGCGCATCCGCCAGATCGAGATGAAGACGCTCGCCAAGCTGCGCCACCCGCAAGTGTCACGGCCGCTTCGCGACTACGTCGAAGGCGACTGAGTCCCTCCGTAGCCCTCGTCTCGGGCATGTGAGTCTCGGGCGGCGCGACTGCCGTGCTCAGTGTCGGCACCGCACGACGGAGGCCCCTAAGCCGAGTCCCGCCGAGGCTCACTCCGTGATCGGTCGGCCGCCGGCGTGGCCAGGGCATCTCGTACCGAGGACCCGACGAGGTCAGCGATCTTGGCGCGAGCTGTCACGCCGATCTGCCCCTCGAGAATGTCGTTGAAGCGGTGCCGGGCGAGCTCGCCGAACGCACGGATCTTCTCGGCCGTCACCTCCGCGTTGATGGCGTCAGCCCGGGAGCCCATGGCACGTGGCGCGCCGGAGTGCGGTTGGATACCGGTCCGGCGAAGTTGCGCGGTCTTGTTGGCCGCCCACAGACCCACGGCGCACCCAGCGACAAAACCAGCCTTGAAGCGCATCGGTGCCTTTTTACCCGCCACACGCCGCGCCCGCCACCCGGCGGGCCAGTCACCCTCGCTCACCTCGCCCGGCATACGCCGCGATGGATGGCAAGCTCCCGCCGAGTCGCGCCTAGGCTCGGGGCGAAATGGATACCGCAGCGATACCCGCGTCAGCAGGTCGGCGCGTCGGCGGTGCGATCTCTCGACGGATGCCACGCGCGCTCGTTGGCGGGCTCGCAGTCCTGGGATTACTGCTGCTGGTGTCATCACCGGCTTCAGCAGCTGGCGACCCGACGGTCGATCACTACATCTTGTCGAATCCCGTGCCAGGCTGGACCCAGGTGTCCAGCGCTGACGAGAAGGCCGCCCTCGTAGCGGCTGAGGCCGTCGTCTCGTCGGTGGAACACCAGACCATCACGATCGCGGGCGAAGGCTGGCAGTCCTCGGACAGCGCCGGGCACCTCGCGGTCGTGCTCATCGCATTCCCCCACACCGCCACACTGACGCCGGGGCCAGCGGGCACGCCAGGCGGCGCCGTCGGCCAGCTCTGCGGTGCGCCCGCGGGAGTCCAAGCGTCGCTTTCCGTACCGGGTGTGCCTGACTCCGCGATCCAGACCTGCCCTGCCGACGGCGTGTCGGGCGGTGTCATCACCACCTACGTCATGTGGGTGCAGGGCAACGTCATCGGTTTGACGGAGGGCTCCGGCCTGTCAGCCAAAGTCGTGAGCCAGATCGCCCAACGTGAATCGGCGATGGTGCCGGCCTCCGGAATCTCCCTTCCGAGCGGGCTGAGCACGCTCGAGATCGGGGCGATCGCCGGCGGTGCGGTTCTCGTCGTGGCGGCGGTGGTCATCCTCGTCGTGCGGTCCCGGCGCTCGAAGCAGCCGGCGTGGTCGGCCGCAGCCGGGGCCACTGGACCGCCGGGCGCAACCGGCCACCCCACGGACCAGGGTTGGGGTTGGGAGTCCTACCCGACGGCTGTCAACACCAGCGCCGGGGGTGCGACGTCAGGCTGGCAGCCCTACCCGACGGCTGTCGACACCAGCGCCGGCGGTGCGGCGTCAGGCTGGCAGCCCTACCCGACGGCTGTCGACACCAGCGCCGGCGGTGCCGGCCAGCAGCCCTGGTCGGCATCGCGCGGCCAGCGCGCGGGGGAGCACGGATCGGCGCAGGGCGCCGGGATGGCGCCCTATCGAGACCCGAGGATCCGCCAACCGGCGGCAGGAGAGGTTGCTCCGGCAACAGCGCCTGACTGGTACCCGATCGACGGCAACCCGTATCTGCTGGCCTACTGGGACGGGAGCGCCTGGACAGCCCGGAGGCGCTGGGACGGCGCTCAATGGGTCGACGAGCCGGAGGCCTGAGACCGCCTCAGTGGCATGCGCTTTCTTTGGGGCTGCTGGCGACAGATAGGATGAAGGTCTCTTCCGCCAGGCCTTCGGGGCGCGGGAGCGGCATTCCGGGGTAGCTCAATGGCAGAGCACGCGGCTGTTAACCGTGTGGTTGAGAGTTCGAGTCTCTCCCCCGGAGCTCATGACCGGCCTTCGGCGGGCACGGCCACTGGCCTGGATCGCTTGCCAGAGAGGTCAGGGTGCTGACGGCCGGGCCTCCGGGGGGACGCCAGCTCCCCCGCGAGGGTGAAGGGAGGGCGAGAGGCGGAGGCCCGGCCCGTCAGCAGGTCTGGAGCGGCTCCTTCCTGTCTTGCCCGGAGTGCAGCCGGACGGAGGAAGGGTGCACCGGAATCATCGGGCCGGACCACTCACCCGCAGCGACACAATGCCCCAAAGTGTCGATCGGACGACATGATCCAGCCCGAGGGCAGTGAGCGACCGTGCGGGTCGCCGTAAGCGCCGGCCGGATGGCACTCATGAGGCGCTCGGATTCGTGATGACCGCGTCGAACAAAATCGCTCCGGTGGCCTTGTCCCGGATGACGAAGATGAACGGGTGGTCGAATGAGATGGTCGTCACGTGGCCGCTAGAGGAGACGGCCCTCGTCGCGGCTCCTGATGCTGCGCTGGCGTCGGTGCCGTACCGGCCGACGCTCAACTGATCGCTCTGCGCCACGGCCTCAAGCTCCAGCCGAGCCCGTGCCATGCCCCCGAAATCGGCGCTCGAGTTGAACGCGTCGGCGATCCCGAGGGCTCGCAGGGTGCCGTCGAGATTGACGTTGGAGCCAACAGAGAAGGTCGGCATGGTCAGCGAGACGAGGCCGACGCGGAAGTTCTTCGCGAGCTGATCGAGAGAAGCTGGCGTGAGCGTGCTCACGAGTGAAGAAATCGACCCGGTGGTCGGCTCAATCGCGACCGCCTCGAAGCGCCCACCGGCGTAGGGCAGCACCACGCCCTCCATCTGCGTGCTGGAGACGTACTGGATGTCCGCGGTAAGGAGCTTCATCATCGGCACGCGAGCCGGATGACCGTCCGTAGTGACGAACTCGCCACGGCTCGTCAGCCGAGCCGGGAACACCACGTTGGGACCCCAGGCAGCGGAGAATCGCATGGCGTCCGCCATCACCAGCTCGGTCGAGCTCGACAGTGATCCCGGGCCGAACAGTGGGCTCGCGGCGCCCGTCACCTGCTGCACCCAGTTGTTGATCACATTGATCGCCGAACCGTTCGTGGCTCTGAAATCGACGGTCGTGACACGAGCCCCGTAGTTCGACATCAGCGCGTCCTTGAACCCCGTCAGTACGTTCAACGACTGCTGCACGAACACGGCGTTGCGGTCGACAAGCTGAACGTGCGCTGCGGCGGCGTCTGATGCGAGCTGCGCGGTCAGGGCGTTCCAACCGCTGGCTTGCTGTTGTGCGTTCAAGCTGCTGCTGCCCAGCGCTGCGGCGATCTCGTGCTCGGTGGTGCCACGGGCGCCGAGTTCGAGCATCGACAGCGTGGTAGCGAGGCTTTCCGGCGACACGACGACGTTGCTCGTCGGGGCTTGCGCCAGGATCACCTTGGTGAGCGCCAGAGCGAAACGCTGCTCGGCAGACTCAACCGTCACCTGGTTCGGTGAGCCCGGCGCCACGGCCTGCCGGCGGACCGCGCTGGCGGCCTGGCCCTTCGTCACTCCTGGGTGGTGGGCCGGAGTGTTCGGGAGGGCCGCGAACGACACGGCGACCGCGAGGGCCACCACCGTCGATACCGACCCCACGACCGCTCGGCGCCGGCGGCGCCGAGCGGTCGCCGCCCTGCGAAGCTCCAATGGCGGAGTCCATTGAACCCTCTTCGTTGCGGCCGCGTACCGGTCGAAGGCTGCGCTCAGCCGGTCGTCCTCGTCAGTCGTCACTGCTGTCCTCCGGATCGATAGCTTCCAGACGTTCGAGCTCGGCCGCCAACTGGGCGCGACCGCGGTAGAGCCATGACATCACCGTGCCGGACGGTGCCGACATCTCGGCGGCGATCTCCGCGACGGAGAGACCCACGAGGTGATAGAGGATGAGTGCCCGGCGTTGGTCCGGGGCGACTCGCGCCAGCGCTTGACCGAATTCGATCAGCGACTGCTCGTCGGCGATCGGATCGGAGACCTTCTCCGGGACCACCGGCTGCACGGACACGTGGCGGCGCCACCGCCGATGATTCTTGGCGAGGTTGAACGCCACGAGCCGGACCCATGCTTCCGGATCTGCCAGCTTCGAAACCCGGCGCCAGTGGATCCAGGCTCGCTCGAACGCCTGTTGAACGAGATCGCGCGCTTCCGTCTCGTCGCTCGTGAAGACATATATCTGGGCGATCAAACGGTCGCGAGTGGCTAGGTAGAGCTCGTCGAAACTCACTTCGTCGATCACTACGGTCGCACCTCACCACTTAGTAACACACCTCAGTGGTGCCTCTGATTGCAGCACTGAAAAAGAAATTTCGAAGTGTTCCCACCCCTCGACGGAGCGTAGGTCGATCGGTACCGTCACCTACTCGGGGGTCAGAAATCCTTCATTCAAAAAGGGGAAGTCATGTCATCTATGCCAAATCAATCAAGACGTCCTGTCGCGAGCCGACTCGTGGTCGTCCTCTCGCTCGTAATGGGCATAACAGCTGCATGGGCCGCAGGTGCCCTCGCAGTTGAGCGGCCCGCCCCAGTCACGAGAGCGATCCCGCTCGTCGTGCCGTCCGTCGCCCAAGTGGAGCGTGTCATGACGCCAGTCACCTCCGGAGACCCTATCGGTGAACTGCAGCGGAGGCTGATGTCACAGTTCACGAGCAGTTTCGGCGGTATCTACGTCAACGCCAGCGGCCAGTACGTCGTGGCCACCGCGAGCAGCGCTCCGGTCGCGCTCCTCCACGCGGCGACGACGGGGTTCCAAGCAGTCGTCGCTTCCTTCGGCGCGAACGCGGGCCCCGTCTCCGCGATGCAGTTGAGCTACGCCGACACGGGCACGACGCTGTGGCAGCTCTACCGCTTGAAGGCAGCCATCCTGGACAACCCTGCGCTCAGAACTGCGGGCGTCGACGGTGCCGGGCTCGACATCCGGCAGGGCCGAGTCGTTGTCATGGCCACGAACCCTGCCGGCGCCTCGGCAGTGAAGGCGGACTACGGCTCGGCCGTTGAGCTGCTCACGGGCGGGGCATCGGTACTCACTGCCAACCGGTATGCCGACTCAGCACCATGGAACGGCGGCGACCAGATCGTGACGCCGAGTAACGGCGAGACCACCTGCACCTCCGGGTTCGGCATGCAGGACGAGTCGACCGGCCAGACCTACTTGTTGACTGCGGGCCACTGCGGGTCGGCTACCTGGTACAACACCCGCACGAACACCCCGGTCTACGACAGCGCCACGCTGATCGGCACGACGCTGCCCGGCTCGGTGCGCACATCGACGGTCGACGCGCAGCTCATCACGACCAACTCGTCGTGCGTGTCATGGGGAGGCAAGAGCACGAAGGCCGGCAATATCGAGCGCATCTACATCACCGGTTACGCGAACGCGCCTCAGGGCGCCTCGATCGAGCTGGAGGGCGCGGTGACTCTGGAGCAGACGGGCACGGTCGCTTACTATGACGTGTCGAAGGTCATCCAGGGCGAGAACCTCAGCGACCTCGACCTCGTGACTGCCATACCTCAGGTGGGCGACTCGGGCGGCCCGATGATCTACCCAACCGGATTCGGCCCGCTCGCCGGCGGAACGACGGTCGCCTGGTACGACAACGCCGGCAATGTGTGGGGTGTCGTCCAAATGATCGACGCCGAGACCTACACCTACACGGCGATGCTCGGCGGCCAGGTCGTGCCCAACGTCACCACCACCGGCGACAGCTGCTGACATCGTCGCTGCTCGGCGCCTCCGGCCGTGCCAGGTCGTGGCATCCCGCTGGTCGGTCGTCGACGTCTGACGCCTGCCGTTGCTGGTGCTCACCCCAAGTGCGGGCCACCACCGTCGCCCATCCGCGGGCGATGGTGGTGGCCGGGGCTAGCGGTGCTCTTGCTCCTCCAGCAAGCGCCGAAGCTGCTCGAGGACGGCAAGCGCTCTCTCGCGAGGGAGACCGGAAGGTGATTCAGGTGGCAGCATCGCCACGGATCGGCGGAGCTGCTCCGCTTCCCAAGAGGTGAGATCGGCCATGCCGACAGGATATCGAACAGACGTTCGCACCGTGGCCTGTCCCACGCCATCGTTGCAGATCCGTCGGCCGGCCTTGCCAGCCTGCGCAGCGATCAGGAGTCTCTGGGCGCGGAGTGCCGTATGTCGAGCAGGCCGCCCTCGGTCGGCCCGAAGCCGCAGCTCTCGAGGTAGAACGCCGCCAGATCCCGATCGAAGTCGACGTGCAACCACTCACATCCGGAGCGCCGGGCTTCGTCGACGCTGACCCGGACGAGCTCGGTCCCGATCCCCCGCCGCTGCTCGGCGGGTATCACCATCGTGTCGAGCAGGACGGCATGAATCCCGCCGTCCCAGATCACGTTGACAAAGCCCACCAACTCTTCGTCCAGCCGCGCACAAACCCAACCAAGGCTGTGGTTCTCCAGCTTGCGTTGCCACTGTGAGGGCACCGGCGGATGGTCGAAAGCCTCAGCATGAAGCCAGTCCAGCTCGAGCTCCTCCGCGACGCCTCGCCATTCGTAGCTGACAGGTCCGTCCGTGCTCACGACAGACAGTATTTCGCACCTGCGGCCGCGACGTGGACTCTTGCGGATCTGCCCCTCTCGGCGCCCCCGACGGCGACGCCCGCCTCGAGGCGCTCGCCCTGGTCAGGACGAAATCGAGACAGGCGGAGGGGACCCGGCAGGGTTCGGCTCGGCAACCACTCCATACGGCATCGACCTGAGTCTGCTGGGTTGGCCGGCGTGGTGCCTCGGCTGCTTGGTGGGCAACGGAGATCGGCGCGTACGATGTCCAGGACGCGAGGGGAGATCGCCACGATGAACCAGGTGTGGCTGTGGAAGCCGTCAACGCAGCGCTCTCGCGGGCCGTGGCGAACGCTCGTAGTGGTGCCGCTCGCATCGCTGGTCCTCGTCGCCGGCCGGGCGCTCCCAGCCGGGGCGATGCCTCGAGTGGGCGAGCCCCAAGTGCTCACGACGTGCAGCTTCTCAGCGCTGGAGACCGCCGTGGACAAGGGAGGCGCTATCACCTTCGGGTGCAGCGGGACGATCGACTTCACCTCTGCGATAGCGGTCAAGTCGGGCGTGGTGAGCCTGAACGCGAGCGGGCGCTCCGTCATCTTCGACGGTGAGTCGAAGACGCAGCTGTTCGCCGTGACCGGCGGCAGCCTGACTCTCGTCGACCTGACCCTGGAAGACGCCAAGCGGACGGGAACCGCAGGCCTACCCGGCCTGAGCGGGACGAAGGGTCGGGCCGGGACCGACGGCGTGGCCGGGGTCAACGGGGACAACGGCGCGGGCGACAGCGGCGATGCGGGGACTGACGGCGAGACGGGTCAAGCCGGCGGCGACGGTACGCCGGGCGGCAAGGGTGCTACGGGTACCAATGGCGACGACGCGCAAGGTGGCGCCGTCGCCGTCGCCCCTGGTGCGTCGCTCACGGTCGCCGGCGGATCGTTCATCGATGATTCGGCAGTCGGCGGTGCTGGCGGCGCAGGGGTGGCTGGCGGTGCCGGCGGTGCCGGCGGTGATGGCGGTCCCGGCGGGAACGGAGGGAACGGAGCTAACAACAGCAACGGTGCTGGCGGAGCAGGTGGGAATGGTGGCACGAGCGGTGCCGGTGGTACCGGTGGTGCGGGGGGCAAGGGAGGCGGCGGCGGGTCCGGCGGGGACGCTGCCGGTGGTGCGATCTACAGTGCCGGCACCCTGCTGGTCGACGGCACGAGCTTTACCGGCGACACCGTCACGGGAGGCGCCGGCGGTCGAGGCGGCGCCGGTGGTGCCGGAGGCGTGGGTGGGTTTCCGGAGCCCTACAACGTCAACTTGGTGGAGGGTCTGGGCGGGAACGGCGGCGAGGGAACCCCCAACACCAACAGCAACGAAGGTGCGAACGGTGCAGGCGGCAACGGCGGAGTCGGAGGCGACGGTGGCGAGTCGGGCGACTCCGGAGATGCGGGCGACGGGGGCGACGCCTACGGGGGGGCGATCGCAGCCACAGGCAAGGTGACCCTGGTCGGTGCGACGTTCACCAGCGACAAGGCCACGGGTGGTACGGGCGGTGCCGGTACTGAACCCGCGCCCAACGACAGCAACTCGGGCGAAGGTGGTGTCGGTGGCCTCGGCGAGCCTCCAGGCGAGAACCCACTCGGATACGGAGCGGGCGGTGCCGGGGGCACCGCAGGTGGCGGCGGGGACGCCGGGGATGGGAGCGGCGGAGGCAGCGGCGGGGCGGCCAAAGGCGGTGCGGTCTACTCCACCGGGACCGCGACGCTCTTCGTATCGGTCACAGCCACCCATGACGCCGTCTTCGGAGGCAGGGGTGGAGTCGGCGGGCACGGGGGCGGGGGCGGGAACGGGGGCATCGGCGGATTCGGCAATGGCCCGGCGACGCCAGGTGGAGCAGGCGGCGACGGCGGCGATGCCGGGAACGGCGGGAACGGCGGCAACGGCGGCAACGCGGGCGACGCGACGGGCGGAGCGATCGACGTCACCGTGCCGGCGACCGGACACATCGTCTACTCCGGCAACAGCACGACCGCCGGGTCCCCGGGGGCGCTCGGATTGGAAGGTGGGCCAGGTCTCGTCGGCACCGGCGGCGATGGCGGTGCGAACGAGAGCGGAGGCAACGCCGACAACGGGAAGAGCGGCGACACCGGCTCTCACGGGCGTTCCGGCGTCGTCGGGGCGAAGGGTTCGGCACTCGACCCGAACATCGGGGGCACCGTGACGGCGAAGGCTGAGCTCTCCGTGACGACGGCCAGCCTTCCAACCGCCAAGAAAGCTACGCCGTACTCGGCCCGTCTCGCCGCCACGGGGGGCAAGCCTCCGGACAGCTGGACGGCATTCGGCCTGCCTCCGGGTCTCTCCGTCGCTTCGGCGACTGGAGCGATCACCGGGAAGCCGACCGCGGCCGGCACCTTCAAGGTCGTCGTCTTCGTCTTGGACTCGTCAACTCCGGCACGCGCTGCGGGGGGTCGCAGGTACACGCTCACCGTCGCGACATAGCAGTAGACAACCCGCATACCCGGGACTCGCCTCATCCGCCCGACCCGGGCTGACCGCCGCGCTGGCGGACCGAGCAGACGTGACAACGGGGCCCGCATCGACCTTCCTCCTGGTCGAGCCGGAGCGCTGTGGCAGCCAGGGCTTCCGGCCGCCCGACGAGGTGGATCCGGAACGCCTCGGTGGGTCGTCGTCCCCTCCGCTCGTCGGCACAGCGGCGGCTACTCGGCCAGCCCGCTTGTCTCCGCCGCCTCGATGGCGCTGCGAAGCTGTTCGAGCAGAACCTTGCCGGAGGCGAGGTCCATCTCGAGCGCCACGCGGGCATCTGTGCCGAGGTCGTAATTCGCAAAGTCGAGCAACAAGGCGTGCTCAGCTCCGGTGTGGGTGGCGTGGTCGTAGGCAACGGTCGCCTGGGTGATCGGGAACCAGGCCCGTGGGCCTTTGCCGGCGCCCCTCATCGACGTTGTGTTTGAGATCGCGGTGCACATGATGTCGCTCCTGGGTTGTTTGGTTCAGCTCTGGAGGTGCGTCTCGAAGAAGGTGAAGATCTTGCTCCAGCCGTCCATCGCCTGCTCGGGGCGGTACATGGGTGTGTGGTAGTAGAAGAACCCGTGCCCGGCGCCGTTGTAGCGGTGGAACTCGTAGGTCTTGCCGTGCTGTTTCAACTCCGCCTCGTGGAGGTCCACTTGCTGGGGGGTCGGATGCTGGTCATCGTTGCCGAATAGCCCGAGCAAGGGGGCGTCGAGGTCCTTCGTGTAGTCGATCGGCGCAACGGGACGGGCGGGGCTGAGCTGATCCTTGGACATGACCACCCCTCCGCCCCACAAGTCCGCCACGGCTGCGAAGCCTCGGACCCTCGACGCCACGAGCAGAGAGTGGCGTCCGCCAGAGCACGAGCCGATGATGCCGACCTTGCCGTTGGCGTTGGGCTGAGTCTTCAGCCAGCTGAGCGCGGTCTCGCAGTCCGCGACGACGCTGTCGTCGTGAACGCCTCCTTGTGTTCGGACCTTCGCCGCCACATCGTCTGGGGTGCCGTGGCCAAACCGGCAGTAGAGATCGGGGCAGATCACGGTGTAGCCGTGGCGGCCAAGGCGCTCTGCGAACTCCTGGCAGAACTCGTCCCAGCCCGGCATGTGGTGCACGAGCACGATGCCCGGAAGGAGGCCGTCGGTCTCCGGCCGGACGACATAGGCGTGCAGCGGGTCGCCGCCGCCGCCGGGGTAGGTGCTGATCGAGGCGGTGATCGAGAGGTCTCCGTCGGTGCTAAAGGAATTCCACATTCCTGGTCCTTTCGGTGTTTGTGGTTCCGATTCTGGCCGGAGATACGTCCCGTGTCATGTAGCCGTGGGTTGATCGCCGGAGGAGGTGCTTCTTCTGCGTCGGCTGGCGCCGTCGACCTCCCTTGCAGTCACGCCGTCTGGCTCTCTGACGTTGACCTCCCGTGGCGAAGGGGGACCTTCGGCCCTATACAACAAGCTTCGGTTCGCCGAGAATGGCGGTGGCGCACAGCGCCGAGGAGTTCGTGAGTTCGATGTGGGACGGGGGAGTTCGCGCACCGAGCAGGGAGGAGCAACGAAGTGTTCGACAAGCTGATCGTCGCGGTGGACAGTTCGCCACCTTCTGACCGTGCCGTCGCAACGGCCCGGGATCTTGCCGGCTTGTCGGGCGGCAGCGTGCAGCTCATCCACGTAGTCGAGCACGTGGCGGTCCCGGGCGGACGCTTCGCCGGGGGTTTCGAAGTCGAAGACCCCAACGATGCCGAGCAGCTCCTCGAGAAGGAGCTCGCCACCCTCAAGGAAGCCGGAGTCACTGTGACAGCGAACGTCGTCCGGGCGCGGGTTGGGAACACGGCGCAGCTGATTGTCGACGCTGCCAGTTCGGATGCCGCCGACGTGATCATCATGGGCTGCCGCGGCCGATCGGAACTCACCGCCCTCGTGCTCGGCAGTACGGCGTTCAAGGTGCTCCACCTGGCCGACCGACCGGTGCTCATCGTCCCCTGAACGACGGCGCGGCTGGCACGCACGTCAACCCCACGGACGGCCCGGCCTGGCATCGCGGCAGCTTCTCGGTTCTCGCCTGAACAGCGGAATCCGGGCAGGTACCCCGGCTCCCTGGAATGGTGGCAGCAGGCTCTCGGAGATTGCGAAGCGGAGATTCACGCCGTTGTCAATGGGCACCTGTCGTGCAAGCAGTGTTCCTGGCATTCCCGACGAAATACCTGGTGGCGGGCGCGACAGTCAGCACGCGGCACCGTAGGCCCAAGAACGCTTCTAAGCGAAGAGTCACGACACAGCAGCTCCGAGGTGGCACCACGGGAGCTGCATAGAGGCCGAGAGAGACGATGTCGCCGACAGCACACTTGGAAGAGGGCCTCGTCGCCCGGAGCGTGGGCACGCTCGCACGCCACCGACGGGCCGGCGAGGCCAAGGCGCGCAAGCTCGGCCGGACCGTGAGGGTTGCGAGCTACACCCGCTGTCGCGAGTCCGGCTCGCAGCCCGTGAGCATGGCGTCTCGCCCGCTCGAGCTCCTCCTCGGAGAGCAGCGAGCCGTTCAGGCGGTTCTCCAGTGCGGCGAGGTCGAGCCGTGCCGTCCACAGCTCGATCCCCCGTCTCTGCCCGTCGCGGAGCCGCCCGCCGGTGCAACGGAGGTCACCCGGCTCCGTCGAGACTCTGGCGGATCTTTCTGGCGAGAGTGGGGGCGTTGCGTGGATCGAAGAAGACGAGATGGTCACCCGGGATAATGTGCACCCGGAGGACACCCGAATGGGATCGGTTCCAGCCGAGTGAGCGACCGTGCGAGATGGCGTCGCGCTCCGAGACGAAGAGGTCGAGGGCGATCCCGTTCGGCCGCGGCGCGTATCCAAGCCCGACCGCGAAGGCTCCGCGGCCATCGAAGCCTTCGCCACTGCCGGCTCGATTGCCGGGTGCAGATCCGAGACGCTGACCGAGCGCGGCCACTGAGGCCCGCGGACGGACAAGAGCGCGGGCAACTTTCACAGGTACCCTCGACGGCCGGGTGGCCCTAACCGGGGCATAGGTGTTCACGAGCCCGAGCCAAGCCACTTGCTGCCCATCTTTGTGGAGCAGCGTGGCGATCTCGTAGGCGATGAGCCCACCGAAGGAGGACCCGGCGATGAAGTACGGACCCCGGTCCTGGATCCGGACGATCGATTCCAGTATCGAGG
>Ga0187860_1003097_pt1 | contig 13299 bp, 11 predicted proteins | sample June2016WEW_10_4_FD_132981 | JGI IMG/M metagenome (GOLD analysis project Ga0187860, IMG submission 132981) | Peatland microbial communities from SPRUCE experiment site at the Marcell Experimental Forest, Minnesota, USA - June2016WEW_10_40 | ecosystem: Environmental > Terrestrial > Soil >... | reverse complement strand
GGACTCAGAAAAGGCCTGTATTTATTGCTCCCCAGTCGCGCCGCAGTCATTCCGTCCGGCGAGTCGCCGGACGGCACAGGCGAGTCGCCTGCGCTACCCATGCTCTTTTTTGACGGGCTTCTAACCGCATCAAAGTACTCTTACAGTGAAGGTTCTGGTCGTTAGCAGCGAGTGGCCAAGTGCCGCCCAGCCTCATCGTGGCTCATATATCATTGAGCAGGTGGAATCGCTAAAGAGGTTGGGGATAACGGCCGAGGCGTTTCCGATCGATGGGCGTAAGAACCCACTTAATTACCTGCGTGCACGCGTAAGAATGACACGGTCCCTACGGCATGGTAGGTTTCATTTGATTCACGGCCACTTTGGACATAACGGATTTGTCTGTCTTGGGCACAGGGGCATTCCTTGCGTTATGACATTCCACGGCAGCGACGTGCTAGGGTCGGTAGCGGCAAACGGCAGGTATACCCTCCTGGGCGGTGCCCTCACGCGTGTTAGTGCTATCGTCGCAAAGTACGCGGATACTGCAATAATTGTGGCTGAACACTTCAAGAAGTTCTTACCACGACGTGAGTATCATGTTCTTCCAACGGGCGTTGACTTGGAGAAGTTCAGGCCGCTTGGCATGAAGCTTGCCAGGTCAAGGCTTGGCATGAAGCTTGACGTCCCAATCATACTTTTTGGCGCCCCACCGTCCACAGCAGTGAAACGTTTTGCGTTGGCTCGCGAGGTTTGGAAGCGAGTAAGGGCCAAGCATGTTAACTGCGAGCTGCTGTGTTTAGATAAGGTGCCTCACTCGGTTGTTCCATTATACATCAACGCTGCCGATTGTCTGCTTTTGACCTCGTTTCATGAAGGTTCTCCCACCATCGTCAAAGAGGCGCTTGCGTGCAATGTGCCGATCGTTTCTGTTGATGTGGGCGACGTGCGCTGCCGGGTGAAGGGGCTAAAGGAATGCTTTGTAAGTGAGTCGCTTGATCCGGAGGCTCTCGCGCGAGCGGTAATAGCGTCCTTCCGCGCACGTCCAACCTTTGAGGGAAGACATGCCGTTGTTGACCTGGATTTGCCTCGGATCGCTGAGCGGCTTTTGTCAATCTACGAATCAAGCTTGAGAAAGGCGGCCGAGAGGAGCGGGGGGACGAGGGCTAGCGTTCATGTTGAACGATGAATTTGAGAACCGGAGAATGAGCCAGGAAACCTCCCAAACCAGTGGTTCCACTTGCGCGCACGTTGCCTCGGTGGCGATTGTCGGCAGCGGCGCGGTTGCACATCATCATGCCCGCCACCTGGTGAATTGTCCAACCACACGGCTTGTCGCGATTGTGGACACCGATCGTTCCGCTGCCGAGGCTTTCGCTTTGAAATATAGTATTTCGCGGGTCCACAATTCCCTGTCCGAGCTGTTCGCCGCAGGTGGAGTGGATGCGTTGCACATCTCTACTCCGCCGGATTCCCACGAAATCCTGGCTCGCCAAGCCATCGACCATGGCCTCGATGTCGTAGTCGAAAAGCCTATCGCCTATTCCGCTGCCGTGACGGCTGAGCTTTATCAACTCGCCGCCGCCCGCGGCGTGCGCTTGTCGCCTGACTATAGCCTGTTTTTGGCGGAGCAGATGTGTCTGGCCCGGAAATGGATCGCTGAAGATCGAATCGGGAGCATTGTTGGCGTCGAGTGCCTTTACCAGACCACGCTTGATCGGGCACGCCTTGAGGAACCCAAACGGCCGCCGTGGCTCTTCGAGCTGCCTGCTGGCCCCTTGCATAATTTCTTTACCCATCCGCTCTACCTTGTCTTGCAGTTCACCGGACCCGTGCGCGGCGTGAATAGCGTCCCCCGCCATGCCGGCTATCTGCCGCAAGGTCTCACGGATAATCTCGATCTCCTGATCGACGGAACCAATTGCAGCGCTTTTGTAAATGTCTCCCTCGCCGCCCGGCCCGCCCAAACACGCCTCGTCATTCAGGGCGAGCAAGGGAGGATCGCCATTGATTTCGATGCTTTCCAAATCACGCTGGAGCGCGCGCCGGCGCGGTTCGGATCGGTCATGCGCCTGCTGCGCCCTTCGTTGCGCGGAATTGGTGCGGTCCGGCAAACCGGTTCGACGGCCCTGAAGATTTTGCGCAAACGCCTGGTTCCTTACGCGGGACTGAAGACATTGATTGAGCAGTTTTATTCGTCTTCGCCACCGGGCGGAAAATTGCCGATTCCACCGGAACTGGTGCTGTCTGTCGCTCGTGTGGAAGAGGAAATTGTCCGGTCGCCCGGAGTGTGGAAACTTTCCTTCCCTCGGGCCAGCTCGGTAGTTCCCGATGGCCCACACTCGAAATGGGTGGCCGTCACCGGCGGTACGGGTTACCTCGGCAGCCGGGTAGTTGCTGAATTGCGCAACCGTGGCTACGGCGTACGTCTTTTGCAGCGCTGGCAAAGCCACGGGGCTCTTCCCGCGGGCGATGATATCGAAGTTGTATATGGTGATGCCCGCAACGTTGACGACGTGCGCCGATTGGTGGCGGGAACCGAAGCTGTGGTCCACATGGCCGCCGGCATGAAAGGGTCGCGGGAGTTCGTGGTGGAGAGTTGCGCCGAGGCTGCCCGCAATGTGGTCCAGGTTGCCCGTGAACTGGGTACCCGCCGTAATATTTATCTCAGCTCGATGGCCGTCTTCGATTATCGCGGACTCAAGCGGCGCGACTTCCTCTCCGAGGGCACCGCCCTCGAAGCGGCCCCGGAAGAGCGCAGCGCTTACGGGATGGGCAAGACCCTGGCCGAGCGCATCGTTGCTGAAGAGATCGCCCGGAACCACTCTCCCTGGATGATCTTGCGGCCTTCCCAGATTTTTGGCGAAACTGCTGACTTTGCGCACCACCTTGGCAGTATCCTCGGTCGCAATGTCCTGAGCCTTGGTGGTCCTCGAAAGCGGATGCGCCTCGTTCATGTTGCCGACGTGGTCCGGGCGATAGTTGACTTCATCGCTCCGGAAAAGTTTCAGTCAGGTACAGTGCTAAACTTGACTCATCCTGACATTCTGCTGGCGTGGCAAGTCGCTGCATTGCTCAAACAGCGGTGTGGAGTAGATGTGGTTTACTTGCGCCCATCGGTTGGCAGGGCGCTGGCCTGGGCTACTCGTGTCACCCATACCATGCTTAAACGCGGTCCGCGAATCTCCGCCCGGCAGGCCGCTTACCTCTTTTGTGAAAGTGGCGCGGAAGCCAAGGCGGCCTTGGAGCTTGGCTGGCGCCCGGCGGCCACGTTGAAGGAACAGATTCAGGCGGCATTGACCGGCTCTGTCAGAAATTCCACGAAATAAAATCCTCTGCCCCAATGTCCAGAAGACAACGTGTTTCCCGTGATTCCTTGCCGAAATGAGACGGCCCATAAAAAGCCCTGCCTCACCACCGTTTTGAACCCGCACGCGCCGGACGACGGCTACAAAGTCATGTCGGGCGGTGGCATGTCCGACGACGGCACCGGTAAAATCCGGATACCTTCGCGGGTCAGGTGCCGAATGCAATGCTGCCTGCATATCTCGTCGAGCATGATATTTACCTTTCGGCGTCCACCCGGGATGGCACCAGTCTCTGTTTACTCGAGGCGATGTCTTCGGGATTATACCCGATAGTCTCAGATATTAAAGCGAACGCTGCATGGATTAAGCGTGGGGACAATGGCCTTTTGCATAAAGTTTCCGATCCACAGAGCCTCGCCGAATGCATTGCGTTATTTCCGCGTAAGGCGGGGCAAATAACTGATGTGCTTCGTCGTAACCGGGAGCTCGTCGTGGGATTAGGCGATCGAAGCACAAACATGAGAAAGCTTGAGGACATCTATCATCGCCTTCACTGGACAAGCAAGCACAACTAAGCACAGGCGATTTTATTCCGCTCATGAGCAAGGTCGACATCATCATTCCGGTTCTGAATGAGGAACGGTTTATCCGGTCTTGTCTGGAGTCCGTTGCTGCTTTCGACCGAGAGCCGGAAACCACAATTGTGGCTTATGTGGTGGACGGCGGTTCCACTGACCGGACAAGGGATTTAGTCATGGAAGCGGCAGTTCGCTTTCCGGACATTCGCGTTTTGGACAATCCGGGACGCATCCAATCCTGCGCACTGAACAAAGCACTACGGTGTGGCGATGGCGAGTACGTTCTCAGGTTGGACGCACACGCTGAGTACCCTCGCGATTATCTTGCGCGCTGTCTGCGTGTGTCCAATGAGACAAAGGCCGACAATGTCGGTGGAAGGGTTATCACCATGTCTGGCTCGACCGGGTTCCAAGCAAGAATCGTCCAGGCGCTCAGCACACATTGGTTTGGTGTAGGAAACTCCACATTCAGGCTGCATGCCAAGGCCGGTCCGGCCGACACCGTCCCCTTCGGCTTCTTTCGGAAATCAATTTTTGAGAGGATTGGCTATTTTGACGAGCGATTGCTGAGAGCGCAAGACTACGAGTTTAACCGTCGCATAATTGCGAGTGGAGGGGCTGTGTGGCTCGATCCCGAAATCACAATCTTTTACTACAACATGCCAGACTTGTGGTCCTTCTACAGGAAGCAGCTGCTAGAAGGCTGTTACAACTCATATCTTTGGTACCTGGCGCCCTATGCCTTTGCGTTCCGTCACTGTATTAGCGGCGCGTTTGCTGCGGGTTTATTGTGTGGGTGTTTGTGCTCCTTGCTGATACCATTGATCGCTCTGCCATTGGGGAGTGTCCTCGCGTTATACTTTGTTTTAGCCACGTTCGCGTCATTCCAGCAGGCCCGCCGCTACCGTTCCGCAGTGCTTGCACTTGCCCTTCCTCCTTGTTTTTTTCTGTTCCATCTCTTTCATGGGCTAGGCGTATTGCGAGGCCTGCTGAGTTTATTCTTTGCCAACGCCCAAGTGCAGAAGGTTCGCGAGCCCTGGCCAGGGGCAAAACGGTTTCGAGCCTGGCCGATTCCGGCCACAGAACAGAGTTAGAACGGATCGCTCCTCGACATGTTTTAGACATAGTAAGTCATGGTTGCGGACTCGAAGGCACTATACAAGCCGCTAGAATCTGAGTTGAGAGTGGATTTCGAGCAGCAGGATTGCAGCGTGTCTGTGTGCTTATGCAAAGAACAATCATAGGCATGAATAGCCTACAAACATTGAACGGAACGTTCTATGCACCCGCTGGTGATCGTTCGGGATTCGCTATCGTTGTTCGTCGAAGTCACCTGCAGGGATCAGCTTAGGCGGTCGCCTCGGCGGGAATTGGAAATCGGATCTGGAACGTACTCATTCCATTGAACCCAACGAGCCAAGCCTTCTGCCAGCGAATCGAAACATTTTTCGGCCGGGGCCGTTGCTTTCTTCTGGCCAAAGGACGCGTTGGTCTTTATGCGGGACTCAGAGCCATGAATCTGGCAAGCGAATCTAAGGTCGTGATGCCCGGTTATACGTGCATGGTCGTGCCATCGGCGGTTCAACATGCGGGTCTTAAAGCCATCTACTTGGATATTGATCCAAAGACTTACAACCTAAACCCTGCTGCACTTGAGCACCTATCGGACACAGACATCGCTGCGATCCTCGTTCAGCACACGTACGGTATCCCTGCTTCTATGGCGGCGATTGAAGCATGGGCCACACCACGGGGTATTCCAATTATCGAAGATTGCTGCCATGCCTTCGGAACCCGCATTCAGGGTCGGCTCTGCGGCACCTTCGGCGCCTTTGCCTTTATGTCCGGCCAATGGAACAAACCCTTCTCCACAGGACTGGGAGGCATTCTACTAGTGAACGACATGAGATTAGCAGATCAGGTGAACCGGATAATCCGTGAGGAGGCTAATATAGTCGGACCGCTGAAGAACCTGCTGCTACAAGCGCAGATATTCGCCTTTGATCGGTTAGTGAATCCTGCTAGCAGCGCAATGGTCACTGGTGTCTACCGAGGGCTAAATAGATTAGGCTTGGTCATCGGCAGTTCTTCTCGGAAGGAACTAAGAGGGGGAATGCCAAATCGATACCTGACAACGATGGCTCCATGCCAAGCGTGCCGAGGGCTCCATGAAATGGCGAACATTCAGGAGAATATTCGACATCGAGTCAACATTGCGCTCCTCTACCACAGAGAACTTCCTCGAATCGGCTTTGTGCCGCTCTCGTTCCCGTTGGAAGAGGGTTTGCCCTTGCTGCGGTATCCGGTGCGTGTGGCGAACAAAAGCGAAGTCGTGGCCATGGCCAAGAAACATGCCGTCGACATCGGGTCGTGGTTTGACGCACCCCTCCACCCGTACGGTACTCGCATGGAGGACTTCGGCTACAGACTCGGGATGTGCCCCGAGGCAGAAATCGCAAGCAGACAAGTGATCAACCTTCCAACGGGTTTGCTCGTTGATGAGTCAACTGCGGCTAAGTCGCTTCAGTTCCTTCGTCAGCATGCGAGACCCATTCCCGACTGAACCGGCAAGCGATCATGGACTTTCTCTACAGCTTTTTTCTAAACCTGCTTCAGCCATTGTCGCTCTGCTTCTTGCTGCTTCTGCCAGCGGTTGGCTTAAGGAAGCGCAAGACCCCGAGCCGGATTTGCTTTTGGACAGCCGTCATGCTCCTGCTCGCCAGCGCTAACCGATGGATCGTAGGAGGATGTGCAGACGCGAGCCTGTGTGAAAACTCATTCTGGGACCATTGAATCTGCCTCGGCACTCCATCAAAACGCGTCATAAGTCAATTGTGAGCAAAGTTTTTCCGAGTCAGGGAGTTTTCACACAGGCTCACGCTTTGAATGGCGGTATTTGCCGCCCGGGCGGGTCCACGAGGCAGACTGTCTCCTCGTTTTCAATGGGGGCACATAGGCTCGGGTTCCGCCCCGATCCGCTGTCGAAATCGACGATGGGGGCGACCGGGTCTTATACGATGCTTACCTCTATAGGCGGGCCATGGATGAGTTTGAAGGCGATGACGTGGATGAGCTTTTAATGGAATGCGATGTCCTGAGCCGCCAGATCACAACCTTCTCCCGCACTTTGTAGCCGTTAAGAACTCTCCCCTGCTCTTTGCTCCTGGCTCCCTGCTCTATGCTCAAGATCCCCTTTTACAAACCCAGCATCGGTGCTGAGGAAATCGACGAAGTGGTCGATACGCTCAAAAGCGGCTGGCTCACCACAGGGCCCAAGACGAAACAATTTGAGAAGGAATTTGGCGCGTACCTCCACCAGAAGCACGCCATCGCGGTCAATTCCTGCACCGCAGCTTTGCACTTGGCGCTCGAAGCTATCGGCATTAAGGCCGGCCAATCTGTTGTCGTCCCCACGATGACCTTCGCCGCCACCGCCGAGGTCGTCCGCTACTTTGGAGCCCGCCCCCTGCTTGTCGATTGCCGAGCCGAGGATTTCAACCTCGACATCGCGGATGCGGAAAAACGAATCCAGGCCGCTCTTGCAGCCGGACAGTCCGTAACCGCCATTATGCCGGTCCACTACGGTGGCCAGGTCGGCGATGTCGCTGGCGTCCAGGAACTCGCCCGCCGCTTTAACCTCAAAACCGTCGAAGACGCCGCGCATTGTTGCCCGGCATATTTCAGGAGTCAGAAGTCAGAAGTCAGTGGTCCATCGTCCGTGGTCGATGGGCAGACGTTGGGCGACGGTTGGCAAACTGTCGGGAGCTCGGCTGACATTAGCTGCTACTCGTTTTACGCCAACAAGACGATCACCACAGGTGAGGGTGGCATGGCCTGCACCCAAAACGACGAATATGCCGACCGCATGCGGATCATGTCATTGCACGGCATTTCCCGGGATGCGTGGAAGCGCTTCACTGCCGAGGGCTCCTGGCACTACGAAATCATCGCCCCAGGTTTTAAATACAATATGACTGACATTGCCGCGGCCATCGGGATTCATCAACTGCGGAAAGCGGACGAGATGCATCGGAAGCGCACGAAATGGGCCGAGCTTTACTCCAGGCTGTTGGGGGGCATCGAAGAACTCATCCTGCCTCGGCAACAGCCGAATCGCGTCCATTCCTGGCATCTCTACGTCATCCGGCTGAAACTGCACCGGCTGAAAATCGATCGGGCCCGGTTCATAACGGAACTGCAGCAACGCGGGATTGGCACTTCCGTTCACTGGATGCCCTTGCACATGCATCCCTATTACCGGGAGACCTACGGCTACGCTCCAGACGATCTCCCGATGGCCAGCTCGCTCTACCCGGAACTCATCACTCTGCCCCTTTATCCCGATATGACCGAAGGCGACGTGCGCTACGTGTGCGATTCTATCCAGGAGATCCTGGTTGCCAATCCAAGGCGTGACCTCCAACCTCTGACCTCTGACCTCTGACCTATGGCCTACCCGTTCACCAAGCGTCTGTTTGACATCCTGTGCGCCAGCCTTGGCCTTCTCGTCCTGGCCCCGCTGGGTCTCCTCATTGGCCTGTTGGTAAAACTCGCGGACCGCGGTCCGATTTTTTATGGTCAGACCCGAATCGGCCAGTTCGGGAAACCGTTTCGCATCTGGAAATTCCGTTCCATGGTCGTCAATGCCGACCAGATAGGCGCGCCGCTGACGAGCGAGGACGACCCGCGAATCACCTGGCTCGGGCGGCTGCTGCGCAAGACCAAGCTCGATGAACTGCCCCAGCTCTTGAATGTGTTGGTGGGCAACATGAGTTTGGTGGGTCCCCGGCCCGAATTGCCTCGCTATGTCGATCTTTACACCCCGGAGCAACGCGAGATTTTGAAGCACAAGCCGGGCGTTACCGACGTGGCTTCACTGCTTTTCCGCAATGAGGAAGAGCTTTTGCGTGGCGCCGGGGATCTGGAGGGGTTCTATCTGCGTTACTGCCTGCCGAAAAAGATCGAATTGAACCGGCAGTACGCCGGGCGCGCGACTTTGCTCCAGGATCTTTGGATCATTTTCCAAACCTTATTCCCCTATTGGCTGGGGGTGCTGGCGATTTACTTCATCTCCTTGACCTTCAGTTTTTGGCTTTCCTACCAACTGAAATCCGACTTTCGGGCCGGCCGCCAGAATGATGAGGAGTTCAGGCATTTCCTGCCGTTGATCGTCTTCCCGCAGCTCATCCTCCTGGTCTGGCGCGGCCAGTTGCGCGGCTTGCTGAGCTACTTCAGCGTTCCCGAAATGCGGAAGACGTTTATCGCCCTCGCGGCGGCCCTCGTCCTCCAGGCCGGGCTCTGCTACCCGCTCCAGCGTCGCCTGGTGCCAACCCCCAGCATCCTCCTGATGGATTTCATTCTCTCGTTCTTTACGCTTTGTTGCGTCCGCATGGCCTTCCGCTTGCTCCGGGAACAGTTCTCGCGCACACGCCCCGCCTTCCAGGTGCCACCGCGACGGGTCGCCCTCATCGGCACCGGCGAGTTGGCGACCAACCTCTTGCTGGATTTTGCCCGGAGTGAGACCCCCGCACGGCGGGTGGTCGCCTTCTTCGACGACAACCCGCACACCTGGCACAAACGGCCGCACGACATTCCCGTGGTGGGCATGCCCGAGTGCCTGCTGAACCGCGAATGGCTGGAGCAAATCGATGAGGTCGTCGTGACGCTGCCGGAGGAGGACTCCGCGCGGATTCAGGAAATCAGCGAAATGCTGAAGGGCTTGCCGCTGAAAGTTACCATCGCTTCCGGCTGGCCGGTGCTGAGAGCTTTGCAAGTCTGACTTTTTCTCCAGATGTTTTTTCCTCTGAAAAATTTCCGCCTGGACCTGTCCCCGCCGAAACGCTTTGCGGTGCTGTCGCTGCTCTATGCGGCCGAACTGACCGCCAGCCTTTGGCTCGCCTACGAACTGCGCTTCGATTTCGCGGTTGACCCCGGCTACCAGCATGAGCGGCTCTTCGTCCTGCTGTGGCTGATTCCTTTGCAGGTGATTCTGCTGGGACTCTTCCATCAACTCAGAACGCTCCTGGGATATTTCAGCACACCGGACCTGGCGCGCATGTTGCAGGCCCTGACCATCAGTTCCGTTATCGCCGGCATCGTGTGGATTTGGCCGGGACCGGGTTTCGTGCCGCCTCGCGGGGTGATTGTGCTGGATTTTGTGCTTGCCCTGATGGGGTTGACGGGCGTCCGGCTGTCATTGCGCACGCTTCGGGAGTCGCTCCCCGTCTCACGCCGAAGCAACGGGCTGCGAAAGCGGCGCGTGGGGATCATCGGCGCGGGCGATGCCGGCGCGCTCCTGGCCCATGAGTTGTCCCGCAAACCCGGATACGGCCTGGAACCAGTCGCGTTTTTTGATGATAACAAGCGCAAATGGAATTCGCGCGTGCATGATATTCCGGTTCTGGGTCCGCCGGAGAAATTGCTGGAGGAAGATGGCAGATTCGGAATTGAAGAAGTGATCATCGCGATGCCCTCTGCTCAAGCCCGGCGCGTGGGTGAACTCGTTCGCATTTTGCGCGAGGCTCGTTTGCCCTGCAAAACGGTTCCTTCCCTGGACCAGTTGGCCCTGGGCCAGGTCAAAGTCAGCCAGCTCCGGAATGTGGAAGTCCAGGATTTGCTCGGACGGGATAACGTCGAGCTGGAAACCGAGGGCATTCGCCTGGTCCTGCAGGATCGCGTGGTCCTGGTGACCGGCGCCGGTGGCAGCATCGGCAGCGAGCTGTGCCGGCAGATTGTCACCTGTCACCCGAGACATTTGCTTCTGCTGGATCGATCTGAACCGCAGGTGTTCCAGATCGAGCAGGAGTTGATCGCGGCGGGACACCTCGAACACATCGTCCCCCTGGTCGGCGATATACTGGACCTGCCACGCATGCGGCAGGTTTTCTCCAGCTTCCACCCGCAAGTGGTCTTTCATGCCGCCGCCCACAAGCACGTGCCGATGATGGAGTCCCAGCCGGGCGAAGCGGTCAAAAACAACAGCCTCGGCACGGCGCAACTGGCCGACCTCGCCCTGGAGTCGGGTGTGGATCGTTTTATTCTGATTTCCACCGACAAGGCCATCAATCCAACCAGCGTGATGGGCGCAACCAAGCGCTTGGCGGAGATGTATATCCAGTCCTTGTCGGCTTCGCACTCTCACCAAACGAAGTTCATGGCGGTGCGGTTTGGCAATGTCCTGGGGTCTTCCGGCAGCGTCATCCCCGTGTTCCAAAGGCAGATCGCCGAGGGCGGACCGGTGAAAGTAACGCATCCGGAGATGACGCGCTATTTCATGACCATCCCCGAGGCCTGCCTGCTCGTGCTGCAGAGCGCCGCCCAGGGAACGGGCGGGGAGATCTTCGTCCTCGACATGGGCAAACCCGTCAAGATCGTCGATTTGGCGCGGCAAATGATCGAGCTCAGCGGGCTCAAACCCGATGAGGACATCCTGATCGAATTCATCGGCGTTCGGCCCGGCGAGAAACTGTTTGAAGAGCTCACACACAAAGGCGAGAACTTCGCCCCCACGACTCACCCGAAGATCTGCCGTTTTGTCTCGCAGCCTGCGGATTTGGATCAGATCCGCAAAACACTGAAACGAATTCACGCCAACCTTCACCGGCTCACGCCGGACCAGATCAAGCTGGCGTTACACGACTCCATTCCGGAATACACTCCCTATTTGCCGTCGGATGTGCCAAGCCTTCCTGCGGCCACCGGGCTGGAATCACGCCCGCCGCATCCGGCCGCCGGTAGGCGGCACTGAGCAGCGCGCGGGATTCGAGATGCCAAGATCATGCACGCTTATAAAAAATTGACTGAACGACTGTTGATCCAGCCGAAAGTCTGGTTGGTCACCGGGGTGGCGGGGTTTATTGGCTCCAACCTGGCGGAGGCGCTGCTCTGCTTGAACCAGCGTGTGATTGGCTTGGATAATTTTTCCACGGGGTCACGCCGCAACCTCGCGCAAATCCGGGCTCTGGTAGGTCCGGCAAAGTGGAAGAACTTCCGCCACATTGATGGCGATATTCGCGCCGCAAACACGTGCGACCCTGCAAGCCGGGGTGTGGATTACATCCTGCATCAAGCCGCCCTGGGATCGGTGCCGCGCTCGATCGCCAACCCTGGGGAATCTCATGCGAGCAATGTCACCGGCTTCCTGAACATGTTGGTGGCCGCTCGCCAAAATGGAGTGAAACGGCTGGTTTATGCCTCCAGCAGTTCCGTTTACGGAGACAATCCAGACCTGCCCAAGCGCGAGCATCAAATCGGGCGCTGCCTCTCGCCGTATGCCGTAACCAAACGCGCGAACGAGCTTTATGCGGATGTCTTTGGCCAGTGTTACGCGCTGGATTCGGTGGGGCTGCGCTACTTTAACGTCTTCGGCCCGCGCCAGGATCCCGACGGCCCTTATGCCGCCGTCATCCCCAAATGGATCGGCGCCATGATTCGAAACGAACCCATCCATATCAATGGCGATGGTGAAACCAGCCGTGACTTTTGTTACGTGGCTAATGTCGTCCAGGCCAACCTCCTCGCGGCCACCGTGGAAAAGACGGAGGCCGTCAACGAAATCTATAACGTTGCTGTCTGCGCCCGAACGACCCTCAATGAGCTCTATGGGTTTTTGCGCGAGAAACTCCTGCCCTGGTATCCTCACCTGCGGGACTGTCGCCCGGTCTATCAAGACTTCCGGCCGGGGGATGTCCGGTATTCAGAGGCGGACATATCCAAGGCGGTGCGCCTCCTCGGTTACGAGCCGTCTCACACGCTGGAGCAGGGGCTTTCGGAAGCGCTGGATTGGTACCGGCAACACCTTGGCCCACCCGGCCATCATGGCCGGCGCGCTCCTGGACGGCAGCGGCAGAGATCCCGCAAGGCTGCGCCGCCGTCAGGGCAACGAAAGCTCTCGAAGCAAGCAAAAGCGCGATTATAGCCCAGCGCGTCACGAGCCATAGCCCAGGAGTTTTGGACCAGATCCACGCTTTGAGCACACGGGAAAACTCTTCTGTTGCCGCTCTGATTTAGACGCTGACGCGTCACTCTTTTTTCCGAAACCGTCCCCCTTTCCCCACTAGCCAGGCCGACCCACGGGTCGGCCTTTTGCATTCAGAGAACCCTTCTTCGAGTAATCCTTCGCTTCCGACGGTCGAGGCGCGGAAAAGAACCCGGCCGGTTTTGAAGACCGGCCGGATCGGTGAAAAACGAGTGAAACCGCCGAAGCACCGCGCCTCTTACGCCGGAACGATGCAGTTGGAATTGGGGAGCACACGCGTCCTCGCGTGTTCCGACCGGCGTCTCGCCGGCCGGAGGAAGGCGTAACGCAATCACTAAGTACATTAAAACATAAATACGATGACGTATTTACTTGCGGCATTTGCGTGATTTTGGGATGAATGCTCTTGCTCATGCGAGCGAGAGTATGTCAAGAATAAGTCCATATTCCATTCATC
>Ga0187860_1003095_pt1 | contig 13300 bp, 12 predicted proteins | sample June2016WEW_10_4_FD_132981 | JGI IMG/M metagenome (GOLD analysis project Ga0187860, IMG submission 132981) | Peatland microbial communities from SPRUCE experiment site at the Marcell Experimental Forest, Minnesota, USA - June2016WEW_10_40 | ecosystem: Environmental > Terrestrial > Soil >... | reverse complement strand
TTTCACGGTGGAAATGAACAGTTCGTCCTGTTTGGGTTTGCGTTTTCCGAGAGCCATGTAAATCGGACGTTCCATCCTCCAACTTGTTCAATTACTCAACCGACTTTTTTAACGGGCTGCTAGACCTCCGAAGAGCTGGCCACCGGTCCACCAGAACTGGCCTGGTGCAAAATTTAGCGTCGCTGCCGCCGGGTAAGGCAGATAGTCACTCAATGTCCCACTGCTGAGAAGCACTTCACCCGGTCCGCTGCCAGTCAACTCCTGATCGCACAAGGTATTACCACCACCCGTCAAATCAACCAACGCCCCAGCACCGACCACAAAACTATCACCAATTATGCCGGCTTGGCTTAACACCAACTCGCCGCTGTCTGCTTCGATCGTGCTTCCATAGCTAGAAAAAGAACTCACCGCTGATGTGCCCGTCCCACTGCTCTTTCGTATTGTGCCGTAGTCCAAAAAAACCGGTCCCCCCCTTATATACCCGCCGTCTCCTACGAACTCGAAGGTGCCGGACGCGGTGTTGACGAACATGCTGTAACTCATGTCAAATGTGCCGCTGTTGGTCAGTATCACTAAGCCTTCATTGTAAAACTCTGCCTGCAGACTCGGTGCATTGGTCGGCCAAATGATCATGGTATTCACATTGGTGACAGGATCGTAATCTCCAAGCTCGCCCCCGGTCCACCAGAACAAACCTGGCGCAAAATTCAGCGTCAATCCATTGGGGGCGGGTCCGTTGGCACCAAAGCTGCCACTACTGAGCAGCACTTCACCGGGCCCGCTGCCAGTCAGTTCCTCATTCCACGATGTACTACCACCACCCGTCAGGTCCACCAATGCGCCGGCGCCAACCACAATGTTGCCCCCTGCGGCGTAGACCCCCGTGAGGATGAAGTTCCCGTGATCCACCTGGACGTTCCCGTTAAGGGCACAAACTGTTGCAGAACCTCCATTGACCAACTCCAGTGTGGCACTGGAGTTGGTGATCGATAGAATTGCAAGAGGCCCTACACAGCGGAAAGTCAGCGTGTTGATGACAGCATCGGTGTTCAGCCAAACAGTGCCGGGTTCGCCGGGACCGACGATATTCGTCACGATAATCACGTCATCGGATGGACCGGGGACCCGATCCAGGTCCCAATTGGTTGCCACATTCCAGTCGCCACCCTCCGGATTGATCCAGGTAATATCCGCAGACCGACCTACACTCCCCCCAAACTGGGCTATTACCAGTGCGACCAGCAGGCTCCAAATATGTCTATTCATCCGATTTTCCTTCTGCCCGCATACTCGTGCACACCTATTCCATGGAATGTGTGTCGTCACTTAGCACCTGCGATGCCAACCGCCGGAGCCTTGCAAGCGACAATTCTTGTTGCTTTCGGACCTGCTCACCGCCCATGAACCCGGCAGGGACCGGCTGCCACGCGTCCGGGCAGACCGGCAGGTCGGCCCTACCGGGTTCATGGGAAGCCTCCACGATTCTGAAATCGAGCATGGGGGCCATGGACTGCACATGACAACTTTTTTGCCGCAGTTGCAACAGAAGATTGCACGGCTCTGATGCTGATTCATAGAGAGGCCCTGCATCCGAGCAAAACGGAAGATGCAAAGCAGTGGTAGTCCTTCCGCCGCAGCTCGGTGAAAGGGGCCCCGCTGCCCGGCTCGGCTGAAACCTGCTGTGTCGCGGTTCGTACAGCCACAGGGAGGCGCCCCGGCGGCCACCGCAGCATCTTTACTCTTTCGCAATCAACTGCCGCAACACGAAAGGCAGGATGCCGCCGTGCTGGTAGTAATCGATCTCGATCGGGGTATCGATCCGGCAGCGCACCGGCACGTCCCGCTTCGAGCCGTCCGCCCGGCTGATTCGGAGCGTCAAATCCTGCTGCGGCTTGAGGTCCGGTCCCAGTCCGATCACGTCGAAACTCTCCGTGCCGTTGAGTGCAAGGGTTTGCGCGGTCGTGCCTTCGTGGAATTGCAGCGGCAACACGCCCATGCCGACCAGATTCGATCGATGAATGCGCTCGAAGCTTTGCGCCACCACGGCCTTCACGCCCAGCAAGGCGGTCCCCTTGGCCGCCCAGTCCCGCGAACTGCCCGTGCCGTATTCCTGGCCGGCAATAATGACGAGCGGGACGCGCGCAGCCTGGTATTTCATGGAGGCGTCGTAGATGCTCATCTTCTCGGGAGTCGCCGAGTCGGAACGCGGCGCTCCAACGTACAGGGTGGTTCCGCCTTCCTCACCGCCGAGCATGAGATTCTTGATGCGCACGTTGGCAAAGGTGCCGCGCGTCATCACCCGGTCGTTGCCGCGGCGCGAGCCGTAACTGTTGAAATCCTGAAACGCAACACCCTGTTCCAGCAGATATTTCCCCGCCGGCGATGTTTTCTTGATGCTGCCCGCCGGTGAAATATGGTCCGTTGTCACGCTGTCGCCGAAAATGGCCAGCGCGCGGGCGCCCCGGATTTCCTGGATCTCGCCCGGTTTGAGATTGAAGCCGGCAAAGAACGGCGGTTCCTGAATGTAGGTGCTCCCGGCTTCCCAGGCATACACGTCGCCGGTGCTGGAAGGGATCTCGTTCCACTTGGGATTCTGCCCGGCGAAATCCTTGTAAAGCCTCTGGAACACCTCCGGCGTCAGCGCCGCCTGCATCTGGTCGCGAATCTCCTGCAAAGTCGGCCAGATGTCCCGGAGATAAACGTCCCGGCCGTCCCTCCCCTTTCCGATCGGCTCCCGGGTCAGGTCGATGTCCACACGGCCGGCGAGGGCGAACGCGACGACGAGCGGGGGCGACATCAGGAAGTTGGCCTTGATGCTTTGGTGGACGCGCGCCTCGAAATTGCGGTTGCCGGAAAGCACGGACGCGGCCACCAGGTCATGCTTGCTGATGGCTTCGTCGATCGGCGCCGGCAACGGGCCCGAATTGCCGATGCACGTCGTGCACCCGTAACCGACCAGATTGAAGCCGAGCTGGTCGAGATAGGGTTGCAGCCCCGTTTTGTTCAGGTAATCACTCACGACCCGCGATCCCGGGGCCAGCGACGCCTTCACCCGCGGGTTCACACGCAGGCCCCGCTCGACGGCCTTCCTGGCGAGCAAACCGGCGCCCAGCATCACGGACGGGTTGCTGGTATTGGTGCAACTGGTAATGGCCGCGATCAGCACGCTGCCGTGGCGGATCCCGCCGTCGCCGGAATCCGACCCATCGGGATCGGAAACAGGAAACGTCCTGTTCAAATCGCCGCCCGGTTTTCCGAATCCATTTTCGGCGACCGGCCTGGAGAAGGCCGCGACGAACTCGCGTTTCAGATCCGGCAGCTCGATCCGGTCCTGGGGCCGCCTGGGCCCTGCGACGCTGGGGACGACGGTTGCGAGGTCGAGTTCGAGCACTTGCGAATAATTCACCTGGCCTTTCTGCGGTATCCCCCACAGGCCCTGCGCGCGGTAATAGTTTTCATAAACCTGGCAATGCGCCTCGGTGCGGCCGGTCGCGCGGAGATAATTCACGCATTCCTCGTCCACGGGGAAAAAGCCCATGGTGGCGCCGTATTCGGGGGCCATGTTCGCGATGGTGGCGCGGTCCACCACCGGCAACGCCTTCGCCCCGGAACCGAAAAACTCGACAAATTTCCCCACCACCTTCGCCTTGCGGAGCATTTGCGTGAGCGTCAGGGCCAGGTCGGTGGCAGTGACCCCTTCGCGCAACGCACCCGTGAGATGCACGCCGACGACGTCCGGGGTCAGGAAATAAACCGGCTGGCCGAGCATTCCCGCCTCCGCCTCGATGCCGCCCACACCCCAACCCACGACGCCGAGGCCGTTGATCATTGTCGTGTGCGAATCGGTGCCGACCAGGGTGTCGGGGAAATAAATTTGAGATTTGAGATTTGAGATTTGAGATTCAACGGAGAGGACGCCCTGGGCGAGGTACTCGAGGTTGACTTGGTGGACGATGCCGATGCCCGGCGGAACGACCTTGAAGGTGTCAAACGCCTGCATGCCCCACTTGAGAAACTGATAACGCTCATGGTTGCGCTGGAATTCCATCTCCAGATTTCTCCGAAGCGCGTCGCCGGTTCCGAAAAAATCCACCTGCACGGAATGGTCCACGACCAGATCCACGGGCACCAGCGGCTCGATGATCCGCGGATTCCGGCCCAGGCGCGCCATGGCCGATCGCATGGCGGCAAGATCGACGAGCAGGGGCACGCCCGTGAAATCCTGCAACACGATGCGCGCCACGACGAACGGGATTTCCTCCGTGCGCGGCGCATTCGGCTGCCAGTTGGCCAGCGCGCGGACGTTCGGTTCGGCGATCCTTTTGCCGTCGCAATGGCGGAGCACCGATTCGAGCACGAGCCGGATGGAGACCGGCAATTTGGAAACCGGTCCGATGCCGGCCGCTTCCAGTTGCGGCAATGAATAGAAGAATCCCCGGCTGCCATTGCCGGCATCGAACGGCTGCAGCGCATCGAACAGGTTCTGTGCGTGTTTCATAGTCGTCACCCGGTTCAATCACACAACGCGGGTCACAGGAACAAAAAGTGGATGCAGGAAGAATTCCCGTCAAGCACCGTGCTGCGTCAACCGGTATCGGAGACAGAACTTCCGCCCGCGGCCGGCCAGGAGCCAGGTCGAAAGCAGGATGAGACCGGCATTCTCCAGCAGTTTTCGGCAGATGAAGACCTCGCCGGCGCCGCAGCCGCAATCGAATTTGATCGCGCAGAAGGGTATCCCCAACTGGAGGGCCAGCGCGCGGTGGACCACCATCCACGTGAACAACACCAAAAACCCCGTCACGAGCAGGGCCGACCCGCGCACCGCGATGCCCGCCAACAGCAGGGCGCCGCAGACTACTTCAAACCACGGCAAGGCGGCCGCAATCGAGTTCAACAGCCACGGCGTGTGCACCGCGTCATATTGCCGGATCAGCTTCAAGAACTCGACCGGATGCAGCGCCTTGCTGAGGCCCAGGCAGACAAACACCGCGCCCAGGAACCCTCGAGCCAGCAAGCCCGCCATCTCCGCCGCACAGCCGTTCTTGATGGATTGCAGCGTCTTCATCGGTCCGCGTTGCGCATCGCCCCGCTGTTGCGTTCGCCTGTTTCCACCGGCAGGCCGTTCGTCATCCACTGCCCTATCCCCCCCGCAAACACAAACAGCTTCAGATTCGGTATCCCGGCATCCCGAAACGCGATGGCCGCAAACTGGCTGTCCTCGCAATCGCCGCCGGTGCAATAAACCACGATCTTTTCGGCGGCCTGGCAGAGCGGCAGCACGGTGGCCATCTCTTTTTCCGGATGGTAAGGGTCAAATTCATAGGCCCCGGGAATATGTCCTTCCCGGTAGTGCTCCACGTCCCGGGCATCAACGAAGAGGATTCTCTGCTCTCGAAACGCAGGATCCTTGAAAAGACGCACGGCCCGAGCCTCATCCAACCATTGCAACCCATTTGCTTTGATTCCCGCAACCAACGGCATCAGGGGGGGCCGAACGGATTCCCCGGTGGCGCTCGGAAAGTAATTCCGCGTCAGCGCCAGGCCGCGCGGGGAGATCGCGTTCGCCGCGAAGGCAACGACGGCGCCAACCACGGCAACCACCGCGGCTTCCACCAGGACCCGCCGGACCTCGACCGCTCGACCGGATGCCGTGGAATGATTGGAGTCGTCGTTCACAGAAAAGCCCGTTTCCGCCCGTTCGAAAACCGGGTCAACCCGCTGCCAGGCGCCGAACTGGGTCACTGCCCCCCGGCGTGCGAGGACGCAGTCGGAATCGGCGGCACGGGGCCCCGATGAGACACCGGCAGGCCCCCGTTCAAACCCTCGTAAATCGGCAGTTTGAGCACCGGATACTTCGGATCGGACGTCTGGACCGTCAAGTCCACCTGTCCACCCTGTGGAATTTGGAACCCCACCGGGAAAGTCAGCATTAGCGTGTATTCGCGGCCGGGCAGGATTTCCTTGACTTGAACATCCACGTCCTTGGCGCTCACGACGGGATTGGACAACGTCAGGGGCTCGCCGCTGTTATGTCGGATGGAAACGGTGAATGGCATTGCATTGACGAGGGGCCCGGGCGGCAGCGTAAGTTGTTGAGGTGTCACGACCAGATCCGGCTGGACGATGGCGAGCACAGTGACGGTGAGGGTCGGCACGTTGGTGCAGGAGGTTTTCAGGAGGATCGTTCCCTGCACATTGCCCGGTTTGAGGGGCGGCACGGGCGTGATGATCAACTGAAACTCCCTGCCCGGCTGGATCGTTTTGAGTTCGGCGGCAAAGGGCCCTGTCTGGACTTCGGGATTCGAAAGAATGAGCGGTTGTTCCAGGCTGCTCACGATGCTGACCGTGACCGGAGGGTTCGACAAGGCACCCGCGATGGCGTTGAGGACCGCCATCTCCGGACGAACCTCGATGGGTTTCCAGATCGTGCCCTTGATCTGGAGCGTGATCTGGGGCTGGCTCGGGTCGTTGCAAATGACACTCGCTGTTTTTAGGATCGAACCCATAAAACGAGAGCTGTTGAACTGGAGAGGAATCAGACCGGTCTGACCCGGGTCCACCCGTCGCGACCACGTTCCTGCCGTGGTGCAGCCGCAGGATGGGTTAACGGCGCTGATCTCCAGCACGGCGGAACCAACATTGGTAAACACGAAATCATGGCGGACCTGCTCGCCAGCAACCACCCGGCCAAATTCATAGACGGTTGACGCAAATTGGATCCTGGCCACGGCCAGGTTTGTGGCAACCGCCGCGCCCGGTGGTGGCGAAACCGGTTCTTGTGAGAACGCGCATTGCACAGCAGCGATTAGAGAGAATAACAACGCCCGCACTGAGATTGCTTTCATATTCTGTTGATCTACCGGCCGTTTCACCCGCTTAGGATCGCGTTGAGTCTAAATCAGCCGGCTCACTCAGGCAACCCGAATTTGCGGCTTGCCGATGGCCGCCAAGGCCAATTCATGCCGGGGTGGGGACGGCCTCGTCCCCAGTGAGTCTAAAGAAAATCAAGGGATACCGGGGACGAGGCCGTCCCCGCCCCGATATCGCCACCTTCATGAATCAGCCCTGGATAGCCGCGTCTGGCGAAGTCGGCCAGGCAGTTCGTTAACAAAGCAGCAGCCGACATCACGGCCGCTAAACGGAGAAGGAGTATTTGAAGAGGGGCTGCCAGGCGCGTCGCAGTGTCAACCCATGAAAAACGGGCGGCTGGTTCTCCAGCCGCCCGATCGCATACTGAACAGAAAGGTTGATTGAGTGTCGCATCGGAGGGGGTCCGCCACAATCCGGGGTGATGCAGGAATCGAGTCCAGGTTAAACCCCGGGTTCCCTGCGGGCGGATGCGTCCCCAGCCATCCTCACCTCCCGGCGGCGTGTTCTGCGAAGTTGGTTCGATCCTTGCTTCCTTCCATTCAGATGAACGCAGCAGCCGACAATACCAATCGACAGGGGAGTGATTTCTACCTGACCACGCTGGCCCCACTGGGTCATCAAACAGAAGCGCGGATAAGCGCGCCGGATGTCCTCCTGCTGACTGTCTTGTTCCTGGAAATGGCTGTCCTTATAAGGCTGCTTTTGGGGAACTGAACATGGTGGCAATTGGAGGTACCCTTTGATGACCCAAAACGAGCAGAAGGAGTTCCAACAGCTTCGAGAAGAGTTGGCCAGCTCGAAAGCGACGGTCGACCAGCTCAGAGCTTACTTTATGAGCGTGGTGCGCCGGTCAACCGACGAACTCCGGCTCTATCGAGGGCTTTTCTGGTGCCTGCTCGCGATTGCCACCGTGGCGACCATTTTCGATCTCCTGCAACGATAGGCCGGTATCCCCGCACTGCACCCCATCCAGCCGGACTCCGGCCCGATCCCTGGCTTCCGTTTGAGTTCCTCCGACAGTGCCGCAACCCGCAAAAACGAATTGCCGCAACGCAGTCTTTCCTTTCCCTTCATCCTCTGCTAAACTGTCGCCAGAAACGAAAGGCATTGACCCATGGCCATTCTCTACCAGATCCGGATCGATGGAGCACAGGTCCAACATTGGGAGACGGGCGCAAAACCGCTCGTGGTTGGCCGGGGTGAATGCGCCGACGCATTCGTCGAGGACGACGCCCTTTCGAGGAGCCACTTTTTGATCGCCCGCGAAGGCGCCGACTACATCCTGATTGATCTGAACTCCAGCAACGGAACCTGGGTGAACGGCGCGCGGATGTCGGCCCATAAACTTTGTTCGAATGAACTCATCCAGGCGGGCGAATCGCTGTTCTATTTCTCGGAGCTCCCGGTCGCAGCCCTTCTTATCCCCGGCACGCCCGCTCTGATAAAGAGCGCCGATGCCGTCGCCGCCCGGACGCCACAAGGTTGAGAGTGGGGGGAAACCCGTGGGGTGCGCCGGCGAATCGGGCATCCGGCGCGGGCGCATTTGAAGGGCGCGTGTCGGGGGGTCCAAAATCACACCTGCTTCACCACGCCCCAATGGACATCCAGCCGTTTGGCCAGGTAGAGTTTCACGGCCTTCACGAGGACCCTGGATTCCAACTTTTGCCCGGCGGCAACGATCTCCTTCAGGCTCGAGTTCGGGCGGATGACGAAGCCGGCCTGGGCGATGATGGGCCCCGCGTCGAGGTGCATGCTGACGAAGTGGGCGGTGACACCGGCGATTTTCACGCCGTGTTCGTGGGCCTGGCGGTAGGCCTGCGCGCCGGGAAAACTCGGCAGCAGCGAGGGATGAACGTTGATGATTTTGTTCTTGTAGCGCCAGACAACGTTCGGCGAAAGGATTTTCATGAAACGGGCCAGCACCAGGAAATCAATCGCGTGCCGTTCGAGCAGCTCCAACAACCGCGCCTCGGCCCCTGCCCGCTCGTTCCACGGTACCACCACAAACGGCAGTTTGTGCTGCCGCGCGACTGGCTCCAGATCGCGCCGGTTGCTGATCACCAGCGCCGGTTCGGCGCGCGCGATCTCTCCCGCCCGGCAGGCCCGGATCAGTCCCTCGAAACAATGCGGCTCGCGCGTGACCAGAATCGCCATGCGCTGGCGCCGCCGGGGGTCCGTGAGCCGGAGTTTGATCTCCATCTGCAGTGACGCGGCCAGCCGGGCCAGGCCCGCCTGCACGGCCGCCCGGTCCATTTTCCGGTCCTTCCAGGAAGCCTGCAGCGTCATGCTGAACTGGCCCCGTGTGACCTGTTCCTCGAGCGCCTCGATGTTGGCTTTCTGCTCGAAAAGAAAATTCGTGACGCGCGCGACGACCCCCGTTTTGTCGCGACCGATCACGGTGAGGGTGGCAAACTTCTTCATCGTCGGGCCAATGAACAGAATTCGGCCGGCGGGCGAAAGCAGATTTTTCGCTTTATTCCACCGCCGGAATTCTGAATTCTGGTCCGAAATCGATGGCTTATTTGAACGACAATTATCTGAAGCTCAAGGCGGGCTACCTGTTTCCCGAAATCGGTCGCCGTGTGAAGGCTTTTTGCGAAGCGAACCCGGAGGCCGCGCGGGGACTGATCCGCTGCGGGATCGGCGACGTGACCGAACCGTTGCCGCCCGCCGTCATCACGGCGATGCACCGGGCTGTGGACGAGATGAGCGCACGCGACACGTTTAAAGGCTACGGGCCCGAACAGGGCTACGATTGGCTTCGCGCGACGATCGCCCAGAATGATTTTCGCGACCGGGGCTGCGACGTGGCCGACGATGAGATCTTCGTCAGCGACGGCTCGAAGTGCGACACCGGCAACATTCTCGATATTCTCGGCCGGAACAACAAGATCGCCATCAGCGATCCCGTGTATCCCGTGTATGTGGACACGAACGTCATGGCCGGTCACACGGGCGAGGCCAACGAGGCGGGCGCCTATGCCAGGCTGGTTTATCTTCCGTGCCGCCCAGCCCATGGTTTCATCCCCGAACCGCCGAAGCGGCACGTGGACGTCGTTTATTTATGTTCGCCGAACAACCCGACGGGCGCCGCGGCGACGCGCGCGCAGTTGGAATCCTGGGTCGCCTACGCGCTCGAACACAAGGCCATCCTCTTGTTCGACGCCGCGTACGAGTCTTACATTACGGATCCGGAGCTGCCGCACTCGATCTTCGAGATTCCGGGCGCTCGCGAGTGCGCGATCGAGTTCCGCAGTTGCTCGAAGAACGGCGGTTTCACGGGCGTGCGTTGCGCGTTCACCGTCGTGCCCAAATCCCTGCGCGCGGCGACCCGGACGGGCGAGTTGCACCCGGTCCATCCCTTGTGGCTGCGGCGCATGACGACGAAGTTCAACGGCGTTTCCTATATCGTGCAACGCGGGGCGCAGGCCCTGTATTCCCCGGAAGGCAAGGCGCAGGTCCGCGCGCTCATCGAACATTATCTGGGCAACGCCGCCGTGCTGCGGGAAGGGGCGAAAAAGGCCGGCTTGAAGGTCTTCGGCGGCGTCAACGCGCCCTACCTCTGGGTCCGGACGCCGAAAGGCGTGACCAGTTGGCAGGCGTTCGACACGATTCTCGACGAGGTGCGCGTGGTGGTCACCCCCGGCAGCGGGTTCGGCTCGAAAGGCGAAGGCTATTTCCGCGTCAGCGCGTTCAACAGCAGGGCGAATGCGGAGGAAGTTGCCCGCCGGTTGCAGGAGTTGAAGTGGCGTTCCGCGGGCGGCGCGGTCTGACCACGGCCCCGAAAGACACCTTGCCCAGGGTAGTCCCGCAAGCGGCCCAACCCTGGGCTGAGTGATGCAATCCCCTTGGGATTCGGGAAAGCGTGCTCATGCGCGGGCCTCCACCGGTTGGACGGCGGCAATCTAGTTGCCTTGCGGACTCTGACAAGCAAAAGTAACCGGTGTGACGCTCGCGGCCGGAATCATCCTCGGGTTGATTGTCTCCAGATGGGCGGCGCAGATTTGGCTGGAACGGCTGAATCAGCGCCACGTGACCGCCCATGCCGGCACCCTCCCCGCGGCATTCCACGATGTCATGGACGAAGCAACCCATGCCAAATCCGTCCAGTACACACTGGCCCGAAGCCGGTTAAGCCGGTTCGACGACACGTATCAGACTGTGATTTTGCTGCTCATCCTGTTTGGCGGCGCCCTGCCTCGCGGCTTCGACTTTTTCCGCCGTTGCCTCGGCGATTCCGCCGGGTCCAACGCTGCGTTTCTGTTTGCAACCGGACTGGCGGTGACCCTGCCCGGTCTGCCGGTGGACTGGTTCGAGCAGTTCCAGCTCGAAGCACGCTTTGGATTCAACACCTCGACGCAGAGAACCTGGTGGATGGACCGGTTGAAGGGCTTTTTCCTGTCCCTGGTGCTCGGCTATCCGCTGCTGGTACTGGTGCTGAAAATCGTGGAATGGAGCGGACCGGCGTGGTGGTGGTGGGCGTGGTGCGCCTGGCTCGCCTTTCAACTCCTGATGGCCGTGCTCGCGCCTGTCCTCATCCTGCCGTTGTTCAATAAATTCACGCCCTTGCCGGACGGCAGCTTGCGCGAACACCTGCTGGCCCTTGCGGATCGAACCCATTTCCGGGCAAAAAACATCGTGGTCATGGACGGCAGCAAACGGTCGCGCCATTCGAACGCGTTTTTCACCGGGTTCGGCCGGTTCCGGAAAATCGTCCTGTTCGACACGCTGATTCAGCAGTTGACCGAACTGGAACTCGAGGCGGTGCTGGCGCACGAAATCGGTCACTTCAAGAAGAAGCACCTCCCCAAAATGCTCCTGCTTTCGGCCTTCACGTCCCTCGCCGGCTTTTACCTGGTCTCGCTGCTGGCAAGGCAGGATTGGTTTTACAGCGCCTTCGGGTTCCAATCGGGCAGCCTGGCGCCCGCATTGCTCCTGTTCGGACTTTTGTCCGGTGTCGCCATGTTCTGGTTCTCGCCGCTGGCCCATGCGTGGTCGCGCCGATACGAATACCAGGCCGACGCGTTTGCGGCGGCGGTGATGCGGGAGGCGCGTCCGTTGATCGGCGCGTTGCACAAACTGAACGAGAAGAACCTCGGCAACCTCACGCCACACCCGCTGTACAGCGGCTTCTACTATTCCCATCCGACGTTGCTGGAACGCGAGCGCGCCCTGGCGGAAACCGCGCCGCCGGCGGCTTGAATCGGAATCCAGCCGCGACTGCGTGGAGACGGCTCAGCCGGAACGATTCCGTTATTCTGCGGAGCGCACCCGCATCGGGTGCGGTGGCGGGCGCCCTTGCCCACCACTTGGAGCCTCGGAGCCGGTCGCACCATTCAGTTCGTGCTGTGCGATCGAACCGACCGGCGAGGGCGCCGGTCGGAACACGCGAGGGCGCGTGTTCTCCCCCTTTTCAACGGAATCGTTCCGGCTCAGGCGCCCTCCACCACGCGCACGCAATTCTGGCCGCCAAACCCGTTCGGCTCCCGTGTGGCGCATTCAGGGTCGTCGCGCCATTGCCCATCCACCAGCAAACGGTAGGCATACCTGCCCGGCGGCAGCAACACGGCTTTTTTCCACAGACCCGTTTTGGACTTTTTCAACGCGAGCGTCGTTTCCTGCCAGCCGGTAAAATCGCCCGCAAGCTGTACTGACTTTGCCTCGGGCGCGAAATAGGAGAAGGTCACTTTCTGCTTTGTCTTGTCGTCTCTCATTGTAACCGCCTCGCTTTCACGGCGGATTCCAAGTCCACCGACCCGGAACTTGCTCCCGGGGCCATGGGAGGTCAAGAGTGAAGTCCCGGCGCAACGCGGCCGTCCCGACCGGGACGGATCTCGAAGGGAGTGTCCGCGCGGACGGTGTGCCGGTTCAAACCGTCAACTTGTCCTTCTTCCGATACGCCAGGCCCTGGAATTGGGCGACCAGATCGCCCTGATCGTCCTTCACCTCGACGGTGTAGGTCCCGATTTTGAAGTTTTTCGAAATCTCCCGCGCCTCGGCCCAGAGTGTGCCGGTCGAGGCCGCCTTCATGAACGTCATATTTGCGTTGATGGCCACCGCAACCGTGCCGTGCGAGTTCGCCGCCGCGGCAAACGTGAAATCCGCCAGCGTGAAAATCGCTCCCCCCTGCACGGTTTTGAGGGCGTTCAAATGATGCCCGTGCAACGTCATCTTGGCCGTGGCATGGCCCAGTGACACGGACAACAACTCGATCTCCGAATGCCGGGCGAACTGGTCGTTCTTGAAATAGTGCTTGATCGCTTCCATTCAGATTACACGCATGCCTTTCTTCTTCAAAATCGCGCTGGCGCCCTCGGGGTCGTCAAAGCAAAACACCAGCACGCCCTTGTCTCCGGGTTTGACGGTGAATCCATAGGCATATTTCACGCTGATACCGGTGCCCTCGAGCGCGTCGAGGATGGCGGCC
>Ga0187860_1003093_pt1 | contig 13306 bp, 9 predicted proteins | sample June2016WEW_10_4_FD_132981 | JGI IMG/M metagenome (GOLD analysis project Ga0187860, IMG submission 132981) | Peatland microbial communities from SPRUCE experiment site at the Marcell Experimental Forest, Minnesota, USA - June2016WEW_10_40 | ecosystem: Environmental > Terrestrial > Soil > Wetlands... | reverse complement strand
TATCCGGCCCCGCGCGGCGCGCGTGCCAAATTGCAATAGTCAGAGTTGACGAGCCGCCTACTCCAGGTTCTGCACCTGCTCGCGGGCGCGCTCGATCTCGGACTTCATTTCGAGGCCGAGAGTGGTGAGTCGCAGGCCCAGGCCGGGATCGCCGCCGGTGGTCTTCGAGAGCATCGTGTTGGCCTCGCGGTTCAGCTCCTGCAGCAGGAAGTCCAGCCGCTTGCCCAGCTCTCCGCCCGCGTCCAGCATCTCCACAAAGCTCTCGATGTGCGCCCGCAGCCGCACCAGCTCCTCCTCGATGTCGGAGCGCTCGACCAGCAGCGCGGCCTCGGCCAGCAGGCGCGATTCCGTCGCCTGAGCAGCCGCAGCCTCATCGGCCTTCAACAGCTCGCCGATGCGCGTGCGCAGCCGCTCGTAGTGCGCCTCGCGCGCGCCCGTGCGCAGCTCCGCGGCCTCCTCGGCCAGCGCCCGCAGACGCATCATCTCCGCGCGCAGCTCCGCCGCCAGCGCCGCGCCCTCCACCGCGCGCACCTGGTTCAGTTGGTCGAGCAGAGAAGGCACCAGCGCCATCACCACTGCCTCCAGCGATGCCGCGCGCTCCGCATCCGGCGCCGCCGCGGCCTCCGACGAGAGCACGCCCGGCATGCGCAACAGCTCGTTCAGGTTCGGTTCCACGTTGAAGTGGTGCAGCTTGGCCGCCTCGTGAAAGACGTGCATGTGCGCGGCCAGCAGCTCGCGGTTGAGCTGGATCGACACCGCAGCCTCGCGCGCGCGGCGGTCCGGATGCAGCGTCACATCCACATGCCCGCGCCGGACCCGCTCCTTGATCAGCCGCCGCAGCGCAACCTCCAGCGCGTCGCAGTCGCCGGGAAGGCGCAGGCTGAGATCGAGGAAGCGATGATTCACGCTCTTCAGCGTCAGCGTGAATGCGAGGTCGTCCTCGGTCGCCGACTGCGCGCTGGCGTAGCCGGTCATGGAATAAATGGGGCGCGTCTGCTTGGTTGTCTCTTGCTTTTTGCTCATGGAATTCCTTACAAAGCCTCCGATTCGGCAAACTCGGACTCGCCCGCCACAGGGCCCTCGAACTGCGCTGCATCGAACTGCAGATCGTAGAGCCGCCGGTAGGTCCCCGACTGCTGCATCAGCTCCTCGTGCGTGCCGGTCTCGGTGATGCGCCCGTCCTCCAGCACCACGATGCGCGTGGCCCGGCGCACGGTGGACATGCGATGCGCAATCACGAAGACGGTGCGGTCCTGCATCAGGTTGGCCAGCGCGGCCTGCACAAACGCCTCGCTCTCGGTGTCCAACGCAGAGGTCGCCTCGTCCAGAATCAGGATCGGCGCGTCCTTCAGGATGGCGCGCGCAATGGCCAGCCGCTGCCGCTCGCCGCCCGACAGACCCACGCCCTTCTCTCCGATCATGGTGTCGTAGCCCTCGGGCATGCGCAGGATGAAGTCGTGCGCCAGCGCCATGCGCGCCACCTCCTCGACGCGGCCCAGCGGAACGTCGGGCTGGCCGTACGCGATGTTGTTGCGCACCGTGTCGTTGAACAGGATGGTCTCCTGCGTCACCTTGCCGATCTGCCTGCGCAGGCTGGCAATGGTGACGTCGCGCAGGTCGTGGCCGTCGATCAGGATGCGCCCGCCCGTCACGTCGAAGAAGCGCGGAATCAGGTTCACCAGCGACGACTTCCCCGCCCCGCTCGGCCCCACAATGGCGATCACCTCGCCCCGCTTCACGTCCAGATCGACGCCGTGCAGCACCTCGGTCACCTCGCTGGCGCTGGCGTAGGCGAAGTCCACCTGCTCGAAGCGCACCGACTCCTTGAAGCCCCGCAGCACGGTCGCGCGCTTCTTCTCCACCACATCGTCCTGCGCGTCCATGAAGCGGAAGATCTCCTGGCTGGCGCCCAGCGACTGCTGAAAGTTGTTGTAGTAGACCGGCATTCGGCGCAGCGGGTCGTAGAGCATGATCACCGCCCCCAGAAAAGTGATGAAAGTGCCCGCGCTGACGCCATGCAGGATGATATTGCGTCCGTAGAGCAGCAGCAGCGCAAGCAGGACCGCGCCCAGCGCGTCCATCAGCGGCGAGGAGATGGCCTGCACTGCGACGGAGCGCATGTTCGCGCTGAGCAGGCGGTCGGACGCGCGGCGAAAACGGACCATCTCCCAATGTTCCATGCCGAAGGCCTTCACAATGCCGTTGCCCGTGATCGTCTCCTGCACAATGTTCTGGATCTCCGCCAGCTTGTCCTGGCCACGGCGGGTGGTGGTGCGCACGCTGTGGCCCACCTTGCGCGAAGAGAGGATCACAACGGGGACGAACAGCAGCAGGACCAACGCCATTGTTCCGCCGGTAATCACAACCACGGCGATCATGACCACCAGGGTGAAGAACTGCTGCAGAAAATCGCTCAGAATACTGGCCATAGCGGTCTGCACGCGCTCCACGTCGTTGATGAGCGTAGAGATCAACGTGCCCGACGTGTGGCGCTGGAAGAAGGCGGTGGAGCGGCGCAGGATCGAGTCGTAAAAGTCGTTGCGCAGGTCCGTGATCATTCCGAACCCGGCCTTGTTGGCAAGCAGAGTGCCAAGGTAGTCGCAGATCGACTTAATGACTGCCGAACCAATAAGAGCAACCGCAACAACGGTCCACGCATTGTGAAAATGATGCGGAATGAGGAACTGCAGATCAATGACACGGTGGGTGTGCGGGATGGTGAACACCAGCACCTGGTTGGGCGACTCCCTGGGGCTGAGCACATTGTCGATGATGGGCTTGATGAGCAGGACGCGCAGCCCGGCCATGGCGCCCACCACCGCCATCAGCACCACCGACGCAAGCGAATAAAGCGCGTACGGGCGCGCATAGCGCAGCAGCCGCCAGACGCGCCTCATGCGGCCAACCCCCGGTTGTCGTTGCCAATCACAGGCATCCAGCCATTCTATTGTTTTTTCGCGGAAAGTGGCGTTGTGGGAGAGGTTGGGACACGGACCAGTGCAGTGCTCAGCGCGGCATGTCGCGGTGCGCTGTCTTCACGCGGTAGCCCTCGGCCTCCAGCCGCTTCTTCATCTCTTCCGCGATGAACACCGACCGGTGCTGTCCGCCGGTGCATCCGAAGGCCACCGTCAGGTAGCTCTTTCCCTCCTCGATGTAGTGCGGCAGCAGGAACTTCAGCAGCTCCGTCGCCTTGTCCAGGAACTCCTTCGTCTGGGGGAACTGCCGTATGTACTTCGCCACTTTGGCATGACGCCCGGTCAGCTTGCGGTACTCCGGCACAAAGTGCGGATTGGGCAGGAAGCGCACGTCGAAGACCAGGTCTGCCTCGCCGGGCACGCCGTTCTTGAAGCCAAAGCTGGACAATGAGATCGTCAGGCCGCGCTCGCCCGCTCCGCGCTCAAACTGCGCATTGATGTGTTCGCGCAGCTCATGCACGTTGAACTTTGTGGTGTCCAGAACGATGTCGGCGACATTGCGGACGGGGTCCAGCCGCTTGCGTTCCGCGCGAATGCCATGCACCACCGTCTCGGTGCGGCCCATCGGATGCGGCCGCCGCGTCTCGGAGAAACGCCGCACCAGAGCGTCTTCGCTTGCCTCCAGAAAGACCACGCGCGTCGGCAGCACCTTGCGCACCTGCTTCAGGATCGCCGGAAAGCGTTCCAGCCGCATTCCCTCGCGCACATCCACCACCAGCGCTGCGCGCTCGATCTCCGCCGACTGGCTCACCAGATCGGCGAAGCGTGGGACCAGCTCCAGCGGCAGGTTGTCCACCGAGTAGTAGCCGAGGTCCTCGAACGCCTTCAGCGCAGATTCCTTGCCGGAGCCGGACATTCCGGTCAGGATCACCAGCTCGCCGTCTTCCGCGTGACTGGCCTGCCCGTTCGGGGGCTTTCCCGTCTTCGCAATGCGTTTCGCGGTCATGCTGAAATCCTAGCACCCCGCTTGTTACAAACCAGCCAAAAAACCGTCTCACGCCGCTTCGGAAACAGACCTTACGGCAGACGAGATTCCCTGCTGCGGCGTTGCGCTCGCGTCCGCCATGAAAAATTCGTGGCGGGCCCTGCCCTTCTCCTTGGCGCGGTACATGGCTGCGTCCGCATCCCGCAGGATGTCCTCGACGTCGTTGTACTCCGTGGAGCCCAGCGCAATGCCCATGCTGGCCGAGACGCGGACCTCGCCGCCGCCAAGTTCGACGGGCTGCTGCAACTCGTTCTGAATGCGCTGCGCCAGGTACTCAATGTCCTCCGTGCTGCCGGCCTCGTCCAGCACCAGCGCAAACTCGTCCCCGCCAAAGCGCGCCACCGTGTCCTGCGGCCGCAGACAGGCGCGCAAACGTGCGGCAGCCGTCAGCAGAAGAGCGTCCCCCGCCGCGTGGCCCCAGGTGTCGTTGACCTGCTTGAAGCGGTCGAGATCGAGAAAGATCACGGCAAAGTTGCGGTCCGGCCTGCGTCGCAGCCGCGCCATGGTCAGAGTCAGACGATCGAGGAACAGCACCCGGTTCGCCAGTCCCGTCAACGGGTCGTGCATCGACGAATGCTGCAGCTTGGCCTGCGCCTGCTTCTCCTGGCGTATGTCGCGATAGGTCGCCGCGTGGCCGCTCCTGCCGCCCCCAAGCCGCACCGGCGTGACGACGACAGATACATCCAGCGCTTCGCCCGAGCTGGTGTGCCGCACCGTCTCGATCGTCGCCCGGCCCTCAGTCTCAACCGTATGCAACAACATCTCCGTCTCATGCATCCGGCCTTCGGGAACAATCAGGTCGGACAGATTGCTTCCCAGGCAGGCCTCGCGTGAGTATCCGAAGATACGCGAAAACTCACGATTGGCGCGCAGGACGCGGTCTCCCTGAGTGATGACCATGGCCTCCGTCGCAGCGTCGAAGAGCTCCTCCAGAAAGGTGCATCTGCTCTCGCTGTCGTCGCCAGCCACTCTCTCCGCGTCCTCTTCCAGCGGCTCCATCAGCAGCACCAGCCGTGCCCCGTCGCCTGCGGACGGGAAGGGTTTCACCGCGCCCGAAACCGTCACGGCGGTCCTGCCGGGAGGGGCAAACAGACACTCAAAGCGCTGCCGGCCCGCATCGCCGGCCTTAGGATAGGCGCCCAGCAATACCTGGTCCACCTGGATGCTGTCGCTGGTGCCGATAAAGCGCCGCGCCAGATCGTTGGCCGCCGCGATCTCTTGGTCATGCTCGATGAAAGCAGTCACGGGCAGCGATTCCAGCCACTCGTGCAGGGTGCCGCAGGAACCGGATTGCGCGAAATCTGCCCCCGGCAAACTCCCATGAGGTGCGGAAAACGACTGTGAGCGCAGCACGCGCTCGGCCTCGTCGGACCCCTGATACTGGCTCTCGGCACTCATGCAGGTTCTCCTGTATCCCTTATCGGCATCACGGCAGAACCGGTTAGACAGGCCGCGGAAATCCCTGTTTTCCGTTTTTCGCGGGGAACGTTGGCTTCAGCCCCGCTGGCCGGCCCGCATCGGCTGTTTCAGCAGACAAACCGCCCCATGGTTCGCTTCCAAAGCACCAGGCACGCAATCCCCATCGTGCCGCTCCCAAACAGCAACAGACTGCCAGGCTCGGGCGTGACCGCCGTGGGAGGACTGGAAGAGTCCCCGGTGAACTCCGCATTGCGGACCACGCCGTTGTCGGCGATGGCATGCACGATGATCGTTCCATGGACCGGCGGGTTACCGGTCATGCTGGCGAGCGAGGCCAGTCGGGACGCCGTAAACTGTCCGTCCAGCGAGGCCGAGGCCGCGCCGGCGAAGTGGACCGGCACATCCGCCGCCGCAGCGCCTGTCTGGGAGGGCTGGACGCCATTGATGGTTATGCCCCCGCCCAGCGAATCCGGCGTCCCCGCCACATTGAGTATCACCGTGGCGCCGTCGGGGACCTCGATGTCCAGCGGGTGGTCCGCACTGGCAAACTGTGCTGCCGAGATGTTGAATATGTCCACGAAATCGCTGCTGCCGCAGAGCACTACCCACGATGGGTCCGCGTCGCTGGGAAAGCCGGGCTGCCCCGCGGTCAGCACCTCGCCGACCGTCAACAGAGAGCCCAGATAAAGGCCCTCCGCATCCAGCGGCGCGCCCAGGCTGTCGAAGTCGATCGGCGATGCCCCCATGCTCGCCAGCGGGCCTTCGGCCAGTGCTGCAAACGGGCCGCCGATCAGCAACTTCCCCATCCCAAGCGCGCTGTGCATCTTATGCGACGCGGCAATCCGCCCGCCGGTATCGAAGCCGAGGCTGATGGTCCCTAGGCCATTTCCATATCCGAGGGCTATCAGCTTGTACGCGCTCGCAACTCCAGGAAAGGAGTCCGCGCGGGAGACAAGAGGAAAACCCAGCAGTAAGACGGGGAGGAGAATAAATGCATTTTTACGGCTAATCATAATTGGCAGACCTGTTATTTCCATCGTCAAATAGAAGGGAGAAAGTAACTCTCCTCCACTAACCACACTGGAAAACGGCCTCTCTCTCGATAGGGCGCGGGGCCTCTCTATGGCTGCAGGCTACAGCCCACTTATGTATTAGTTTTTCACGGTGCAAGCTTATGGGACCGCACTGTCCCAGAGTGAGACAGCCCAGAGTAGGACACCCGGAGCAGGACAGTCCGAAAAAAACCGGGTACCCGCCCCGGTCCTTTGTTACATCTCAATAATAGGTAGCGAATGACTTAGGGGAATATCTGAACAAGTGTTTGATATTCCCTCATCGGCTAAAGCCGCATTGCAATTGCTGTGCACCCGGCGGGACTAAAGTCCCGCCCTTTCAAAACAGGGACTAATTCAGAGATTCCTTAGCGCGTTGGTCTTCGCTGGAAGCATGGTGCTTTCGCCCGCAAAGATGGCTTATAGGTCCGGCAGGTTGCAGCTGCCGGTTCCCCTTCCTACGACGAATCAGCCTTCCTCCGCCGCCGCCGCAGCCCCCAGCAGATTCTCCTCTTCCTCCGTCTTCTCTCCCGCGCGCGGGTGCCGCTTAATGGTGAACGTCCTCTGCCTCTGGCGGATGACCTTCTGCTCCAGTTTGGCCAGCGCATCGCGCAGTGCCGTCGTCATCTCCGCCGACTCGCAGTTGGAGACCATGCTCTGGCCCCCCTGGGTCACCGTGACCTCCGCAATCATGCGGTACTTGACCGCCGTCAGCACAACGTGCGCCGTCGCGCGCTCGCCCACCATCTTGTCGATCCGCTTCAGGCCAGCCGCGGCCAGGTCCTTGTACTTTTGCGTAACCACCGTCTGTCTTCCCGTGTACTCGATGACCATCCGCTCACCTCATCCGTTCCGTTCAATCCGGTTGGATGCATCTTTCGCCGCATCCAGCTCGTCGCACCCGGCCCGCTGCGTTCAACATCGACCGTCCTCACATCTCCCATCAGCGTACGCGGCGCCGATGGGTGCTTGGAATCTGCATGTCTTCGCGGTACTTGGCCACCGTTCTGCGCGTCACCCGGATGCCCTGCCGAAGCAGCTCCGCCGCAATCTGCTCGTCGGTCAGCGGCTTGCGCGGGTCCTCGTCTTCGATCAGCTTCTTCACTTTGCGTTTCAGCAGCAACAGAGGCAGGTCGCCGCCCTCCGGCCCATTCACCCCCTCGGTGAAAAAGTAGCGCAGCTCGTAGACGCCCTGCGGCGTATGCACATACTTGTTGGCCACGGCCCGGCTCACGGTTGAAGGATGCACGCCGATCTCCTCGGCCACCTCCTTGATCATCATCGGCTTCAGGCCCTGCTCGCCGCGCTCTAGAAACTCCGCCTGGCGGCGCACAATCACCTCGCAGGTGCGCACGATCGTGTTCTTCCTCTGTTCGATGTTGCGCAGCAACTGAATGGCGGACTTGTAGCGCTCCTTCACGTACTCGCGCACGTCCTTCTCCGTCGTCTTCTCGCGCAGCATTCTGCGATACGCCCGGCTCAGGCGAAGCGTGGGCATCTCCTCCTCGTTCATCACGACAACGTACTCGCCGTCGCGCTTGACGAACGCAACGTCCGGCTCGATCAGCCGCGTCTCGCTCAGGTTGTAGCGCTGGCCGGGGCGGGGATTGAGCGCGCGGACCAAGTCCACCGCCGCCTGCACCTCCTCCACGCCCCGGCCGCAACTGCGCGTCAACTCGCGCATGTCCTTCTTCTGCAACAGGGCCAGGTGGTTGGCAACAATGTGCGCCGCAATCTCGAAGACATCGCCGTCGCCGCTCCCATTGCGCGCCGCAATATCGCCCGCCGCACCGTTCCGCGCCTGTGCATTGCGGGACGCAGGGCCATTTACGGCCTCATGCCCAACCGGATGTGAAACCGGCCCCGCATCCCGGTCCATCTTCTCCGCCTCGGCGTGCGCAATGTCCTGTGACAGCCCGGCAGCGGGAGGGGCCGGCCACGCGTCAACGCGCTTCCGCACCATCTCATCCTCGCGGCGATGGGCGGCGATCTGAATCAGAAGGCACTCGCGCAGATCGCGCGCGCCAACCCCCAGCGGGTCGAGATTGTTGACAATCGCGCGCGCCTCCTGCACCGTCGCCATGGCCTTTGCACGCGCGCCGAAGTGGCCGGCGCCGTTGAAATTCGGCCCCGCGCCGGAGGCGGCGGCCTCAAGCCCCGCGTTCTTCGCCGAGTGGTGCGCCTCCCACGCGGGACGTCCTTTCAACCCGCGCTCGAATGGGATCGGTTCCGCGCGCGCCGGGCCGTGCATCTCAAGCAACGCCTCCACCAGCTCTTCATCCGTGGCCGTAAGGTACCCGTCCTCGTTCAGGTTGCCCACCACCAGGTCCGCGGCCATCCGCACCTCGGGGGCCAAAACCATCGAGCCCAACTGCCACTCCAGATGGTCGCTCAGCGTACTCGGCTGCGACAGAAAGTTCTCAAACGAGGGCCGGTCGTACTCCTCGAAACTGGACGCGGTGCGAAATCCCGGGTCCAGGTAGTCCTGAAAGTAGCTGCCAAAGTCGATCTCGTCGAAGGGGTCCTTCTCGACCCGCTCGTGCTCGCTGGCAATCTCCTCCGCAGAACGTTCGCGGTCGGCCTCGCGTCCCGCCATCTCCTCGATCGACACCGCGGACTCCTCAACCTCCTCCAATACCGGGTTCTCCACCAGCTCGGTGTTGATCAGCTCCTTCAGCTCCAGCTTGTTCAGCGCCAGCACGCTGACCATCTGCACCAGCCCGGGCGTCAGCACCTGGCGCTGCGAGACTCTCAGATGTAGCTTCGGCTGCAACAAATCCTCAACCTCATCCCGATTACTGGCCCCGCGCTCTTCGCGCGAAGTGAACCAACCGCACAACACAGCAAGGTTTCATCCGCCTGGCAACTTGGCCACAGTCTACACGTCGCGCGGCATTCGTGCGGCGGCGCGGAACAGCCACGCCCCGGCGCACGCCAACACCTGCGGCCATTGCCTGTATAGGACTTATAGACGCAGCCGCTCCCCGATAAGATGCAACCGCGCCGCGTACCACCGCGCACGCGTCCCCGCCACGCAGATGCCGCTCTCCCGCGCGCTATTCCATGGAGAACTTTTCCCCCAGATAGATGCGTCTCACCTCGGGATCGCGGCCCAGCTCGCCCGGAGTTCCCGAACGAAAGATCCTGCCCTCGTTGATGATGTACGCGCGGTCGGTCACCGACAGGGTCTCGCGCACATTGTGGTCGGTCACCAGCACTCCGATCCCGTTCTTCTTCAGCCCGAAGATGATCTCCTGCAGCTCCAGCACGGCAATCGGATCGATGCCGGAGAACGGCTCGTCCAGCAGGATAAACGCCGGCTCGATGGCCAGGCAGCGCGCAATCTCCACCCTCCGCCGCTCGCCCCCGCTCAGCGCATAGCCCATGGTCTTGCGCACGTGGCCCAGGCTGAACTGCTCAATCAGCTTCTCGGTGCGCGTGCGCCGCTCCTCCCGGCTCAACGGCTGCGCCTCCAGCACAGCCAGAATGTTGTCCTCCACCGTCAGCTTGCGGAAGATCGAAGGCTCCTGCGGCAGATAGCTGATGCCGTACTCCCGCGCGCGCAGGTACATCGGCAGCCGCGTAATGTCGTCGCCGTCGGCCACGATGCACCCCGCGTCCGGCCGCACCAGTCCCACGATCATGTAGAAGCAGGTCGTCTTGCCCGCGCCGTTCGGCCCCAGCAGACCCACAACCTCGCCCTGCCCGATCTGCATGTTCACGCCGCGCACAACCTGCCGCCCGGCGTAGGCCTTGCCAATCTCTTCCGTCTCAAGCGTACGCATCGTGCTCCCTACTTCCCCTTCCCCATCGTCGCATCTTTGCCCGCGTGTGTCTCGCTCCGCACCCTCTGGCCCGTAGCCTCACCCGTCCCTCCCGGAGCCGCATTGGAGACCACGACGCTGTCGTCGCCCGCATGAAACAGCAACGCAGCGCCTGTAATCGTACCCCGGGCCGAATCCACCAGCCGTGGCAGCGTCTTGCCGTCTCCGGTCAGCACAAAGAGTCCATCGCTCGCCGTATATACCAGATGCTCGCCCACAGCGCGGCGTCCCGGCTGCTCGATCACGACCTGCCCGCCCGCCACCACGCGTTCCACACTGCCTGCAAACGAGGGAACCGCATCTCCCGACGGCGGGGCCGCTGCCGCTTTCGTCCCGGCAGACTGCGCCGCCCCCACAGCCTGCTGCAAGTAGACCGTCGCCTCGTTCGCGTGAATCGTCCCATCGGCCGTCTCCGCCCGCACGCCGCCGCTAAACACCGCCTGGCGCAGATCGCCCGAGTAGACCAGCCCGCCGCTCGCAATCCGCACCGCCGACGGCAACCGCTCGCTCGTCGCCGTCTTCCCATCTCCCGGCTTCGCAGTAGCGGAACTCCCCGCGCCAGTCTTTGCCGCTCCAGACGCATCGCTTCCCGCGCTCACCAGCACCGTATGCACCGGCATTGTCTGCGCCCCTCCCTCCGAAGCCTCGCCCCGCGCCGTCAACCGCTGCTGTTGCCGCGCAATCTCGATCACCGGGGCCTGCACCTGCGAGCCGCCCTGCCACAGTCGCACCGGCCTGCCGTGGAACGTTGCAACGCCCGTTGCATGGACCAACTCCGCCCGCTCGGCAAGAACGTGCGTCGGCCCAACCGGCGCGCCCTGCTGCGAAGCGCTGCCCGGGGCCGTTCCTCTCAATCCAACCGCCTGCGCTGAATTGTCCTGTAGATAATTCACCTTCACCGCGCCCGCCGCGTGCGCGTCGCCTGTCGCACGGTCCAGCGCAACCTGGTTCGCCCACAGCGCGCTCGCCCGATCGCTCACCGCGACGCCGCCGGTCAGCGTCACGCGGTCCAGATCGCCGTCGTACGCCGCCCGTTCCGCCGTCGCCTGCAGGAAGTCCTCCCGCGCAATTCCCGTCCTGCCCGACGCCCCACCCCCAGCCTTCGCCCCACTCGCCGCCGGCGCGCGCCGCGTCATCGTGACGTGACCCTGTTGCACCGCGCTCAGCAGATCGTCCACCCCCTCACCGCTCTTCGCGTTCGCCGCAACCATGTGCGGCAAACTGCCAGCCGCAGCTCCCGCGGGCCGGGTCTTCGCCGTGCTCAAGCTCGCGCTCGAAGAGGTGTTGCCAGAACTCTCCGGCCGGAACTTCGCATCCAGCGAATCTCCCGAACTGGTCTCATCGGTCCCATCCGCCGTCACCTGATGCAACAGCGTATGGCCCCGCCCCGCCACTGTATCCAGCCACGGCGGCTGCCTCGGGCCCTTCGCGGCGGTCAGGTGCGCCTTCAGGTCGTCCGCCGACAACTCCGTCCGGCCCACACCGCGAGTGCTCGCCGCGCTTCCGTTGCCGACTACCACCAGACGCGCGCTCCCCGTTGCCTCCACGTCGCGCAACTGCGGCCCGCCCACGCCCGCCGGCTCCAGCCTGGCCTCCACCTTTGCGGCGGTCAGATCGCGCGTGCTCCACGGCCCTTTCTCCGCCTCCGCAGCTCTTGTCCTCTCGGTCAAGTGGACCGCGCCGCCGAAGACTGCATCCTCCGGCTGCGGCTTCGCCTGCGCATTGAAGGCGATCGTCGCCTCCTGGGCCTCTCCCCGAAGCTGGCGCAGAGGCTGGTCGTCGGAGTACTTCACCCCACCCGTCAGCAGCGCCGACTGCGGCTGGCTCCTTGCATTCAAAATCACGTCGGCCCGTTGCGAAATCACCGTCGCGCCGTTCGCCTGCATCGTCACATTGCCCTCGGCCTCCACCCGCGCCAGCGTTCCATCGGGCCGCCGATGCAGCGTCGCCCTCTGGGCCTCCACCGTCTGCTCCTGCGTGACGCACTTCGCCTGGGTCAGAAATATCTCCTGATTGGGGTTGTCGAGATCGGCCGTCGCCGCCGTCACGGTCAACGCCCGCTTGCCCGCCATTCCGCTCATGCTCACCGCCGAGTGCAGCATCAACAAGCCCGAGTCGCTGCTGTAGCTGGCCCCCGTCGCGTGCCCCTTCATCGCGCCCGTCTGGAATTCGAGGTACTCGTTGGTCGCGGCCACGCCGAGGTCCTTCAGATACACCAACCCACTGGTGGTCACATGCAGCACCTTCGCCCCGGCTGCAGCATCTTTTCCGCCGCCATTCCCGCCGCCGCCCGCCTCGGCCGCCTGCAGGTCGAGATGCACCACTCCCGTGGCGCGGACCACCCCCGCCTTCTGGTCGTACTCAAACTCGTCGCCGTAGATGCGGTCGTTGCGCTCCTGCTTCTCTCCGTAGAGCGCAATCGACACATCGTGCAGCGCAATCTTGCCGTCGGTGTGCTCCACGGCCTTGGCTGCGTGAATCGCGAACACGGTCTTGCCCTGCATCGCCTGGTAGTAGGTAAATCCGTTGGTCTCGCGCACGATATTCACACCGAGCCGGGCCGGCAGCGTCAGCCGGTGCCGCGACAGGAAGTGCGCGGCCCCCAGGAACGCAGCAATCACCAGCAGCAGGAAGCCCGCGCTCCCCAGCAACCAGACCCTCAGTCTCTCTACCCGATTGCGCATCCGTCCGCCCCCTCCATCTTCTCATCCGCGGCCGCTCTCCCCCGTATAAATCCGCCCGCACAAGTCTCTTTCTCGGCATAGGTCCCGAAAAAATACTCTAGAATGATTCTCCATGGCAGACCGCCTCTATCTCAGCCTCTGGTATCCCAACTTCCGCCTGGAGTCCCTGCCGGCCGCGCTTGCCGGGGTCCTGCGCCAGTTCGCACAGGTCGGCGCCAAGCGTGTCTCCGCCGCCTCCGCCTATCCCATCAACTTCACCGAGCCGCCCACCTACCAGCGCATCTACGCCGATCCCGCCCCCGCACACTTCGACCCCACCGTCCCCATCGATCCCTCCGCCGACACCTTCGACGAACTCATCGATGCC
>Ga0187860_1003068_pt1 | contig 13362 bp, 9 predicted proteins | sample June2016WEW_10_4_FD_132981 | JGI IMG/M metagenome (GOLD analysis project Ga0187860, IMG submission 132981) | Peatland microbial communities from SPRUCE experiment site at the Marcell Experimental Forest, Minnesota, USA - June2016WEW_10_40 | ecosystem: Environmental > Terrestrial > Soil > Wetlands... | reverse complement strand
CCAAGATCGGCGGTCCCTCGGGGGCCTCGTCGTCTCCGGAGCCACCGAGCAGGTGAGCCCGGGCAGCGCGCATGCGCTGATCCATCTCGCCTCGACACGGCTGCGCCGCGACGGGATCGTCGTACTCGTGAGCGTCCATCCTTCGGCAGCGGACGCGGTCGATCTGATCAGCGCGGATCTCGTCTCGAGGCGACCGCTGCACCCCGTGACGTGGTGTCATCTGCTGGCTCGATTCGGCTTTTGCGAGATCACCGTTATCGACCCGGGCGCCCCGGGCGGTCCAGCAGGTTCACTCGGCTCCGCTGAAGGCGGGCAGGACGCCGGTGGCTCCCGCGGTGCGTACGCCGTCGCCGCCCGGCGGTCGTGAGTCCGCCATGACGGCGAATCCGGTTCGCATCGACCAGGTCATCCCCTCGATCGTCGAGCGGGACGCGGTGAGCTATCACACGCTGGAGGCCCAGCGCGTGCTGCGGTCGATGGGTTTCGTGTCCGAGATATTCGCCGGTAACTGGGGGCCCGGACTCGACGGGCGGGTGCGCCCCCTGGCTGAGCTGCCCCGCGAGGCGGGGGGCGGGCAGTGGGTCTGCTACCAGGGATCCATCGGCAGCCCCGCCGCCGAGGTCGTGATCGGCCATCCGGGTCCGAAGATCCTCAACTACCACAACATCACCCCGGCCGAGCTCGTCGAGCACTGGATGCCGTCCCTCGGCGGAGAAGTGCGCCTCGGCCGCCAGCAACTCGCCGAGCTCGCGCCTGCCTGCCGCGTGGGCATCGCCGACTCGGCGTACAACGCCACCGAGCTCGACGCCTGGGGTTGTCCGACCAGCATCGTGTCAGCGCTCATGATGGACACCTCCCCGATGGACCGTCCCCCGGATGCCGTCCTGGCTGAGGAGCTGGCCGCGGCGAAGGATGCCGGCGGATCTGACTGGCTGTTCGTCGGCCAGCTGTTGCCACACAAGGCGCACCACGACGTGGTCAAGGCGTTCGCCTCGTTCCTGCGCCACTTCGACCCTGACGCTCGGCTGCATCTCATCGGCCGGCCGAGTTGCGCGCCGTACGCGCTCGCTGTACGGCGATTCACCGAGGACCTCGGGATCGCCGGCTCGGTGAATATCGCCGGTTCGGTGACGTCGTCCGAGCTCGCGGCTTACTACCAGGCGGCCGACGTGCTGGTCTGCTGCTCGGACCACGAGGGTTTCTGCGTGCCGCTGATCGAGGCGATGCACCACGGCGTGCCGGTCGTGGCCTACGGGGCCACGGCCGTGCCGGGGACAGTCCTCGACGCCGGGATCGTCCTGGCGTCGAAGGAGCCGATCGTCGTGGCCACCGCTGCCCAACGAGTCCTCTCCGACGCTGCCCTTCGCGAGGTACTGGTCGATCGCGGACGTGAGCGAGCGTCCGGGTTCACCCTCGAGGCTGCTCGGCACGCCTTCGCCTCGGCGGTGGAGTCAGCCCTCGTCACGGTCGGATAGGCGCACCCGCACCAGTCGCACGCGGTGCCCGCTACCGGGTGGGAGCGCGGCTCCGGCTCTCCTCTGGTCGAGTCGCTGCCACAGGGCTACCATCTGCATCATCAAGCACAGGAGTCACAGGCCTGCCAGGACGGATTGCAGGCCCTCGGCCTCCTCCGCGTTTCCGCGTGCCCGTTTCGCCATCAGGCTGGTGGCGGCCGGTCTCGTTGCCACTGTGGCGAGTGCCACGGGCGCCGGAGCTGCCGGAGCCTCGCTTGGCGCGTCCCAGAACTCCTCGCACTCGCCGCAGTCGTCGCCTCCGTTCCCGTCTACCAATGTGACCTTCGTGGGCCACGGGTTCGGCCCCGGGTACGGGATGGGTCAGTGGGGGGCGTTCGGAGACGCCGCTCAGTTGCACTGGACCTACCACCAGATCCTGGTCCACTACTACTCGGACACGTCCCACCCGGTCACAACGGCCACGCTCAGCTCGAAGACCGACGGTGAGATCGTGAAGGTGGTGATCGAGGAGAACGACAACGATCCCATGACGGTCACGTCGCCATCGGCGTTCACCTTCATGGGCGAGGATGGCAAGACGGTGGCGACAATCGGAGCAGGCCAGGCAGCTCGGGTGTTCGAACAGGGGAAGCCCGGCGCTTTGACCGGGATCTGGACGCTCGAGTCGGCCTCTACCTGCACGTCGACGAGTTGGAAGGTGCTCGAGACGAACCTCCACGATCCCGTCGCCGTACCGGCCTCGCTCCAAGCCAGCGCCCCGAGGAGCGACCTGCTCACGCTCTGCCGGGGTGACGGGCAGGACGTGACGTACCGGGGCCGCCTCGAGGGCTACGACTACTACGGAGCGAACACTGGCGACGAGCACCTCGAGCGGACACTCAACCTCATTGCCCTCGAGCAGTACGTCTCCGACGTCACGCCTGGGGAGTCGCCCGCAGGGTGGGGCACCTACGGCGGGACCACCGGTGCTCCGCAGGCGGAGCCGTGGGGTTTCCAGGAGCTCGAGGCTCAAGCGGTCGCTTCCCGCAGCTACGTGCTCTACGAAATAGCTTCGGGCGGTTGGTACGGCTACGCCGATATCTGTGACGACATCTGCGAGTACTACTCGGCGGGGATCAAGTACGAAACCCCCCTCACCACCTTCGCCACCCGTGACACCTCCGGCCAGTACCTGATGCAGGACGGAATACCTGCCCCGACGGAGTACGAAGCCTCGAGCGGCGGCTACACCGAGGCGCTCAGCTACTGGAACGGCCAGTCGATCTTCGACGCGGTACGCGATGTCGGCGATGCGGTGTGCATCGGCGGACGAGGCACCCTCGGGTGCAACCCGGTGCACACCTGGCCGAATTCGGTCCCGGTCGCCGCAGTGGAGAAGGTGTTCCCGTCGGTCGGCACGCTCGTGTCGGTGAAAGTCACCCGGACCGACTCGTCGGGACGCGTGACAGAGATGGAGATCGTCGGGCAGAAATCGACGACCACCGTCAACGGGGGCACGTTCACCGCTGACTTCGGGGGTTTCTTTTCTACGATGTTCGCAGTGACCGACGGTCCGGGAGCCACGAAGTCCGGTGTGGCGTCGGCCTCGGGCACACCTGTGGCGGCCTCGACGGCCGCTGGCGCAGGCGTGCCCGGCCTGCAGCCGCCCGTGGTCGCCGGGACGCCCCAGGGAGGGCACGGGTAGGCTCGTCCGATCGGTTGCACGAGGAGGAGAGGCGCATGGACGTCCGCGACAAGCTCTACATCGACGGCGCGTGGGTCGCGCCCGGTAGCACCGAGACGGTCGAGGTGATCGACTCGGCGACCGAAGAAGTGATCGGCACGGTGCCACTCGGGACAGCCGCCGACGTCGACGCAGCGGTGCGGGCGGCTCGCGCCGCGTTCGACGAGTGGTCGCAAGTCTCGGTCTCGGAGCGGACGAAATCCACGTCACGCATCGCCGAAGCGCTCGGAGCCCGGATGGGCGAGATCGGCGAGTTGATCGCGCGCGAGGTCGGCATGCCGCTGAGTCTCTCGATGCTCATCCAGGCTGGGCTGCCGATCAGCACGTTCCAGTCGATGGCCGACCTCGCTGAGCAGATCACCTGGGAGGAGCGGGTCGGCAATTCGCTCGTCGTCCGGGAGCCGGTGGGCGTCGTCGGAGCGATCACGCCGTGGAACTACCCGCTGCACCAGATCGCAGCCAAGGTGGCGCCGGCACTTGCCGCTGGGTGCACCATCGTGCTCAAGCCGAGCCACGTAGCGCCGCTCAGTGCTTTCCTGCTCGCCGACGTCATCCACGACGTTGGCCTGCCTCCGGGCGTGTTCAACCTCGTCTCGGGCCCGGGTCCCGTCGTGGGCGAGGCGATCGCTGCCCACCCCGGTGTCGACATGGTGTCGTTCACGGGATCGACACGCGCCGGCCGCCGCGTGAGCGAGGTCGCCTCACAGACGGTCAAGCGAGTTGCTTTGGAGCTCGGCGGTAAGTCTGCCAACGTGATCCTCGAAGACGCAGATCTGCCGAAGGCGGTTGCCACGGGGGTCACGATGTGCTTCTTGAACTCGGGTCAGACCTGCAGCGCGCTGACCCGGATGGTCGTCCCCCGGAGCCGCCTCGCCGAGGTCGAGGAGATCGCCATTCGCGAAGCGGAATCCACGACGCCGGGCAACCCGTTCGCCGAGGGGACGAGGATCGGGCCCCTCGTCTCGGCCGTCCAGCGAGACCGGGTCCGCTCGTACATCCAGAAGGGGATCGACGAGGGTGCGAAGCTGCTCACCGGCGGCGCAGAGCCGCCTGAGGGCCTGGACACCGGTTTCTACGTGCGCCCGACAGTGTTCAGCGAAGTCACGAGTGACATGACGATCGCCCAGGAAGAGATCTTCGGCCCGGTCCTGTCCATCCTGCCGTACGACACCGAGGACGAGGCCATCGCGATCGCCAACGACTCCGCCTACGGGCTGGCCGGAGCCGTCTGGGCCGGAGATCCCGAGCGAGCCAAGCAGGTCGCCCGCCGGATCCGGACCGGGCAGGTCGACATCAACGGTGGCAGCTTCAACCCGCTGGCCCCGTTCGGAGGCTTCAAGCAGTCGGGCCACGGGCGCGAGCTTGGGCGCTTCGGGCTCGAGGAGTTCCTCGAGATCAAGTCACTCCAGCTCTGACTCGCGGGGCAGCTAGCCGGGGCAAGGTGGCGGGCCGAGGTGTCGCTGTCTGAATCTGAAGCCGTACCCCGGCGCAAGCGCTTCGCCGTCTGGGCTCGCTATGTGATCGGCTTGGCGCTCGGGGCCGCGGCGCTCTACGCGGTCGGCGGCCAACGAGGCGAGCTCATCGGCGTGAGCTCGGAGCTGAGCCGGCTCAATGTCGGCTGGGTGCTGCTCGCCGTGGCGGCGGAGTTCGTGTCGCTGCTGGCATTCTCGAGGATGTCGGCCTACCTCTTGCACGCCGGGTCCGTCCACATGCCCCCGGGCCGGCTGCTCGGCGTCACCGTGGCCGCGGCGGCGATCGCAAGCTCGCTGCCGGCAGGTCCCGCCGTCGCGAGCGTGTACGCGTTCCGGCAGTACCGGCGTGCCGGGGCAGGTGAATCGATCGCCGTGTGGGCCCTGTTCGCCACGCTGCTGTGCTCGGCCCTCGGCCTGACGTTGCTCGCCGGTACCGGTGTGCTCCTGGCCGAGCGCGAAGGGGCAGCCCTGGACCTCGTCTGGGTCACGGTCACGGTCCTCATCGTCACGCTTCTCGCCATGGGTGTATTCGCTCAGCGCCGGTTGGTCGCGGTCGGGGTGACGATGATCCTGAGGGCTGTCAAGCGTGCCACCGGTTTCCCACGGCTCGATGCGGAGGACTTGGTGAACCGAGTCACCGCACATCTCGGCCAGGTCCACCTGACCTGGCGGGATTTAGGGCCGGCCATGGCGTGGTCCGTCATGAACTGGGTGCTTGACTGCGGATGTCTGGCGCTCGGGTACACAGCCGTCGGCTCGGGGATCCCGTGGCGAGGGCTCCTCTTGGCCTACGGCGCCGGCCAGCTCGCGTCGAACCTGCCGATCACTCCCGGCGGCCTCGGAGTCGTCGAGGGCAGCCTGACGGTCGCCCTCGTGGCCTACGGTGGTGCGCAGGCGACGACGGTGGCAGCCGTGATCTTGTACCGGATCATCAGCTTTTGGGGTTTCTTGCCGTTCGGGTGGCTCTCGTGGGCGATCTTGGCGGTCCGGGATCGTCGTGCGGACCGTGGGCGCCGGGCCGCAGGCACGTCGACGGGGGAGTTCGGACTGGAAGCCGCCCCGGGATCTGACGAGGGAATCGCCAACCAGGCGGCTCCGGCATGAGAGCGCTCGCGACATCGGGCGGCGCCCCTCGGCGTCGACCGTGGGTGGTTGCGGCCGGCGTCGCCCTGGCGCTGGCGATGAGCGCGGTGTCCTTGGCCGGCTGCACGTCGGCGCGCAACACGCTCGGTACTCGCGACAGCGCTTGCTTCCGGGCGTTGCCGGAGGCCCGGTCCGCCGTCGGATATGTAGCCGTGTTCGCCGGAGTGCGGTCGTTGCAGGCGAGCGCCCTGGTGAAAGACATCGAGTCGACACCGCATGCTTCGCGCACCATCCCGCCTGCGCTCACGGCTGTCGAGCACGAAGCTACGTGTCTCGTGGCGTTCAAGGGCAGTTTCGCCGTTGACCGCGTGTCGAGGGGGTGGGCACCGCTGCCAGGCCCCTACCAAGGCGCGGTCGTCGTGGTCCGGTTCTCGAACGTCAAGCTGGTCATGACAGTCCTGTTGCCCCGGCTCCCCCGGGCCCTGGAGTTCTCAGACCTGCATTGAACGTGACGCTCTCTGGCCGGTCCCTGGCGTGCGGACACCGGCTGGCGTACCATGCCGCAAAACGAGAACGTGTTTCATTCTTGCATCGCCCGTCACGCCGGCCGCAGGGTCTCGCAGCGGGCGGGCGAACGCACCAGAGGGGGAGCGAGGCCGTGGCGAAGAGGGGACCTATCACGGGCATCGGGATCGTGGCTGCCGCCCTGCTCTGCCTGGCCGCGGCATGCGGGGGAGGCGTATCTGGGTCGACGAGCACGTCGTCCAGCGTGCCGATCTCGAGCACTCCGACATCCTCGGGACCGACGAGCACGACGCCGTCGGGCCCGACGCCCGGCGTCACGGCCAAGACGATCACCGTCGGCAACGTCTCAACGACCGGCGGGATCGTTCCCGGGCTCTTCCTCGGGGCGCAGGTGGGTGTGCAGGCGTACTTCGACTACATCAACTCGGCGGGAGGTGTGGACGGCCGCAAGCTCGTCGTGGACGACCGCGACGACGAGCTGTTCTGCACGAACAACAAGTCCGAGACGCTCGCTCTCCTACCGAGCGTTCTGGCGTTCGTCGGCTCGTTCTCGATCTGGGACAGTTGTGGCGGCGCTGTGATCCCACCCACGATCGCGAACATCTCCAACTCACTGGACCCGGTGGTGACGAAGCTCCCCAACACGTTCAGCCCGCAGCCGATCCAGAACGGCTGGGGCACCGGTCCGCTCTTGTGGCTGAAGCAGCATTACCCCGGGGCGATCGGGCATGTCGGGGCCCTCGTCGGCGACGTCACGACGGTGCAGAATTCATGGGCCGGCGAGGAGTACGTCTTGGAGCAGGAGGGCTTCCACATCTCGGTTGTCGAGAGCTACACGCCGGGCCAGACCCAGTTCGCAGCCGACGTCATCAAGATGCAGCAGGAGGGCGTGCAGCTCGTCCTGCTCGACCAAGCCGACGTCGGGGCGATCGCGGCGTTCGTCGACGCGATGCAGCTGCAGGGCTTCCATCCCGAGGTGATCGTGAACTCCGGTTCGGCATACGACGGGAGCTTCGTGGCCAAGACCGGGGCCCCGGCTGCCGGTACGGTACTGGTCAACCTGCACGAGTCGCTCTACCTGGGTCAGGACGCGAATTCGGTCCCGGAGGTGAAGCTGTTCGACCACTGGATCAACGTGGCTCACTCCGGCTATACACCGGATATCTACTCGGTCTTCGGCTGGGCGTCGGCGATGCTGCTCGTCGAGGCCCTCGACAAGGCTGGGCCAGACCCGGATCGCGCCAGCCTGCTGACTGCACTCCGCGCGATCCACAGCTTCGACGCCGGCGGTCTGCTCGCACCGGACGACCCCGCGTCGAAGACCCCGCCCGACTGCTTCCTCATCGCTCGGGTGGTCAATGGTCAATGGCAGCGGGTGACGCCATCCTCCGGGTTCATGTGCTCAGGCAGCTACATCTACGACCCGAAGCTCCCATGATGTTCGGGCGGGGCCCGTCCTGAGCTGACGTGCACGAGTTTCTTGAATTCGTCGTTCTCGGCGTGGTGGCCGGGGCGATCTACTTCGTCGCCGCCAGCGGCCTCGTCGTCACCTACGCCACCTCGGGCGTGTTCAACTTCGCCCACGGAGCCCTCGGGATGGTCGCAGCGTTCGCGTACTGGGCGCTGCACGTCTCGCTGGGATGGCCGGCGGTGCCGTCGCTGCTCATCGTCGTGCTCGTGGGTGGTCCCGCCACCGGCGCCTTGCTCGAGCGGGTCCTCATGCGGCGTCTACAGGGCGCACCGACACTGCTCACGATCACCGTCACGATCGGGCTCCTACTCGCGCTCGTGGGCGCGGCGTCGTTCCTCTGGGGACAGAACGAGATCCGTGTCGTGCCGGGCTTCTTCGGGCCACTCAGCTCGGTGGGCGTGCTCGGGGTGCGGATCAGCTACGACCAGTTGGCGGTGGTGGCGGCCGCCGTCGTCGTGGCAGGGTCCATCTGGTTCCTATTGCACAAGACCCGCCTCGGAATGGCGATGCGGGCCGTCGTCGACGATCCAGAACTGGTGGCGCTGTCCGGGATCTCCCCGGCCACCGCCGCCCGCGCTGGTTGGATGCTGGGGGCATCGCTGGCGGCGCTCGCGGGGGTGCTTTGGGTCGATTCCGGCAGCGGGGATCTGGCGATCCTCGGGCTGACGTTGCTCGTCGTGAACGGCTACGCCGCTGCCATCGTCGGCAGGTTGCGCAGCCTGCCGCTCACGTTCCTCGGCGCCATCGGCCTCGGGATCGCCGTCAACCTCGGTACTGGCTACCGGCCGCAGTGGGCGGGGTTGCAATCGACCATGCCGATGGTCCTTCTGTTCCTGGCCTTGCTCGCGCTCCCACAGGACCGGCTGCGTACCGCAGAGCGCGTGCCGGCCGTGCGCCTTCCAGTGGCCAGCTTGCGCACGTCTCTGGCCGGAGCCGGAGCGCTCGTCGCGGTCGTGCTGGTCGTCTCGCGGCTGCTGCCGGGCAACGAGATCCTGCTCGTGTCCTACGGCGTCGGGTTCGCCGTCATCGCCCTCTCGCTCGTACCGCTGACCGGCTACGCCGGCCAGATCTCCTGTTGCCAGCTGACGTTCGCCGGGTTGGGCGCGTTCGCCATGGCCAAGACCGGCGGGGACGACTCGCCGCTCGGACTGCTGGCGGCGATCGTCCTTGCTGGAGCCTTAGGTGGCCTGATCGCCCTGCCCGCTCTCCGGCTCCGGGGCCTGTACCTCGCGCTGGCAACGCTTGCCTTCGCGGCGGCGATGGACGCCGGCTTCTTCTCCAGTTCGCATTTCGGAGGCATCGGGGGGTATCTCACCGTCGGGCGAGCCCCGTTGTTCGGTATCGGGTTCGTGTCCGACCGGGCGTATCTCGTGTTGCTCACGGTGGTGTACGCGCTGGCTGCGGTGGGCGTGCTGGCGCTGCGCCGCAGCCGTTTCGGGCGCAGGCTCGTGGCGCTGAACGACAGCTCCGCAGCTGCGTCGACCACTGGCGTGAGGGTGGCTCGCACCAAACTGGCCGTGTTCGTGCTCTCTGCCGCCCTTGCCGGTCTCGGTGGGGCGTTGCTCGGAGGCGTGAACTTCATCGCCGAGCCGAACGACTACCAGATGCTGCTCAGTCTCTCCATGCTGCTGCTCGTGACCGTGTGGGGTGTGCGCTCGGTGAGCGGCGTGCTCCTCGCTGGCGTCGCCTTCTACCTGATCCCATATTTCGTCAACAACAACTACTCGTGGCTCTACCTCCTGACGGGCCTCGGGGCCATCGGCATCAGCCGCAACCCTGAGGGCGTCATCGGTGATCTCATCGCGCGGGTCCGCCCCGGTTCGAGCTCACGCGGTGCTCGCACCCGACCGTTGGCTCCCTCGCCTGCAGCCTCGCCAGTCTCCCAGACCGCACCCGTCGTAGCAGATGCCGATGTCTGACTCGTCGGCGCCGGTGGTACCGGCCGTGGGCACATCGGCGGGGGACGTGCCCGTTCTCGAGCTGCGCTCGGTCGGTTTGGCCTACGGGGGGCTCGTGGCGCTCTCGTCGGTGGACATCCAGATACACCGCGGGCAGATCGCCGGCCTCATCGGGCCGAACGGAGCCGGCAAGACGAGTCTGTTCGACGTCGTCACCGGTCTGACGAAGCCAAGCTCCGGACGGGTACTGCTCCACGGTCGCGACGTCACGCATGCCTGGCCGTCCACGCGAGCACGGTTGGGTCTCGGGCGCACGTTCCAGCGGTTGGAGCTGTTCTCGTCGCTCACGGTCCGGGAGAACGTCGCCGTGGCCGCTGAGGCGGCGTGTCGCAGCCGTCTGCGCCCTCGCCGTTGGCACCTGTTCGAATCCGACGCTCACGCTGCCGTCGACGCCCAGCTCGAGCGGCTCGGTTTGGGCGATTTCGCGTCCGAGCGGGTCGACACCTTGTCGACGGGCACGGCGCGATTGGTCGAGGTGGCCCGCGCCATGGCCTCGCGGCCGACCATACTCTTGCTGGACGAGCCCGCATCCGGACTGGACGGCGAAGAGAGTGACCGCCTCGCCCACGTGCTGCTCGGTCTCGCCCTTGACGGCATGGCCGTCCTGCTCGTCGAACACGACGTCGAGCTCGTGATGCGGCTCTGCTCCAGCCTGATCGTGCTCGATCGCGGCTCGGTGCTGGCGAACGGCCTACCTGAGGCCGTGCGCCAGCAGCCCGTAGTCCGCGAAGCCTATCTCGGTCAGATGGCGATCTCGTGAGTGGCGTCGCGTCTGTCCCGGAGGCGGCTGCGGCGGTGCCCTCCCCCCATGCGGCCGGTATGGCGATCTCGCTCGACGGCGTCCGGGCGGGCTACGGCGGTATCGAGGTCCTGCACGATGTCGAGTTCGCCGTCGGGCCGGGAGAGGTGCGCGCCCTGCTCGGCCCCAACGGCGCCGGCAAGAGCACGCTGCTCCGAGTCATGTCCGGGCGCTTGGCCATGCACGCGGGCAGGCTCGTCGTGGATCAGCATCCTGTCCGCAGGCCTCGGCCTGAACGCCTCACCGCTGCCGGCATGTGCTGCATCCCCGAGGGTCGGGGTGTTTTTCCGAACCTCACAGTGGAAGAGCACCTGACGTTGTGGGCTGGGCGTGGCCGCTCGGACCGCAAGGCCATGATGGAGGCGGCAGCCGAGCGCTGGCCGGTGCTGGGGACGCGCCGGCGCCAGCTGGCCGGCTCACTGTCGGGTGGCGAGCGGCAGATGCTGGCGCTGTCACGGGCGCTGCGGCCAGGTGTGCGGGCCCTTGTCTGTGACGAGTTGTCGATGGGGCTCGCCCCGAAGGTCGTCGAAGAGCTCTACCGGTTCATCGCAGGGCTCGCACGTGACGGCGTCACCGTCGTGGTCGTGGAGCAGTTCGCCGAGATGGCCCTCGGCGTCGCCACCGGAGCCGCGGTTCTCGTCGGCGGGAGGATCCGGCTCGCCGGCTCGCCTGAGGAGGTGCGTGCCGGCCTGCAGGACGCCTACCTCGGCGGCCAGACCGGCTAGGCCGGCTGCCTGCCCGGCAGCCGTCACTCTGCAGAGGGATCGTCGTCGAGCTCGATCGTCACGATGACGCCTGTCGCGCCGCTCTCGACGACGAAGTGCAACTCGCGGATCGTCCCAGCCTGTGCCAGATCCGACGCGGCCAACTGCAGCAGTCCGACGGCCTCCGGCGGGCCGGTCACGGTGCAGGACCTGACCGGGGCACGTACGGATCGGTGAGCCTCGCTCTTGGCCCGCCGGATCGAGGCGAGCACCTCGCCGACCAGTTGGACCAGCTCCGGTCGGGCGTCGGGGCCCACGGCACCCGTCAGGTCACTCGCGAGGGGCCACGAGGCCCGGTGGATCGAGCCGGTGTGCCACCACGACCACGTCTCCTCGGTTGAGTAAGGGAGGAACGGCGCGAAGCAGCGCAGGAGCACACCGAGTGAGAGCTCGAGGGCGGCTCGGGCCGACGCGGCGGATATGTCCGTCGCTCCCTCCCCGTAGGCGCGAGCCTTGACAAGCTCGACGTAGTCGTCGCAGTAGGTCCAGAAGAAGGACTCGGTCAGCTCGAGGGCGCGAGCGTGGTCGAAGCGTTCGAACGCTTCGGTTGCCTCACCGACGACGGAGGCAAGCGAGCTCAACATGGCGGCGTCGACCGGTTCGGTCACCCCACCAGCTGCGCCCACTGCATCGCTTGCCTCAGCGAGGCGAGTGAGGACGAAGCGGGAGACGTTGAGGATCTTGATCGCCAGCCGCCGACCGACCTTCATCTGCTGCTCGTCGTAGGCGGTATCCACGCCGAGACGGGCCGACGCGGCCCAGTAGCGGACGGCGTCGGTGCCGTGACGCTCGATGGGCTCGGTGGGCACGACGACGTTGCCCTTTGACTTTGCCATCTTCTTCCGGTCGGGGTCGAGGATCCAACCGGAGATGGCGGCGTGACGCCAGGGCAACTGGTGATGCTCGAGCTCGGAGCGCACGATCGTCGAGAAGAGCCAGGTGCGGATGATCTCATGTGCTTGCGGTCGCATGTCCGTGGGGAACACCCGGCTGAACAAGTCCGGGTCGTCAAGCCAGCCGCCTGCGATCTGCGGCGTGAGCGACGACGTGGCCCAAGTGTCCATGACGTCGGGGTCGCCGATGAAGCCTCCGGTTTGGCCGCGCTGCGCCTCGGTGAAACCGTAAGGCGTGTCGGTCGACGGGTCGACCGGGAGGCGATCGTGGGCCGGGAGCAGCAACTCGTCCCCCCGGATCTCGCCTGCATCGTCCAGGCGGTACCAGACGGGGAACGGGACCCCGAAGAAACGCTGCCTCGAGATGTTCCAGTCCCCAGTCAAGCCCTCGACCCAGGACTCGTAGCGCGCTCGCATGAACTCGGGGTGCCAGACGAGCTCGCGGCCCAGCTCGATCAGCCGGTCACGCATCGCCATCGTGCGTACGTACCACTGCGGCGAGGAGACGATCTCGAGTGGACGGTCCCCCCGCTCGTAGAACTTGACAAAGTGCGTCACCGGTCGTGGCTCGCCGATCAGGTCGCCCGACTCGGCCAGCAGCTCGACGATGCGCCGGTGCGCCTGCTTCACGTTCTTTCCCTGCAGGTCCGCGTAGTACTTGCGGGCGCGCTCAGGCTGCTCGGACTCCCATCCGGGCTCACCGAACGGAGCTTCCCCGAGGCGCCCGTCCCGCTGGAGCACGGTACGGGTGGGAAGCGACAGCTCCCGCCACCACGTGACGTCGGTCGTGTCGCCGAAGGTGCAGATCATGGCGATTCCCGAGCCCTTGTCGGGCTCGGCGAGGTGGTGCGCCAGCACCGGCACGCGGACCGAGAAGAGCGGAGTCAGGACCTCGGTGCCGAACAGCGGGCGGTAGCGCTCGTCGGACGGGTGGGCGACGAGCGCCACGCAGGCTGGTATGAGCTCGGGCCGGGTCGTCTCGATCTCGACTGCCGGACCGTCGCCGTCGGCCCGGGCGAACGAGATCCGGTGGTATGCGCCATGTTGCTCGCGATCCTCCAGTTCGGCTTGGGCGACGGCAGTGCGGAAGTCGACGTCCCACAGTGTTGGCGCCTCGTGCCGGTACGCCTCGTCTCGTTCGAGCATCCGTAAAAAGGCGACCTGGGACGTCCGCCGTGCCCGCTCCCCGATCGTCGTGT
>Ga0187860_1003067_pt1 | contig 13362 bp, 7 predicted proteins | sample June2016WEW_10_4_FD_132981 | JGI IMG/M metagenome (GOLD analysis project Ga0187860, IMG submission 132981) | Peatland microbial communities from SPRUCE experiment site at the Marcell Experimental Forest, Minnesota, USA - June2016WEW_10_40 | ecosystem: Environmental > Terrestrial > Soil > Wetlands... | reverse complement strand
CTGAAGAGGCCGGCCGAGCCGGGAATCTCGGTTACTTTGCGGGTTTGAAGATTGAGGAGATAGATGGCTTTCGGCTGGCCATTGTCCATGCGATTGGGCAGACGGCCAAAGACGATCGATTGGCCGTCGGGCGACCAGGCCGGATCGGCTTCGTTCCGATCCTCATTCAGCACTGGCGTGAGTTTTCCGCCCTCGGCATCGATGAGATAAATCTTCCACGGTTTGCCCGGCTCAAGGCCCATGACAGCCAGGCGGCGGTCGTCGGGCGACCATTTCATGGTGAAGATGCTCCGCAACGGGGTGGTGAGTTCGATGCGCTCGCTGCCATCCACGCGGCTGCGCCAGAGCGAGTTGTCAGAGGCGTTGAGCCAGGCAATCCATTTGCCGTCGGGCGAGTACTGCGCCAGCGAAGCCGCGCTCAGGTTCTGGTCGAGGGTGGTGAAGGTGGAGGATTTGGGCACGGCGCGGAGCAGCTCATATTGTGAGGTGGCACCGATGAAATAGACGCGATCACCGCCCGGCGCGGTGCTTGGAGCCTGGTAATCGAGCGGGCCGTTGGTGATCTGCCGCGGCTCGCGATCGGCCAGGTACCAGGGCCGCTCGCGCCGCACCCAGATCTCGCTGTGGGTACTGTCGCTGTGCGAGGACTGAAAGACGAAGTATTGGCCGTCAGGGGTCCAGTTTCCGCAACACTCCGAGGCGGGCTGGCTCCAGCCGGGAAAGAGCGGATGGGGGTTGGAGCCGTCGGACGCAACCTCCCAGAGCTCCGAGGTCTGGCGCTTGGAGTCGCGTACTGTGAAGCGCAGCCGCGTGCCGTCGGGCGACCAGCGCAGCCAGAAGGCCAGACCCTGGGCGGTCAGCAGCCGGTGTGGATCGCTGCCGTCGGCTCCAACGATGGTCAGCTCGTTTCCGCTGGCTACCAGAAGCCGCTGCCCGTCGGGCATCCATGTAGCGTCGTGCGCCAGCACGTTGGGAACGCGGCGGGCGTCCCCACCCAAGGTGGGCACGATCCACAGCGGTTGCTCCGGCTCGGCTTGCAGGTGGCTGCGCACGACGAGCTTTGAGCCGTCGGGCGAAAGCGAACCGATCAGCGGCGCGCCAATCTCAGAAGGCAGGCGGAAGTGGCTGATCTCGCCGTTGGCCACCAATGCGACGGCTAGCACGGGATTGCCGTTGTCCATGTGGGAAAAGTAGATGCGCGTGCCGTCGCTGGTCGAACTGGAGAAGCTCTCGACGTCGAGGTCGTTCGTGAGCACGTGACCGGAAAAAGTGACCTGAACAACGCGGTAAGGTCGGCGAACAGGCTGGCGCACGAGGAGGAACAAACCCAGCAGCATGCAAACGAGAGCCAGAGATCCAGCCAGCCACCACGCAAGGGCGACGCGTGCTCGCGCCGGGGGCGTAGAAGAATCCGCGGGAGCGGCTTGCGGATCGACCAACTTGACCGGAGCGATGAAGCGGTAGCCGCGCTTGGCCAGCGTTTCAACAAAGCGCGGGTTCTCAGCGGAATCGCCCAGGGCCTCGCGCAGCTTGTTCACGGCGATCCCGAGGCTGTGGTCGAAATCGACGGTTGTGTCCGCGCCCCAGAGTTCCCGTTGCAGCGCCTCGCGGGAGACTACCTCGCCGGGGCGTTCCAGCAGGGCCGCCAGCAGCTTGAAGGGTTGGCTCTGCAGATGGACGCGCACCCCCGAGCGGCGCAACTCCCCCGCTTCCAGGTCGGCTTCAAAGATGCCGAACTGCACCCGCGTGGCGCCGTTTCTCTCTGCTCCCGTGTTCATGCCCGCACCAGCAACCCAGGGTAACGGAAATCGTGTAGAAGAATTGCACCCAAAGGGTACAAATCGCAAGAGGGGAGGCGCAAGATCGACCGAATAGCCGGGAGATATAGCAAGATAACCAGCTTTGAATAAACAGCTTATCTAATGATGCTCAATTGACCGTGAATTGGCGACTTGTGGATTGACCGGCGTCTATACAAGGGCGTTTTCTGATCCGTGGTTAAGAGGAAAGGCGTTCAACCCAGCCGAATTTCTCGCGAGAGAGTCAACGCTTGTCAACGTAGTTTTTTGGAGGACATTGTGATGTTGAAAAAAAGCAGCTTAGTACCCAACTGCCATCGCCACATGCGTTTTACGCTGATGGCGCTTGCGTTGTTCCTGGTGTCTCTGGGCGCAACCAGCTTGTTCGCACAGACGGATACGGGCAACATTGCTGGAACAGTAACGGATACCACGGGCGCAGTAATTCCCGGTGCAAACGTTCTGGCCACCAGTACGGATAACGGGCTCAAGCTCAGCGCCGTATCGGACGCCACGGGCGGATTCACCATCCTGGCCGTACCGCGCGGCAACTACACAGTGACCGCCTCAGCCAACGGATTCCAGAAGCAATCGGCAACGGTAACGGTCATCGTAACCTCGACCCAGACCGTGATCTTTCAACTGAGCGCGGCCGGGACATCCACGACCGTCCAGGTGACTGGATCCGCCCCGCTGATCGACACCTCCGACGCGACTGTCGGAGCGACGATCGAGGGCGCACAGGTGGCGGAGCTGCCTCTGAATGGCCGCAACTTCAGCCAGCTTGCCCTAATGACTCCCGGTGTTACCCGTGGCGCCTATGGCGACGTGGCCAGCGGCGGCGGCAGCGCCAACATGACCGAAACCATGCGCAATAACGAGAGCGGCGACGCCGCCATCTCGGTGAACGGCCTTCGCCCCCAGGCCGACAACTACATCCTCGACGGCGTGGACAACAACGACGGCCTGGTGAACACGATTCTGTTCTTCCCTAACATCGACGCGACGCAAGAATTCAAAGTCAATACCAGCGTAGCTCCAGCCGAATACGGACGCGCGGGCGGGGCTATCGTGGTCAGTTCCATCAAGAGTGGGACCAACCAGTACCACGGCTCGGCCTTCTGGTTTTACCGCGACCAAGCTTTCGATTCCAACAATAACTACCGCTTCAACGGCGCTCCCGCCTCCAAGCCCGGAGGCTTCCTCCGCAACCAACCCGGCTTCTCCCTCGGCGGGCCGATCTTCAAGAACAAATTGTTCGCCTTCGGCGACTACCAGGCGCTGCGCGAGGTTATTGCTGTCCCCGCACACTACCTGACGGTTCCCTCTGCGCTGATGCGTACAGGAGACTTCAGCGAGCTGCTCACTTCGGCAAATTCCGGCGGGAACGGTTTCGAGACCCAGTATCCGCGCTGCTATCCCGGCATTGACCCTTCCACGGGCAACCCCTATGCCGGCGAGACCAGCCCTGGTTTGATCTTCGATCCCACCACCTGCCCCACTACCAAGACAGGTCCGCCGCCCACGCAGTTTAGCTACAACGGACATCCCAACGTCATTCCACCGAGCCGGCTGAATCCTGCCGCAGTGAACTATCTCAATGCATATCCGACGGTAGTACCCGCGAACGACCCGAGCGGCCGCTACATCAACAATTACCTCGACACGCAGTCGGAACACAACAAGTACAACACCTTCGACGGCAGGATCGACTGGAACGCCACGCGCAACGACATGTTGTTTCTCCGCTTCAGCTACGACAATTCTGTCAATTCCAAGACATCGGAGTTCCAGAACCTTCCCGCGGGCGGCGGAACCGGCAACAATCCCACCCATGCGCGCGGCTGGGACCTGGGCTACACCCACATCTTTTCTCCTAACGTCGTGAATGAAGCGCACATCGCCTATAACCGCGACAACTACGGCTATCAACCGCCCATGTATGGCGACTACGTGTCAAAGAATCTGGGCATCGTGAACGCCAACATCAACCAGGAAACCACCGGCGGAGCGCTGATCGGCGGCTGGAAGGGCAACCTCGAGTACACCGGCGACTATGGCCTCTACGCGGTGCCTCAGAATACCTATGAGGTGACCGACTCGGTGAGTATGGTGCGTGGAGACCACACCCTCAAATACGGCGGGACATTCATCCGCCGCCAGGTCGAGTTCTTCAACCCGCAGGAAGGCAAGGGCTACTTCTGGATCGACGAAGGCACGGTGGACTTTACCGGCTATGAGGTTTCAGAACTGCTGGCGGGCGGCATGGATCAATACGAGATCGGCTCGCAGGCCGGCTACTTCGGCAATATCGGCCAGGAAGACGGACTGTTCGTGCAAGACGAATGGCGCGTCAATCATAAACTGACGCTGAACTACGGCATGCGCTGGGACTTTCTCTCGCGTCCCTACGAGGCGCACGACCAGCAGTCCGCTTTCAACGTGGATACCGGGACGGTGATGCTTGCCGGCAAGAACGGTATCTCGCGCAGCATCATTGCGCAGCAATATCACAACTTCGGCCCGCGCGCGGGCTTTGCCTATGACTTGACAGGCGATGGCAAGACCGTGCTCCGCGGCGGATTCGGGATCTTCTACTTCCTCGATTACGGCGGCATCGACAACCAGCTTGGCGAGCAGTCGCCCTTCGGCGGCAGCAGCGACTATTTGTCCACCAACGGCTACTGCACCACGTTCACTGGCCAGCTCTCCACATCACCGACACCGATGGCGTGGGACGGCGGTTACAATTGCACCGGCTATACCTCCCCGAGCACGGTCGCTTACAGCGCTACCGGGGACACCGGGATCGCTCTTCCGGCCCGCGGCTATGTCGGCTTCAACCCCAACAACCCTCCGGCCGGCACCAACATGATCGCCGTGAATCAACATAGCAAGACCAGCTCAGTAGAGGAGTGGAACCTGCAGCTGGAGCGGCAGTTCGGAGCCAACAACGTTGTGAACATCGCTTACGTTGGAACGTCTGGCAGCAACATGTCGACTTATTACCCATATAACCTCTACCAGTTCAACACGGGCCAGCAGAACTTCCCGACCCTGGGAAGCATCAACTACAACAACTACAACGGCATCTCGAACTACAACGGCCTGCAACTGCACGTGGAACACCGCATGACCACAGGGCTGACCGCAACCGGCTCCTACGCGTGGTCGCACACGCTGGACGACTCGCCTGGAGCTTTCCAGGGTCAAAGCGCGGCTCTTTATTACGATCCGATGGCGGGTTATGGCAACTCCAGTCAAGACCAGCGCCAGGTGTTCAGTTCATCCATCCTCTATCTGCTGCCCTTCGGCCGCGGACAGCAGTTTGGCCGCAGCGCCTCAATCCCGATGGACTGGCTGATTGGCGGCTGGCAAACCAGCTTGACCGCCCTGGTTCAGTCGGGCTCGCCGACCGACCTCTCCACGGGAACAGCCGAACCCGGAAACCGTCCCGACCTGATTGCGCCCATTAAGTATCCCAAGAGCATCTCGGGCCATTGGTTCGATCCGACCTCGTTCGCCAATCCTCCAACGGTTGCCGGCAGCGTGTCACACGCCACCACCTATACACGCCTCGGAACCCTGCGCCGCAACCAGGTCTACGGGCCCGGATACCGTGTGGTCAATTTCAGTCTCCAGAAAAACCTCCACCTAGAAAGGTATACGCTGGAATTGCACGGAGATGCTTTCAACATCTTCAACACCGCGGAATTCACTAACCCGAATTCCAGCCCCAACGGGAACTTCGGCCCTGGAAACTACGGCGGCAACTTCGGCCAGATTGAAGGTGTTCAGCAATACAGCAATCGCGAGATTCAGTTGGCGGCTCGATTCACCTTCTGATCGCGCTGTTGGATTCGATGCGCCATGGCGGCTCTATGTCGCCGTGGCGCAGAGAATGCCTCTCGCTTTTCGGTCCTGCGCCCAGCGCGTCGCCGATACTGTCCACATAGATGAAAGGTGATGCAATGAAGCTCCCCAGGCGGCTAGTTGTGATTGCTGTGTCTGGGCTCGCCTGTGGTCTTTGGGCTTCAGGGCAAACACCGCCGGCGTGTTCTCCGGCACAAAACGCAAGCGGTCCATGTATCGACAAGATTGACCCGCCAGGCTGGTGGGCCGGCCTTCCCGACCCTATGCTCCTCGTTCATGGCGAGGGACTGAGCCATGCGCGCTTTACTCTCAGCGGCAAGGGCGTGACCCTTGACCACACCCAGGCCTCGGAAAACGGCCACTGGGTTTTCCTGTGGCTTAAAACAAAATCCGCGGCGCCGCAAACGTTGTGGATTACTGCAAGCAACGATCGGGGCCAGTCGCGGCGGTCCTTTGCGCTAAACCAACGCTCGCACCAGGCCGATGGCCACAGCGGCTTCTCTTCTGCCGACGTGCTTTATCTGATCATGACCGACCGCTTCGCTGACGGAAAGCCGGCCGACGATCCCACCGGCGACAATCGGGCCGCCGCGCGCGGCTGGCATGGCGGAGACTTGGCCGGTATCGAGCAGCATCTGGATTACCTCAAGCAACTGGGTGTAACGGCAGTGTGGACCACGCCCGTGGCTTCCAACGGCGCAATGCCAGTGGCCTATCACGGCTATGCTGCTACCGACCTTTACGCAGTCGACCCGCACTTTGGCACGCTCGCGGACTACCAGCATCTGTCCGATGCGCTGCACGCGCGCGGTATGAAGCTGGTGGTTGACCTGGTGCCCAATCACATTGGCATCAAGCATCCGTGGGTGCTCGATCCTCCCGCGCCCGACTGGTTCCACGGCACGCTTGAGCATCATAGCGCCGTGAAGAACGACTTTTATGCGCTGGTGAACCCGCACGCTCCGCCGCAGGCGTGGCGCGATGTAACCGACGGCTGGTTCACGGACGAAATGCCCGATCTCAACCAGGAGAATCCGCTGGTGGCGCGCTACCTGATTCAAAACGCGCTATGGTGGGTTGAAACAGCCAACCTCGACGGCATCCGGTTGGATACGTTTCCTTACGTGGACCGCGCCTTCTGGCATGATTTTCACGCCACGCTGCATAGCGTGTATCCACACCTGACAACGGTAGGCGAGATCTTCGATCGAGATCCGGAGGTCACCTCTTATTTCGCGGGCGGCGTGGCGCACCAGGGCATCGACACAGGGCTGGACACTCCCTTCGACTTTCCCGTCTTCTTTGCACTGCGTGACGTTTTGGCCCACGACAAACCCATGACCGAACTGGCCAATGTTCTTCGCCAGGACGCGCTCTATCCCCACCCCGAACGGCTGGTCCCGTTTATAGGCAATCACGATACCTCGCGCTTTTTTACGGAGGCTGGCGGCTCCGTTCCCCGGCAGAAATTGGCGCTGGGTTTGTTGGCCACGTTGCGCGGAATGCCACAGCTTTATTCCGGAGACGAGATTGGCATGGAGGGAGGCAATGATCCCGATAACCGACGGGACTTTCCCGGTGGTTTCCCGGGGGACACGCGCAGCGCCTTTACCGGAGCGGGCCGCACGGCCACTGAGCAGCAGATATTCGCCTGGACCTCAGGAATGCTGGCGCTGCGGGCGTCGCATCCAGCGCTCGAGACAGGGCTCGAACAGGATCTTTTCGCCGACGATGATGTGTTTGCATTTATTCGCACATCAGGGGCGGGGAGTTGTTCGTACAGCCGCTCCGCCGATCCGTCGACGGAGAGGCTCCTCATTATCGTAAACAAGGCAGAACAAAGTGAACTCCTGAAGCTGCCGGTGGAAGGGACCGCGCTTGCCGGGTGTACGAAGTTTCAGGCAATGGCTCCGGCAACGGGAAGTGCGCCGGTCGCAGCTGGTGGAAAGCTGAATATCGAAGAGCCGGCCGAGTCGATAACCGTGTATGAAGTGCGGTGAGCTGCCACCCGTCGGCTTGGCCCGCTCTCCTTTGCGCGTACGCGGCATGCCGCTATCAATGAACTCGCCCGCACTTTGTGCAGTTGGAGCAAGCAGAGAAGCTCGCGACTTGCCAAATGGCAGTTTCACACCCAGGGTCTGGGCATTCGGGCATTCTTGCTCTGCACAGATGGAGTGATAGATTGCCGATCTCGAGATGCCTCTATGCGGAAGACGAGGCCATTTTCCGCCCGGATGGAGTCTTGGCGAGGCACAGGGTTTGCGCACTCTAGCAAGGCGCAAATGTCAGGGAAATCGCCGTGTTTTCGGGCGGTGTGAAGGGAGCCTCCGATCTCAGAAAGGCGTGCTCGAGGTCGATTCCGTTTATGATGCCAGCATGACAAATGCAGAAAGGGGCCGGTTCTCTGCAAGGAGGTTGGAATACGTCGTGAAACCGTGCTCCATAGCCGTCTGCTTTGTGATTGTGGCGTTGTTGTGGACTTTCCCGCTGCAACACGTGATCGCGTATCCATTCGTTTTTCTATTCTTTGGCGCCGTCATGGGGAGTGCCTGGTTTGGAGGAGCGATCGCCGGCTTTGTAGCCGTCATGCTCTCTTCGCTCCTCGTCGGCTATTTTTTCGTTCCCCCTCTGTTTTCGATGAAGATCGCCAAAGAATCGCAGAGTTTCTTCGCTGCATTCATTCTCTGCGCCATTGCGATCACCGTTGTGAGCTCCGCGAGAAAGCGGGCGGAGAATGCGATTCGCGACGCCCGCGATCAGCTTGAAGCGAAGGTGCGGCAACGCACAGCGGAGCTGCGGCAAACTCCCCATGGGAACCGCCAGATCTGAGTTCTCTCGCGCGAGCGCACACACGCGCGTTATGGCATGACAAAATTCGGATCAGGACGATCCCCGCTCGCGCGCGCACACGCTCGCACCTTGTTGCAATGTGCGGCTCTCTCCAAAAAAGGCGCGGGCGCGCTCGCACGCGCGCGATAGCACTTTGAACGTAAGCGTCCGAACAAATACACGGTTGACGGATTGGCGGGGTGGTGGATAGGTTACTTTGGTGGTTGGTGCCGTAGGCGATTGAGGTGAGCTGCGCCAGACTCTGGATGGAGCGGTTGGCCATTTCAGGCATGACATCTGCCAAGTACGAACTGATAGTCGTCTCGAGGCGGCGCGAGGACGTAATCTCCTTGGGGAGAGGAAGCTCTATTTATTCTGATTGCTTGACTTGAAGACACAATCTATTCCATGCATTTTTTGGATGTCCGACCGTACGATGCGAAAGAGTGTGTGTTCCTTAACGTTGGAGTCAAATCACTTCGCGCCAGGAGAAAAGGAATGCGCGCTCGACTCTTCACTCTGTTCGCGTTATGCTTCTACCCGGCTGTTTTGACCGCTCAGGTTGAGACTTCCGCCTCCTATCAAATTTTCGGCGGATTCACTTCTCAATCCAATTCTTTCAATGGTGTCCCAGGGTCCCGTCAGCCCTTGCTCGGCTGGGAGGCAGCCGTTGCTTTTCCCGCCTGGCATCACCTGCGGCCAAAACTTGACTATTCAGCTTTGCACGGAACCAATCTCGGCGCTCCGCAGCATGCCTTTTCCATCATGGTAGGAGGCGAGTACGAGCACTATGTCGGCAAGGAGAGGCTCTTCACTGACGCCCTATTCGGCGATGTGGGTCTGAATCAGAACTGGGGTGCAAACGGTTCGCCTGGAGGCAACGCCTCCTTCTCCACTTTCTTCGGTGGTGGTGCGGACACTCCAGTGAGCAAGCATCTCGCGATTCGTTTTGAAGGCGGGTACCAGTACACGAATTTCGCTTTGTACCAGAACCTTAGCTATAAGCTCCCCTACCGGATTCCGGGGCTGCCCAGCAACTTCGGTCGATTCTCCACCGGATTCGTTTGGACTCCCAATCTCAAATCTGTGTCCGGCGGCGCCGACGGCGGCAACCGCCACCAACCTCGGCCGGTTGAAAGCGAGTTGGTATTCGAAGATATCGGCTCCTTCGGTCACTTCCACGTCTTCGCCAAATCCTGGTGGAGCAATCTTCACATCGCAGGGGTGGAGTATGACCGGAACTCCTGGGGAAAGTTCATCGGAGCGCGGATGGACTATACCGCCGATATCCTGCCGGTGGCAATCCTCACCCAACCCAGTAAAACTGACGAGTGGGGAACTCCGCTGACAACGGATCGTGAGCACGTTGCGGGCTTAGAGATCTCGCCCCTCGGGCTGCGCATGATGTGGAGAGACGGCGAGCGCATCAAGCCTTACTTCCTGATGAAAGGCGGCATGATCGGCTTCACAAAAAAAGCGCTCACGGAGAACGCGTCGTACGAGGACTTCACGGTTCAATGGAGCCTGGGTGCTCAGTTCAAACTGACCGATCGATGGGATTTTCGCGCCGGGTTCCTTTTCCTCCATTTTTCGAATGCGTGCATTGTGCCGATTAATCCGGGACTCGACTCGCTGACCTATAACGCCGGACTTAGCTATCACTTGGGGAAACAGAAGGCCGGCCGATAAAGCATGAACGTTACGTGCACCGAAAAGATTCTCGCCTCTGATATCGTCAGGAACCTAGGAACATAGGAACCTGAACCTGGGGACGAACCTGGAACCTGGGAACCTTGGGAACCTGCGAACCTGGGGACAGACGGAACCTGGGGACAGACGGGACGTTCCCCACAACCCCAGCGAAAAGCCGCTACTGCTCAAAAAAGCTCGCCTTGCTGTTCCCCCTCAACCAACTTTGCGTGGCGGCCTCCCTTTCGAGGAGCTAGAGGCCGCTTTGTTGTCTCCTTTAGTTCATGGACAAACTCCTCGGTCCCCAGCGGGCGTCCAGTGTGCGTACACTGCCGGACGGCCATCCTCTCCGATTCGGCTTCTCCGGCGGCGAGAAATTCCCTCCAACTCGAGCCATCCCATCGCCCTTGCCATTCTTGCATCGTCAGCCATCCGTCCGCAGCTGTCGCCCCGCAGTGAACCACGGCACTCGACCAGATCCAGGCATCCGCTTCCGCAACCAGTCCCGCCCGCACTGGATTCAATTCCGTGTAGCGCAATGCTTCCCACAGGTGCGGCCTATCAAGCGGGCAAGAATAATACCTTCCCTACCACACATGCCCGCTCGATCCATGTTTCGCATTCCAATAAGCAGCATATCTTCCGTGGGTATGCTTGGGGGTTGTGGCCAGAGCGTCGGCTCGGTGAGGAACCATGACTAGATGAACATGATTGGACATCAGGCAGTAGCCGATCAAGGAGGCACCATGCTCTTCTATGTTTTCCCGCAGCAGGCTCAGATACACTTCTCGATCTGCGTCGCTGTTCAAGATAAACTGCCGCGCGTTTCCACGCTGTGTCGCATGATGCGCAACTTCTATGGCTATCACGCGGGCGAATCGTGCGATGCCTTTCAACTCACTTGACGAGAGTTTACCGCCGAAGATGCGCAAGCTCCGGCCGGGATTGACGTTCCTAACAGCCTACCCCCGCAACAGGCAATCGCCGCCGATGCATCAGTACAACGAAACTGGAATGAGAAGCTGGTCGGGGCGGAGGGATTCGAACCCCCGACCCTCTGCTCCCAAAGCAGATGCGCTACCAGACTGCGCTACGCCCCGATAACCTCTTTCGATTGTAACCCGCTTTTTGCTGATCCTGAAGCGGATCTGTTATGGATGCAGCAGCCAAATGATTAGCCACACTACTAGCACCACGGGGATGGCAAAGACCAAACCGAGAATGGCGGCCAGGACCAGAAGGAAGGCCCAATCGCGCCAAGTGTGCTGCCGAGGTTCGCCGAGGTGACGAGTGAGCAGGCGATAATTGCGGCGGTTGACCTTCCACGCGATGTCAAAGGCGTCGCCCAAGATCGGAATCGAGCCGACAAGCACGCCAATGCCGAGGTTCGCCGCCATTCGGACCAGCGTTACATAAGGCACGCCGCGAATCCACGCAGTGAGCGGGATCAACAGAGAGGCTAGCCCGCCCAGTACGTCGCCGATGCCGGGAACCAGGCCGATGATTGCATCCAGGCCAAAGCGGATGTGGGTTCCGGGAATGAGAAAAGCCTCGTCGAGCAGAATTTCGAGTTTGCGCAGGGTCTCGTCGCGGAAGATCCACGCGCCACGATTCCACCGGTCTGAAGAGGCTGTGCTCGACTGGGGAGCGGCCTTTTCAGAGGTCGCATTTGGTTCGCGCTGCTGCACTTTCGCTCCTCTCTGGCCGGTTTTGGAGATGTGCTTCGATGCTACAATCGAAAGGGTAGACGGCGGCTATAGTTCAGCGGCAGAACGCCTGACTGTGGCTCAGGATGTCGTGGGTTCGATCCCCACTAGCCGCCCCAAAGTCCCCCCGAAAAAGCTACAGCGGAATCCGAGTACATATACCCTGAAAGCACGTCCGCCAAGTGGCCTTTTCCCCAGGAAAAGGCCACATTCAAGACACACTGAGGGGGCACGTTTACTCGGATTCCGCTCTAAATCATGGTCATGGTCCGTCTTTCGCATTCAGGGGGTAATCCTTGGTAACGCAAGCTGACACGCTGGTTCAGGCACAACAGGCGCTTCCCGCCTGGCTTACTTCGTTTGAGCCTCATCCATGGCTCACGAACGGTCATCTCCAAACCATTGTCGGCAATTTTCTTCCTCGCCCAGCTTTTGAGTTACGAGATGTGGTGGAAACCGTAGAAGTCGACCCGGCAGACGGAAGCCGCGTCCTCTGCCATTGCCACTGGCAGCCTGAGGCCGTACGCGCAGAGTGCCTCACGGTGGTGCTTGTGCATGGTCTGGAGGGCTCATCAGATTCCCGCTACATGCAGGGCATCGCCACGCGCGCCTGGGACGCCGGAATGAACGTCGTCCGCATGAATATGCGCAACTGTGGCGGCTCCGATGCACTCACGCCGACGCTCTATCACTCCGGACGCTCCGCCGATGTGGGTGCGGTAGTTCGCCACTTCACCGAGCGCTGCGGCCTCGAGCGTGTGGCGCTGGTTGGCTACTCCATGGGCGGCAACATGGTGCTCAAGCTTGCCGGCGAGTGGGGCGCACGTCCGCCGTTCGTTGCCGTGGCCACGGTTTGCCCGGTCATCGATCTCGCCGCCTGTGCCGATGCTCTCCACGAGCCGGCCAACCGCATCTACGAATGGCATTTTTTGCGCGGGCTCATGCGGCGCTCCCATCGCAAAGCTGAGCTCTATCCCGGCATCTATCAAGCCCTCAGCATCGGTCCCGTGCGCTCCATTCGCGAATTCGACCAAAAAATCGTCGCTCCGTATTGCGGCTTCCGCGATGCAGACGACTACTACTTCCGCGCCGCCAGCGCGCGTGTCATCGACCGCATTGCTTTTCCCACGCTTGTCCTCCTCGCGCAGAACGATCCGTTTATCCGTCTTTTTCCCGAGACCCGCGCGCGGATCCTTGCCAATCCCCACATCGACTTCATTGAGCCGCGCCAAGGCGGCCATTGCGCCTTCCTCAGCCGCCGGACCGCTGACGGCGTCCACTGGGCCGAGGCCACGGTCGTCCGTTACCTTCAAGCTGCCGCTGCAGATACGCTCCCGGCTGCCGCGCCGTCCAAATCGGTCGCTTCGCAGCTACAATGAAGATCGTGGGCGAGTAGCTCAATCGGATAGAGCACCGGCCTTCTAAGCCGGGGGTTGTGGGTTCGATTCCCGCCTCGCCTACCATTT
>Ga0187860_1003065_pt1 | contig 13365 bp, 4 predicted proteins | sample June2016WEW_10_4_FD_132981 | JGI IMG/M metagenome (GOLD analysis project Ga0187860, IMG submission 132981) | Peatland microbial communities from SPRUCE experiment site at the Marcell Experimental Forest, Minnesota, USA - June2016WEW_10_40 | ecosystem: Environmental > Terrestrial > Soil > Wetlands... | reverse complement strand
TATATGTGGCCCAATAGACTCCTTTCGGGCTGCGTTTGCCCTCTCTCCCCGCTTGCGGGGAGAGAGACGGAGAGAGGGGTTCCTTTTTCGTCACCTGAAGAATTTTGTCTCACACCCACAGCGACTATTTCAGCTATCAATTCCTCCCAACTCACTCACAATAATTAGAGCTCCGATCAAATGAGAATAAAGTTCATTTCATGTCTGGTTTCTTGCGCCGCGGCCACCATTGGATTGCAGGCCCAGGAACCCGCGCACGATTACCCGGTCAAACCCGTCCCGTTCACTTCCGTCCAGATTGATGACTTGTTTTGGGCGCCCCGCATCGAGACAAATCGCCTCGACACTATTCCGTTCGCCTTTGAAAAGTGCGTGGAATCCGGCCGCATGGACAACTTCATTCGCGCGGCCGAGGTCCTCCGCGGTGAGCAAGTTTCCAATCGCAAGCCCCCGGGGTATCCGTTCGACGACACCGATCCTTACAAGGTGCTCGAGGGGGCTTCCTACGCGCTGGCCGTCCAGCCGGACCCCAAAATGAAGGCCTATCTCGACGATTTGATCGCGAAGATCGGCGCGGCCCAGGAGTCTGACGGCTATCTCTATACGGCCCGCACGATCAATCCAGAGCATCCCCATCCCTGGTCCGGCCATAAACGATGGGTCTACGACCCCGATGAAAGCCACGAACTCTACGACGCAGGCCATCTGTTTGAAGCGGCCGTCGCCAATTATCAAGCCACCGGCGGGCGCGCTTTGCTCGATATCGCTATCAAGGAGGCCAATCTCCTGTGCAGCACCTTTGGCCCGGAGACCAACAAGCTCAACCATATATGGCCCGGACACGAGATTGTCGAAATGGGCCTGGCCAAGCTTTATCGCGCCACGGGCGATGAGCGCTATCTGAAGTTGGCGAAGTTCTTCATCGATGTCCGCGGGCCGGGCGGCGATGAATACCATCAATCCCACATCAAGCCCGTCGATCAAACTGAGGCCGTCGGCCATGCCGTGCGCGCAGGCTATCTTTACAGCGGCATGGCTGATGTCGCCGCTCTCACAGGCGACAAGGACTATGTCCGCGCCATTGACGCGATTTGGGAAAATGCCGTCGGCAAAAAGCTCTACATCACCGGCGGCATCGGCGCCGTCGGCGCGGGCGAAGCCTTCGGGCCGGATTACTTCCTTCCCAACATGAGCGCCTATTGTGAAACCTGCGCCGCGGTGGCAAACGCCTTTTGGAATCAGCGTCTCTTCCTCTTGCATGGCGACGCCAAGTACGTCGATGTCTTGGAGCGCACACTCTACAACGGCCTCCTCAGCGGCGTCTCTTTGGACGGCAAGACTTTCTTCTATCCAAACCCGCTGGAGTCCAATCGCCAACATTCCCGCAGCCCTTGGTTTGGCTGTGCCTGTTGTCCGGGCAATATCACCCGCTTCATGCCCTCGGTGCCCGGCTATCTTTATGCGCAAAAAGGGGACACTCTTTACGTCAACCTCTTCGCCGCGAACAACGCCGAGATCAAAATGGATCACGGGCGCACCGTCAAAATCACCGAGGAAACCCGCTACCCCTGGGATGGTTCTGTCACGATAACCCTTCACCCCGATGCCCCCGTCAATTTCACCGTCAACCTCCGGGTGCCCGGCTGGGCGCGCGACCAGGCAGTTCCCAGCGATCTCTATAAATTCGTCGATCATCCCAATCTGCCTGTCATACTAAAGCTCAACGGCCAGGATGTCCCCATCAAGCTCGACAAAGGCTACGCCTCCTTGTCAAAGCAATGGAAAGACGGCGACTCAATAGAGTTGCTTCTGCCCATGCCCGTCCGCCGGATCGCCGCCAACCCGGCCGTCCAGGCCGACCGCGGTCGAATCGCCTTGCAGCGCGGGCCGATTGTTTTTTGCCTCGAATCGCCCGACAACCCGGAGGCTCGCGTCCGCAGCCTGATGCTCCCGGATGACGCCCCCCTCACCGCTTCCTTCGAGCCGGCTTTGCTCAACGGCGTCGAGGTCGTTCGCGGTCAGGCACTCCTCGTTAAACGCAATGACCAGGACAAACTCGACCAGATACCGGAACAGTTTCAAGCCATCCCCTACTTTGCCTGGGCAAACCGCGGCCGCTCCGAAATGGTCGTCTGGACCCCCGATTCAGAAAAAAGCGTGCGCGTCCAGCCGCTGCCGACCATCGCTTCGACCAGTAAGGTCAAAGTCTCCGAGGGTGGCAAGAATCCTGCCGCGATCAATAACCTGGCCGAGCCGGCTTCGTCCAACGACGCCGAAAACACCTTCTTCGACTGGTGGCCGCACAAGGGCGAGCAAGCATGGGTCGAATACCAGTTCGCCAAAGAATCCACTGTCTCCACCACTGCCGTCTATTGGTTTGACGATACCGGCTCCGGCGAATGCCGCACCCCTCGGTCCTGGCGCCTTCTCTACAAGGACGGCGACCAATGGATACCCGTGGACACCACCGATTCCTGCGGCGTGGAGAAAGATAAATACAATCCAATCACTTTTAAGCCCGTGACCACCACCGGACTCCGTCTTGAAGTCACGATGCGTCCCGATTGGTCGGCGGGTATTCAGCAATGGAAAGTGCCATGATAAGACGTTTCCTGCCATTCATCGCCGCCGTCGCCGCCCTGATCTCGGCAGGTGCGCTCGCACAACAAACCAACAACACCGTCCAAACCCGCCGCGGGCGCTCCGCCGCCCCCGATCGTGGCGTCTATAAGGCGCGCATCTCTCCGCATTGGTTCGCCGGCGACACCAAGTTCTGGTATCGCAATGACCTCCGCGACGGAGCCAGGCAATTTGTCCTTGTGGACGCGGATAAAGGAGTCAGGCAACCGGCCTTCGATCATGACAAGGTTGCCGCCGCCCTCTCCAAGGCTGCCAATCACCAATACAACGGCGATCATCTCCCGTTTTCCAATCTCGATTTCAGCCAGGACGCCAAAACAGTGCGAATTGAGGCCGCAGATAAAACCTGGGAATACGATCTGGATGCCGGCGCGTGCAAAGAGGTCTCCCCTTCCCCTCCCACCAACTCCTCGTCGTTGGTTGATCCCGATGTGTCTTCGCTGGCGGTGACGGACCCGGTCGATGGCTCTCTTTTATCCCCGTCTCCGGACGCTGATGACAACCCCTCTGGCGACGAGGCTGGCGACGAAACGGCCTCGCGCAAATCCCCCGACGGAAAATCCACTGCCGTTGTGCGCCATGACAACTTGTTTGTGCGCTCGCAGGACGGCGCAATCCGCCAACTCAGTCACGACGGCTCAACCAACCATTCCTACGGCTTGATCCAGTGGTCCCCCGATTCACGCACTGTCATCGCTTGGCGCATTGAGCCGGGCGATCGCAAGGAAGTCTTTAACATCGAGTCCTCCCCCGCTGGCGGCGGAAGGGCCGTCTTGCATCGCAGACCCTACGCCCAAGCCGGCGACAAATTCACTCATTACCAGTTGAATCTATTTGACGTCGCGGCGGCCAAACAGATCAAGCCGGACGTTGACGAATACGAGCACGAATGGGAGCCGCCGCGCCTTCATTGGCTGCCCGACAAACGGCGTTTCGCCTACCAACAAGTCGATCGCGGCCACCAGCGCCTCCGCGTCATTGCCGTCGATGCCGCAACCGGAGACGTCAAGAACCTCGTCGATGAAAAATCCGCCACCTTCATCTGGACCGCTCACACCGAAATGCTGAACATCAACCCTCTCAACTGGCTGGATAAAAGCGGCGAGTTGATCTACGTCTCCGAACAAGACGGCTGGCGCCACCTTTATCTTATTGACACCACCGACGGCGCCGTCAAAAACCAAATCACCAAGGGACAATGGGTCATCCGCGCGATTGATCGCATCGACGAGGACGCCCGCCAGGTCTGGTTCCGCGCCAGCGGCATGAACCCGGGCCAGGACCCCTATTTCATTCAATTCTATCGCATCAACTTCGACGGCTCCGGCCTGACCGCGTTGACCGAAGGCGATGGCACTCATACCGTGCAGTTTTCCGGCAACCGAAAGTATCTGATCGATACTTTCAGCCGCGTGGACATGCCCCCCGTTCACAATCTGCGCCGCGCATCCGACGGCAAGCTGCTCTGCGAATTGGAGAAAGCTGACATCTCGGAATTGACTCAGACCGGCTGGACACCCCCGGAAGTCTTCGTCGCCAAAGGCCGCGACGCCACGACTGACATCTGGGGAATAATCTGCCGCCCCAAAAAACTCGATCCGAACAAAAAATATCCCGTTCTGGAAGAAATTTACGCCGGCCCGCAAGGCGCCTTCACCCCGAAATCATTCAGTGCCGCCCCGCGTTTCTCCTCTCTGACCGACTTGGGCTTTATCGTCGTGCAAATGGACGGCATGGGAACAGCCTTCCGCTCCAAGGCCTTTCACGATGTCTGTTGGCACAATCTTAAAGACGCCGGTTTCCCGGATCGCATCCTTTGGCATCGCGCCGTCGCGGCCCGGTATCCATACTACGACCTCTCCCGCGTCGGGATCTTTGGAACCTCGGCCGGCGGTCAAAGCGCCGCAGGCGCCCTCTTGTTTCATCCCGGCTTTTACAAAGCCGCCGTCGCCAACAGCGGCTGTCACGACAACCGCCTCGACAAAGCATCCTGGAACGAGCAGTGGATGGGCTACCCGGTCGGCCCCCAATATGCCGACTCCTCCAATGTGGACAATGCCTGGCGGTTGCGCGGCAAATTGTTTCTGATCGTCGGCGAGATGGACAGCAACGTGCCGCCTGAATCCACACTCCGCTTCGCCGACGCCCTGATTCGCGCCCGCAAGGACTTTGACATGCTTGTGGTGCCTGGCGCCAACCACGGCATCAGCGGGCCGGCCTCTGCCTACGCCCAACGCCGGATGCAGGACTTCTTTGTCCACAGCTTGCTTGACAAAGAGCCCCCAGATCGCAATGCCTCGGCCCCGGACTCCAATTAATACGAAATGCTAAACGTTTCCGGCGTGACGTTTGCATTGGCTTGGACCGGCAACTCAATGATCGTGTCTTTAACATTATTCTAATGGGCTGCGTTTTTGGGGTGTAACACCATCTCAGTGCTGCGGACATACGGGGCGTGGACGTCGTAACGCCAGTCTTGATGGCCGTTGTAAGCCATCGTTTCTTCGACCAGCGCATATAAGTCGGGATCGTAGTTTTTGAGTTGTTCCCGGGTGATGACAGGATGCGGTTGGTCGTTGGGCGGATCGCCGGCGCCCTCAGCGTCAAAGTACGCCAAGACACCTTCCGCCCAATACTCCACACGGTCGTGGACGGCCGGCGTCCCTTTCCACATGCCCTTGGCCAGGGAGTTGGTGTAAATTTCCTGGAGCCGGCGATCAAATCGTTCGTCCAATCGCTTGACACGCATTTCATATTGCTGCACGTCGCGGCCGCGATTGTCCCAATTGGTATCCTCGGGGCGCATTCCCGTCACGTAATAAAGCGCCTTTGCCAATTCCCTAATCACCATGCTCTTGCCTTGCCACGGGTCGTCCGCCGTGCCGAGGACGTCTTGCTCAGGCACGACCAGCGTCTTGCTCGAGGCGGTGTAATCATGCATCCGAACCGTGTTGTCCCAGTTGGTCCGATCGGGCGCCTTCTTGTAATCCGGCAAATTGGTCGGCGGTTCATTCGCGCCCAAAACCACCAGCTTGACGCCGTCGGCGATGAGCGCCTTCAGAATGTCGTGTCGGTAGGCAAACATTCTGCGAATCGTGTCATTCGCCTTCAGCAGCGCTTCGTCGCTGACCTGCCCGGAGCCGACGACAATGAATTCGCGCGCCCAGGTGAATTTCGTGTAGTAAGGATCAATGCCAAATTTCGCGGGCGGCGCAATGATCGAAGGCTGAAGTTGATAGGGCCTGTAGCGCCAGTCATTTTCCGGCGAGAAATTAAAGGTCGTTTTGACCAATTCGTATCCTTCGGGATCGTACATTTTCAATTGCTCGCGGCTGGCGATGGCCGCGTGATTCCAATTATTGATGCGCGAGCAATCGAAGTAGGCCTGGCAGATTTCAGCCCAATACTCGGCGGCGTTCGATCCGGCATAGGCATTCTTCCAAAGACCCTTGCCCAGCGCGTCGCGATAAGTCTTGCGCAACCGGCCGCGCCACGTCGGATCGATGGAGGCAATCGCGGCGTCGATCGTATGGCAGAATTCATGCACGCTGATGCTTTCATCGTCATAACGATCCATAAGAAAATTGAGCAGATTCTCCTCCCCAAAGCTGGTGACGCGAAAGCCGCCCGTTCCACGCACGCGCTCGTTGAGGTAAGCTGGATTGGGCGAACGCCGATATTCCGGCATGTCCGTGTAAAGCTGGTCTTTGCCGATGATGATCAGGCGCGTGCCGTTGGTCGCCATCGCGTGCAGCACGTCCGGGCGCCCCGCCAGTATATGGCCGACGATATAGTAGGTGCGCTGCAAGGCGGCGTCGGACACCTCGCCGGATGCCGCGATGGACATGCCATTCAGGTTGATATGCTTTTTATAGAACTGCCGGGCCGCGTCGCGGTCGCGTGCAGAAAAGCTTTGAAAAAACGACTCGGGCGGCGGCGTCACCCCTGGGGCGAGGGCTGGCGCAACCTCGGTGCGGGTCGCGCAACCGGACAGAATGGCGGCGGCCAAAAACAAGCTGGCTGTTCCCGTTGTGATCCTTTTCTCCAGCTTGGCCGCATAATGCTTTTTCATGTCTTAATATGAAATGGTGAACGCCTCCGGCGTAACGTTGGCGTTGGCTTGGACCGGCAACTGAATGATCGTGTCCTGCCCGGCTGGCAGCGTCCCCGATGCCACTTCAACCGCATTGGCCGTGATGGTGTAGGACTCCGTGGCTGAGGCCGAGAGATGCAATGGCACAACGTGTCCGCTAGGATTGTCGCTCTCGATTTGTACGCTGATTCCAGACAGGTCGGAATTCAGGACGATCGGCTGGTTGGAGGCGAACCGATCCGCGTCCAGCATGACGTGCAGTGTGCCGTTGGTGAGCAACGCATGGAAGCGCCGTCGGATGCCATCCAACGGTACGATATCCATGGCGCTCCCGTTGGTCTGCATGGCGCCGCCAAAGCAAAACCGGCCGAAAATCGGGTCGTCCGCCACCACTGTCGCCGCGGAGCGCACCGCGCCGCAGAAGCCGAGGTTCTGCTCGCACGAATAATACCACGGTCCGCGATAGGTGGGTTGGCCCAGCCACGTATAATAATTTGCTTGTGGTTCGTAGCCCCCGCCGCACGCCCCGTCATTGTTCAATCCGTGATACCAGAATCCATAATCGGAGGCCGCCGTGCCGCTATTCATGATGCCCCAGCCAGCCAGGAACGAACCATAACCCAGCCGGAGATAGTCTGGAAAATTCGTCGCATAGTTCAGCGCGTAATCCAGCAGCCCCCACCCTCCCATTTGCGTCATGTAAGACAGGCAGTAGTTGTCGCTGCCGCCCGCGCGAAAGTCGCTGCCGTAATGATAATAGGCTGTTTCCAAAAAACCCCTGTCAAACATATTCGCCGTCACCTCCGTGTGCATGAACTGTTCCGTCTCCTGGACAAAGAGCGACGGATTGGCCGAGCCCATCGCGGCGTCCGACCCGGCACGCGTCAGCGCGTATTTGGCGAACGCCTCGGTCGCTTCGAAGCCGGTCGAGTCAAAGCCGTATTCGGAGCCGAAGAGGTTCGGATTGCCTGTGGTGTAGAACCCAACCTTGGATTCCCAGTAGGGGCGCAATTGAGCCTCTTCATTGGTCATCCCTTCTTTGTGCAGCGCGTCCAGCAAGTCGGGAAACACCACCTCGCTCATCAGCCCAGGAGTCGATGGCCCCGCGCCCGCCACCGTATAGAGGGCCAGGGCCGTCCCCCAGGCCGCTTCCAGATAGTTGGTGGCCGCCCATGCCGTCGTGATTTGGGGATTGTACTTGGCCACCTTGTACATGCCAAACCACATATCGACAATATGCGGGTAATCGTAAGTGCGCCCCAAACTCAATGTGTCCGATGCCCGCAGTTCATGCCAATCGTCAATCCCATAGACCCCATAAGAGTATGTTTCATTTGTTTTCCGCTGCAACCCGCCCGTCGGCCCGGGCAGCCACACGAAATTGGTGATGTAAAGGTCTAGCGCCGACACTTCGCTTTGCACCGGGTAAACCGATTCCTTCTCCGCCATGTAGGCGGGCCGCGATTCCCCGGCGTCGTCGCTCGCCACCTCGTAAATGACAAACCCTGAAATCGTGTCGTAATTGATCGGGCTGTTCTGCACTTGGTCATTCTCGTTCCAGTCGGCGAAAAGTCCGTCGAACCAATTGGTGATGCCCTCCCACTGTTGATGGCTCACCAGGAATGACGCCCGTTTTTTGAAGAGCGTCTCAATCGGCTCAGTAACGAAGAATTCCAGATACATGCTCTGATTGACTCCATAGTCAATCGTCAGCATGTTTTCCCCTAATTGGGAAAATTGGACCTTGTAGATCTGATATGCGCCGTTGGTTCCGAGCGATTGAATCTGCGTCGCCTCCGAAAACTCCGCGGTGATGGAGGTGATTTGCTGCGTCGTGCGCAGCGCAATCTCCGCAAAAAGATTCGTCGGCACCGTCATCCCCGGAACAACATGCACGTCCACCTTCCCCTCATTGACTAAAGCCTGGCGCACGCCCTCATAATCATTGACCCATTGGAATTTGAGCGTGTAGTTGGTGGAAGCCCCGGGCGCGAGCGTCAGGCTGCTGTTGGGCAGCCGCCAACGCGCGTTGCTGTTGGTCACCGTCGGATACTGTGATTCCGCCAATGGCCCCGACACCGCGGAATGAATGTAGGCCTCATAACCGTCGCCCCCGCCGTTGCCCAACGTGTCCCAATATTCAAATCCCGTCTGGCTGTCCGGCGTCATCAGGAGATACGGCCCGACGCTGTTGTTGCGCATCCAAAAAATGAAAGACCCATTGCCCGAGATCACACTGTGTTTGAAAACACTGCTCGTGTATTGGGGCGACGCTGTGTTCATCGGAAACTGCACCGCGATGTCCCCGACAATCACCGGGCTGGCGCCCAGGTTGGTAAAGCCCAGCGTCCAGGTGAAATACGACTGTTGCATGGCGAATTCCGATTCCATCACCAGTGGCCCGCTCAAGCCGCTCGTCATCTGATAATTGGCCGTATGGACGGTCCCGTCCGGGCTGCTGGAATAAGTCGCCGTCGCCCCGCTCAACGGAGAAGTGTAGGCCGTTGACCAATTGGTGCCGTCCACCCCGTAATTCAGAATCACCGCCCCAAGCGAACCCGAAATGTATTCCGTATTCGTAGTGTCGTCGGTCCGCACCAGGCTCGTGATCGTCCCGTCCTCGCTTTGCACGCCAAATTCCGGCTCCATCTGCGCCAGACGATAAAACCGCTGGCTCGCCCCGAACCCGCCGTAATGCGCCAGGGTCATCACCAGATTGGTGGCAATCGCGGGAAGCGCCCCAACATTCTGCCAGTTCGCCGGCCCAAGTGTGTCGGAATACTGCAGCCAATACCACTCTCCAGGATTAGCCGTAAAGGTGATATACACATCCGCGTTGCTGATAACCACCGCGCCCGAAACTCCCCGCAGTGGAATGGAAAGCGAGGCGGTCGCCGGCGTATGACAATAGCTCGTATTCGTCCCAGCTCCCGCATAAGAACACACGCCCGCGTAGTAAGTCGTTCCCGGTATCACGTTGCTGACAGTGACGCTGCTGTTCGTCCCCGCATAGACCACGAAGTAACTCGCCCCAGGCAGCGGGCTTCCCGATCCATATTCCGCGTTCCCCGTGTAAGTGAAGCCATTGGCTGGTATCTCCTTCACCAGGTTCGTGCTCGTCCACATCGCCACAAGACTCCCCTCGCTCCCTTCCCCCGGCGTCCACGATAACGTCATTGTTTCGTTCGCGTTCGTGACCATGACCAGATTCGACGCGGACGAAGGTGTGGCCGCAAAAGTCACGTTCGATTCCGCAATGCTGAAATTGCTGAAAGACACTCCCAACTGTCCGCCAAACGTGGCATGCATAATCCCAACCTGGAGCGGCAATCCCTCAAAGTCCGTTCGCGTCAAGACCGTACCGCTTACGGGAGCGGGAAATGTTTCCAATTCCCATGGCGACGTGGCATTGGTGCGCTGGTAAAAAATAAAGTTGGTGCCCTGGACTCGGTCTATCCGCACCCAGTAAGCGTCATTGGGAGAATCCCCGGGATTGATTTGCGTCACGTTGCCATCAACGTTGTTGCGCAGGTAATTGGCGAAACCGTATTCGTCAAACCGAGTCCACGATATGAAGTTCTCCGATCCGTTGTACGCATTGCCATTGGCCGAAAACGCCCGCACCTGCAACCCGGCCGTATTATACCCGGCGTTGTCAAACGGCGTGTTCACCTCCACCACCGCCGAAAAATCACCAGGGACAACCTCGAAAAGGAAAAAGCCATCGTCGTTCGCCCCTTCCCACGCTGTGCCAGTCGTCTCGATCGTCAGCGCCCCGGCGGCGGAAATATTGGCATCGCATTGCACCGTGGACGCGTCTCCTCCCGCCGTGTTATCGAATTCACCGCTGCCAAAATAGACGCCATCCCAAATCGTGCCCACCAAACCATTTTCCAGATAATTGACGCTGATATTAAAATTGTCCGTCAATGTCACCGACGACCCGCCACCGCCGGCGGAACTCTGGGTGGTGAAGTTGCCCGTGGCCCCCGTATGAGTATAAGTGATCGAACTGCCGGTTCCTGAATAGCCAAACGCCGCCGCCGAATACGTGGTCCCCGCCGCCAAATTACTCACCGTCACATTCGTGCCCGCGCCGCGATACACCACATAATAATTCATCGCCGGCAAACTGCTCCCCGCCCCATAGCTGGCGTTGCCAGTGTAAGTCGTGCCGTTGGCAGGTGCCTCCATGAAGGGCGAACTCCCCGGCCATAACACCACCACGCTCCCGGTCCCGCTCCCCGCCGACCATGAAAGAGTGGCGCTGCCATTAGCATTTGGAGTAATCTGCAATCCAGTATCCGCCCTCGGCGCCGTGCCCCCGGCCTGGTTCGACACGGTCAGGCTGAAATTCGCGAACTGGGCCGGCAAACTGGCGCCACCCGCGAAATCCGCCTGTTCAATTCCCACCTCCAACGGCAAACCGGCCAAATCATCCCGGCTCAACGACGCCACATTGGTCCAGGCGGCGGTGGCCGGTCCCCTCTCAAAAAAGGTGAAATTATTTCCCGCCCGGGTCATTCTCAGCCAAAAATTGGTGGTAGGATAAGGCGTGCCCTCGCTCGTGTCGGTCTTCACCCCGTTCACGTTATTCTTGAGAATATAGGGGAAATTGAATTCGTTGAAAACTCCCCATATAAACGAATTCTCCGCGCCATTCGGGCTGGGCGCCCCCCCTGCCCCAAACGCCCGCACCATCAGCCCGGGGATATTGTAAGCGTTGTTGTTCATGGGCGACACTATCCGCATGCTCATGTCAAAATCTCCCGTGATCACCTTGAACAGCAAAAATCCGTCATCCGCTCCGTTCTCCCAATCCGTGTTCAAGCTCGTCACAGACAACGTGCCCGCCGCGGTAATGTTCGCGTTCGCCACCGATACCGTCCCTGGCGCCACGCCGTCTGTTCCCGTCGCATTGGCAATCGAACCCGCGCCAAGATAAACCCCGTCCCATATCGTCCCCGCCACGCCGCTGGTCAGGTAATTTACCGATGTGGCAAAATTGTCCGTGTAAGTCACCTGCCCCTGAGAGCTTTCGACGGCCAAGACAAGCCAGAACGCCGTCCCCCGCAGCCATCGCATCGTTTTCATAACTAACATCCCTCTAAAAAACCGCTCACGGACTCCCCGCCACCGGCTTGAGTTCGATTAATTTCAAGTTGATCGGTTGCCAGCCGCTCTTCACCGGGTGAACCGCCACCGTCACCACGCCTCCCGTGGAAATGTCCGCCATGCCAAGGTCCGCCTGCTTGTAAGCCGAGTAACCGCCCGTGTTTGGCGCCGCGCAATGAATGGTTTGTCCCCCAACTTCGATGTCGAACGGCACGGCCGCTGGCGCGGCGATCTGCGCGCTGACCGTAAATTTTCCCGCCGTGCGCACCTTGATTTGCCACTCCACCCAATCGCCCGAATCGGTCCAGTAACCGATGTTGTCGTGCCCATCCCCCTGTTCGTAGCGGATGCTTTCACCGTGCAGCCGCGCCTCCACCGCCCTCAGGGCCACGGAACCGTCGCTTTGTTGACTGATGAACACCGGCGCGATCTCCAGCGGCTTCCGGAATTGGGCGACCACCGTCGAAGAAATCGTGTCCGGCGCGATCTTGGGAACTGCAATGCTCAACCCCTCCTCCGTCACCCGTGCATGCAACGGTTGTTTCGTGGCGTCGGAAAGCACCCAGACTTTCCAAGGCTTGGTTTTCAATCCCGGAACCGTCAATTCACCGTCGGCCGGCCAGTTGAACACGTGAAAATAGAGCGTCGTCGCTCCGCCGTTTATCTTCCGGGTGCAGCGGCCCCAGGGCAATTGACGGGCGAACGGACTGGCTGTCGTCGCGTAAATAGCCTCCCCGTTGATTCGCATCCACTGCCCGATCGCCTGCAACCGTTCGACTGATGCCTCCGGTATCAAGCCCTCCCCAGTCGGCCCGACGTTCAGCAGGTAATTGCCGCCTTTGGACGCGATATCGACCAAATTGCGGATAAGCGTCTCGGTCGATTTCCAGTCGTGATCCTGCTTCTTGAATCCCCACGTGTCATTCATCGTCATGCACGTCTCCCAGTCAACTCCCGCCCCGTAACCTGTAGCGGGAATGTACTGTTCCGGCGTCCCGTAATCCCCCACCGGCGGCTTCCCGGCTGGCGCGTCGCGCCCAACCCGGTTGTTGACGATAATGTCCGGCTGCAAGCCGCGCACGTAATTGTAAAGGTCCACTCCCCGCTCGTAATTCCACGTATCCTCCCACTGCCCGTCAAACCACAGAATGCCTATCGGCCCGTAGCCGGTCAGCAGTTCCTTGAGCTCCCCTTTCATATACGCGACATACCGCTCGAAATCCGCGTTCCGATTCGCCTCATCATTCCACGGCTTGCGCGGCAAATAATCCGGTTGATGCCAATCCATGATCGAATGATAGAAGCACAGCTTGATGCCCTCCTCTTGGCAGGCGCCCGCCAGTTCCTTCAGCGGATCCCTCCCAAACGGCGTCGATTTGATGCACCAATCCGTCAGCCCCGATGGATACATCCCAAAGCCCTCGTGATGCTTGCTGGTGATGACGATGTACTTCATCCCCGCCCCCTTGGCCAACCCCACCCATTGCCTCGCGTCGAACTTCACCGGGTTGAACTGC